>Ga0207671_10000269_pt1 | contig 77455 bp, 56 predicted proteins | sample KBSC24metaG_FD_184352 | JGI IMG/M metagenome (GOLD analysis project Ga0207671, IMG submission 184352) | Corn rhizosphere microbial communities from Kellogg Biological Station, Michigan, USA - KBS C2-4 metaG (SPAdes) (version 2) | ecosystem: Host-associated > Plants > Roots > Rhizosphere > Soil...
AGTGACTCCGGAGACAACCTCCCGGCCCTTCCCCGCGTCCCGAATGTAGTTTTCGGGGAATTCAGCCACACGGGAGTCAAGGTGCCTTACTTGTCTCGTCGCGAGCTCGCGCAGCTCGGGATGGGAGTACTGGCGATCGGCGCGCTCGGCGCCGACACCGCGGTCACCACCGCCCAGGCCGACCGGGTCGAGCGTCCGTCCCGGCTCGCCGGCCGCGTCGCCTTCCTGCAGGTCGTCGCCCACCCGGACGACGACCTCTACTTCATGAACCCGGACATCGCCGACTCGGTGCGCACCGGCGGCGAGGTCACCACGGTCGTCCTCACGGCGGCCGAGGCCGGGGGCGGTGCGTCCTTCGCCGCGGCCCGCCAGCACGGCCTGCGCTCGGCGTACGCCCGCATGGCCGGCGCCGACGACGACGCGCCCTGGCGCCGCCGCGTCCTCGTCACCCGCGGGGGTGAGGCGGAGCTGTGCGAGCTGGAGGCGGACGCGCGGATCCGGCTGGTCTTCCTCGACATCTCGATGGGCGGCTACACCGGCTCCACCCCCGGCGACGAGAACCACACGTCGCTGGCCGCCCTCTTCCACGGCACGGAGACGACCCGTCCGGTACTCCAGCCGAGTGAAAGCGCCATCGCCGGCGGCGTGTACACGCGGGACCAACTCGTTGGCACGCTCACCGACCTCATGGACCGCTTCCAGCCGACGGTCGTCCGGACGATGGATCCCGACCCGGAGCGCCGGGGCATTGGGCCGAAAGAGCGAGCGTGGCTGACGGATTCCGGTGTCCATACCGATAACGAGGACCACACTGCGACGGCCTGGTTCACCTATGCGGCCTACGCCGACCATCGTGCGCGCCGTGGTCCGTCGGCGGTGCGGCTGGATTCGTATGTGGGCTACGGGAACGCCCGCTGGAAACACAACCTCGGCGGGTCGAGTGCTCGCGAGAAGTTGCGCCTTCTGGGGGTCTACGGCTGGGCCGACCGGCGCAAGTGCGGCGATCCGGTGGGCTGTGGCGACCGGACGGTCGGCGGGAACGCGGCGCGGCCCGGGTGGTCGCAGAGCACGAATCTGCGGCATGTCGGTACCACCGACTGGCTGCGGATGGGGCCCGACGGACGGCTCCGGGCGTTCGCGGCGGTCGGCGGGCACGCGGTGATGTGGACGGAGACGGCGGCCGGGAGTGGAAAGTTCGGGCCGGGGATGGCGATCCAGGCGGCGGCTCAGGCGGCGAAGGCAGACAAAGCGCGCGGCGCCACGGCCCAGACCGGTCAGCAGCAGGATCGCGAGGCCGGTCAGCAGCGCAACTCCCAGGCCGGTCAGCAGCGCAACTCCGAGGCCGGTCAGCAGCGCAACCCCGAGACCGGTCAGCAGTACAACCCCGAGACCGGTCAGCAGCACAACCCCCAGACCAGTCAGGACCAGAACCCCGACCAGAACACCGCCTACACCCTGACCCCCCATCTAGTGGTCGCAGTCGCGTCCGACCAGCGAGCTCAGCTCGTCGGCCTCCGAGCCACCGCCGACCCCGACCGGGGCACCTGGATCCAGGAGGTCGTCGTCGCCGGCGAGCGGCCCGACGGCAGCTTCACGCCCTGGACTAACCTCGGTACCCCCACCGGCGCGAAGACCAAGGACTGCCGAGCCGTCGGCTGCCCGACCGCGATCGTCGACGGCCGCGACGTGCTGCATGTGTTCGTCCGGAACGCCGACATGTCCGTGTCCTGGCGTCGTCGGGACCTGAGAACGCCCGGTGCGGGCTGGAGCGACTGGCGCGACATAGGCGGCCACCGGGTTCGCGACGGTCTGACCGCCGTGCTCACCCAGAAGGGTGACGTCGAGCTCCACGCCGTCGGCCACGTGCTGTGGACCTGGCAGATCGGCGACTCCGGCGAGCCGAGCGTCACCCATGCGGCCCTGCCGCCGATGGGTGACCCGCCGACCGTCCACGCGCTGCGCGGAGGAGGCGCCCTCCTCGCCGCACGCGCCGCGGACACGGGAGTCCTGACCGTCATGTCGCGGGCGTCCGGAGGCGGTTGGAGCCCGCAGGCCTCGGTGCTCGGCGGCCAGGGCGGGTTCGGCGTCGTCGCGATCCAGCCGCACTCCAGCGGGGTGTTCGTGGCCCAGCGCGGGCGCCGCGGCGTGGTCGAGGTGGTGTGGCAGCCGAAGATCGGCGCCGCCGGCGGGGTCCGCCGCTGGCTCGGCGGCCCCGGCCCGATCCTGCGCCCCTCGCTGACCGTCGACGCGAAGGGCCGGGTCGTGGTCGCCGCGATCGGGCCGGAGGGTGCGCTCTACACAGCGCGGATCGATGCCCGGGACGTGCCGCGCACTCTGACGTGGCAGTCCTGGGCGCTGGTGTAGATCGCCGCGATCAGCTCTCGTACGACTGCAGCTCGATCAGGTTCCCCTCCGGATCGCGCAGATGCGCGGTCCGGAGCGTCGGACCCCACTCCGGGCGGTCCGTCGGCCCGACGACCAGTGTCGCCCCGTTCCGCACGCACAGCTCGGCGCCGGCGTCGACGTCGTCGACCCGGCACACGAACATCGTGTGGTCCTGGGCCGGCGCCGCGTGGACCGGCAGGTCCGAGGTGCCGGCGAGGCGCGCCATCACCGCGCGGTCGAACAGGACCAGGATCGCCTGGTCCTCGACGTCCCAGTTGGCGTAGGGCCCCTCCGGGCCGCCCTTCATCAGCTTCGCGCCGAGCATCTCCGGCAGCACGGCCTGGTAGAAGCCGAACATCTCCGGGAAACGGGTCACCAGCAAACGGGAGTGCAGCGCGTCCATGGCGCCTCCATATTAGTGGGTGTTCACCCATGATGGGCTTGCGCCTATAGTCATACCATGGATGACCTGCGTACGGCGCCGCCTTCGCTGACCGGCCTGACCACCTACCTGCTCTCGCGCACCGGCAAGATCGCGCGGGGGCGGCTGGCCGGACGGTTCGCCGACCGGGGCCTGCGCCTGTGGCACCACGCCGTCCTGGCCGCGCTCGCCGACTTCGGCCCGCACGTGCAGCGCGACCTCGCGGCCCGGCTGGAGATCGACCCCAGCGACATGGCCAAGATCGTGGACGAGCTGGCCGGGGCCGGCAGCGTCGACCGGGCCCGCGACGCCGCCGACCGCCGCCGCATCACCGTCACGCTCACCGACGCCGGCCGCACGCTGCTCGCCGAGCTCGACGCGCAGGCCCAGGACGTGCAGGACGAGGTCCTCGAACCGCTCACCGAGGACGAGCGCGAGCACCTGACCGTGCTGCTGGGGAAGGTGTTCGCGCACCTGGAAAAATGATCGGCGAAAGGCTGTCGATTCCGTGCGGCCCGTACGACGGAAGGGTGAACCGACCGCACTACCAAGGAGGCTCCACCATGGCCCAGTACGCGATCTTCCTCTTCGACACCGAGACCGCGGGCGACCCCACGCCCGAGGAGATGCAGGCACACCAGCGCCACGCCGACGAGCTCGTCGAGTCCGGCGCCATGGTCGCCGCCTTCGCCCTGGACTCGACCGCCACCGCCACCACGCTTCGCGGCGACGTGGTCAGCGACGGCCCGTTCATCGACGCCAAGGAGGTCGTCGCCGGCTTCTACGTCGTCGAGGCTCCGGATCTGGACGCGGCCTTGGAGCTGGCCGGTCGTAATCCGATCGTGCAGTCGGGGCATGGGGGCGTCGAGGTGCGGCCTGTCGTGGGCAGCATCGCGCCCAGCACCCGATGACAGACGCCGAGGACGCCGAAGCCGCCGACGTCGCGCGAGCCGCTGACGTCCCGCAGGACACTGACGTCGCGCAAGCCGCCGACGTCGCCCAAGCCGTCGCCGACGCGCACCGCAGCGACTGGGCCTACGTGCTCGCCGCGACGGTGCGCGTCGCGCAGGACCTCGACCTGGCCGAGGAGTGCGTCCAGGAGGCGTACGCCGCGGCCTTGTCGACCTGGGCGCGCGACGGGATCCCCGGCAAGCCCGCAGCGTGGCTGACCACGACGGCCAAACGCCGCGCGATGGACGCCATCCGCCGCGAGCGCACGCTCCGTTCGAAGCTTCCACTGCTGGTCGAGCCGGAAGGGGACGCCGAGCAGGAATACCAGCGGGAAGAGCGGGAGGACGACGAAGACCCGGAGGCGACCGTGCCCGACGAAAGGCTCCGCCTGATCTTCACTTGCTGCCATCCCGCTCTCGCGCAGGAAGCGCAGCTGGCCCTGACCTTGCGGCTGGTCTGCGGCCTGTCCACGCCCGACACCGCGCGGATGCTCCTGGTCTCGGAGTCGACGATGGCGGCGCGGATCACCCGGGCCAAGAAGAAGATCTCCGGCGCGCGCATCCCCTTCCGCGTGCCGCGTGAAGCGGAGCTGCCCGACCGCCTGAACGCCGTCCTCGGGGTGGTGAACCTGCTCTTCACCGCCGGCCACACGGCACCTTCGGGCCCTGATCTGATGCGCACGGAGCTCACCGATCGAGCCCTGCACCTGGCCCGCACTCTGCGCGACCTCATGCCCGACGAGCCCGAAGTCCGTGGTCTGCTCGCGCTGCTCCTCGTCACCGACGCCCGGCGCGCCACCCGAACCGATGCCGACGGTCGGCTGCTGCGGCTCGAAGAACAGGATCGCTCCCTGTGGGACAGGGAAGCCCTGGCCGAGGCGCACGAACTGATCGTCGCCGGACTGCGCGGCGGCCGCGCCGGACGCTATCTGTTGCAGGCTGCGATCGCCGCGCTCTACGCGCAGGCGCCGACGTATGAGGACACTGACTGGGACCAGCTCGTGGTGCTCTACGACCGGCTGCTGATCGTCTGGCCGTCGCCGACCGTCGCCCTCAACAGAACGGTGCCGCTGTCGATGGCGCACGGCCCCGAGGTAGCTCTGGACGCGGTCGCTGAGCTGGAGAAGGACCAGCGCTTGTCGCGGTATCCGTACCTTCCGGCGATCAAGGCGGATCTGCTGCGCCGTCTCGGCCGCGACGCGGAAGCCACGACGGCGTACCGCCAGGCGCTGGAGCTCACCGAGAACGAGGCCGAGCGTGCCTTCCTCGCCGGTCGAGCAGGGGAAACGGCGCCGCCTGTTCGATAGAGTTCCCCCGGCCGCCGCGCTCCCTGGGCTTGGGGAGCGCGGCGCCTCAGCACTGCGTCGCGCCGAGGCAGCGGCACACCAAAGCACCAGCACACCAAAGCACTGGGACACCAAAGCACTGGGACACCGAAGCGGCGGCACACCAGCCGGACACACGATTAACCCGTCCGGGCCGACTCGAAAGTCGTTCCCGAACGGGCTGGGATCCCCGTCACCGGCATGCGGACTGCGGACGCATGCCGATGTTCCCCCCGACGGCCGGCGCTAGAGGCGGATCCCCCCACATACCGACGCCGGCGCCACCGGCAGCCACGGGCCGCGCGGCAGCTGCCGCACCCGTACCTGCTCGATCCCCCGACCTCCCGGCGATGCCCACGTGCACTGGCCGTAGTATTCAGCGTCTCCACGGCTTGAGAAGCCGTCCTCCACGGACTGGTTCTGGTTCTCCCCGTCGGTCCGGATGAACTCGACCGCCCAGTTCTCCGACTCCTGAGTCGTTCGCACGGCGAGTCCTCCTGAAGTCCGCCTTGGTTTCGCCAACTGATGCCCATCATCGCGCCGGGCGATGGGACAATGCTTCAACCGACATTTTCTCCCGGCAAGGCTGGGAGGAAAAGGTCCCGGTCCCGCGACACGCGTGGCGGCGCGCCACATTCAACTGTACGGGAAGCACGGAGCGTGACGGGTCCGGACCGTACGGGCCGCCCGCCGAGGCAGGGGATCGCCGATCATGAGCAGGAAACCCAGGAGCCTGAAGCAGATCCAGGCCCAACTGTCCGACCAGCTGCGGGCCACCGACCACTCCTGGGCCCAGATCGGCCGGGAGTTCCAGCGGCGCTTCCACGTCAACGCGCGCGTCGCGTTGCGCCAGGCCCGCGGGTGGACCCAGCCCGAGGCCGCGGAGCGGTGGAACCGGCGCTGGCCGGATGATCCGAAGACCTTCAAGAACTTCTCCTACTGGGAGGCCTGGCCCAGCTCCACCGGGTACGCGCCGTCGCTGGAGGTCCTGGACCGGATGGCCCAGCTCTACGAGTGCAGCGTCGCCGACCTGCTGTCCGACCTGGACGACTACGGCGCCCACAAGCGGCCGGCGTTCAGCCAGGTCCGCGAGCCGGGACCGGCCGGCGGGGGGCTCGGACCGGCTGGCGGCGTGCTCGGACCGCCTCGCCAAGCCCCGCAGCCGTACGCACTTGCGGCTGCGGCCCCGACCACCGAGGTGCGGTTCGACCCGTACTTCGGCGCGCCGCCGGTCCCGCCGACCCGGGACGACCTCGGCGCCAACCCCGGCGAGCTGCTGTCGTCGATGAACGCGGTCGGCGGCATCAGCTCCCTGATGGAACCGCCCGACGGCGGCAACAGCCTGTCCCGGCGCTCGGCGCTGCTGAATCTCAGCAGCCTGTTCGCGGTCGCCGCCGCCGCCCCGCTGGCCGGTGAGACCGTCCTGCCGAGCCCGGCCGGCCGGGTGGATCCGGCCATGGTCGAGAACACCGGGCTGATCGTCGGCGGACTGCGCCAGCAGAACGCCGCCCTGGGACCGTCCGCGACAGTGCAGACAGGGCTCGCGGTCCGCGCCATGATGGAATCTGTGGTCAAGGACGCCCCTCCGGGGCTGACCAGCCAGGCCTGGGTCGTCTACGGCGACCTGGCGCACCTGCTCGGCTGGATGATGTTCAACATGGGCCAGGACGACGCGGCCCGGTTCTACTACGACGACGCCCGCAAGGCCGCCTACCAGGCCGACGACTACGAGCTGGCGGCGAACATCCTGGCCGCGCAGGCGCACCTGAGCATGTCCGCCGGCGACCACCAGACCGCCATCGACCACGCGCAGGCCGCCGAGGAGGCCGCCAAGCGCAGCCCCAGCCGGCACGCCAAGGCCTACGCCGCCGACATGACGGCGCGGGTCTACGCCTCGGCCGGCCAGGGCGCGCGCAGCCTGGCGGCGCTGGAGCGCGAGCGGCGGCAGATGCAGCGCATCGACTGGGCCGAGCCGGCCGCCGAGCGCTGGGGCTTCTACGGCCCGGCGTTCTACTGGGCCCGGGAGAGTGAATGCCACCTGCTTCTCGGGCACCCGGTGGAGGCCGCCGACGCCGGGGCGCTGGCGCAGCAGCGCTTCAACCCGGCCTACCTGCACAACAACGCGATGGCGCTGGCGCGCCGGGCCCAGGCGCAGGTCCAGTTCGGCGACGTCCCCGCGGCCTGCCGGGCGCTGGCCGAGGCGGCGCGCATGGCGACCCTGGCAGGGTCGGTGCGACTCGGCACCGAAATGGCGCGGGCGCGCGAACAGCTCAGGCCGTACGACGGTGAGACGCTCGTACAGGCCCTGGACGTGCGGCTGGACATGTACCGGAGGCAGCGCGGCACGGCCGAGAGCGGGATTCAGAGCCCGAACTCAGTAGAAGAGGTCTTATAAAGGCCGCCGTTCGCCAGCGGCCGGGAAGGGAAGAGTGCAAGCCTAGAGGGGTGGGTTGCGGCGATTTGCGGACCCCGGGACCGCGACCCGACCTCCGACTTCCCCAAGGAGCACGAAGACGATGACCGACCCGACCGAAGCGCACGCCAGCGATGTGGACACGATCTTCGACGACCTCCCGTCGAACGTCGACACCGACGTGTTCAGCGTCGCGCGGCTGTACGACTTCCTGCTCGGCGGCAAGCACAACTTCGCCCCCGACCGGGACTTCGGACGCCGGCTGCTGTCCATCGAGCCGAACGGCCGGATGATCCTGCAGCAGAACCGCTACTTCCTGGCCCGGGCGATGAAGGTGATGCTGGACGACGGGGTCCGGCAGTTCCTCGACCTCGGCAGCGGGATCCCGACCCAGAGCTACGTGCACGAACTCGCGCACGCCGTGGACCCGGCCGCGCGGGTCGTCTACATCGACAACGACCCGCCGGCGGTGAGCCACAGCAACTACATCCTGCGCGGGAACGACAACGCCGGCGCGGTGCTCGCCGACATGATCGACGCCGAGCGGGTGCTGGGCGACCCCACCGTCAAGTCGCTGATCGACTTCGACAAGCCGGTGGGGCTCACCGCCCTGGCCGCCTGGCACTTCGTGGACGACACCGACGATCCGGCCGGCGTGCTGGATTCCTATCGGCGGATGCTCGCCCCCGGCAGCTACCTGGCGCTGACCCACGCGACCATCGACGGCGCCACCGGCGACGTGGTCCGCGACGTCCAGAGCCAGTACCAGTCGGTGATGAAGGACCCCTCGCCGCGGACCCGCGAGCAGATCGCGGACTTCTTCGAGGGGTTCCGGATCGTGGATCCCGGCATCGTGCGGCTGCCGGCGTGGCGTCCGGAGAAGCCCGAGGACGCCGTCGGCGCCGAGGACGTCTGGTTCTACGGGGCGCTGGGCAAGCTGAACGCCGCCTGATCCGTATGGCCTTCACAGCCTGTTGAATCCCGGTCCGCGGTGATCAGCTCTTCCAGGTCGACGTAGAACCGGCCGGACGTACAGGGGCCGCCGAGCAGGATCCGCCTGGCCGCCTCCGTCACCAGCGCGCCCCCGAGCGCCACCCCGGAGGCGAGCTGCGGCCAGCTGCTGAGCGTGCGGCCGATCTTCGGGATGCTCGCGGCCAGCGCCGGAGAGATCCGCTGCGGGTCCACCATGGCCAGGATCAGGTCCACGCGCTCGGCGAAGGTGAGATCCAGGCAGTCCTCGGGGGCCAGCGACCCGAGCAGCCCGTGCAGCAGCGGCCGGTGCGGTTCGCGGTCGAAGCGCTCGATGTCGAGCATGCCGCGGTCGTTGGCGTCCATGACCACCGGCACGCCCAGGTCCCGGGCGGCCTCGCGGGCGGCGAGCTTGACCCACGGGGTGTCGCACTCCTCGACGAGCAGGTCGATCGGACCGTGCCCGCCCAGGAAGAACTCCTTCACCGTCTCCTCGGTCAGCCCGGCGGGGAAGATCTCGATGTCCAGGTAGGGGTCGATCTCGAACATCTGCCGGGCCGCCAGCACCGCCTTGTTCACGCCGATCTGGTGCAGGCCGGCGCGCAGCCGGTTGAGGTTGGACACGCTCAGGGTGTCGAAGTCGGCCAGTTTGAAGGCCCCCGCGACGCCCTCCTGGGCCAGGGTCAGCGCGGCGCTGTTGCCGACCGACAGGCCGATGACGCCGATCCGCTTGTCCAGCAGCCGGCGCTGTTCGGGCCGGTCGATCTTGCCGCGGTTGCGGTCGGTGCGGACCATGCGGAACTCTTCGCGCGGCAGGACGTGCACCAGGCGGCCGGACCACGGGTACCAGGCCCACGTGCCGTACTCCCACGGCTGCGTGCCCTCCAACTGGTCCCGGCGGGCCGCGGCCAGCTCGTCCTCGTCGAAGGCGCGGCCGGGATCGCGGGCCCGGATCAGCTCCTCCAGCTGGGCGTCGATGGTGTCGGCGACTTCGCGGACCGCGCCGGTGTTGAGCAGGGAGGTCATCGCGACGCGGTCGTCGTGCCGGGCCGGGGTGAACAGGACCGGCTTCCAGCGGTGCGGGTCCGAGCGGCCGATCGCGATGAGGCGGTGCGGCGGGGCGTCTCGCCAGACCGGGCCGCGGTTCGGGACGGCGAAGGCGGGTGCTGTGTCGTCCCGCCCCGCGTCCTCCATCAGGTCGTAGCGGAACAGCAGCCGGTAGTCGTCGACCAGGGCGGTGTGCTCGCCGGCGCCCTGGTCGGCCCGGTGCAGCAGGATGACGACGTCCTCGGTGTACTTCTCGACGTAGCGCCGGGTGCCGGGGACCGGGTGGAAGCCGAAGCGCGCGTGGAAGCGGTCCTGGCCGTCGGCGGTGCCGGACGTGCCGATCATCGCCGCGGCGCCGAGCTCGTGCGCGGCGGCCACGGCCAGGGCGTTGAGGTGCAGGCCGAGGCCGAGCTTGCGGGCCCGGTGCTCGACGACCAGCCGGCTGTGTTCGAAGACCGCGTCTTCGTGCAGGCCCTCGGAGCGCAGGACTTCGTCGTAGTGCGCGGTGCCGAGGAATTCTCTGGACTGGTAGAGGGAAGCGGTCGCGGGTGTCAGGAGCCGGACATAGCCCACGGGCGGGCCGTGGACGCCGTCGCGGCCGCGGCGGGCGGTGAAGTGCCAGGCGCCGTGGTCCTGCGGCTGCTCGTCTCGGTGCTCGCCGGCGCGGCCGCCGAAAGCCGGCCGCCGGCCCTGGTCGAACAGGATGCGGGCCCGCAGATCCCGTATCTCCCGGAGGGCGTCGGGGGCCGCGTCCGGGTCGGCCGGCGCGCGGAAGGCGGTGAAGATCCAGGGGGAGTTCATGATCAGCAGGTTGGGATGGCGAGCCTGGCGGAGACAAGTCCGTTATAAACCTTACGGGTGAATTTAGCGCGAAAGTCCTATGTGAGTCCGGTCTGTCCCCGCGACAATCGAGCTCGTGAACACACGAGCGGCAGTCGTCCAGGGAGTGGGCGGGTGCGTACCGCCCCGCTCCGTCGACAACACGGAATTGAGCGCGCGGTTGGACACCACCGACGCGTGGATCAGGGAGCGGCTCGGCATCGTCCGGCGCCATGTCGCCGACGGGGTCTCGACCGTCGACTTGGCGGTGGAGGCCGGAGCGCGCGCTTTGGAGATGGCCGACGGCGGGGCCGGGATCGGGGCGCTGGACGTGGTCCTGCTGGCGACCACGACGCCGGACCGATTATGCCCGGCGTCGGCGCCGGAGGTGGCCTCGCGGCTGGGGTACACCGGGATCGCGGCGTTCGACGTCAACGCGGTGTGCGCGGGTTTCGTGTACGCCCTGGCCATGGGGAGCGCGCTGATCCGGGGGCAGATGGCCGACCGGGTGCTGGTGATCGGCGCGGACGTGTTCACCACCCTGGTCGATCCCGGGGACCGGCTCACCGCCTCGATCTTCGGCGACGGCGCCGGGGCGCTGGTGCTGCGGGCCGGGACGCCGGACGAGCCGGGGGCGGTGCGGGCCTTCGATCTGGGCAGCGACGGCTCGCAGGTGGCGGCCGTGGAGGTGCCGGGGGGCGGGGCGCGGGACCGGCTGGGGATGCCGGTGGCGAATCAGCGGGCGTATTTGGTGATGGACGGGCCGGCGGTGTTCCGGCGCGCGGTGCGGGAGATGACGGGTTCTTCGCAGCGGGCGCTGGCCGGGGCCGGCTGGGACGTGGCGTCGGTGCGGCGGTTCGTGCCGCACCAGGCGAACATCCGGATCATCAACGGGGTCGCCGAGCGGCTGGGGATCGGCACGGAGCGCGTGGTCGCGAACATCCGGGACGTGGGGAACACGGTCGCGGCGTCGATCCCGCTGGCGCTGGCCGACGCGCACGACGCCGGGCGGCTGGCGGCCGGGGAGCGGGTGCTGATGACGTCGATCGGGGCCGGGCTGGCCTGGGGATCGGCGGTGCTGACCTGGCCGGCGCTGGAGGGGAAGGCCCGGTGGTGAGGCGTTGGAACCAGGCCCCTGAGATTCAGGCCGAGGCCGAGGCCGGGAGCCGGTCCGGGGCTGTGTCCGGGGCCGTGTCCGAGGCCGTGTTCGGGTCCGGGCCCGGATTCAGCCCACGCCTCAGATCCCGGACCTGAGCGCGGCCATCCGCTGCTCGAAGGGCACGACGTCCTCGAACTCGTCGCGGCGCCGGCGCGCGCCGGCCGGGCTGCCGGCCATCAGGTCGCCGAGTTCGGTGCCGGCCCGCTCGATGCGCTCGGTCAGAGCGCTCTCCCCGGCCGAGGCCCAGTCCTCGGACGCGGCGAAGACCGCGGTCGGCACGATGAACGCGCGCAGGTAGGCGAACATCGGGCGCAGCGCGTGGTCCAGCGCGAGCGAGTGGCGGGCGGTGCCGCCGGTCGCGGCTATCAGGGTCGGCTTGCCGGTGAGCGCGTCCTTGTCCAGGACGTCGAAGAACGACTTGAACAGGCCGCTGTAGCTGGCGGTGTAGATCGGGCTGACGGCGATCAGGCCGTCGGCGCCCTCTACGGTGTCCAGCGCGGCGCGCAGCTTCGCGCCCGGGAAGCCGGCCACCATGGCGCCGGCGATGTCCAACGCCAGGTCGCGCAGTTCCAGGACGTCGACGATCACCTGGCGGCCGCGCGCCCCGAGCCGGGCGCGGGCCGTGTCGGCCAGGCGGTCGGCCAGGATGCGCGCGGTCGAGGGCTGGCCGAGGCCGGCGGTGACGGCGACCAGGCGCAGCACGTCGGCGGCCGGTCCGGGGCGCGGCGGGCCCGGGTGGGCCAGGGCCGGGACGAGGGCGCTGCTGCTGGTGGGGTCGGCGGTGCGCAGGGCCGGCGGAGCGGTGAAGTCCTGGCGGTGGTAGCCGTTCTGCTCGGCATAGGCGACGGCGTTCGGGGCCGGGGCCGGGGCGGGGTGGCCGGGCCGGCCGGCGGGATCGCCGAACCCGGCGTTCGCGAAGGCGGCGCCGATCGCCGAACCGAAGTCGGAACCGCCGTTCGGCAGCGCCCCGTGTCTGGCTGCCGCGCCGAACTCGTGCCCGTTCGTCGCGCCGCCGTCGCCGGGCAGCGCCGGGATTCCCGGCTGTCCGCCGAACCAGGCGCTGCCGCCGGCCGGCGCGAAGCCCTCGTCGCCGAACCCGTTGTTCCCCGCCTCGTAAGCACTCACGGTGCGATGGCCTCCCTCGTGTCGAACAAAGCCGACCGCTCATCATCCCGCGTCGCGCCCGTCTCTGCGTCGCTGCGGGCGGATCGGGCCGCGTGCGTCGGCGCGTCCGGGACGTCGGCGGGACGGCCGATCGCGAACTCCTCGCGCAGCACCGGCACCACCTTCTCGCCCAGCAGGTCGATCTGCTCCAGCACGGTCTTCAGCGGCAGGCCCGCGTGGTCCAGCAGGAACAGCTGGCGCTGGTAGTCGCCGACGTAGTCGCGGAAGGACAGCGTCCGCTCGATCACCTGCTCCGGCGAGCCCACGGTGAGCGGGGTCTCGGCCATGAACTCCTCCAGCGACGGTCCGTGGCCGTACACCGGAGCGTTGTCGAAGTACGGCCGGAACTCGCGCACCGCGTCCTGCGAGTTCTCACGCATGAACACCTGGCCGCCCAAACCGACGATCGCCTGCTGCTCACTGCCGTGCCCGTAGTGGGCGAAGCGCCGACGGTACAGCGCGACCATGCGCTGCGTGTGTTCCTTCGGCCAGAAGATGTTGTTGTGGAAGAAGCCGTCCCCATAGTACGCGGCCTGCTCGGCGATCTCGGGGGAGCGGATCGAGCCGTGCCAGACGAACGGCGCGACGCCGTCCAGCGGCCGGGGCGTGGCGGTGAAGCCCTGCAGCGGGGTGCGGAAGCGGCCGGACCAGTCGACGACGTCCTCGTCCCACAGCCGGCGCAGCAGCGCGTAGTTCTCCAGCGCCAGGTCGATGCCGTCGCGGATGTCCTTGCCGAACCAGGGGTAGACCGGGCCGGTGTTGCCGCGGCCCAGGATCAGGTCGACCCGGCCGTCGGCCAGGTGCTGGAGCATCGCGTAGTCCTCGGCGATCTTCACCGGGTCGTTGGTGGTGATCAGCGTGGTCGCGGTGCTGAGCAGGAGCTTGGAGGTGCGGCCGGCTATCCAGCCCAGCAGCGTGGTGGGCGAGGACGGGACGAACGGCGGGTTGTGGTGCTCACCCGTGGCGAAGACGTCCAGGCCGGCCTGCTCGGCGTGCTCGGCGATGGTGACCATGGCCTTGATGCGCTCGTGCTCGGTCGGCGCGCGTCCCGTCGTGGGGTCGGGCGTCACGTCTCCGACGGTGAAGACTCCGAACTGCATCTGGCTCACTGGAGGCGACCTTCCTTTTGGTTGAAAGTTGAACGACCCTTTCAACCGGGTATGAGGAGATCGTATTCCCGGAGGTTAGGTAGCCCTATCTTTCAGGGGTGTCTGCTTGACCACACTCGCCACGGCAGGTGGCCGACGCCGAGCCCGATCACGCAGCCGATCAGCACGCCGATCGTGGTGCCCAGTCCGCGCTCCAGCGCGCGCATCACCGCGGCGGCCTCGTCGCGCAGGACCGGACGAGGCGCGCGGCGCGGTCCTTGACGGCGGTCTGATCCTTCACGGGTGCCATTGGATGCGGTCGTTTCCCCGGGCGCGAACAGGCACTAGACTCAGCCGATCCGGGAAAGATCCGATGAATCATGAGAACAGGGGGTCCAGGTGCGGGTCGCCATCCACACCCGGCTGAAGCCCGAGGGCATCGCAGGGTACGAGCAAGCTCACGACACCATCCCGCCGGAGATCCCCGAGCTGCTGCGCGCCGGTGGCTGTACCGCGTGGACGATCTGGCGCAACGGCGTGGACCTGTTCCACCTCGTCGAATGCGAGGACTGGGAGGCGCTGCGGGCCTTCATGGAGGACAAGGAGGCCGATCGCGCGTGGCAGGCGCGCGTCGGGGTATTCCGTGATTTCTCGCTGGTGGGCGGGGACGAGCCGCTGCCGGTGATATTCACACTGCCGGAACCGCCCGAGCTGCCGGAGGGCTGAGGATGCGGATCGTCGACGCGCACCACCACCTGTGGGACCTGGACGTCCGGGACCAACCCTGGACCGCGGGGCTGCCCGCGCTGCGCCGCAGCTTCCACCTGTCCGACCTGGAGCCGCTGGCCGCCGCGGCCGGGGTGGCGGCGACGGTGCTGGTGCAGACCATCCACGCGGTCGACGAGACGCCGGAGATGCTGGCGCTGGCCGAGACGTCGGATCTCGTGGCCGGGGTGGTGGGGTGGACCGACGTCACCGCGCCGACCTTCGGGGAGCGGCTCAGCGAGCTGCTCTCCGGCACCGGCGGACGGCGGCTGGTCGGCATCCGGCACCAGGTCCAGGACCTGCCGGACGGCGCGTGGCTCACCGAGGCGGAGACCCTCAGAGGGCTGCGGCAGCTGGCTCCGACCGGGCTGGCGTTCGACCTGATCGTGCGCGCGGACCAGATCCCGGCCTGCGTCGCCGCCGCGCGGGCCGTGCCGGACCTGCGGTTCGTGCTGGACCACCTGGGCAAGCCCCGGATCGCGGCGGGGGAGCGGGAGCCGTGGGCCTCCGATATCAGGGCCCTGGCAGAATTGCCGAACGTCGTGTGCAAGCTGTCGGGCATGGTCACCGAGGCCGATGTCGAGCGCTGGACGGTCGCGGACCTGCGGCCCTACTCGGATCTGGTGCTGGAGGCCTTCGGCCCGGAGCGGGTGATGTTCGGGAGCGACTGGCCGGTGAGCACGCTCGGTGCGAGTTACCCACAGGTTGTGGAAACCGCGATGACGCTGACGTCCGAGCTGACGAACGAGGAGCGGGAAGCGGTGTTCGGCGGGACGGCGACGAAGATCTACGGGCTGGCGTGAGCGATCCACGGGCCGGCACAGCTGATCCACCAGCCGGCACGGATACCGTGGAGCCGTGACTGAGCGCTGGGAGACGGTCGAGGCGGTCAACGCCGCGCGGGCCGCGATGGAGGCACGCCTCGGCTGGGAACAGCCGGTCGCGTGGGGACTGCTGACGTCGGACGGTGCCGTGGTGCGCGCGAACGTGCGCGGCGGCTACCTTCCAGCCGTGGCGCTGGCGACGGTGGTCGGGCATCGCGGCGGCAGCACCTCGTATCCGCTGACGGCTGCGGCGATCGCGGAGGCGGTCGCCCTGGCCGAACCGGCCGAGGCGTGCACGGAGATCCCGCACCCGAACATCGCCGCGCTGCGCATGCTCGACGGCGGTGACGCGGTGGTGGCGTACGTCGCCGAGGCGGACTTCGTCGAGGACGTCGAGGACCACTACGCCGCCGCGCTCCTCGCCGAGATCCGCCGCGGACGTCAGGAGAACGCCGACGGAACCACGACTTTGTGGCGTCCGGTCGGCCCGGCGGAACTGGAGATCCTCCGCGCCGACGGCTTCAAGGCATGGCCGCCCCGCCTTCCGGACCAGCCGATCTTCTACCCGGTCCTGAACGAGCAGTACGCCGCCACGATCGCGCGGGACTGGAACGTCGCGGCCTCCGGATCCGGCTACGTGACGCGCTTCCGCGTGGCGACGCCGACCGCGCGCAATTACGCGACGCAGACGGCCGGCGGGCCGGATCACCTCGAGCTGTGGGTCCCGGCCGACGAGCTCGACGCCTTCAATGCCGCGATCGTCGGGGAGATCGAGGTCGTGGAGGAGTTCTCGGCGTAGGATGCGCCGGTCGGATCCTGGGGAGGGGCGGACATGGCGGGATATCGGGGCGGGACCACTTTCGCGCGGTGTGTGGTGGGTTTGGCAGTGGCTTGCGCAGCGACGACCTTGGCCACCGGCTGTTCGAGTTCGAACTCTGCGCCGCACAAAGCGGGCGCCGCGCCTTCCCGACAAGCGTCGAGCACCGGAAAGCCGGATGCTGCTCAGGCACTCGCGGCCGCGCCGGGTGCGGTGCTGGCGGCGAAGACGATCGCGGCCGACGAAACGGGCACGGAGGGCGGTCAGAAGGTTCACATCGTCGCGGATCTCGACTACTCGGGGGCCTTCAAGGGACACCTTGACAGGAAAGTCACCGGCGGAACCCCGAAGGATCCCCAGGAGACCCTGCCATACGACACGGGCACACTCGTGATCGGCACCGACGAATACGACCTGAGCGGCTCACTGACCGACATGACATCCGCTGCCGACGCCGACGCGCTCGTGAAGGCGCTCGGCGGCAAGCACTGGGTCCTGGAGAACTCGGATCCGAGTTTCGATAAGCAGGGGGCGATGAAGCCCTGGCTTCTGTTCGGCTTGGCGGGCGAGGCTTTCGAGGACGACACGGCGAAGAGCCTGGCGGCGCTGCTGTCCTCCGGGCTGCTGAAGGCCGATGCGGAGGCCGGTGCCGATGGAACCTTCCACTACACCGCCACGCTCGACGACACTACGCTCAAGACCACGAAGTATGACGCCGAGCAGCAGGAATCGATCCGGGACGACTTTTGGACGGCCCACGTCGGCTCGGAGAAGATCGAGGTCTGGCTCGCGCCGAGCGGGCTGCCGACCGAGATCAGGTTCATCGAGGTGAGCAGCGACGCCACGCCCAGCGGTCCGCCCGACGACGGCGACACCCGGTTCACCTGGGGGCGGCCGGTGGCGGTGACCGCGCCGCCAGCGTCGGACGTTGCGGACATGACCGCTCTGAACGCGGCGTTCTTGAGGCTTCCCCGCAGCCAGTAGCACCGGGACCGGTCGCCGGATCGGATCGGGTCGGGCCGGGCCGGGTCAGGTCAGGTCAGGTCAGGTCGGCCAGCTCTACCGCGCCGCCCGCCGTTGCCGTGCCGCTTCGTACAGAACGACCGTGGCGGCGTTGGCCGCGTTCAGCGAACTCGCCGTTCCGCGCATGGGGATGCTCAGCACGCGGTCGCAGGCGTCGCGCCAGGCTGTGCTCATCCCGACGGTCTCGTTGCCGACCACGATCAGGGTCGGGGCGCAGAAGTCGTAGTCCTCGATGTCCGTGTCGCCGTCCTCGTCGGTGCCGACGATCGTGACGCCGGTTCCGCTCAGCCACTCCAGCACCTCGCGGTGCGACTGCGCGCGTACCGTCGGCAGGCCGAACAGCGATCCCGTGCTCGCGCGGACCGTTCGCGGGTCGTAGACGTCGGCGGCGTGGCCGGTGACGACGACGCCGCCCGCCCCGAAGGCGTCGGCGGAGCGGATCAGGGTGCCGAGGTTGCCGGGCTGCGTGGGGCGGTCGAAGGCGACGCCGAGGAAGTCCGGTGTGACGGGGATGCGGGTGAGATCGTCCGGCCGCATCGCGACGACCGCGAGCAGCTCCGGGGCCGCGTCCTGGTCCTTCTCGCCGAGTTCGGCGAGCATGTCGCTCGGCAGCGCGATCACCTCGGCGCCGGCCGCGGCGATGAACTCCTCGGCCCAGCGGGACAGGCGGCGGTCGTCGTCGACCAGGAGCTCCTCGATCTGCCAGCCCTGGTCGGCGGCGAGAGTGAGGGGCCTGACACCCTGCACCAGGAAGCGGCCCGCGCGCTGGCGCTTCTGGCGGTTGGCGAGCAGGGTTTGCCATTGCTGGAACCTGGCGTTGCGGGAAGCCACCCGTTGGTGTGCGCGCATCCCGCTAGGCTACCGGCGTGGCCAAGCCCGAAGATCCAACGACATCGTCCGCATCCCAGATCTCGGATGCAACACAGATCTCGGATGCAACACAGATCTCGGATGCAACACAGATCTCGGATGCAACACAGACCTTCGATGAAGCCGAGCGTGTGTTGTGGGCCGATGCCGGCTCCGGATACGACGCCGTATACGCCTCCCTGTGCGCGCACACGATCCCCGCTCTGCTCGACGCCGCCGCGGTGTCGGCCGACAGTGTTCTGCTGGACGTCGGAACCGGGACCGGCACGGTCGCCCGGGCCGCCGTCGCCCGCGGGGCGAAGGTGACGGCGGTCGACGCCGAGCCGTCGATGCTCGACCTGGCGCGCGGGAAGGCACCGGAGGCGGAGTTCCTGCTGGCGGTCGTGCCGGACCTGCCGTTCGAGCCCGGGACGTTCGACGCCGTCGTCGGCAACTTCGTGCTCGACCACTTCGGGCGGCCGAAGGTCGCGATGCGGGCGCTGCGGAACGTGGCCAAGCCGGGCGGGCGCGTGGCGTTCACGCTGTGGCCGGCGGAGCGCTCCGCCGGACGGAAGCTCTTCTCGCGCACCGGGGCGGAGACCGAGGGCTGGATTCCGCGGCAGATGCCGCCACTGGTCCTCGCCGACGACTACCCGCGGACCGAGGAAGGGCTCACCGGACTGTTCCGTGAGGTGGGGCTGGCGGACGTCACCACCAGCGTCCTCGACTGGGAGCACCTCACGACCGCGGAGGAGTGGTGGATGTCCATGGGCTCCGGCGTGGGGCCGTCCGGCCGGACGTATCAGGCGCAGAGCGCCGAGGTCCGCGCCGCCTTCCACGAGAACTATTTGCGGATCGCCGCCGAGATGACCGACGAGGACGGCACCCTGCGGCTGCCCTACCGCGCGCTCTTGGCAGTCGGGACCGCGGTCGACAGCGCGTAGAAGCAGGCGCACCCTGAACGCATGGGGCCGGGCCGCTGTTTCGGGGCGGCCCGACCCCTTGTGCGCTCGGGCGAGTGAGCCATGACCAGGGCGAGCAGTAGCTGGAAGGCTCAGGTAGCAGCTGGAAAGCTCAGGTCGGCAGCCGGAACACTCGGCTCAGTAACTGAGAAGTTCAGCTCAGCACTTGGAAAGCTCAGCGCTTCTCGTTCAAAGCCCGCACCGCTTCGCCCAGGTCGGCATCGGGGTCCGGCACGGATTCCAGCGCACGCCGCGCCGCGGCGATCACCGACAGATCCAGCACCTCGCCGGCCAGCCGCAGGTCCTTCGCCGCCATCTCGGCCGAGAAATCGACGCCGGTGGCGAACGCCCGGGCCACCAGCCCGCTCAGCGGACTCGCCTCCAGCACGGCGCGCGGATCGGGCAGCCCCAGCTTCTCGGCCAGCGCCAGCGTCTCGCCGACCACGGCCACCCCGGCGACGATGCCGCTGATCAGCACCAGCTTGCGGGCCGAGCCGGTGCCGGGCCCGCCGCATTCGGTGACGCCGCCGAACAGCTTCAGCAGATCGGCGACGCGCGCCAGGTCCCGCGGCGTGCCGCCGGCCAGGACCGCCAGCGTGCCGTTCTCCGCCCGGTCCACGCTGCCCATCACCGGGGCGTCGACCAGGCCGACCGAGTCCGGGATCAGGCCCCTGATCCGCTCGGTGCCGTCCGGCCCGATGGTGGACATCTCGATCAGCACGGCGTCGGTGCGGAGCGCGCCGGCGAAGGACTCCGCGACCGTGGCCACGGCGGCCGGGTCGGACAGCATCGTCACCACGAACTCGGCGCCGGCGACCGCCTCGGCGGGTGTCGGCGCCGCGGTCGCGCCGAGGGCGACCAGCGGCTCGGTGCGAGCGGCGGTCCGGTTCCACACCACGACCTCGTGGCCCGCGGCGAGCACGCGCGCCGCCATCGGCGCGCCCATCGCCCCCAGGCCCAGGAAAGCAACCTTTGTCGTCATGGTTTCCAGCCTAGGCAGGGGTGCGAGGGCGTGCCTGGCCGTGGTGCGACCAGTGTCGGGCAGTACCCGGCAACCGCCGCCGGCACTGGCAGCCGTCGGGCGGGGGACCCGGCAGCCCGCGGCGGTCAGGCGGTGCCCGGCAGCGCCGAGCCCGCGTGGTAGCCGCCGACCCCGGCCATGCCCGGCATCGCGGCCGGCGGGGCCGAGGCGCTCGGCGGCGCGCTCCGGTTCAGCGCGTCGAAGGCCTGGTGGATGTTGTTGATCATCCCGTGCACTTCCTCGCGGGCCTTCTCCAGCGCGCCCTCGACCTGCACGCCGAAGGCGACGCCGAACGCCTTGAGGAACTCCAGTTGCTGCTCCAGCGACTTCAGGCTGGTCGAGAGCTGTTCGCTGCGCCGCTGGAACGCCGACTCCGCCGCCAGCAGGCCCTGCCGGTGTCCCTCGTTCACCGTGACCGTGTACTGGTTGCGGGCGTACTCCGTGACGTTGCGGACGTACTCCTCGGCCGCGCGGATCTGCTCCTCGGCCTGGCGCTGCGCCATCGCGATCGCGTTGACCGCGGCGGCGGTGACGCGCTGCTCGGGGGCGAAGGCCGTGGGGGCCGAGGACGACGGCGCCGCGGCGGCGCCGCCGTTCGCCGGGTCGTTGCCGGCGTAGGAGGTGCGCAGCTGGTTGGTCAGCTCGTCGTTGCGCTGCCGCAGCTCCGCCTCGATCTGCGCGGCGGCCTGCAGTTCGGCCAGGACGCGCCGCTTGAAGCGCAGGACGCCCTCCTCGTCGTAGCCGCGGTGGGTCAGGCCGGCGCGCGGGAACTCCCAGGCGTCGATCTGCTCGGCGCTGAGCCGTTCCGGACGCCGGGCGCCACTGCCGCCCGGTCCTCCGTCGTACTCGCTGAAGCTCACGGCTGACTCTCCTCCAGATGGATGGCGCCCGGGATCACTCCCGCTTCCTTCAACCGGGCCGCGGTGTGCTCGCACATCCCGGCCGAACCGACGATGAACACCTCGTGCCCGGGCCAGTTCCCGTAGGCCGCCGCGACGTCGCCGACCAGGCCGCGCCGGCCCTCCCAGGCGTTGTCGTCGGAGACCACCGGGATCACGGTGAGCCAGGCGTGGTGCGCGGCCAGCTGTTCCAGACGCGGCAGGTCGTACAGGTCGCTGCCGATGCGGGCGCCGTAGAACAGCGTGACGTGGCGGCCGTGGTCGGGCGTGCGGGCCAGCTCCTCCACGACCGCGCGCAGCGGCGCGACGCCGGTGCTGCCGGCGATCAGCAGCAGGTCGGTGCCCGGCGCGGTGGAGGCCAGGGTGAGCGCGTGGCCGACCGGCGGGCCGAGCCGCAGCCGGTCGCCGACCCCCATGATGTTCACCAGCTGCCAGGACACCGCGCCGACCAGCTTCACGTGCAGCTCGATCAGGCCGTCGTGGCGCGGCGGGTTCGCCGGCGTGTAGAAGCGCCAGCGAGCCGGGGCCATCGCCGTCTCCAGCGTCATGGACTGTCCGGCGATATAGGAGTACGGCTGGCGGGTGGCGATGGTGACCCGCGCGATGTCGCGCCGGCCGCCGACCACCTCGTGCGCCACGATCTCGGCCTCCCACCACGGCGGGGAGCTCTGCGAGGCCTCGGCGGCGGCGTCGGTCATCACCTTGGCGACGATGCCGTAGGCCTCGGTCCAGGACTCGGCGACCGCCGGGGTCCAGTCCATGCCGAGGAACTGCTCCAGGGTGGCCAGCAGGCTGGCCCCGACCGCCGGGTAGTGGCCGGGCTCGACCGCGAACTTGCGGTGGTCCCGGCCCAGGCCCTGCAGGAACGGCACGGCCGCGTCGAGGTTGTCGACGTTGGCCACCACGGCCCCGAGGGCGGCGACCAGCCGGTCGCGCTGGGCCGCCATCGAGGGCGGGAACATCGACCGCACTTCGGGATGGCTGAGGAACAGGTGCCCGTAGAAGAACAGCGGCACCTGCTCCCCGTACTGGGCGACTTTCGCCCAGGAGGTGCGCAGGAGGTGCGGATCCACCACGATTACGCGGCCACCACGAACGGCTGGACGGTCGCCAGGGCGCCGGCGATGGTCTCGACGATGTCGTCCGGGACGTCGAACTCGGCCAGCGTGTCCATCAGCACCTGGCCGGTCAGGGCGTAGTCGGACTCGGAGACGCCGAGGCCGGAGTGCGCGTCGGTGAGGTAGCCGGCCAGGTCTATGTCCGTGCGGGCGTTGGGGCCGCCGAGCACGACCTCGAGGACCTCGGCCAGGTGCGGCTTGATGTCGTCCACGGCGACGCTCTCGAAGAAGCCGGCGAGTTGCGGCTCGCCGAGCACGCCCTCGTAGAAGCGGTCGAGCACGGCCTTGACGGCAGCCTCCCCGCCGACACGTTCCCACTGGGACTGGATCTGGCTCTCGCTCATGCTGCGGGTCCTTCCGATTCTTACGAAGATCAGGGAAGTGGCTCGGCTCGGAAAACCCGCGAAGCATAGCAGGCATGAATCAAAAGGATCGAACATTCGTTGTTGATCAGACCGTGACCTTGCGGGTCGCGGAAACGGCCTGTTGCGGTCCTTGAGGGTACTGACAAAGCCTGCCTCCCGCCGCTGCGTATGACCCGTATACGCGCACGAACAGCGAAAACGGTGACGGCCGGGTCCGCCGTGAGGCGTGACCCGGCCGTCACCGAACCGAGGGACGAATCTTTGCCCACCCGTCTCCCACCACCGCCCGTCAAGGAGACGCTTCGCGCCGAAAGATTTAACTGGTCTTTGACATCTCGCTGGACATCCTGGTCAAACGATCCAGCCGCGCCTGCGTCGTCGGGTGCGTCGACAGCAGGTGGTGCGCGGTGGTCTTGGCGGTGGTGACCGGGGCGAAGTAGAAGGCGTTGAGGGCGCCGGCCTTGCGCAGGTCGGTCTGCGGGATGCCGCCCCCGCCGTGCACCTTCGCCTCGACCTTCGCCAGCGCGGAGGCCAGCGCCGAGGGGTTGCCGGTGAGCTGCGCGGCGGAGCGGTCGGCGGCGAACTCGCGGTAGCGGGACAGCGAGCGCGTCAGGACCAGGGACACGAACCAGGTGGCGGCGGCCAGCGCGATCAGGCCGATGGCCGCGACGATGATGTGCCACAGACCGCGGGCGCGGCCGCCGATGTAGACGAAGCGCAGGCCGACGCGGGCTACCAGGCCGGCCAGGACGCCGACGAACGCGGCGACCGTCATCACGGCGGCGTCGCCGTGCTGGACGTGCGACAGTTCGTGCGCGACGACGCCTTCGAGCTCGGGCGGCTCCAGGGCGTCCAGCAGGCCGCGGGTCACGCACAGCGTCGCGTCGCCCTTGGAGCGGCCGACGGCGCAGGCGTTCGGGATCCGGGACTCGGCCACGGCGATGGACGGCTTCTTCATGCCGGACAGCGCGCACAGGCGGTCGACCACGGCGTGCAGCTCCGGCTCCTCCTCGGCGGTGACCTCGCGCGCACCCATGGTGCGCAGCGCGATCTTGCGGGAGGTCAGCAGCTGGAACGTGGCGAAGGCGACGACCACGGCCAGCCCGAGCGGCCAAGCGCGGCCCATGAAGCGGATCATCAGATAGACGGCGGCGCCGTAGACCGCGGCCAGCAGCACCATCACCGACAGCATCCGTGCGCTGAGGTTGCGGTCGGTCTGGAACCGGGCGGCGGTACGGCGATCTGAGAGGGAAGAGGACACGGCGTCACCTCGACAGCACGTATTACGTCTTTTTACTGGAAACGCGTGACCAGTGTCGCGCGTTCCCGATCTGCTGTCGAGCACTGCTTACAGTCTTACAGCGAACCTCAGAGCGAACCTCAGAGCGAACGGCTTAGCGATTCCGGGCGAACCTCAAGCGTGAACCTCAGGACGGCGCGACCGTAGCCGAGGGGATTTCCACGATCGCGCCCTCATGGAGGAGGTCTCTGATAGAGCGCGGCAACAGGTACGCCATTCCGCCACCCGGCTGACCGAACCACGGGATCGCGGTCCCGGTGAGCGCGCGCAACGGATCACGGACCCGGTACACGCGGTACTGCCGCTCTATGTAGTCCGGCGGCAGGGAACGGTGCGGGTATCGGGTGCGCGCCGCGTAGACGGTGTTGCCCAGTTGGTCGCCGAAGCGGTCGATCTCGGTGCCCGGCGTCAGGATCGTGAGGCGCTGGTCGGTGTACAGCGTGGTCGGCGGGTCGCCGGCCAGCGGGGTGATCGGCGGGCCGGCGAGCATCTCGGCCAGCGGATCGGCGGTGCGTCCGGGGAGCGCGGCCGGGCCGGCGGCGTGCTTGGGAAGCGCTCCGCGTTCGGCGGCGGCGAGCAGGAGGACGCCGGCGAAGTGGATCGCGGCCTGTTCGGGGTTGTCGAACGAGCCGGCGTAGCGGCGCCGGCCGCCGTCGGCCAGGAAGATGGCCCAGCGGCCGTCGTCCGGGATCAGGCAGACCGCGCCGTCGGTGACCGTGCCGATGGAGTACAGGTCCGGGTCGGCGTCCAGGGAGTCCACGGCGTAGCCGAGGATGCGCTCCGCCTCCTCGACGGTGCTGACCTCCGGCGGTCGCGCGGCGGCGGGCTGGACCGTGCCGACCGCGACCATCATCGTCGACATGTTGTCGTCGTTGCCGCCGATGATCGGTTCGCCGGTCGGGGGCGGCGGAGGGGGCGCAGCGGGCGGCGTATAGGCGGGTTCTATATAGCTGTTCGCTATATAGGCCTTTGGCTGGTAAACCGGCGTGGACTCCGGGGGTGCGGGAGGCGCAGGGGGCGCATACGGCGTCGGCGGCGTATAGGACGTCGGCGTATAAGGCCTCGATCCGTACGACGAGTCCATGAAAGGCGGCTGCGGAGGAGACGGGGGTTCGATCTCCGGCCGGGCGTATTGCGGCGCCGCGATCTCCGGCCGGGGGATCGGCCTGGTCGGCTCGCCGGGACGGGGGATCGGCACGGGTTCGAGCCCGTGCGGCATCGCCGGGATCGACTCCGGTCCCGATTCGCCACGATCACGCGCGGTGGAGAGCCACGGTGCGGGTTCCTGCTGCCAGTTCTCCGTCATCAGATGCGGTCCATCCCCCAGGTGGCAACGACGTCCCTGCCCCCGATTCTACAAGTCGGATGGTCCGATGACAGATCTTGAGGGTGCCGGATGCCGATCACGGTTCGGTGCTCAGGGCTCCCGTGGTCTCCAGGATCAGGCGGCTGACACGCTCGGGGTCGTCGTTCATCGGCACGTGCCCGCAGCCCGGCAGGTCCTCGAAGCGGGCCTTCGGCAGCACGCGCTTGGCCTGCGCGAACTGCCGCCGCAGCAGGATGCGGTCCTTGGTGCCCCACGCGACCGTGGTCGGCACGTCGCTCTCCCCGGCGTACCGGTAGTGCTTGGCCTCCCTGCCCATCGGCCGGAACGAGCGGCCCTCCCGCAGCGCGAGGGTGTCCTCCAGGGCCAGCTTCGGGTCCAGCAGCCGCGGCTTGCCGAAGATCATGCCGAACGCCAGGGCCCGTGTGGTCCCGTGGTCGGCGACGTACTTCAGCACCGGCACCGGAGCGAAGGCCGCGGCGCGCGTGACGCTCAGGTTCCCGAGCGCCCAGGCGGCCTCCCAGCGCGTGTGCCAGAAGCCCGCCGGGGAGAAGGCGGTCGCCGAGGACGCCAGCCCGTGCCGGGCCATCTCCAACGCCAGGGCGCCGCCGAGGGAGTTGCCGGCCACGTGCGGCCGCTCGATCCCGAAGCCGGGGAAGGCCTCGGCGATGCGTTCCATCGCCACGCCGATGCTCGGCTGCTGGCCCGGGGCCAGCTTCAGTGGCGCGGACTTGCCGAAGCCGGGGATGTCGATGGCGATGACGTCGTGGTGCTCGGCGAGGCGGTCCAGAACCGGTTCCCAGGCCTGCCAGCGGTGGCCGATGCCGTGGATCAGGACCAGGGGTTCGCCCGAGCCGCGGCGCGCGTAGGAGAGTTCCACGTTACTGGACGGTAGCCGCTGCCGGGGCTCGGCGGAAGACAGCACAAATGACGACAGCCCCGGCGTGTCGCCGGGGCTGTCGCTTTCGTGTCGTGCGGACGCGACCGGACCAGGGGTCCTAGATCCAGCTGGGCCACCACATGCGGTCGAGCCATTGGTTGTACGTGATCGTCTGCGCCGAGAGGATCGGATAGAAGTAGATGAACATCACCAGGATGTACACGGTGATGGCCCCGGCCACGACCGCGCCCCAGACGCGCCGGTACTGCAGCGCGTCGGCCCGCCCGACGATCACTCCCAAGAGATACGCCGCCGCGATGCACATGAAGGGCACGAAGGCCACGGCGTAGAACGTGAAGATCGTCCGGTGCTGGTAGTGCAGCCAGAACGCCCACGCCGCGACCATCCCGCACAGGATCGAGCCGGCGCGCCAGTCGCGGCGGGCGAGCCAGCGCCAGCAGCACCAGATCAGCGCGAGCGTCGCGAACCACCACAGCGGCGGCGTGCCCAGGGCCAGGACCTGCTGGTGCTGGTTGGCGGTCAGCGGCGGGCAGCCGACCGCGTCCTTGGAGCAGTAGTAGTAGTCGGTGGGGCGGCCCATGACCAGCCAGCTCCACGGGTTCGACATGTACGCGTGCGGCGAGTCCAGGTTCACGTGGAAGTGGTACGTCTGCCAGTGGTACTCCCACCAGCTGCGCAGCGCCGAGAGCACCGGGAAGTGGATCGCGTTGTTCTGCGCGGCCCACTGGCGGTAGTTGCCGTCCTTGGTGACGAACCAGCCGGTCCAGGTGGCCGTGTAGGTGGCCAGGACCAGCAGGCCGAGCAGCGCGGACTGCCAGGTCTCGCGGCGGACGAAGCTGAACAGGTGCCGGCGGATGCCGACCGCGCGCATCGCGCCGTGGTCCCAGATCAGCGACATCAGGATGAAGCAGATGATGATCCAGACGCCGGACCACTTGGTGCCCAGGTCCAGGCCCAGGCAGACGGCGCCGGCCAGCCGCCACGGACGCCAGCCCAGCGGCGGGGCCGTCACGTCGTCCGGCAGCGCTGTCGGGGGGAAGCTCTCGCGCCAGTCGACCAGCCGGGTGCGCATCTTGTCGCGGTCCACGACGAAGCAGCCGAAGGCGGCCAGCGTCCAGAACATCACGAAGATGTCCAGCAGCGCGGTGCGGCTCATCACGAACTCCAGGCCGTCGGCGGCCAGGAGCAGGCCGGCCAGGCAGCCGATGAGCGTGGAGCGGAACATGCGCCGGGCGATGCGCGCGGTCATCAGGATGGCCAGGGTGCCGCAGACCGCCGGGATGAAGCGCCACCCGAACGGGGTGAAGCCGAACAGCCACTCGCCGGCGCCGATCATCCACTTGCCGACCGGCGGGTGCACCGCGTTGCCCTGGTGGTTGGCGACCAGCGTCCGCCAGATGTGCGGGTTGGCGATGATGGCGTGGTCGTCGTTGGCCATGCCGATGCCGGGGCCGTCGTCGTGCCAGCCGATCTCGTGGCCGAAGTGGATGGTCGCCCAGGCGTCCTTGGCGTAGTAGGTCTCGTCGAAGATGACCCACTTCGGCAGGCCCAGATGCCAGAACCGCATGATCCCGCCGACCAGCGTGATCAGCAGCGGGAAGCCCCAGGACACCCACCACGGCTCGCGGGCGAAGGAGGGCACCAGGCGCTCGCGCAGCGTCAGCTCGCCCTGCTCGTCGTCGCGCGGGTGCAGATTGGGGCGCCACCAGACGCGTCCGTGCTCGCGGTGCGAGCCGCCACGGCCGCGACGGCGGCCGCCGTAGTCCTCCTCGCTGTCGTCATCCGGCAGCGAGGAACGGGTCGGGGCGAGGCTCGTCACCCGGTCATCGTAAGGAGTCGTCCCGGCGTTCGGACAGGGGATCAGTGTTTTTGGGCGAGGATGGTCACGTGACTGGAACAGAACCGGCTCCGGGCCTGCTCGTCCTCGCCGGCACCCCGATCGGCCGCGATGAGGACGCCAGCCCCCGGCTCGCGGCCGAGCTGGCGGCGGCGGACGTCATCGCGACGGAGGACACCCGCAGGCTCAAGCGGCTGCTGCGCGTGCTGGACCTGACGCCGCGCGGACGCCTCGTGTCCTACTTCGAGGCGAACGAGTCGGCCCGCACCCCGGACCTGGTCAAAGAACTGATCGGCGGCGCGCGCGTGGTGGTGGTGACGGACGCCGGGATGCCCTCGGTGTCGGACCCCGGCTACCGCCTGGTCGCCGCCGCGGTCCAGGCCGGTGTGCGCGTGACGGCGGTGCCGGGACCCTCGGCCGTGCTGACCGCGGTGGCGGTGTCGGGGCTGCCGGTGGACCGCTTCTGCTTCGAGGGATTCCTGCCGCGCAAGGGCGGCGGGCGCTCGTCGCGTCTGGCGGAACTTTCAGCGGAGCCGCGCACGATGGTGTTCTTCGAGGCGCCGCACCGGCTGGCCGCCTCGCTCGCGGACATGGCGGCGGCGTTCGGCGCCGAGCGCCCGGCGGCGGTGTGCCGCGAGCTGACGAAGACATACGAGGAGATCAAGCGCGGCGGCCTGGCCGACCTCGCGAAGTGGGCCGATGAGGGCGAGGTCCGCGGCGAGATCACGGTGGTGGTCGGCGGCGCGGTCCCCGGCGCGGGCCGGCAGCTGAGCGGTCCGGAGCTCGCCGAGCTGGTGTTCGCCCGGGAGGAGGCCGGCGGACTGCGCCGCAAGGAGGCGATCGCCGAGGTCGCCACCGAGGTCGGGCTGCCGAAGCGGGAGGTGTTCGACGCGGTGGTGGCGGCGAAGGAGGCGGCCGGGGAGGGCTGAGCCCTCAGCCCGTCCACTCCCGCAGCACCGCCGCGATCGCCGCGACATCTTCGAGCTCCGAAGCCGCCGCCCGCATCACGAAGTCGACCGCCGCGTCCTCGTCCGGGGTGAAGTCCGCGCCGTTCACCGCCAGGAACGTGCGGCAGGCGACCCAGGCCAGCCGCTTGTTCCCGTCCACCAGCGGGTGGTTGCGCAGGATCGAGTGCAGGATCGCCGCGGCCTTGGCGTGCAGGCCGGGGTACGCGTCCTCGCCGAAGGCCGTGGTGCGGGGCCGTTGCGCCGCTGAGTCGATCAGGCCCGCGTCGCGGATCGGGGTGTTCGGGCCGAGCGCCGCGTCGGTGATGGCGAGCAGGTCGTGGGTCGTCAGGTACTTCATACCGTCCCCAGCCTGTGGATGATCGCGGCGTCGGTGGCGATGACGCGGCGGGCCGCGGCCATCACCAGGTCGTGGTCCGCCTCCCGGTCCGCCGCCTGGTTTGCCTCCCGGTCCGCCTGATCGGCGGGTTCCTCGACGCTCTCGTGCGCTGTGCCCTCGGCCACACTCATCACCCTCCCGTTCCGCGTCCACTATCTGGACCCCGGCGAAACCGCACCAGGTGAGGCCGCCGCGCCCGATACCCTAGGGCTCATGCCGTCCACCCAGCGCACCATCCTCACCGCCGTGGCGTGGCCGTACGCCAACGGCCCCCGCCACATCGGCCACGTCTCCGGCTTCGGCGTCCCCTCGGACGTCTTCAGCCGCTACCAGCGGATGGCGGGCAACCGGGTGCTGATGGTCAGCGGGACCGACGAGCACGGGACGCCGATCCTGGTGCAGGCCGACAAGGAGGGCGTCACCGCCCGGGAGCTGGCCGACCGGTACAACCGCGTCATCGCCGAGGACCTGCGCTCGCTGGGTCTGGCGTACGACCTGTTCACCCGCACCACGACGCGCAACCACTACGCCGTCGTGCAGGAGATCTTCAAGGGCCTGTACGACAACGGCTACATCTTCCCCAAGACCACGATGGGCGCCATCAGCCCCTCGACCGGCCGCACGCTGCCCGACCGCTACATCGAGGGCACCTGCCCGATCTGCGGCTACGACGGCGCGCGCGGCGACCAGTGCGACAACTGCGGCAACCAGCTCGACCCGGACCGGCTGATCAACCCGCGCTCGCGGATCAACGGCGAGACGCCGAAGTTCATCGAGACCGAGCAGTTCTTCCTGGACCTGCCCGCCTTCGCGAACGTCCTCGGGTCCTGGCTGCAGGAGCAGAAGACCTGGCGTCCCAACGTCCTGAAGTTCTCCCTGAACCTGCTGGACGACCTGCAGCCCCGCGCGATCTCGCGCGACCTGGACTGGGGCGTCCCGGTCCCGCTGGAGGGCTGGATCGACCGCCCGGACAAGAAGCTGTACGTCTGGTTCGACGCGGTCGTCGGCTACCTGAGCGCGAGCGTCGAGTGGGCCCGCCGCACCGGCGACCCGGACGCCTGGCGCGCCTTCTGGCAGACCGGCCCGAACGGCGAGGCGCCCGACGCCTACTACTTCATGGGCAAGGACAACATCGTCTTCCACTCCGAGATCTGGCCGGCGATGCTGCTCGGCTACGACGGCAAGGGCGACAGGAACGGCGACCCGGGCTCCCTCGGCGCGCTGAGCCTGCCGCACGAGGTCGTCAGCTCGGAGTTCCTCACCATGGAGGGCCGCAAGTTCTCCTCCAGCCGCGCCGTGGTCATCTACGTCCGCGACTTCCTGTCCCGCTACGACGCCGACGCGCTGCGCTACTACATCACCGCCGCCGGCCCGGAGACCCAGGACACGGACTTCACCTGGTCGGAGTTCCTGCGCCGCAACAACGACGAGCTGGTCGCGGGCTGGGGCAACCTGGTCAACCGCGCCATCTCCATGGCGGCGAAGAACCTCGGCGAGATCCCGGCCGCCAAGGACCTCACCCCCGAGGACGAGGCGCTCCTGGCGACCTCGCGCGGGGCCTTCGCGGCGGTCGGCGACCTGCTGGACCGCTGCCGCTTCAAGGCCGCGCTGGCCGAGGCGATGCGGGTGGTGGCCGAGGCCAACAAGTACGTCTCCGACACCGAGCCGTGGAAGCTGGCCAAGACCGACCCCGAGCGCATGGCCACGGTCCTGCACGTCACGCTGCAGGTCGTCGACGACGCCAAGACCCTGCTGACGCCGTTCCTGCCGTTCTCCTCCGAGAAGGTCTTCCACCTGCTCGGCGGCGAGGGCACCTGGTCGGCGATGCCGGAGCTGCGCGAGGTCGAGGACCTGGACGGGGGACCGGCGTACCCGGTGCTCACCGGCGAGTACGACCAGGCGCTGGCGCGCTGGGAGTCCACGCCGATCGCGGTCGGCCGCACTCTGGCCCCGCCGACGCCGATCTTCAAGAAGCTGGACCCGTCGATCGTCGACGAGGAGCTGGCGCGGCTCGGCGGCGAGGCGGCTTAGGGCTCGCAGCCTGCGACCGCTGCCGCCGCGACCCTTAGGGCCGCCAATCCGTGGTCGCCCTTAGGCTTGGGCTCGTGCCCGAAAGCCAGGACAGCCAGGAAAATCAGGACAGCGAGCCGAAGCGCAAGCGCAAGCGGAAGAACCGGGAGCGGGACGAGACCCCGCCCCCGGCGCCCGAGCCGCTGCCGGTGCCGGTCGGCGACAGCCACACGCACATGGACATGCAGGAGCCGGCGGCCGCGGACATCATCGCGGCCGCCGACGCGGTGAACGTGCGCACGCTGGTCCAGGTCGGCGTCGACGTGCCGTCCTCGCGGACCGCCGTGGAGCTCGCCGCCGCCTTCGAGCGCGTGCACGCCGCCGTCGCCCTGCACCCGAACGAGGCCCCGCGCCTCGTCCTCGGTGACCCCGACGGCTGGTCCGGCCAGGACCGCGGGCCCGGCGGCCGCGAGGCGCTGGAGGCGGCGCTGGCCGAGATCGACAAGCTCGCGGCCGACGAGCAGGTGCGCGGTATCGGCGAAACCGGCCTGGACTACTTCCGCACCGGCCCCGAGGGCGTGCAGGCGCAGCAGGACTCTTTCCGGGCCCACATCGCGATCGCCAAGCGGCACGGCAAAGCCCTGGTGATCCACGACCGCGATGCGCATGAGGACGTCCTGCGCATCCTGATGGAAGAGGGTTCCCCCGAAACAGTGGTCTTCCACTGCTATTCGGGTGACGCGGCGATGGCCGAGGTTTGTGCCGAACGCGGCTACTACATGTCTTTTGCCGGAAATCTCACCTACAAGGCGAACCAGGCATTGCAGGAGGCATTCCAGGCCGCGCCGATCGACCGGATCCTCGTCGAGACCGACGCGCCGTTTCTGACGCCGCTCCCTTATAGGGGACGGCCGAACGCGCCCTACCTGGTTCCCTACACAGTCCGGGCCATGGCGGTGCTCCGGGGAATGGACAGTGACACCGGTTTGGCCGAACTCTGTCAGGCCCTCGACAGCAACCTGCGCAATGCCTTCCACCTCGCAGGCATGTCCCCGGGGACAAGTTAGTCATATAAGACGACTCATGGCAGACCTGGGTTCAAAGGGACGTCGAAGGACATCAAGCGGACGTTGGTGGCGGTGCGGCAGGGTTGCCGCTAGGGTCGCCTCGGCAGCCGGATCGACGCGATAACAGAACGGGTCTTCGAAGCCTTCGAAAGCCCGGCGTCGTAGCCGGAGGGCACTAGGTCTGGATCAGCGTGAGCAGTAGACGTTCCGCCAACCGGCACAGCGAGGGTTCCAAGGTCAAGGCCCGCGCCGTCCAGGGCACGGTCCTGCTGGGACTCGTCGGCGCCGCAGGAGCCTACGTCGGCTTCGAGAAGACCGTCCATGTGACCGTGGACGGCCAGGAACGCACCATCCACACGTTCGACGGCAAGGTCGCCGACGTCCTCAAGGCCCAGGGCATCGCGACCGACGCCCACGACCAGGTGGCCCCGGCCCCCGGCGACAGCCTGGTGGACGGCGAGCAGATCTCGGTCCGCTACGGCCGCCAGCTCGACGTCACCGTCGACGGCAAGGACCAGAAGATCTGGTCCACCGCGACGACCGTGGACGAGGCGCTGGGCGATCTGGGCCTGCACGGCTCGAACCCCTACCTGTCGGTCAACCGCGACCAGGCGATCGGCCGCCAGGGCCTGAGCTTCGACATCAGGACCCAGCGGCACGTCAACGTCCTGGTCGACGGACGCTCGATCCCGCTGGACACCACCGCGCAGACCGTGGCGCAGGCGCTGGCCCAGGCGAACGTGACGCTGTCCGGCCAGGACACCGCCTCGCCCGACCCGGCCTCCTTCCCGACCCAGGGCGAGAACATCACGGTCGAGCGGGTCACCGGGACGCAGGAGACCAAGCAGGTCGCGATCGCCTACTCCACCACCGAGCAGTCGGACCCCACGTCGTACGTGGGCTCGCGCACCACGGTGACGCAGGGCGTGCCCGGCGTGCAGCAAGTGGTGTACGCGTACCTGACCGTCAACGGCGTGAAGCAGGCGCCGAAGATCGTCAGCAAGACCGTCACCAAGCAGCCGGTGAACGCGGTGGTGAAGGTCGGCACCAAGCCGGTCCCGAACACCGTGGCCGGGGCCGACAACCTGAACTGGGCCGGGCTCGCGGCCTGCGAGTCGGGCGGCAACCCCAAGTCGGTCGGCGGCGGCGGGCTCTACTTCGGGCTCTACCAGTTCTCGCCGTCCACGTGGGCCGCGATGGGCGGCTCCGGGCTGCCGTCGAACGCCACGCCGGCCGAGCAGACCTACCGGGCCAAGCTGCTGTACGTGCGCTCGGGTGCGGGACAGTGGCCTGTCTGCGGGCACAACCTGTTCACGTAACCCGTCGGCCGCGCTGCCCCTGGCCGGGATGTCGAAAAGTCAAGAGGCGGCGCGGCTACGATGGCTGGCGATGTCCGAAACCCCGTACTCCCCGCCACCTCGCACCGAGTCAGCCGAGGCTGTTGAAGCCGCCGGAGCCACCGAGGACTCCGGAGCCGTCGAGTCTGCTGAGTCCGCCGAGACCGCCGCTCCCGACCGGCTGCCGACCCGCCTCCTGGGCCCGGCCGAGGTCCGGCGCCTCGCCGAGAAGCTGGGCGTCTCGCCGACCAAGAAGCTCGGGCAGAACTTCGTCATCGACCCGAACACCATCCGGCGGATCGTGCGGGCCGGCGACGTCACCGCCGGCGATGTGGTGGTCGAGGTCGGCCCCGGCCTCGGCTCGTTGACGCTGGGCCTGCTGGACGCGGCGCGCCGGGTCGTCGCCGTCGAGATCGACCCGACCCTGGCCGCCGCGCTGCCGGAGACGCTGGCCGCCTTCGCGCCGGGGATCGCGGCCGGGGAGGTGGAGTTCGAGCTCGTGCACTCCGACGCGCTGCGCGTCACCGAGCTGCCCGGGCCGCCGCCGACCGCGCTGGTCGCGAACCTGCCCTACAACGTCGCGGTCCCGGTGCTGCTGCACATGCTGGAGCGTTTCCCGAGCATCGAGCGCACCTTGATCATGGTCCAGGCCGAGGTCGCCGACCGGCTGGCGGCCGAGCCCGGGGGCCGGGTCTACGGCGTGCCGTCGGTGAAGGCGCGCTGGTACGCGGACGTGAAGCGGGCCGGGTCCATCGGCCGCAGCGTCTTCTGGCCCGCGCCGAACGTCGACTCGGGCCTGGTGCGCCTGGATCGCCGAGCGGTCCCGCCGACCACGGTGGCCTCGCGCCGCGACGTGTTCGCCGCCGTGGACGCGGCCTTCGCACAGCGCCGCAAGACCCTGCGGTCGGCGCTGAGCGGCTGGGCCGGCTCCCCGGCCGCCGCCGAGGAGGCGCTGACCGCCGCCGGGATCGATCCGGGGGCGCGGGGCGAGACGCTGACCGTGGAGGAGTTCGCCCGTCTGGCGGAGCACCGGCCGCGGCGGGAGGCAGCGTGACGGCCGCGGAGCTCAGCCCCGACGACACCCCGCGCCCCGGCGCCACCGAGTCGGTCACCGTCCGGGTCCCGGCGAAGGTCAACCTGGCGCTCTCGGTCGGGCCCCTGCGCTCGGACGGCTATCACGACCTGGCGACCGTCTTCCACGGCGTCGGCTTGTTCGACGAGGTCACCGCCACGACCTCCGACGTCCTCGCGCTGACCTGCGAGGGCGAGGGCCAGGTCGAGGTGCCGCTGGACCGTGCCAACCTGGCCTGGCGCGCCGCCGAGCTCCTGGCGCGGACCGTCGGCCGCAGCCCGGCCGTGCGCCTGCACCTGACCAAGGGGATCCCGGTGGCCGGCGGGATGGCCGGCGGCTCGGCCGACGCCGCCGGCGCGCTCGTGGCGTGCGACGCGCTGTGGGGCACCGGCCTGTCGCGCGACGTGCTGCACGTGCTGGCCGCGCAGCTCGGCAGCGACGTCCCCTTCGCCCTCTACGGCGGCACCGCCATGGGCACCGGCCGCGGCGAGCAGATCACCCCGGTCCTGGCCCGCGGCGAGTTCCACTGGGTTTTTGCCTTTGCCCATGAGGGTTTGTCTACGCCGGCGGTCTTCCACGAGCTGGACCGGCTGCGCGAGGCGGCCGGCGAGCAGGTGGCGGCGCCGGGGGTGGACGAGGGACTGCTGCGGGCGCTGCGGGCCGGAGACTCAACGCTGCTGGGTGCGGCGCTGCACAACGATCTGACCCGGCCGGCGACCTCCTTACGGCCTGATCTGCGGGCCACTCTGCAGGCCGGCCGAGAGGCCGGAGCGATCGGCACGCTGCTGTCCGGATCCGGCCCGACCTGCGCTTTCCTGGCCGCCGACGCGGTGTCCGCGGCCGCGGTCGCCGCCGCGCTGGAGGCTGCCCCATCGGTCCGCGCGGTACGCCGCGCGCTGGGGCCCGCGGCCGGCGCTCACGTGCTGTGATCACGCGCTAGCGTCCCCGCGCTGCCACCGAACCCTTCACTCGCCGATACGATTTCCCCTCAGAAGGGGGACCCCAATGGATGCGCTCAAGCCCGAAGACCCGTCTCGCGTCGGGCCGTTCATCCCGCTCGCGCGGATCGGCGCGGGCGGCATGGGCCGGGTCTACCTGGCCAGGTCGCGCGGCGGCCGGCCGGTCGCGGTGAAGGTGATCCGCGCCGAGTACGCCGAGGACGAGCGCTTCCGCACCAGGTTCCGGCGCGAGGTGCAGGCCGCGCGCACCGTGGACGGGATGTACACCGCGCCGGTGCTGGACGCCGGCCCCGACGACGCCGAGCCCTGGCTCGCCACGGCGTACATACCCGGTCCCTCGCTCCAGCGCGCCGTCCACGACCACGGCCCGCTGCCCGAGCGGTCGGCGCGGATCCTGGGCGCCGGCATCGCCGAGGCGCTGGGCGCGATCCACGGCGCCGGCCTGATCCACCGCGACCTGAAGCCCTCGAACGTCATCCTGGGCCCGGACGGCCCGCGCGTCATCGACTTCGGCATCAGCGCCAGCGAGGGCGGCAGCTCGCTGACCACGACCGGGATCGTCGTCGGCTCGCCCCGCTACTCCAGCCCCGAGCAGTGCCGCGCCGATCCCGATCTGGGCCCGGCCTCGGACGTCTTCGCGCTCGGCGGCGTCCTGGTCTACGCGACCACCGGCGTGCCGCCGTTCGGCGACGGGCCGGACCACGTGCAGCTCTACCTCGTGGTGCACGAGACCCCGGACCTCACCGGGGTGCCGATGGGGCTGCGGCCGGTCCTGGCCGCGTGCCTGGAGAAGAATCCCGCGAACCGGCCGACCACCGACCAGCTGCTGGACACCCTGCTGCCGCCGGACGAGACCGCGGCGGACGCGGCGGTCGACTGGCTGCCCGAGGCCGTGAACCGGGACCTGCGCAAGTACGCCGCGGCGCCGATGGTCGCCGCCGCGGACGGGACGACGCACGAGCGGGCCGGAAACGACTCGGCGCGCACGCCCGCCCCGGACTACCCCACCCCCACCGGCGCCGGCTTCGGCGGCGACGCCACCGGGATCGCGGACGCCGTCGGGTCGACCGCCTCGCCCTCGGCTTCCGGCCCCGCCTCCGGCGGCTCCTCGAACCCGGGCCGGCGCCGCGTGCTGGCCGGGATCGCGGGCGCCGTGGTGGTGGCCGCCGGCGGCGGCGGTGCCTGGTACGCCGCGACCCGCGACACCAAGAAGTCGGCCACGCAGAGCGCCGGGGCGACGTTCCCGCCCTCGACGCCGTCGAAGGACCCGACCTCTCCGGTCCCGGCCACCCCGGACCCGACGGCGTCCTCGCCGTCCCCGACGCCCACGCCGGCCCCCTCGCACCCCGTCGGCCAGTGGGGCGAGGACTGGAGCTCGGCCACCGATCTGGGCGGAGCCGCGGGCGGGGCCGTGATCAGCGGGACCAAGCTGATCGGCGTCTACACCGCCACGAGCGTCGTGAACCCGAACCAGCCGCAGGACCTGATCGCGATCGACACCGTCTCGGGCGGCCCCGCCTTCCACGCGACGACGATCCCGACGGTCGACAACGTCGGGGGCCCGGGCATCGCCGCCGACGCCACCTACGCCTACAGCTACGGCGACGGCACCGTCTACGCGTGGAACCTCACCGACGGCTCGGCGGCGTGGAAGGCCAAGACCGGCCTGCAGACCTCGACCTCGACGAACAACATGCCCTCGACCGGCATCCTGGGCCTGGTCGGCAACATCCTGATGGTCGGCTCGGGCAACTACGACCCCAGCTTCCCGCCCTGCCTGGCCGCGTTCGACGTCACGGCCCGGTCGACCGTCTGGTCGATGAAGCCGAGCGACATGCAGGTGGTGGCCTCGCCGCCCACCGGGCTGGTGCTGGCCCAGACCGGCATCGCGGTGGCCGTGCCGAAGGTGGGGAACCTCTTCTACGTGACGTTGTGCGACGAGAACTCGCTGCGGGTGCTCAGGGCCCTGGACATGAGGACGGGCAAGGAGGCGTGGCACGTCACCTTCACGGCCTACACCGAGAACGGCGCCGGGACCGTGAACCCGACCGTGACCGGCACCGAGCAGCACGTCTACCTCACCGACATGCACAGCGGCTCGGTCCACGCCTACGACACGGCGGGCAAGTGGATGTGGACCTACCCCAGCGCCCTGGACAAGACGGCGCCGTCCCCCGACCGCCGCTTCACCGGCACGGTCCTGGAATCCGGCGACGCCGTCTTCGCGGCCGACGCGAACCGCGTGTACGCCCTGCAGGTGAGCAGCAAGGCCAAGGGCGGGACCCCGCTGTGGAAGAACCCGGCGACGTCCAACGGCATCGCCAATGTCCCGGCCCTGGTCGGGGACAAGATCTGGGTCGAGGTGCACACCCCCACCGAGAAGAACCCGCTGGCGATGACGGTGCTGAACAGCTCGGACGGGCAGGTGGTGCACACCTATCCGATGCCGGCGGGCCCGACCGCCAGCAGCGCCGATCTCACGGTGGCGGACCCCTCCGGCCAGGCGGCGTACGTCCTGACGGCCAGCGGACAGGTACTCGGGTACCGCCGCGACCATTGAGCACGCGAATGAGTATCCGTACTCACGATCGGTGACGCGGGGAGGGCGCATCATCGAGGCATGAGTACGCCACTGGCAACCAAGAACACGGCCGCGTACTACTTCCAGGCGGTCGCCTCGTTCATCGTCTCCACCGGCGCGACCGTCGTCGGTATCGCCTACCTCCCGGTCAACGCCTGGGAGCGGGCCTTCCTGGGCCTGGGCCTGCTGTACACCATCACCTCGGCGATCACGCTGGCCAAGGTGGTGCGGGACAAGCAGGACGAGGTGCAGCTGGTCGGGCGGGTCGACAAGGCGCGGCTGGACAAGCTGCTGACCGAGCACGACCCGTACCGGGTGGACGCGCCCTGAGCGCCGCGTCACAGAGCCGGAGCGTCCGTGCCCCGCTCCGGCGCCGGATCGGCCACCTCCTGGTCGTCGGCGAACCGCGACGCGTACCGCCGCCCGTCGGCGAACTTCAGGAGCGGGACGTGCCGTACCTCCAGCGCCAGCAGCACCAGCGCCGTCCCTCCGGTGCCCAGGATCAGGCGGCCGAAGCCGCATGCGGCGCCGATCGCGGCGGCGGCGAAGATCGTGGCCGCCGTCGTCACCCCCTTCACCGTGTCGATCAGGTGCCAGCGGGGCGCCCCGGCCAGGTTGGGCCGGAACACCACACCGGCGCCGATGAAGCCCACGCCGGTGATGACGCCGGCCAGCGCGTTCGGCGCGTTGCCGTCCTTGGCCAGCACGGCGATGATCGCGCTGCCGACGCCGATCAGCGAGAAGGTGCGGTCGCCGGCCGGCGAGCCGCGCAGGTCGCGCTCGAAGCCGAGCAGGTACGTCAGCACGAAGGCCAGGCAGAGGTGCCCCAGCTGGCGCAGGCTCTCCAGGTGCAGGTGCATATCAAACCCCTGATCCGCCGTACGCAATGTCGGCCCCGGTGCTCTTGCGCAGCATCGGCGCCAGTTCGGTGAGCGCCGCGGTCAGCTGCTCGATCTCCTCGTCGGTGTTCGCCGCGGTCACCTGGATCCGGAATCCGGCCTGGTCCCGCGGCACCAGCGGGTAGGCCGCCAAGGTGACGTAGATGCCGCGCTCCCACAGGATCGAGGCGATCTCCTCGATGTCGTGGGGATCGCGCGCCGGCACCTCGATGATGGGGAAGCCGCTGACGTTCGGCGTGTACAGCCCCAGCTTGCGGACGTGGTCGATGACCCGCGCCGTCTTGTGCCACAGGCGGCCGCGGATCTCCTCGCCGCGCTCCCGGTTCACCCTCATCCCGGCGAGCACCGTGGCCAGCGACGCCGTCGGCGAGGGCCCCGAGTACAGGTACGGCGCCGCCGCGAACTTCAGGTACTCCTTCATCTGCGTCGGCAGCGCCAGGAACGCCAGCAGCGACGAGTACGCCTTCGAGAACCCGCCGACCAGCACCAGCCCTTCGTACGACTCCCCGAGATGGCGCACGATGCTGTTGCCGAGCGCGCCGTAGGGCGAGGTCTCCGCCTCCGAGCGCTCGCCGATGACGCCGAACCCGTGCGCGTCGTCCACATACAGCAGCGCGCCCTCGGCCCGGCAGATGTCCGCGATCGCCGCCAGCCCCGGCTCGTTGCCGGTCATGCTGTTGATGCCGTCCATGCACACCAGGCGCGGCCGGTCCGTCGGCGCCTTGCGCAGCGCCACGGCCAGCCCGCCGAGGTCGCCGGCCCGCCAGCGGTGCAGCGTCGCGCCGTTGCCGCGGGCCACGGAGCTGCCGTCGTAGATGGTGCGGTGCGCCTGCGCCTCGCAGAACACCGTGCCCTTGCCGGCCAGCACCGGGATCACCGTCATGTGGATGTGCGTGATCGTCGGCAGCACCAGCGTGTCAGGGGCCCGCAGCAGATCGGTGAGCTGGTCCTCGATCTCCAGATACGGCTTGGGGTTGCCGAGCAGCCTGGACCAGCTCGGATGCGTGCCCCACTTCGCGATCAGCTCGGCCGGGGCGGCCATGATCTCCGGATCGACGTCGAAGCCGAGGTAGTTGCAGGAGGCGAAGTCGCTCAGCCACTGCTCGCCGATCCGGATCCGCCTCGGCTCGCCGCGGTCCTGCTCCTCGATGACGGCGTCGTAGAACCGCGTGGTGTCCTTCAGCCGCGCCAGCTCCGCCCAAACCTCGTGCCGCGCCATCAGATCTCTCCCATCTCTATGGTGGCCTGTACACCGGCCGTCTCCGCCAGCGGCACCGCCGGCGAGTAGAAGAAGCCCTGCGCGTAGGCGCACCCCATGTCGCGCAGGCGGTCCCGCTGCTCGACGGTCTCGACCCCCTCGGCGACCACGGCGATGTCCATGGTCCCGGCCACGTGCACGATCCCCCGGAGCAGCCGCTCGTGGTCCGGCCGGTCGGCGATCCGGTCGACGAAGGACTTGTCCGCCTTGATGACGTCGAATCGCAGATCCCGCAGATACCCGATCGAGGAGTAGCCGGTCCCGAAGTCGTCGATGGCGATCCGCACCCCGAGCAGGGCCAGCCGCTGCAGGTCGACCAGGGCGTTGGCGGTGGCCTCGTGCAGGAAGACGTTCTCGGTGATCTCCACGGTCAGCCGGTCGGCCGGCAGGTGCGCGGCGCGCAGCGCCGAGCGCACCGTGTCGACGAACCCGCCGTTGCCGAACTGGTGCGGGGAGACGTTGACGGCCACGTACCCGAATCCGGCCGCCGCGGCGTCCGCGGTCGCCTGCCGCAGGATCCAGGCCCCGATCGGGGTGATCTGCCCGGTCTCCTCGGCCACCGGCACGAAGTTCCCCGGTGCCAGCAGCCCCAGCTGCGGATGCCGCCAGCGCACCAGCGCCTCGAACCCGGCCACCCGCGCGGGGCCCTGGAGCTGCACGATCGGCTGGTAGTGCAGCTCGAACTCGCCGAGGGCCAGGGCCCGGTCCAGGCCCGTGCGCAGGGCCAGGCGCTCCAGAGCGTCGTCGTACAGGGCGGACTCGAACAGCCGCCAGGTGCCCTTGCCGTCGGCCTTGGCCGCGTACAGCGCCAGGTCGGCGTTGCGGAACAGCACCTCCTCGGTGCCGCCGACGCCTCCGGGGCTGGTCGCGACCCCGATGCTGGCCCGCACCGGCACCGGCGCCCCGGACAGCCGGAAGGGCTCGGCCAGCACTCCGATCAGCTGCTCGGCCAGGGCGACCGCGGCCTGCTCGGTCGCGCCGTCGGAGAGCAGCACCGCGAACTCGTCGCCGCCGAGGCGGAAGGGCAGGTCGCCGGGCCGCACCGCCCCGGCGATCCGCTGCGCGGCGGCCACCAGCAGCTCATCGCCCACCTTGTGCCCCTGGGTGTCGTTGACCTCTTTGAAGTTGTCCAGGTCGATGAGCAGCATCGCGGCCACGCCGCCGCAGTCCTGGGCCCGGGCCAGGGCGCGCTCGGCCCGGTCCTGGAACCGCAGCCGGTTGCCGAGGCCCGTGAGCGAGTCCCGGTAGGCGCGGTACTTCAGCTCGCGCAGCATGGCCCGGGTGTGCGCGCGGTTGTCCAGCTCGCGGGTCTGGCGGCCGGCCAGGTACAGCCGCAGCAGCACCAGCAGGAACATCAGGGCCGAGGCCACGGCGATGACCGCGCCGTCGCGGGTGTCGGACTCCAGCGACTCGATCATCAGGACCGTCGGCGCGACCAGGGCCGCGACCGCCAGGGGGAGGATGCGCGAGCGGTCCGCGCCGCGCCGGCTGCCGGCCACCGGCTCGGTGAGCTCGGTCATCGACGGCGAGAGCGCGGCGGCGCCCCAGGAGACGTAGAAGACCACCCAGCCCAGGTCGGCGGCGGAGCCGACGTGCCAGGTGCCGTACAGCCGGACCAGCGCGTAGGCGACGTCGGACCCGGTCAGCCCCAGCACGCCGACCAGCAGCAGCCGCACCGCCGGGCCGCGCAGGCCGCCGCCGGTGGCCAGGCGCGCGGTCACCGCCAGCAGCATCACGTCCCCGAGCGGGTAGGCGATGGACACCGCGCTGCTGGTCCAGGGCTGGTTCCCGATGTCCACCGTCGGGGTGATGACGTAGACCCACAGCAGCAGGGCCGCCGCCGTGGCCAGGATGATCGCGTCGATCAGCGCGGCCCGGTCGCGCAGCGGGCTGCGCCGCCGCACCATGAGCATCAGGCCGCCCGCGGCCAGCGGGTAGGTCGCCAGGTAGATGGCGTCGGCGATCGAGGGGAACGGCTCGACCTGGTCGAAGACGTCGGTCAGCAGGTTGTACACGGTGTCCCCGCTGACCAGTGTCAGCATCGCCCCGGCCAGCAGGTACCAGGCGCGCGGGGTGTGCGGACGGTGCGTGCGGACCCCGGCCAGCACCGCGACGACCCCGCCGAAGCCGATCACGGTCCAGGTCAGCAGGTGCAGACTGGGAACCGTGTAGTAGAAGACGGTCCACAGCGCCATGAATGCCGCGAACCGGAACGCCATAGGTTCGAGGGGATCATGCACCCGAACGGGTCAGCAACTTGAGGGCTACGTGCGGATGACGGCCGGCGCGTGGCGCCGAGCCGCTGTTCGGGGGCTGAAGTAGCCAGACCTTCCCACCCCTGTCGGCTTGCCTCGCTAGGGTTCTGGCCATTCGGGTGAGGCTGTGTTGCCGGCCTTATAAGGGGCTTGGGAGGGCTAGTGGGGAACGTCCTGGAACCGGTGGACGCTGTCGCGGGCTTGTTCGACAGGTCGTTCGATCCTCGGACGGTGGTGATCCCGCGCCGCGACGGGAAGTCAGGGGACTCCCTGCCGGCTCTGGAACTCGTCGCGGATGCCGTCTCGAGGTTCGAACGCGTATTCGCCAAGGCCGAGCGGACCGTGTTCCTCGTGCTCAGCCAGCCTTTGACCGACGGCGATCTGGCCGCCGCCATGCGGGAACCCGAGTTCGGCGATCTGTCCGCGATGACGCCCCTGCAGGCTGCGATAGCCGCGGCCACCGTGCTCTACGACGCCCCGAGGAACTACGAGCCCTACGTCCTGGTCGACGCCTGGGTCGCGGCGCGCGGCGTCCCCTTCGCCGCCGCCGCGACGGTCGAACTCGGCGGTTTCGGTATATGGATCCTGCGGAAGGGCTTGAAAGCCCCGGCACTGTGCCGCAAGGACAGCGACGCCTTCAGCCCGCAGGAGCGCTTCGTGATGGCCGCACGGATGCGCCGCCACCTCGTGGCCGCCGGCGCCGACGACTACGCCGCCGCGCTCGATGTGGTCAGTACCCTGCGGAGCCCGCACGCCCTCCGCAACGCCTTCGCCTCCTTCCTGTTCCCGGAAGCCGACGGCTGGGTCGACGAGGACATCGCCGGTCCGCTCGGCGGACGCTGGGAGTTCCGCGACGGGCTGGCGGCCTGGCTGCTGATCGCCTCGGTGAGCACACCGCAGCAGGCCGACCGGCTGCGCAGGTGGGTGCACGCCGACGCGCTGCGGCTGTGCGCGCCGGCGACCGCGAGCCTGGTCGCGACCCTCGGGCTGGACGTGATCCCGGCCGTCGCGAAATGGGCCGAGGACTACTGGGAAAGCGTCGAGGCCCGGCAGCGCGTGCAGCGGCTGCTCGCCGGTCTCGACCGCGACGACGCCTTTCTGGCCCTGCTCGGCCTGATCGCCTACCGCGGCACCTCGGCTGTGCTGGCCGAGGCCGCGCAACGGTTTCCCGAGCGGGGCGTCCGGCTGCTCGCCGAGGCGACGCCGGACGAGCCCGGCGAGCGCGCGGCTGTCGAGCGCGTGCTGCGCCTGACGGTCGCCAGCCGCCCGCAGGCGGCCCGCGCCGCCGCGGCGCACTTGGCCGCCGAGCCCCGGGCGCGCGTCGAGAAGCTGGTGAACGCCCTCGTGGCGCGGTTGCCGCCGGTGGCCGCGCACACGCTGCCGGACCTGTTGACGACGCCGCCGTGGGAGCGGGAGCGCGAGACCGTGAAACCGGTCGTGGTCAAGGATCTGGAGGCACCGCAGAGCGCTGACGTCGTCTGGTCGAGCGATCAAGAACGCGAGGACTGGCGAGCCGACCAGCTCGGCGAGGTCCCGCACCCGGAGAAGCAGGACTGGGACAAGCGCCTCGCGAAGGCTCTGGGCCGCCGGAACGCCTACGAGCTCATGGTGATCGTCGTGAAGGGCCCGGAGAAGCAGGCCAGGCAGGCGCTCCGGAACCTCACGGACGGCTACTCCTATGACGCTCTCGAATGGTGCACCACGGCCACCGCGCGCTTCGGCATCGACGCGTTTCCGGCAGCGATGAGCGCGGTGCGCAACAACCCGCTGGAGAACGCCCGCCTTCTGCTGCCCTTCGCCTGCTCCGAGATCGCGCCGCTCGTCGCCGAGTGGAACCTGCGGCTGAAGACCCTGCGTTCCCCGGGGCAGGACTGGATGCGCCGCCATCCCGCGCTCACCGCTCGAACACTGATACCCGGAGCGCTCGGCAGGGCCGGCCGGACCCGCCTGGCCGCCGAGGCGGCGCTGCGCTTCCTGGTCGGCTCCGGATTCCGGGACGAAGTCCTTGCCGAGGCCGCGGCGTACGGTACCGACGCCGAGGCCGGTGTCGTGCGGCTGATCGACCAGGATCCGCTGTTCGCCGGCCTGCCGAAGGCGATGCCGGAGCCACCGAGCTGGGCCGAACCCGAGAGCCTGCCACAGATTCTGATGACACAGGTTCCGGGGACCGGACGCAAGGAAGCGCTGCCGCCGGAGGCGACGCGGAACGTCGTGCGGATGTTGATGATCTCCACCGCCGATAACCCGTACCCCGGATTGGAGACCGTGAGAGAACTCTGCGACCCCCGCTCGCTCGCCGACTTCGCATGGGGCCTTTTCGAGAACTGGCAGACCGCCGACCATCCGGCGAAGCAATCCTTTGCGATGGACGCGCTGCGCTGGTTCGGCGGCGCCGAGGAAGTACGCCGCCTGTCCCCGCTGATCCGGGTCTGGCCCGGCGACGGCGGCCACGCCCGCGCCGTGGCCGGTCTGGACGTCCTGACCGCGATCGGCGGCGATACGGCGCTGCTGCACTTGTACGGCATCTCGCAGAAGGGCAAGTTCCGCGGGCTGAAGGAGAGCGCGCAGGAACGCGTCGAGGCCATCGCCAAGGAGATGCATCTGACCCGCGACCAGCTCGGCGACCGGCTGGTCCCCGATCTCGGCCTGGACGGGTCCGGCTCGATGGACCTGGACTACGGCCCGCGCCGGTTCCGCGTCTTCTTCGACGAGCAGCTCAAGCCCGGCGTCACCGACGAGAGCGGCAAGCGGCTCAAGACGCTGCCCAAGCCCGGGGTGAAGGACGACGCTGAGCTGGCGCCGGCCGCCTACCAGCAATTCAGCGGCCTGAAGAAGGATGTCCGGACCCTGGCCGCCGACCAGATCACCCGCCTGGAGATGGCGATGGTGGCACGCCGCCGCTGGACGAAGGCGGACTTCGAGGAGTACCTCGTCGGCCATCCGCTGCTGCGCCACCTGGTCCGGCGGCTGGTGTGGTCGGACTTCCGGCCGGACGGCACCGGCGTGCGCGGCACGTTCCGCGTCGCCGAGGACGACTCCTACGCCGACGCCGCCGACGACCCGTTCGCCCTGTCCGGCGACGCCCGGATCGGCCTCGCGCACCCGGTGGACCTCGGAGACGAGCTGCCGCGCTGGTCGGAGCTGTTCGCCGACTACGAGCTCCTGCAGCCCTTCCGGCAGCTCGGGCGGCCGGTCCTCGCCCTTACCGCCGAGGAGGCCGAAAGCAGGCTCCTGACCCGCTTCGCCGGGATCCGGACGCCCGCGGGCAAGGTGCTCGGCCTGGAGCGCCGGGGCTGGAAGCGCAGCGACCCGGCCGACGCCGGCTGGCAGGGCTACCTGCTGCGCGAACTGCCCGACGGCCGCACCGCCGTGGTCGAGCTGGCGCCGGGGTTCGGCGCGGGCTGGGCGGGCGAGGCCGAGGACCAGGAGCTGGCGAAGATGTGGATCGGGGCCCGGAACCCGGGCTACAGCGGGTACTGGCGCCATGGGGACCGCAGCGATCCGCTCTCGACCCTGGACCCGGTGACGGCCTCGGAGATCCTGAACGACCTGAGCGAGGTGACCGCGCGATGAGCGGCGTCCTGGACTTGCCGAAGGCTTATCAGCGGGTCAAGCCCCTTCAGCGCGGCCGATGCCGTCCGGACCGGGTACCGGCGGTCGACTCCGAGGCCATGGAGGCGTTGTACGAACGCCGCCGGAAGACCATCGCGTACCACCAGTCGGCCATCGACTCCGCCATGAAGCATCCCGGAAGCGCCAAGGTCGGCATCGAGGCGATGAAGGGCGTGGACTTCGGCGACCTGAGCGTGATGACGCCGCACCAGGCGGCGCTCGCCGAAGCCACGCTGGAACACCTGATGGATTTCGGGGAAGGCGTCGCGATCGACCTCTGGAACCATGTGCGGGGCGTGCCTTTCGCGCTGGAGGCGTTCAGCTCGTATTGCCGGCTGGGCACCCGGGAGCGCTATAACCTCCTGGACCTCATCACCCCGGCGCGGCAGATGCTGAATCTCTTGCGGCCGGCACCGGATGACGTCCGCGCCGAGGCGATGGCCGTCGCCGAGCGGCTGCGGGCGGCGGACACGGGCGGGCGCGGGTTCGCCCGGACGCTGTCGACCTTCCTGTTCCCCGAGCGCTCGGACTGGATCGAGGAAGACGTGGCGGCGGCACGCCGGGGCGAACTCCCGGCCGCCGCGCTCATCCCCTCGGTCGCCACCACCGAGCAGGCCGCCGTGATCGGCGAGCTGCTGCACGCCGGCGGGAAGTGGGCCTGGGACGGCGATCCCGCCATCGAGGCGGCGTTCCTGTCGGTCGCGGGGGACCGGGCCCTTCCCTTCCTGCTCGCGTGGTACGACGGTCAGCCCACGTGGGGCCGGGCCATGAGCGAGCTCAGGCGGACGGCTCTGGACCTGATCTCCCGGATCCCCGGCGACGCGGCCGTCCAGGCGCTCGCCGAGCGATACGACGGAGGCCTGGAAACCCTGGGCTACCTGCATGCCGCCGCCGAACGCTTCCCCGACAGCGCCCTGCGCGTGCTGTCCGCGATGGAACCGACGCCGGCGACGACCCGCGTCCTCGCCGCTCTCACCGAAGCGCCGCCGGCCGCCGCCGGGACTCAGGCCCTCGAAGCGATGCGGATCCCCGAGATCCTCGCCCGGCCGCCGTGGTCCGATCCGAAGGCCAAGCGGCCCAAGCCGGTCGTCGTCGAAGGACTGACCGTACCGGCCGGCGTCGAGATCGCCTGGCTGCCCGGCGAGCGCGAGCGCTGGCTGGGCCGCGGCGCGGGCTGGGAGCCGAGCCAGGGCTGGGCGGCGATCGCCGAGCAGATCGACGTGTGGCGCGCCGAACCGCCGCAGAACGACGACGCCATGAAGCCGGTCGCGCTCTATTTCGCCGCCTACGCCTCGCCGGAACTCGTGCGGCCGATGCTGGAGGACGGCTGGGAGCCGCCGCTGCGGCGGGCCGACGACCGGGCGTACTCGTTCGTCGCGCGGTACGAACTGCTGGCGCTCCCGGCGGTGCGGGCGATCCGCGGCCTGCCGGCTGACCGGGCTCGGCTGCTCCAACCCTTCGTCAGCGCGGAGATCGCCGCCTCCATGGTCGAGGGCATGACGCGGCGGCGCAGTGTGGCGCGCGGCGCAGCGCTGGGCTGGCTGCGGCGCCATCCCGAGGCCGCCGCCCGGCTTCTGCTGCCGGCGGCACTAGGCAAGGCGGGCCCGCTGCGGCGCAACGCCGATGCCGCGCTGCGGTGGCTGGCCGCGGAGGGCAGCGCCGATGTCGTCGGTGTCGCCGCCGAGACCTACGGTGACGCGGTCGGTGTGGCCGTCAAGGAACTGCTGACCGAGGGTGGGCTCGGCGCCGCTCCGCGCAGCATGCCCGAGACGCCGATCTGGGCCGCGCCGCCGATGCTGCCGGCAATCCGGCTCCGGGCGTCTCCAAGCCAGGACGGGACGGCCGTGCTGCCGCCGCGCGCGACGTCGACCGTGGTCGAGATGCTCCAGATCTCCAAGCCGGAGGCCCCGCATCCCGGCCTGGAGACCGTGAAAGAGCTCTGCGACGAGTCCTCGTTGGGCGAGTTCGCCTTCGCGCTGTTCGAGAACTGGCGCGGGTCCGGCTCGAAGGCGTCGGAGCGCTGGGCCCTCGACGCGCTGGGCCTGCTCGGCGACGACGGCACCGTGGACCGGCTGGAACCGCTCATCGGGCCCTGGACCACGGACCGCAACTACACGCTCGTCAGCGACGTGCTGACGGTGCTGGGCATGATCGGCGGCGACCGGGCCCTGGCCGCGTTGCACTCGGTGGTTCAGAAGGGGCGGCGCAAGCCGGTCCGGCGCCGGGCCACCGAGAAGTTCCAGGACGTCGCCGCCTCGCTCGACCTCGAGGCCGACGAGCTCGCCGACCGCGTCGTCCCCACCCTCGGCCTCGGCGCCGACGGCCTGCTCCGGCTGGACTACGGCCCGCGCTCCTTCGGCGTCGGGTTCGACGAGCTGCTGCGGCCGCGGATCACCGACGAGGCCGGCAAGGTGCTCCAGCGCATGCCGCGGCCGGCCAAGAACGACGACCAGGACCTGGCGAAGGCGGCCTACGAGCAGTTCGCCGAGGTGAAGAAGGCCGCGCAGACCATCGCCGTGGACCAGATCAAGCGGCTGGAGAAGGCCATGTTCACCCGCCGGCGCTGGGAGCCGGAGGGCTTCGCGGCGCACCTGGTCGCGCATCCGCTGCTGCGGCACATCACGCGGCGGCTGGTGTGGGGCGTCTATGCTCCTGCCGCCTCGAATCCGGGGCCTGACGGCGCGACGATCGGTTCCTTCCGCATCGCCGAGGACCTCAGCTACGCCGACGTCCACGACGCGCACTACGAGATCCCTGTGGGTGCGGTGATCGGGGTCGCGCACCCGGTGGAGCTCGGCCCGGCGGTCGCCGAGTGGAGCGAGGTGTTCGCCGACTACGAGATCCTGCAGCCGCTGGACCAGTTGGGCCGGCCGTCGCTGGAGCTGACCGCCGCCGAGCGCTCCGGTCGCCAGCTGGAGCGGTTCCAGAAGGTGGTGCTGGATCCGGGCGAGATCCTCGCCCTGGAACCGCGCGGCTGGTACAGCGGGCCGGTCGGCGATCCGCCGGTCTGGTCACGGTTCCTGCGGCAGCTCGACGACGATCGGTACATGATCGTGGACATCTCGCCGGGGCTGCGGGGCGGCGTCGCGGCGGGCTCCGGCTACCAGAGGATCGAGCGGGTCTGGCTCAGCGTGGCCGGCGAGCACGCCTCCTTCGAGCTGCACTCGGTGCCGCTGTCCGACCTCGGCGCGGTGCCCGCCTCCGAGATCCTGCGCGACCTCGCCGAGGTGACGAAGCGATGAGCACCGGCACGACGGTCGGCAGCGCGCCGGCGCAGGACCCTGAGGACGTCTTCGAACTGCCGACGTTCTACCACGGCCTCGCACCCCTGCAGCGCACGCGGCAGCCCTCCGCCGAAGCGCTGATCTACGACGCGCGCGCCCACGAGATCCGTAACTTCCGCGGCCTGCGCGCCGTGGACTGCGAGGCTCTGATCGCCGACGGGGTGCGCGCCTCGCGGTACGCGCAAGGAAAGGTGCTGACCGATGTCGGCGTCACCGACGTCACAGACGTGGACGCGCTGACGCCTTTGCAGGCCGCGCTCGTCGAGTCGATGCTCAGGCCCGGGAGCATGTTCGGCGTCTCCGTGATCGATCTGTGGGGCGACAGCAGAGGGCTGGCCTTCGCGGTCGAGGCTTTCATCGAGTACTGCGACGTTTGGGGTCTCGACAGCGGGGACTTGTTCCTCTCGGCACCGGAATACGATCACTTCCGGCCGCGGCCGGAAATGATGGTGCTGTCGGAACTCGTCCGATCGGCTCCCGACCCGGAGTACGCCGAGGTCGTGGCCGTCGCCGAACGCCTGCGGGCGACCGGGCCCGGGGCGCTGGCCCGGGCCGTGACCTCGTTTCTGTTTCCCGAGCGGCCCGAATGGTTCTGGGCGGACCTCGACGCGGCGGGCCGGGGAGAGCTGGCGTACACGGCATTGCTGCCGTCGGCCTCGACACTCGATCAGGCGACCGCTCTCGCTGAGCGGTTCAGAGGTCTGACGGACTGGCGATGGGCCGGTGACTCCACGGTCGAGACGACCTTTCTGACCGCCGCCGGATCCGCGGCGCTGCCGTTCCTCACCGCCTGGTGCGATTCCGGCCATGAGTGCCAGACCGTGCTCAACGGTCGTCCGCGACCGTGCCCGATCCATCGGCGCTGCCTCGATGCGATCGGCCGGATCCCGACCGACGCGGCCTTGGCCGCGCTCCTCGAGCGGATCGACCAGGACGGCGTCCGCGAGCATCTGCAGGCTGCGATCAGGCGCTTCCCGCGTCGGGCGCTGCGGGTCCTGGCCGAGTCCGCGGCGGCTGAGCAGACCACTCGCCCGCTGACCATGGTCGTCCTCGCCGATCCCGACCGGGCCCGCGCCGAGGCCGTGCGGCTGAGCCCGCAGGCCCGCGACCGGATCGAAGCGCTGCTCGGCGACGCCCCGGCCGCCGAGTCGCTCGATCTTCCGGAGATCCTCGCCGCCCCGCCGTGGCGCGACAGAAAGCGCAAGCGGGTGAAGCCGGTCGTGGTCGAGGGCCTGGCCCCGCCGGCCGAGGTCCGCGTCGCCTGGCTGCCCGGCGAACGCCAGGCGTGGCTCAGCGCCCACGGCGCGGGCTGGGCCCCGGACCAGGGATGGGAAGCCGTCCTTCCCGAGATCCTCGACGGCACCGGCAACGAACACCTCGCCACCTACTTCGCCGCGTACGGACCCGACGAGGTGGTGCGGGCCCACCTTCCCGCGTGGCGCCCGCCGATGCGGCAGGTCACCGACCGGGCCCGGACGTTCGTCGCGAAGCACGAGTTCCTCGCGCTGCCGACGGTGCTGTCCATGACGCGGTTCCCGGCCGTGCGGGCCCAGCTGCTCCAGCCGTTCGTGAGCGCCGAGATCGCCGCGATCATGGCGGACGGGCTGGTGCGGCTGCGCTCGATGAGGCCCCACGCCGCCGCCTGGCTGCGCCGGCATCCCGAAGACGCGGTGCGGAGCCTCGTGCCGACGGCGCTGGGCAAGCCCGGCAAACTCCGGCAGAACACCGTCACCGCGCTTCGGTGGCTCGAAGCCGGCGGCATCGAGGTCGTGGCACTGACGCAGCAGGCGTATGGCGGCGACGCCGCGACCGCGATCAAGGAAGTGCTGGCGGACCGTGGCTTCGAGGCCTACCCCCGCACCCTTCCCCGGACGCCGTTGTGGGCCCATGCGGCATTGCTGGCCGAGATCCGCTTGAAGGACAGCCGGATCCCGTTGCCGAACTCTGCCGCCCAGGCGGTCGTGGAGATGCTGTTGTTCTCCAAGCCGGACGCTCCTTACCCGGGCTTGGAGGTCGTCCGAGAGCTCTGCGACGCGACCTCGCTCGCCGAGTTCGTGTGGTCGCTCTACGAGGGGTGGGAGCAGGCGGGTGGCGACGAGAGCGACCGGTGGGTGGTCGGCGCTCTCGGTGTCTTCGGCGACGAGGTCACGGTCGCGCGGTTGGAGGAGCTGATCCGGAGCTGGCATCGCCGGTCGAAGTACGACAGCGTGTGCGAGGGCTTGGACGCCCTCGCCGCGATCGGCGGCGATCGCGCGCTCACGGCGCTGCACGGCTTCTCCCGCCGTTCCTGGGCCACCACGCTGAAACGCAAGGCCCAGACGGCGTTCGAGGACGTCGCCGACTCCATGGACCTGACCGCGGACCGGCTCGCCGACCGCCTGGTCCCGACGTCGGGGCTGACCGCCGAGGGCACCGTCCGGCTGGACTACGGCAGACGCCGTTTCGACGTGTCCTTCGACGAGTTCCTGCGCCCGGTCGTCGTCGATGAGACCGGCACCAGGCTGAAGACGCTGCCGAAGCCCGGCAAGCGGGACGACGCCGACCTCGCGACCGCCTCCTACCGGCGGTTCGTGACGCTCAAGAAGCAGGTCCAGGACGGGGCGCGGGAGCAGTCCGCCCGGCTGGAGCGCGCGATGCTGCAGCGCCGGCGCTGGGTCCCGGCGGACTTCGCCGCATACGTGGTCCGCCACCTGGTGCTCGGCCGCCTCGTGCGGCGCCTGGTGTGGGGCGTCTACGGCGGGGAGGGGCGGCTGCTCGGCTCGTTCCGGATCGCCGAGGACCTGAGCTTCGCAGACTTCGATGACGCACCCTACGAGGTCCCCGAAGGCGCGCTGATCGGCGTCGCACATCCCGTGGACCTCGGGCTCGACCTGGGGCGGTGGTCCGAGGTGTTCTCCGACTACGAGATCCTGCAGCCGTTCGACCAACTCGGCCGGCCGCCGTTGACGCTGAGCGCGCAGGACCGGGCCGGCAAGCGTCTCGTGCGGCCGTACGTCTGCCCCGACACGGGTGCCGGCTTCCCCTCCGTGATCCGCTTCGGACCGGCGCGATTCGAGGCGATGGTGGCGCGCGGATGGCGGCGCGGCCCGATCGGCTCCGACCGGATGTGGTGCCGGCTGATCCGGCCGGTCGGCGAGGGGTGCCACGTGATCGTGGAGCTCACGCCGGGCCTGGAGGCCGGTGCCGGGGCGCTGTCGCCGTACCAGGCCATCACCGCGGTCTGGCTCAGCGCGACCGGCGACGAGCCCGACTTCGAGACCCACGCGCTGCCGCTGTCGGCGCTCGACGACGTGGCCGCGTCGGTGATTCTGCGCGACCTGGAAGAGGTGTCCTGATCGATGACGGTGACCGCGGGCGAGGAGTTCGTGCTGCCGGAACGCTTTCGCGCCAAGGTGCTCCGGCGCCGGGGTGACGGAGGTGCTCCGACGCCGATCACCGAGTCGTCGGCCGAGTTCCCGGCCGAGTTCCCGGCCGAGCTGCCGGCCGGTGCGCTGGCCGAGTCGTACGGAGTGGGCGCTGCCAACAGACCCCGGTGGGACGCCGCGGTCCATCTGCTGGCTCTGCTGGCCGACGTCACGGACGCCGAATACTCCGACGCGATGGCCGCGGCCTCGCAATACCGGAACGGGACCCGGGAGCAGCGAGCTCTGACCTCGTTCCTGTTCCGGGAACGCACCGACTGGGTCGACGCCGACCTCCGCTGCGACGCGGTGCTCGACGGCCGGCCGCGCGCTGACCTGGCCTGCTGGCTGCTGGCCGCCGCGCTCACGACAGCTGATCAGGCGCGGGAGTTCGCGGCGCGGCAGCACTGGAGGAAGTGGCCGGCCGAGGAGGTGGTGCCGACCATGCTGGCGTCGGTCGGCACCGCGGTGACGCCGTTGGTGCTCGCGTGGCTCGACGACGAGTGGTACCGCGACGAGGACGACCACCAGCGCCTGCTGGCCCTGGTCTCGGAGCTGGGGACCGAGGAGTCCATACGGGCCCTGACAGAACGGCTCTGCTGGAAGAGCGTGCAGAGCCACCTGTTCGCCGGCGGCGGGCTGTACCCACGCCGCACGCTCCGCGTCCTGGCCGAGACCGATCCCGAGGAGCCGGCCGGCGTGGTCGAGGAGCGGCATCGGACGCTGTGGACCCGGCACGTGGAACACGCGCTGGTGCTCCACGCGACCACCTACGCCGAGGCGGCCCGTGAGGAGCTCCCGGCGCTCAGCCCGGCTGCGCGAGCGCGCGTCGAGGCGGCGCTCGCTCCCCGGCGTGATCTTCCCGACGCGCCGGCGGCGACGTTGCCGAGAGTGCTCGCCGCGCCGCCGTGGACGAATCGCGACGCGGTGGCCAGGCCCGCCGTGATCAAAGGTCTGACAGCCCCGACCGGTGCCTCCGTGGTCTGGGCCGAGGGCGAACGCGAGGAATGGCTGGCGACCCGGTTCCGCGACCAGCCCCACTCGACCGAGCCGGACGACGCCGCCATCGCCGCCCGGCTGGCGGACAAGCGCGACTTCCGTCTCTGGCAGCAGTACGACGGCACATGGCGGCAGACCAACTTCCCGCGCTTCTTCTGCCGGGCCGCCGAGGACCTGGTCCGTCCGCTGCTGGAGGCCGGCCGGCAGGCTCCGTCGGGCGGGCGTGAGGGGTGGACGCGGGTGTACCTGGCCCGGTTCGAGCTCTTGGCGCTGCCGATGACGTTCGAGGCCTCCGGGCCGAACCGGCTGGCGGCGGTGCAGCCGTTCCGCAGCCCGGAGACCGCGGTGTTCGTCGCCGAGTCCTTCATCCAGCGCAAGGCCGGCCGTGGCGATGCGGTCCGATGGCTCACGCGCCATGCCGACTACGCCGCCGAACAGCTGATCCCGGCCGCCGTGGGCAAGCCGGGCAGGAGCCGGCAGGTGGCGGCCCGGACGCTGCGCTGGCTGGGCGACAGGAACGGGACCGACGTGGTCGCGATCGCGGCCGAGGCCTATGGCGACGAGGCCGCCGCCGCCATCAAGGCCCTGATGGTCTCCGATGGCGGCGAAGAGCTTCCGAAGACCCTGCCCAAGGTGCCCAGGTGGGCTGAATCCTTCGCGCTCCCGCAGATCGTGGTGACGCACGGGGCCGCGGGGCTGCCGCCGGAAGCGGTCCACCATCTCGGCCAGATGCTGGCCCTGTCCGCGTCCGGCGAGCCGTACTCCGGAATCGAGGACGTCAAAGAGTTCTGCGACGCCGTCTCGCTGCGGGAGTACGCCTGGGCCCTGTTCGACAACTGGCGGCTCGCCGGCTACCCGAACGAGTTCGCCTGGGCCCTCACCGCGCTGCGCTGGTTCGGCGACGACGAGATCGTCCGCCGGCTGGCTCCGCTGGTCCGGGTCTGGCCGGGCGAGGGCGGCCACACCCGCGCGGTCAACGCCCTCGACGTCTTCGCCGAGATCGGCACCGATCTGGCCCTGACCACCTTGTCGAGCCTGTCCCAGCGGCTGAGGTTCAAGGGGCTGAAGGAGCGCGCCGGCGAGAAGATCGCCGAGATCGCCGAGAACCTGGGCCTGACCGCCGAGCAGCTCGCCGACCGGCTGGCCCCGGATCTCGGCCTGGCCGCCGACGGCACGCTGACGCTCGACTTCGGACCGCGGCGGTTCGTCGCAGGCTTCGACGCCGAGCTGAAGCCGTATGTGCGCGACGAGACGGGCAGGCGCCTCAGAGCCCTGCCGAAGCCTGGCGCCAACGACGATCCGGAGCTGGCGAAGGCGGCGACGGCGAGCTTCTCGGCGCTGAAGAAGGAAGCCCGGACCGTGGTGGCGGACCAGGTCGCCCGGCTGGAGCGGGCGATGGTCATGCGGCGGCGCTGGACCCCGGCGGAGTTCTCGGCCTTCTTCGTCCGGCATCCGCTGGTGCGGCACATCGCGCGGCAGGTGGTGTGGGCGACATTCGACGCGCAGGGCGCGGTGGTCAGGACGTTCCGCGTCGCCGAGGACCAGACCTTCGCAGACCTCGATGACGAGTTGTTCACCCTGTCCGAGGGCGCGCTGATCGGCGTAGCGCATCCGCTGGACCTCGGCGCGTCCATCGGAAGGTGGTCCGATGTGCTGGCCGACTACCAGATCCTGCAACCTTTCGCGCAGCTCGGCCGCCAGCCGCACATCCTGACCGAGGACGAGCGCGCCTCTTTGGTCCTGAAGCGGTTCGCCAAGATCGAGATGCCGGCCGGCCGGGTGCTCGGACTGACCCGGCGCGGCTGGCGGCGCGGTGAGCCCTGGGGCGACGGATACGAAATGCACATCGAGCGGCCGCTGCCCGACGGCCGCGTCGTGATCGCCGACATCCGTCCGGGAATCGCCGTCGGCTTCGCCTCGGAGGCCGAGGACCAGTCTTTCGCCGACATCTGGGTTTCCCGCGACGGGGAAGCCGACTACCGCCCGGTTCCCGAGTGGTCGGACCCGTTCGGCACACTCGACCCTGTGACCGCATCGGAAATACTCCGCGATCTGACTGAGGTGACCGCACAGTGAGCGTCGACAACACCGCCGGGACGGCCGCGGCGCAGGCCGCCACGACGGGCCCGGACTCCGGCGGCAAGCGCGTCCAGCGCCCGGCCGCCGAGGTCCGCTACGCCGACGAGCTGGCCCGGCTGGCCGCGGACGACACGGGCGAGCGGCCGCCGGGCTGGGCCCTGAGCCTGCGCGCGGCGCGGCGCTTCATCCTGGGCGAGGAACGGGCCGGGATCAGCCGCAAGTTCGTCGGCGACCCCTCGCTGATCGACCGCGCGCTGGTGTCGCTGGCCACCAGCCGGGGCCTGATGCTGGTCGGCGAGCCAGGCACGGCCAAGTCGCTGCTCTCGGAGCTGCTGGCGGCGGCAGTCAGCGGCGACTCGACGCTCACCGTGCAGGGCGGCGCGGCCACCACCGAGGACCAGATCAAGTACTCCTGGAACTACGCGCTGCTGGTCGCCGAGGGCCCCTCGACGAAGTCGCTGGTCCCGGCGCCGCTGTACCGCGGCATGACCGAGGGCCGCGTGGTGCGGTTCGAGGAGATCACCCGGTGTCCGCTGGAGGTGCAGGACTGCCTGCTCTCGCCGCTGTCCGACCGGGTGATGGCGGTCCCCGAGCTCACCGGCGAGGACGCGCTGGTCTTCGCGCGCGAGGGGTTCAACGTCATCGCGACGGCGAACACGCGCGACCGCGGCGTGAACGAGATGAGCGCGGCCCTGAAGCGGCGCTTCAACTTCGAGACCGTCTTCGCGATCACCGACTTCGCCACCGAACTCGCTTTGGTCGAGCAGGAGGCGACGCATCTGTTGCGGGGCTCCGGCGTCACGGTGCCGCCTCGCCGCGACGTGCTGGAGGTGCTCGTCACCGCGTTCCGCGAGCTGCGTGACGGCAAGACCGAGCGCGGCGACGCGATGGAGCGGCTGTCGTCGGTGATGAGCACCGCGGAGGCGGTTTCGGTGGCGCACGCCGTGGGACTGCGCGGCTGGTTCCTGCGCGGCGATGCCGGGACGGCCGCCGACATCGTCGAGTGCCTGGCCGGGACCGCGGCGAAGGACAGCAACGACGATCTGGCGAAGCTGCGCACGTATCTGGAGCAGCACGCACAACGCCGCAAGGGCGACCAGTGGCAGGAGCTCTACGACGCGCGGCACCGGCTGCCCGGCTGATGACGTCCTCTGAGAACCCGGCCGGGAACCTCACGATCGTCGGCGTCCGGCACCACAGCCCGGCGTGCGCGGGGCTGGTGCGCGAGGCGATCGAGCGGCTGCGGCCGGCGCACGTGCTGATCGAGGGCCCCTCCGACATGAACGACCGGATCGGGGAGTTCCTGCTCGGCCACGAGCTGCCGGTCGCGGTGTTCACCTCGGTGCGCGACGGCACGTTCGCGCGCGGATCGTGGTCGCCTTTCTGCGAGTACTCGCCGGAGTGGGTCGCGCTGACCGAGGGCACCCGCGCCGGCGCCGAGGTGCGCTTCATCGACCTGCCGGCGTGGCATCCGGCGTTCTCGGTGCTGACCAACCGGTACGCCGACGCCGAGCTTCGTTTCACCCAGGCTGTGGACGAACTCTGCCGGCAGTTCGGGATGGACAACATCGACACGCTGTGGGACCACATGGCGGAGATCGAGGCCGACCAGACGCCGCCGGCCGAGCTCGGCGAGCGGTTGAACACGTATTTCGACCTGGTTCGCACGGCATCCACGGCCGACAGGGAACCCGCCAAGCCGGGAGGTTCGGCCGAGCTCACGTCCGACGAGATCCGCGAGCAGTACATGGCGCGGTGGATCGGGGCGGCGCTCCGGCACTCTCCGGACCGGCCGGTGCTGGTGGTGTGCGGCGGTTTCCATCGGCCGGCGCTGCTGCGGCTCGCCGCGGAACCGCTCTCTCAGGAAGCTGATTGGCCCGAGGCCGAGCCGGCAGCCGTCGAGTCGGCGGTCAGCTACCTCGTGCCGTACTCCTTCAGGCGCCTCGATGCTTTCGACGGTTACCAGTCCGGCATGCCGTCGCCGGGGTACTACCAGCGGCTGTGGGAACTGGGACCCCGCGGGGCGGCCGCGGCGCTGACCGAGGAGGTCGTGCAGCGGCTGCGCAAGCGCAGTCAGCGGGTCTCGACCGCCGACCTGATCGCGGCGCGGGTCAACGGCGAGGGCCTGGCGGCGGTGCGCGGCCACCGGCATCCGGCGCGGGCCGATCTGCTCGACGGCCTGGTCTCGGCGCTGGTCGCGGAGGCGCTGGACCAGCCGCTGCCGTGGACCGGACGCCGGGTGCTGGCACCGGGGACGCATCCGGCGGTCGTGGAGATGGTCGCGGCGCTGTCCGGGGACCGCGTCGGGCGCCTGCATCCCGACACGCCGCTGCCGCCGCTGGTGCACGACGCCGAAGCCGAGCTGGAGCGGCACGGACTTGTGGGGGAGAGCACAGTGACGCTCGACCTGACCGTCGACGCGCAGCGGGACGCATCGCGGCTGTTGCACCGGCTCAGGGTGCTGCGGATCCCCGGCTACACCCGGCTCCGGGGCCCGGATCCGGCTGCCGAGGACAATACCTTCGTCGAGGAGTGGCGGATCACCGTCGACCAGGACCGGCTGGCCGCGCTGATCGAGGCCGGCGGCTACGGCCCGACGGTCGAGCTGGCGGCGACGGCCCGGCTCGGGGAGCGGCTGCGGGACGGCGCGAATCTCGAGGCCGCCGCGCTGGCGCTGTTCGACGCGGTGCTGTGCGGGATCGAGGACTTGTCGCAGGAAGTGCTGGGCGCGCTCGGGGCATCGGTCGGCGCCGGCAAGGAGGTGGAGCCGCTCGGTGAGGTGCTTGCCGCCGTGCTCGGCCTGTGGCGGCACGACCAGCTGCTCGACGCTCAGCAGTCCGCGACGCTGGGCACCGTCATCGTCGCGGCCGTGGATCGTTTGCTGTGGCTGGTGGAATCGGCCCCGGGGACCCCGGGCGCCCCGGCCCAGCCGCGACGGATCGCCGCCGTGCGCGCGGTGCGGGACGCCGTGCGGCATGCGGCGGCCAGGCTCGGTCTGGACACGGTGCGCGCGCTGGAGGTCATGGCGCGCATCGCCGACAACGCCGACGCCGGGCCGGATCTGCGGGGCGCCGCGTTCGGCTTCGGCTGGTCGCTGGGCACGCCGCCGCCGGACGCCGAGCGCACGATCCGCGCCGCCGGCAGCCCGGCGAGCCTCGGCGACTGGCTCGGCGGCCTGTTCGCGCTGGCACGGGAACAATGTCTGGAGGAGGCATCGGTGCTCCCGGTGCTCGACGATCTCGTCACGGCGATGACCGATCGGGACTTGCTGGTCGCCCTCCCGGCACTACGGCAGGCCTTCGGGTACTTCCCGCCGCGCGAGCGGGAGACGATCGCCGGGCAGGTGCTGCGGTTGCACGGGGTCGAGGATTCCGCGCGGTCGCTGGTGCGGCCCGGGATCGACGACCCGGTGGCCCTGGCGCGGGGACGGGAGCTGGACAGCCATGTGCAGGCGGTGCTGGAGCGGGAGGGGCTGATCCGGTGAGCGAGGTTCCGCAGGATCCTGGAACGGCTGCCGCGTTGGAGCGCTGGCGGATGATCCTCGGCGCCCCGGCCTCCTCCGGCATGGCGTTGAGCGGCGGGAACGCCTCGCGCGACGCGGCGCTGGACTGGCTGTACGGCCGGGACGACGAGCTGGCGGAGCGCGGCGTCCGCAAGGGCGGCGCGGTGAACCGGGGCGGCCCGAAGGGGCCGGGCAGCAGCGAGGACTCCGTGCTCACCACCGTCGACTGGCTGGAGGGGATCACGCGGCTGTTCCCCAAGGAGACCGTGGAGCGGCTGACGCGGGACGCCGTCGACCGGTATCAGATCCACGACATCGTCACCGACCCGCGGGTGCTGGAGCGCGTCGAGCCGAGTCCGGCGCTGCTGAAGGCGGTGCTGCGGACCAAGCACCTGATGGACCCGAAGGTGCTGGAGCTGGCCCGCAAACTGGTCTCGGCGGTGATCGCGGAGCTGATGCGCAAGCTGGCCACCGAGGTGCGCATGTCGTTCTCCGGGACCCGGCTGCGCCGTCCCTCGCAGGTGCGGCTGGCGCGCAACTTCGACGTGAAGCGCACGCTGCGCGGCAACCTGGGCCACTATCAGCCGGACGAGCGGAAGCTCTATATAGAGGACGCGCACTTCTTCACACGCTCGCGCCGCCACGTCGACAACTGGCAGGTGATCCTGCTGGTGGACCAGTCGGGCTCGATGGTGTCGTCGGTGATCCACTCGGCGGTGACGGCCGCGTGCCTGTGGGGGCTGCCGGGGGTGCGCACGCACCTGGTCGCCTTCGACACGGCGGTCGTCGATCTGACCAGCGACGTCACCGATCCGGTGGAGCTGCTGATGAAGGTGCAGCTCGGCGGCGGTACCGACATCGCGCGAGCGGTGACCTACGCCGGGGAGCTGATCTCGAACCCCCGCCGCACGATCGTGGCCCTGATATCAGACCTCTATGAGGGCGGCAGCGAGGCGGGTCTGCTCCGCGGCACCCGCTCGTTGATCGAGCAGGGCTGCCGCTTCCTGGCTCTGTGCGCACTCGACGAGGACGCCGACCCGGCTTTCAACCGCGAGATGGGCGAACGCATGGCGAACCTCGGCGCCCACGTCGGCGCGATGACGCCGGGCGAGCTGGCGGCCTTCGTCGCGGAAGCGGTGAACTCATGACCGCGCGTGCGGATCTGCTCGCTTTGACCGAGGACGCCCTCGTCTCCCTGACCAACCGCGGCCTGTACAAGCGCGCGGCGAAGGAGGTCGCGGCCGGCACCGGCCCGGCCGTCGCCGAGGACGCGGACGCGGTGCGCGGGACGTTCCCCGATGGCGTGGTCTGTGCGCTGCCGCCGGGCGGCTTGGAGGCCGCGGACTGCACGTGCGGCGCGTCGAGCGCGTGCCGGCACGTCGTGGCGGTGGTGCTGGCGTATCAGGCGACGGTTTCGGACGGCGAGGACGAGTTCGAGGAGTGGTCGCCGTCCGAGTTCGGCGACGAGGAGCTGGAGACGCTGCTCGGCAAGCGGAACTTCGCCACGGCCCGCCGCCGTCTCGCGACCGGGTACTTGGCGCGCGTGCACCCGGCGACCGCCACGGAGCCGGTGCCGCGGGTCGAGCTGCCGAACTGCTCGGTGCGCTTCCTGGTGCCGCACGACCTGGCATACGCGCGCAGCGATGCGCGGGACACGAAGGAGGCCGTGGCGCTCGCGGTGTGGGCGTGGCGGGCCTGGGCCGATCGGGCGGCGGACGCGGCGGATCGGCATTTCGCGGTCGGGGGGACGGACGAGGTTCGGGCGCCGGATTCCGACGCGATCCCCGATGCCGATGGCACATCTGCTGATGCGGGCAAGCCGGCTCCCGAGGCTGAAGCGAGGTCGAGCCCTGAGAGCGCCGCGTCTCCCGGAGGTGTTGACGGTGCCCTCGCCTCCGCCGTCGACCTGGCCGCCGACATCTTCCTCACCGGCGTCTCCAACCTGGCCGCCGGCTTCACCCCGCGACTGGCTCGCGTCCGGCGCGACCTCGATGCCGCCAACCTCCGCTGGCCCCTGCTCGCCGCCGAGGACCTGGCCGACCAGGTGGCCGCGCACGCCGACCGCGCCGCGCGGCATCAGCAGGTGCTCGTCGCTGATCTGCTCGCCGAGCTGGTCGCGAGGGCACGCGTCTCGAGTTCGTCTGGCGGGCAGCCCAGATCGCGGGTGCTCGGGACCGAGGAGGCGGCCGAGGTCGCTTTGCGCCGCTTGCGGCTGACCGCGCTGGGCTGTCGGGTGCAGGCCGTCGGCGAGGATCGCAGGGCCCTGGTGTTCCTGGCCGATCCGGCGGCCGGCGTCGTGCTCACGCTCGACGGCCGCTATCAGGGCGCCTCGACCGGCTCCGATCTGGTCGGACGCCGGCTGGCCGGCAGCACCGTCGGCGTGCTGGCCGGCGGCAACGTGGTGACCGAGACCGCGCACCGGCGCGCCGACCGGCGGCTGCGGTTGGCCGTGAACCGCGTCGCGCGCACGACCGTCAGTCAGTCCGGCGGCGCCTGGGGCCACCTGCCCGGCCCGTTGCTGGCGCGCGACCTGGACGCGCTGGCCGCTGAGTTCGACCGGCTGCCGCCGCGCCTGGTGCGTCCGCGGGTCGACGCCGAGGACGTGCGCGTCGCGGAGATCGCAGAGGTCGAAGACCTCTGGTACGAGCCCGGGAGCCAGCGTCTGACGGCGGTGGTGCGCGGGACGGCCGGCGGCACGGCCCGTGTCGTCTCCGAGCACCGCTCCGTCGCGCCCGGCGCGCTCGACGCCCTCGCCGAAGCGCTCCACCGCGAGCCGCGGTACGTGTCGGCGACCGTGCGGCGCGGCCGGGGCGGACTGGTGCTGACGCCGATCGCGGTGGTGGCCGAGGGCCGGGTGATCGTGCCCGATCTGGCCTCCGGCGACGGCTCCAAGGACCTCGACGACGGCGCGGGCCTGATCCCCGACCCCCTCACCGCGGCGATCGAGGGCGCCTTCGAGCTGCTCGCCGAGATGGCGCACCGGGGCGCGCGGCACCTGCCGGCGTCGTTCGGGACGCGGCTGGACACGACGGCCGGCCGGCTGGAGTCCGCCGGGCTCGGGCGCTGCGCCGCCGATCTTCGAGGGCTGAATCGCACCCTCGGCCCCGATCCGCAGCGCGCGGCGTTCGACGCGTGGGCCGACGCCGCGATCCGCCTGATCACGACAGCGGAACTGCGCTGAGGAACGAGGACCCGCCGACGGCGCACCTCACGGAAAGCAGGTGCGCCGCGCCGTCGGCCTCAGTCCACGATCTTGCCCATCAGGTCGCCGATCCGCTGCGCGGGCTCCGGCCCGACCTCGCGGTCCACCAGGTGCACGACCGCTTCGCCGGAGCGTAGCGCGCGCAGGACATTGGCGTCGGAGGTCATCGTCGCCGGGACCGTGTAGAGCACAGTCGGGGCGAGGTGGAGCCGCTCGTACGTCCGCAGCCAGTCCACGACGCCGGAACGCCGCCGCCGCACGAGCGTCATGTCCATGACGATCAGCTGCGGATGTTCGGCGGCCAGGGCCGCCATGGCGTCGTTCTCGCTCGCCGCCTGGACGACGTGCATCCCGTCGCGCTCCAGCGAGATCGCGAAGCTGGCGGCCAGATCCGGGTTCTCCTCGATCAGGAGCACGCGCGGGGCCGACACCTGTTCCGGCGTCAGGGCTCTGAGCAGCGCGGACGGATCGGCCCCCCGGCGCGCGGTCGCGGACATCGCCGCGGCCGGGACGGCGCCCAGGCCCGCGGTGACGAACAGCGGGATGCCGGAGTCGGCCGCGGCGGCGCGCAGGGTGTGCAGCGCGGCGCGCGTCACCGGCACGCCGACCGGGTCGGCCAGCAGCGCCACCGGCTTCGCGGTGCCGGTCTCGTTCAGCTGCGCGGGCGCCTTCAGTGCGGTGGGCGCGTAGCCCTGCGCGGTGAGCACCTGTTCCGCCCCGACTTCGGGGGTCGGCCAGACCAGCAGCGTCGGCGGGGTCTCCGGTTCGATGCCGGGCGGCGGCCACGCTTCGGCGGCCGCCGGTGCGGCTGCCGGTGCTGCCGGAGCCGGATCCGGCTCCTCGGGGTTCGGCCACGCCTGTGCCTCGTTCGTCGCCGGCTTGGGGATGGCGAACGGTGAGGGAGCGAGCGAGCCGAACGGCGAGGGCTTCTCGGCGAACGGCGACGGCTCACCGAAGGGTGACTTCTCAGCGAAAGGTGACGGCTCACCGAAGGGTGACTTCTCAGCGAAGGGCGACGGCTCGCCGAAGGGTGACGATGCCTGGGCTTCGGTGAAGAAAGGCGAGGGTGCCTGCGGGGCGGCCGGCGGCGCGGGCAGCGGGGTGGCCGGCGGCGCGGGCGGCGATGCGGCTGGCGGAAATGCGACACCTTGATTGCCGTTCGCCGCGCTGGAACCGAGTACCTCGCTTCCGAACACATCGTCGATACCGAACACTCCGGGGCCCTGAGGGAAACCCTCGTCCCGCGCGTTGAGGTTTCCGGACGCGTCGGCGCCTGGGACCTCGTCGCGGAAGAGTGGCTGCGCCGGGTCCGGGCCGTAGAGGCTGCCCGATCCGACGGCTCGCGGTGCGCCGAAGCGGGGGTCGCCGCCGTCGAGCTCGCGGAACATCGACTCGCCGAACAGGGAGGCCGAAGCAGCCTGCTGAGCTTCCGGGGTGAAGTTCCCCGACGTGGCCAGGGCCGCTTCGTCCTGGTAGGAGCCGGACGTGCGCAGGACCGCGTCGGCCGCGGACTCGACGTGCTGGATCAGGTAGGTGTCCGGGGAGGACTGCCGGCCCTGGTCCGAGGCCTGACCTTGGTTCTGGGCCGCCCGGCGGCGGCCTCGGGGCGCCGCTTCGGTGGTCCCGGATGCCGATCCCGACGCGGTTCCCGAGCCCGGCCCCGGCGGGGCCAGCCCTCCGGAGCCGTTCGAGGCCTGCGCTACGGCGTTCGCCGCGTTCGGGTTGGTGGTGACGTTCCCGAGCCCGGCGGCCGAAGGACTGGTCGCCGCGGGCATGATCTCCCGGAAGCCGAGCTCCTGGACCGGCGCGATCTGCCGCGGGATGGTGGTCGTCGTGGCCGCGGCGGAGTCGACCCGCCGGCGTCCCCCCTGGCTGTCGGACGGGTTCGGGGGATCGATCTCGCGCACGATCGGGATGATCCGCGTCTCCTCGACCAGGTTGCGCGAGGCCGCGCCGCCTCCGGAGGCCAGCTCGGTCTCGCCCTCGGCGCCGACCGGCAGCTCGATCACGTAGGTGACGCCCTTGCCGTCGACGCGGTGCACGGTGAGCTGGCCGTTGTGGCGTTCCACCACCGTGCGCGCGAAGGTCAGGTGCTCCGGGACGCCGGCGACTTCGGCGCCGCGGACCTCGATGCGGGCGATCGGGCCGCGGCGCGCGGCGGCGACCACGACCGTGGAGCCCGGGGGCGAGGCCTGGACCGTGTCGACCAGCAGGTGGCGGACCGCCTGGGTCATCCGGTCGGCGTCGATCACGACCTCGGCCGGGCCGGTGTGCACGGCCAGGTCGATGCCCGCCGCGCCGGCCAGGTCGGTCGCGGCGTCGGTGGCCGCGTGCACTATCCGGCCGAGCTCGGCGGGGCGCTTGCGCAGGGCCATCGGGCCGGCCGCGGCGTCGAGGAGCTCCTCGACCAGGCGGGCGGCCTCGGCGAGTTCGGCGGTGACGTGGGCCAGCTGGTGGCGCGCGGAGGGGCTCAGGACGTCGCCGCCGTTGGCCAGGCGGGCCAGGCCGTTGCGGGCGGTGTCGAGGGGGCGTTGCAGAGCACTGAGGGCCTCGGGGCCCAGGTTGGCGGCGCCGTTGGCGCCGTTGGCCCCGGCTCCGTGGGATCCGTTGAGGCCGCCGAAGGCGTTGGCCCCGCTGAACGCGCCGGCGCCGATCCCGATGCCGACGCCGGGGTGGCCGTGGCCGCCGCCCGCGCCGTTGGCCTGAGCCTGGGACGGGGTCTGGATCGCCGGGAGCCGGAAACGGGACAGGTCGACGAAGGTGACGACGGCGCCGACCATGGCGTCGTCCTCCATCACCGGCGCCGTCGAGAGCTCGACCGGCACGGTCCCGCCGCCCTTGGCGATCAGGTGGAGCCCGGCCTCGCTGCCGAGCCGGTGCTTGCGCCCGGTGCGCAGCGTGTCGGCCACCGGCGACGGCTCGCCCGGGGCGGACCCGCCGATCAGCGCGTCGAACTCCAGCCCGCCGAGTTCGGAGGCCCGGTATTTCAGGACGCGCGCCGCAGCCGGGTTCACCAGCACCACCCGTCCGGCGGTGTCCACGCCGACGATGCCCTCGCTGGCGGCCCGCAGGATCAGCTCGGTCTGCCGCTGCTGGCGCCGCAGCTCGGCCTCGGCGTCGGCGGTCCCGGAGACGTCGCGCACGACGACGACCTCCAGCCCGCCGTGCCCGGCGGGCAGGAAGGAGCGCACGACCTCGGCCGGGAAGCCCGACCCGTCGGCGAGCTTGGCGACCATCCGCGTGGGCACCCCGGCATCACCGCCGGAGACGGAGCCCACCCCGGAGTCACCCGGATCGGTCCACACCCCGGCGGTCGGATCGGGGGAGGCGACCCGGGCCAGGGCGGTGCCGAAGCCGGAAAGCAGGTCGGTGACGGGCCGGCCGACCAGCGGCGCACCCGGCGCCTCGAACCAGCCCACAGCCACGGCGTTCGCGTTGACCACGCGCCCGCCGCCGTCGACGAGCAGCAGCGCCTCGGGCAGCGAGTCGAGTATCGCCGCCAACCGGGCGACACCCCGCACCGGTGAACGGTCCATCCAGCCGTGGCCCTCCTCGTGGCGTGCGTCAGGCGCCACTACCCCCGCGAGCGACAGGTACTCGCCGCCGGGCCCACCAAGTGCGTCCCACACCGGCACCAGAGGTGACGGCAGAGGAAGAAGGTGGCGATGGTCACCGATAGGCGACTATCCCACAAGCACCCCGGGGGCGTCTCCCCCGCCTCCGAGATCAGGGGCGCGACGGCACTCGCCCGAGCGACTCTTCCACCCCGCGGGCAAAGGCTTTTGTCTCCGGTGAGACGACCGGGTACGCTATCGGCGACCGTACAACCGCCGGTGGCCCGGCGGGGGTGGGTTTTGGAGGCGTCGCCTAGTCCGGTCTATGGCGCCGCACTGCTAATGCGGTTTGGGGCTTAAACCCCATCGAGGGTTCAAATCCCTCCGCCTCCGCCTTTGGGGTCCTTCGCTCGAAAGAGAGCGAGGGGCCTCTTCTGTTTGCCGTGTGTTTGTCACACCGGTGCCCTTGAGGGAGCGGTTCCGCGGTGACGACTTCCCGTCATCGGATCGTCGCCGGCTCGACCGGTCGCAGAGCTTGTCAATACGCCTCGGATCGTTAAGTTACTGACGCGTAGCGCTGTCATCGGAACGTCTCTCCCTCGGAGGAACCCATGAGCGACTCGTCAGCACGTCCGGAAAAGCCTGATTTCAGCCGCCGGGATCTGATCGCCGGGTCCGCTGGTGCGCTCGGTGCGGCCGCGCTGGCCGGTGTCGGGGCGAACAGCGGGCAGGGGCAGGGCCAGCCCACCGATGCGCAGAAGAAGCTCCTGGACACCGCTCTGGCGGCCTCGGCGAGCGGCGCGGCGAGCCTGAGCGATGTCGCGCATGTCGTGGTGCTGATGCAGGAGAACCGCTCCTTCGACCAGTACTTCGGGACGCTGTCCGGGGTGCGCGGGTTCTCCGATCCGGCGGTGCCGACCCAGGTGGTCAACGGTGTCGAGTACCCGGTCTTCAATCAGTTCGGCTTCGCTCCCGGCATCGGTGCGTCCGCGACCGGGTACCTGCAGCCCTTCCAGTTGGTCAGCAATCCGCCGTTGGAGAACGGCCAGACCACCAACGACGTCTCGCACAGCTGGGCCACGCAGCACCAGAGCTGGAACCACGGCGCGATGGACTCCTTCGTCACCGCGCATCTGGCGGCCGACGGGGCCACCAACGGGCCCGTGACGATGGGCTACTTCACGCGGCAGGACCTGGCCTTCTACCACGCGCTCGCCGACGCCTTCACGATCTGCGACGGCTACCACTGCTCCGTGCTCGGGCCGACCGATCCCAACCGGCTGATGCTGATGTCCGCCTCGATCGACCCCGAGGGGACGCACGGCGGTCCGGTCGTGCAGACCTTCGGCAACCGCATCGGCGAGACCGGGAAGCTGAGCTGGGAGACGATGCCGGAGCGGCTGCTGGCCGCCGGGGTGAGCTGGAAGGTCTACAACGACCCGATCGGGCTGGCCGCTTTGAGCCCGCTGCCCTACTTCAAGAACTACGACAACCCCTTCTCGCTCACCGGCCTGGAGCTGATCGGCCGCGGGCTGACGCCGAGCTATCCGCACGATTTCAAGTCCGACATAGCCTCGGGCAAGCTGCCCTCCGTCTCGTGGATCATCCCGCCGGTCGCGCAGTGCGAGCACCCGGCCGCGCCTCCGTACTACGGCGAGTACTTCGTGCAGGAGGTGCTGGCCGCGCTGGTGTCGAACCCCGAGGTGTGGGCGCGCACCGTCGTGTTCGTGGTCTACGACGAGAACGGCGGCTTCTTCGACCACGTCGCGCCGCCGACCGCGCCGGCGGGCACGGCCGGGGAGTGGCTGGCGACGCTGCCCTCGGCGGCCGGGGGCGTCGACGGCCCGATCGGGCTGGGCTTGCGCACCCCGGCGCTGGTGCTCTCGCCCTTCAGCGTCGGCGGCTACAAGTACTCCGGCACCCTCGACCACACCTCGGTGCTGCGCTTCATCGAGTCCCGCTTCGGCGTCGAGGTGCCGAACCTGACGGCCTGGCGCCGCGGCGTCACCGGCGACTTCACCGGCGCGCTGAACTTCACGGCTCCCGCCGACCCGTCCTTCCCGACGCTGCCCGTGGTCAGCATCGGCGACACCTCGGTGGCCGAGCAGGCGGTGCTCAACGCGCTGGCCGGCACGCTCGACGTCGGTATCCCGTATCCGCTGCCGACGTCGAACAGCATGCCGGCGCAGGAGAGCACGCCCGCCCGGCCGAACGTTCCCTAGACGTACCGACCACCTAGATCAGGCCCAAGCAATCAGAAGGCGCTCCGCGCATCACTGCGCGGATCCGCCACGACCCGGTGCTCCTCGTACAACCCGCCGCGCGCCACCCGCCGCCACGGCCGGGCGTAGCGCACGGCGATCTCCACCTCGGCCGCGCCGTCGTCGATCTCCCCGACGACGACCGCGGCCGCGGTGGACGGGGCGCACCGGGCCGACCACGTCCCGTCCGGCCCGAGCAGCCCCGAAGGCGTGACAGGACCCAGCGACGCCGGGGCCGCGAACGCCACCCACATGCCGTTCACCGCCGCGAGTCCCTGAGCCTCGGTGGCGAACGACGCGGTCTGCTCCGAGGGACCCGGGCCCGTCGTCCCGAACAGCACGCAGTCCACACCCTGCTGCTCGTACGCCGCGAACAGCTCCGGGTAGTGCACCTCCATCCCGAGCAGGCACCCGAACCGCACACCGTCCACGTCGAACGTCACCGTCGTGGCCCCGGGCGCGTACATGAACGAGACCTTCGTCTTCGACAGCCAGCGCTCGTCGTACCGGCCGGCCACCTCGCCCCGGTCGGAGATCACGTACAGGCTGTTGTGCGGCCGGTTCGGCGGGGTGAGCCGGTGCACGGAACCGAGCACCGTCCACAGCCGCAGCTCCGCGGCCAGCGCCGCGACGGCCGTCAGCTCCTCGCGGAGCACGTCCCATGCGAACCGGGACCAGTCCGACGGACCGACCTCGTCCGGAACCGACGACATGATCCACTTGTTCGGCGCGCACACGGCGCCCTCGGGAAACAGCACGAGCCGCGCGCCGCCCCGGGCCGCCTCCCACATCAGGGTCCGTACTTGCTCCCCGGCCGCCCGCAGGCCCGCGACGTCCCGCGGGTCGTCGACGAGGGTGGTCTGGGCGACCGCCACCCGGATGTGCTTCGTCCCAGGCTTCCGCTGTTCCGACACCTCAGCTCCTCCTGAAGCTGTCCGGAAGTGCCGAAGCGCAGCTGTGTAGGACTCGCCGGTCCTCAGGGCACGGGCACGCACCCGCGATTTGAACCTCTTGTTCGCTGTCATCCTCGGCCTTCCACGCCCCGAGCGGCGATCCCCCAGCGATCCGCCCGGAACGGCGGCACCTCGACAGCGACCTGAGACGGTGGGTCCCTTTGCCTCCGTTGGTCATGACGGTCATGACGGTGGTCATGATGGTCAGGCCGTGCTGGGGACGGCCGTCGGAGGTTCGGCGTAGGCCACGCCCCACCGATACTAGCGACTCACAGCCGCGCGTCCATGCTTTCGCAGACGCCGTGCACGTCTTTCACGACGATGACGGTTCCGTCGTCGGCGCGCACCGTCCCGGCGTAGCGGCCGAACATCTGGAAGTAGTCGATCGCCAGCACTCCGAGCTGGCGCTTGACGGACTTGCGGCCCTCGGGGGTGAACACGACGTCGAGCCGGCCGTCGGCCGACGTGATCAGCCATGGCGCACCGGAGCCGCCGCCCTGCTTGTGGAAGCGGACATCCGCCAGCGCTTCGCAGCCGCCTGGTGCCCCCGGCGTCCACAGGCACGACTCCTCGGACTGCCCGGGCACCTCCGGCCGGTTGACGAAGTTCGCCCCGGCCAGCCCGTCTTCGGTCGGCATGGCGAACGTCCCCCAGACCCACCGGGTCCGGTACGGCAGCAGCGACCGGTGCTCGTCGAGCACTGCGAGGTCGCGTTCGGGAAGGAAGGCGACCGTCGTGTCGCCGAACTTGAGCGTCCCGGAGACCGGATAGATCGCCTTGTGTGTGTACATCTGCCCGCCGGGTAACCGAGAGCTCACCGACAGTGGCGCACTCGCCGCGGCGGCGTTCAGCATGAGGTCGCCGGAGATCGCCGGGGCCTCGCCGGTCGCGGCGATCTCGATCTTGATGTGATGGCGGCCGGTCTGCTCGGAGAAGTCGTACGCGATGTGGTACCCGGGCCGGTCGATCGCGCAGCTGTTGTCCATCAGACAGTGCGGCAGATTCAGCGAGCCGCCGCGTGCGGTGGAGGCGTGCTGGTGCAGAACCGTCGCCGTCCGGTCGTACACGTATATCTCGGAGCTGGCCAGGTAGTGCGCGTCCTGCAGGATCAGCGAGGAGTAGACCTCGGGATGCACCAGAGTGAAACCGACCCACTCCTTCAGGCGCAGGCGTCGCCGGGCCCGCGCCAGGCCGTGGTACTCGGCGAGCGGGTCGACGACGGCGGGTCGCGTCGGAAGGCGGCCGTAGCGTCGGGTGCCGGCGACGACCAGACGGTCATGATCAGCAGCCATGGGCGTAATGCTCGCCCCGGTCCCGGGCCGCGTCAAGAGCCGGACGATCTCGGTAACAGACACATAAGCATTCGAGTCTGATCTATTCCTGCGCGGCCAGCGCCAGCTGCCGCAAAGCCCGGAATTCCGCGGGGCTGTTCATCGCCACGACCGCGACCACCCTTCCCCGCCGACGGAACACCACCGAAGCGTCGCGCGACCCCGAATCGCCCTTCACTTCGTACTCAGTGGCAAGGTCCGGGCGTCCGCAGACCTGGATGGTCACGCCGTGCTGATCGGACCACGACCACGGCAGGCGCGGGTACGGCGTCAGCTGTCCGGCGATCGTCTTGGCGACCGCTGCTCCCTGCTCCACGGCCTCGTTCCAGTGCTCGCCCCGGGGCCGGCCGCCGTGCAGGGTGGCCGGGATCCGCTCGCTCTTCACCGTGCCACGCAGCACGTCCTTCGACAGTGGCGGACGACGATACGGGGCCTCGGGTTCGGAGCCGACGAGGGTCTTTTGAGCGGTCGGCGCGGGTCCGGGGGCGCCGGTTGGTTGAGCGGCTCGTGTCACAGGATCGGGGCCGGCGCCGTCTGAAGCCGCATGAATGCTTTCCTGTGGGTCGTCCAGGCCCTGCTCGCCGCGTTGTTCCTGCTGTCCGGGTCGCTGAAGTCGACGTGGTCCAAGGACCGGCTCGTCGCTTCCGGCCAGACCGGGGTCGCGCCCTTCCCACTGCCGGTGCTCCGGTTCGCGGCGGTGTGCGAGCTGTTCGCCGCTGCCGGCCTGATCCTCCCGCGCGCCACCGGTATCGCGCCGGTGCTGACGCCGGTGGCCGCGGCAGGGCTGTGCTGCGTGATGGTCGGCGCGATCAGCAGCCACAGCTTCCTGCTGCGGCGCGACGTCGCGGCCGGGCGTGGGAAGGGGGAGGCGGTGAACATCGTGGCGACGAGCGTCATCTTCGGGCTGTGCCTGCTGGTGGCGATCGGGCGGGCCTGACCGCTGAATCAGCTCCGCCTCGGTGGCGCTAAATCAGCCCCGCCTCCGTAGCGATCCGAATCGCGTCCACCCGGTTGCGCGCCTCCAGCTTCGCGATGCACTCCGTCAGGTAGTTGCGCACGGTGCCCGCTGACAGCGCGAGCCGGACCGCGATCTCCTCGACCTCTGCGCCGGTGGCGGCAGCGCGCAGTACGTCTGCCTCGCGCGGGCGGAGGGGGCTGGGGCCTTGGCGGAGTGCCGCGAGGGCCAGCTTCGGGTCGACGACCTGCTCGCCGGCGGCGATGCGGAGGATGGCGTCGGCGAGCGTGTCGGGTTCGAGGTCTTTGGTGAGGAATCCGGCGGCGCCCGCGTCGAGGGCTCGGCGGAGCAGCGCTGGGCGGGCGAGGCCGGTGAGGATCAGGACCTTGCAGCGGGGGCTGGTGCGCGCCACTTCGGCGGCGGCGCTGATGCCGTCGAGGCCCGGCAGCTCGATGTCCAGGACCGCCACGTCCGCCTCGTGCGCGGCCACCGCGGCGGCCACCTGGTCGCCGGCGGAGACCTCGGCGACGACCGTGATGTCGCCGCGGAGTTCCAGCAGTTCGCGCATCGCCTGCCGGAGCAGGGCGACGTCTTCCGCCAGGACTATCCGCACCATGAGCGCTCCATTGTGTTCCTCACATACGAGGGTATGAGAATCTCATACCCGGGCTGGGGACGTGGGCGTATGGAGAGCGGGGGCGGGGGACGATGGCCGGGGCACTGCGGGTCTCCTCGCGCATCCCGGGTCCGTGGGCCATCCGTCCCATCGTCGCCGGCTGGCTCGCGGTCGTCGCGCTGGTCCGCTTCGGGGAGCTCGGCAGCTCCGACGTCGGCTGGACCGTGGCGTCGGTGGCGTTCCTCGCGGCGCTCGTCGTCGTCCAGAGTCTCTACATCGTTGCCGGACGCCGGCTGCGGGGGACCGCCCTCGGCTGGTCGGTCGTCGCGGTCCAGGCCGTCCTCACCTACGTCCCGTTCCTGCTCTACGGCGAGAAATGGATGTCCGGCAACTCGGGCTTCCTGCTCGGCGCCGTCCTCCTGACCGCCGGGCCGGTGGCCGGGCTTCCGGTCGCGATCGCCATCACGGCCGCGGAGTCGGTCCTGTCCTACTTCGTGCTGCACATGACCGCCGCAGCCTTCATCGCCTACGCGGTCACGGCGCCCGTCGACAACGGCGTCCAGTTCTGGGGCCTCGTCACCCTCGCGCAGGTCGCCGCAGCCCTCCGCGCCGAGCGAGCCGGCCTGGCACGCCTGGCCGAGGCCGAGGAGCGCTCACGCGCCGAGCGCACCCTGCGCGACGCCTTCAGCCGCCTGCTGGTCGAGGTCGAGGGCCATGTCGATCGAGCGTTGCAGACGCTTGCGACGGTGCCGATCCAGGCGGGCGAAGAGGTGGCGGCCGCTGTGCGAACCGCCCGCGAATGCCAGGACGCGGTGCGGTCGGCCGCCGACGAAGCGGAGATTCCTGATGCGGAGCCGCGAAGCGCCGGCCCGGTCGTGAGCACGAGCGCGATGAAGCCACAGAGACACTCCGCGTCCATCGGCAGCGCCCTCACCGGCCAGGTGATCACCGTCCTCGCCCTGAGCCTCCTGCTCGTCGCCTACTTCGCCCAAGGCACGCTCGACGCCGTCGACGACATCCCCACCGCCCTCCTCGTCCCCGGCTCCGGCGTCATGATCCTCGCCGCGATCGTGGTCCTGTACCGGCGCCGCGACGAGCTGGCCGCGACGAGCCCGCGCCTCGCCGCGTACCTGCGGATCGTGGCGATCGTCGGCGCGGTCGCCTATCCGGTGGCCTTCGTCGTGATCGCAGTGCTCACCCATCCTTCGGCCGGCGTCTGGACCGGCACGGCGTTCCTGGTCGGCGGAATCGTGCTGGCCCAGTGGCGCGACACGATGACCTGGGGACGGCTGGTCGCGCTCGCCGTCGGAGCGGTCGCGCTCACGGTGGCCGTCACCCCGGACACCTACGATTCCGCCGCCGAGGTGATCTACTACCTCGCCAGCGTCGCCGCGATCGGCGTGAACTCCTACGGCATGGTCCGCCTCGTCGAGTTCGAGGGCGCCCTGGCCCGGACGCGCCGCCGAGCCGTGACCCTGGCCGCGCTCCGCGAGCGCACCCGCGTGGCCCGGGACGTCCACGACCTGCTGGGCCTGGGCATCACCACGATCGTCCTCAAGGGCGAACTCGCGGCCCGGCTCCTCGCCACCGATCCCGAGCGCGCCCGGGCCCACCTCACCGAGATGCGGCGGCTCACGGCGGAGGCGGCGGCCGGCGCCCGAACCGTGGTCGAGGCCGGCGGGGGAGCCGAGGCGACGATGCGCTCGGAGCTGCGCAGCGCCGAGCGGACCCTGGCCGGCGCCGGAATCGCCGTCGATCTGCTGGTCGACGACGGACCGCCCCCCGGCGCGGCGGACGCGGTCTGCGGCGTCGTCCTGCGCGAGGCGATCACCAACGTCCTGCGACACTCCGCGGCCGAGCAAGTCCGCATAGCCTTCGGATTCGAGGCCGGACGCGTCCTGCTCCGCGTCGAGAACGACGGTCTGCGCGAGGCGGCGGCCGACCTGGGCGGCCCAACCGGACGAGGACTGCGCAACATGGCCTCGCGCGTCGCCGAAGCCGGCGGCCGTTTCGACGCCGGGCCGGCCGACGGCTGGTTCCGCCTGTCGGTGGACCTGCCGATGTGAGGATTTCACCCGCGGACGGGGAATCCGTCGCCGGGATCGATGATCGGCGCACTTACCTGGGGGAAAGCCCGGTGGAACGATCGAGGCATGGAACGAGCTGAGGCGGCGGTCGGCACGGTGCTCGATGCCGAGGACGCCGCGGATCTGGTGCGTATCGCACGCCATGTCAGAGCGCGGGTGACGACGGAAGGCCTCGGGGGCGCGGCCGTCGGACCCCTGTGCCCCGACACCATCACGGTCCGGACCGACCGGCTGAACCGGATCTCGGTCTGCCCGCGCTCGCGGAGCGCAAGGGTCGGCGCAGGAGTCAGCGCCAAGGACTTGGCCGCCGCTCTCGCTCCGCATGGCCTGATCGCCACCACGGGCGACTCGCCGCACGCCCGCGTCGCGGAACTGGCGCTGACCGGCGGGATCGGACGCTTCGCCCGCAAACACGGGCTCGCCTCCGACGACGTCACAGCCTTCGAGGTGGTCGACGCCGACGGGAACCTGCTGCGGGCCGGCGTTCACGAGAACGAGGACCTGTTCTGGGCCTTGTCCGGCGGCGGCGCGGGCTTCGGGCTCGTGACCGCGGTGGAGGTTCAGCTGCACGCCGAGCCCGAGGTGTTCGACACGACGATCGCCTGGCCCGCGGCGGCAGCCCGCGAAGTGCTCGCGGCGCTGGCCGACGTCGCGACCTCGGCGCCGGAGGAACTGGCGGTGCGGGTCACGGTGGCACCCGGTTCCGGGGCCGAGGCGACGGTCGCGGTCTCGGCCACGTTCCTGGGACCGGAGGAGGATGCTCGCGTCCTGCTCAAGCCCTTCGGAGATATCGGCGGTGAGGCGGCGGGGGCGGCAGTCGATCGCGCTGTCGAGCCGGTGGCGGACCCGGCCCGCGCCGTCCTGCTGTCCGGGCTCGACGACAACGTGCCGACCCTGGCCGCCCTGCCGTCTGTGCACCTGCGCCACCTCGGCGGACGCCTGGCCGAGCCCTCGACGAAGGGCCCGCACGGCGCCCTCGACGGGGAGTTCGCGGTGTTCCTCGGGGAACCGGCGCCCCGGACCTTCCGCGCCCGCGAGTGGGAGCGGTTGCGCGAGGTCAAGGCCGTCTGGGACCCGGACGGCGCGTTCGCCGGCGGCGACCTCGGCTGACGTGGAACAGCTGGGACGGCCGCGACAGGCCGGTTAACCGAACCATGCAACCTTCGTGCCTGCCCGCTGGGCCGCACGGCCGCGCTCGATCATGATGGGGACATGCTCCCCACGCCGTCGCAGCCCGCCGAGGCCGCCGCCGAGCCCGAGGCGCCGCGGATCGGCTTCGTCGCGGCCTCGGTCTACCTGGTGGCCAGCTCCGTGCTCTGGGTTGTCGGCTTCGTCGGGGTCAGTGCCCTGATGCTGCTCGGCGTGGTGATGTCGGTGACTCCGATCGGGCCGTGGGTGATCGCGCTCGCGGTGGCGGCGGCGCGCGGGTTCGGATTCCTGTACCGGGGGCTGGTGCTGCGGCTGTTCGGCGAGCGGCTGGAGCCGCCGGCGGAGCGGACCGAGCGCGGCGCCCTGGCCTGGCGGCGGTTCATGCTCGGCGGGGACGGCGGCGGGTGGGCGGAGGCCGCGTTCTTGTCCGTGCGGCTGCCGATCGCCCTGCTGAACCTGATCGTCGGCGTCGGGCTGTGGGTGTACGGGCTGCTGTGGGTGGTCTGGCCGGTCCTGCGCAACTGGGACGACCTCTACACGCGCCAGCCGGACGGTACGGTCCGGCGGGGGCTGCACATCTTCGGGTTCTGGTTCGACACCTTCCCGCGCTCGTTCCTGCTCACCGGCGCCGGGCTGCTGACCGTGGCGCTGGCGGCGTGGACGGCGCGCAAGCTGGTCGCGCTGGACCTGCGCTTCTACCGCGTGGTGCTCGGCTCGGGCCGGATGGCGGCGCGCGTGCAGCAGCTGGAGCGCTCGCGCAGCTACGCGGTCGACGACTCGGCCGCGACGCTGCGCCGGATCGAGCGCGATCTGCACGACGGCGCGCAGGCGCGGCTGGTCGCCCTGGGGATGCAGCTGGTGATGCTGAAGGACAGCCTGGGAGGGGAGCAGGCCGACGGCTTCCAGCTGGAGAGCAGCCGCGGCCTGGTGGACCAGGCGCAGCTCACGGCCAAGACGGCCATAGCCGAACTGCGCGACCTGGTCCGCGGCATCCACCCCCCGACGCTGGATCAGGGCCTGGAGACGGCGCTGCGGACGCTGACGGCCAACGGCCCCATCCCGGCCGACCTGACCGTGCGCGTCCCCGATCCGCGCCCCGCCGCCGCGATCGAGACCATGGCCTACTTCTGCGCCGCCGAACTGCTCACCAACGCGGCCAAGCACGGCCGCGCCACCCGCGCCTCCGTCACGATCGACGCCGACGGCCGCCACCTCACGCTGCGTGTCAGGGACGACGGCCGGGGCGGCGCGCGGATGCGGCCCGGTGGCGGGCTCGCCGGGCTGATGGACCGGGTCGGGACCGTGGACGGGACCGTCGAGATCGACAGCCCCGACGGCGGGCCGACGGTGGTGACGGTCGCGCTGCCGATGAAGGCGTGAGGGCGGCGCGGGCCGGAACGGCTAGAGCCGGGACAGGTCGAAGACGATCGGGCCGGTGATCGGCAGCTCCAGATCGACCGGCTCGGCCAACTCCGTGCATTCCAGGCGGAGCACCCGGTCCGACAAGAACTCCATCGAGACCTTGAGGTCCTCGGCGAGCCATTCCTCGTCCGTGGTGCGCCGCTCGGCCAGGAACCGGTCCAAGTCGGCCGGCAGGTGGGCTCGGAGCGGATGGGCCGCGATGTCGCTGCCGGGCAGCGCGTGGACGCGCAGATCTCCGAATTCGAAGATGAGAGGCCTGGTGTCGGGGAGCTCGAAGTAGTCCAGGTCGTCGTCCAGTTCACCGGACGGCAGGAGGAATCCCCGGGGTTCGAACATGATGTGTGCCAGCTGCTGGGATCCCGGCGAGAAGGTCGGCGGGTCCCCTTCGCCGCTTTCGTCCATGCCGCCCAGATACTCCAGGCTCGGCGCGAGCCGGAACAGGTCGTAGCCCTCCGAGCTCTGGCCGGAGTAGTGGAAGACGGCGGCGTAGCGCTCGTCCGGCGAGACGACGATCTCGCTGC
>Ga0207671_10000273_pt1 | contig 77050 bp, 77 predicted proteins | sample KBSC24metaG_FD_184352 | JGI IMG/M metagenome (GOLD analysis project Ga0207671, IMG submission 184352) | Corn rhizosphere microbial communities from Kellogg Biological Station, Michigan, USA - KBS C2-4 metaG (SPAdes) (version 2) | ecosystem: Host-associated > Plants > Roots > Rhizosphere > Soil...
CTGGCAGAACGTGCCCCCACCACGGGGCGTGGCGCAGTCTGGTAGCGCGTTCGGTTCGGGACCGAAAGGTCGGAGGTTCAAATCCTCTCGCCCCGACTCAGTAAACCCGCGAGGATCCTTTCCAATCCTTCCTCGCCGGGTCGAGGGTGCATGGGCGATCCGGGGCTTGGGTAGCAACCGGGTAGCAAACGGAGCCGCAAGGCGCAGCACGGTGCCGCTGGCGGCGGGCTGCGGCGGCTCCGAGGCGCCGCCCGCCGCCCGATCGTTGGGGCCGTCCGTGGGGCCTGTGGCGGCCGCGGTGGCGGCGGCTGCGGCCGGGGCCTGGACGGCGTCGCCGGCGTCGACCTGGGACCCAGGGAGCGGCTCGAAGCGAAGGCGATTGATCTCCTTCTTGAGGTACCCGGGCGCCAAGTGTCCGTAGACCTCGGTCGTGATGCGGGGGTCCTGGTGCCGCATGATTCGCTGCACGGCCGCGAGGTCGGCCCCCTGCATGAGCAGCAGCGATGCGGTCGTGTGCCGGAGGTGATGGAACCGCAGCTTCCGCACCTCGCCGACCGGAAACAGCTTGAAGTTGCACTCGGGACACCGGCGCGGGTTCATGTCGGCCGCGGGCTCACGGTGCCCGCAGCCCTGGCGCCGGCACTTGTGAACGTAGCCGGTGACGATCCCGGCCTTCCGCATCGCCCGCCTGAGAACCTCCTCGAGAGCGGTGTGCTTCGGCAGCATGTTCCCCTCTTCGTCCGGGAACACGAGCTCCGATGGCGAGGCGGTGATCGCGCGCTTCAGGTAGCCGACCAGCTCGCTGTTGATCGGGATCGCCTCAGCGCGACCGCCTTTCGGGATGTCGCGGTCGTGTGATCGGCTGACGACGATCAGTCCCGCATCGAAGTCGACGTCTGCCTTCCGCAGCGCGAACAGCTCGCCCTTGCGCATTCCCGTATAGAGCGCCGTCGCGAACAGCGACTTCCACTTCGGGCTCAGCACTGCGAGCAGTTGCGGTACCTCGGTTGCCCGCAGGTAGTCCGGTAGCCGCTTCACGACCTTCCGCTTCGGCACGTCTGCGACTGGATTCGCCCGTGGGAACTTCTCCATCCTGCGAGCCATCGTGAACGCCCGGCTCAAGTACCCGCGAAGGTGGTTCACGCTGCGTGCGCTGAGGCCGTCCTCTTTCTCGGTCAGGAACAGATCGACTTTCCCCGGCGTGACCTCCGCGAGCGTGAACTGCCCGAGCCTCGAGCCGATGATGTGCTTGCGGATGCTCGACTCGCCCGTGCTGGATCCCGCCTTCCGCAGAAACTTATCGATCCACCACTCCATCAGCTCGTCGACCGTGCCCCCGCCATCCGGTAGGTCCATCGGCTCGGCACCCTTACGCTGCCGCTCGTTCCGCTGCTCGATGTCGAGGGCGAGCTTCTTGGCGGTCGTCTTATTCGTCGCTGCGGACGCCTGGCAGATCCAGCGGCCGTGGGGATCGCGCACCCGCAGATACCAGGTGCCGCGCTTCAAGTAGACGGACGCCACGGCTACCTCCCCCTCTCCGTCCCTATCAAAGCGTGGTCGCCGCCGGCGCGCACGATGATGAGCATCGCTCTGTCCCCCACACAGTCAACCGTTCTTTCCCGACGGAGAACCACGAAGCGGCACCACTTTCGCTGGCCGCGTCTCCCCTCGGGCGAACGCCCGGACCGTCGCCGGATCGAATCGGATTAGGCCGCCCACCCGCAGGCATGGCAGCGTCCCCTCCTCCGCCTTCTGGTACACCCAGGAGCGGCTCACTTTCAGGTAGCGGGCGACCCCGTTCGCATCCCAGAGGTCGTCACGTGCGTCGTCAGTAGCGTCTTTGGCAGTTGTCATCGCAGCCTCCGATAAAATAAAGGCCGGCTCTGCAGACTTCTGTGACATGACCAATTGCTCGCGACCGCCCGCAGGTGGCCTCACCCGAGGCCATCCCGTGCGAGGCCCGTCGAGCCGGCTGCGTCTTGTAGAATCCCTCAGGTGACGAGCGAAACGCTTGACGGGCTCCGGGCGCTGCTGGCCGCCTCAGTAGACGGTGACAAGTTAACGGCGGGGCTATTTGATGAGATTGAGCAGGACTGGGTCAGGGTGGGCGGATTTTGGGTGCGGTTGGACCACCGGCTCCCCTGGCAGCTCGCGCAGTGCTTTCGAAAGCACTCAGATCTCCTGTCTGGTCTCCGTTTGCGGTTGAATCTCGGTGAGATCGAATCCGTCGCGAAGCACGCCTCGCCGCTTCGTAAGGCGTACTGGTGGGGCGCGCCCTTCCGCTGGGACGACCTGGACAGCTACCCGGGGCCAGTGAAAACAGTTCATGCCGATCCGACAGACCTCATCCAGAAGATGAACCGCATAGCGCAGGCAAGGTTCCGATGGAATTTCCCCACCGACGAGGAGATTGCTGTTCTTCAGATCGAGGAATTCCGAGACTCGCCAGGGACTCCCGCCGGCAGCTTTACAACCAAGTACCTTCACTCGATCCTGGACCTCGACAAAAGAACGTTTGGGCACCTGGACGGAGCGGTGAAGACCTACACGCCCGAAACCTATGCCGAGGCCTACGAGGGCGCTGATGTGAAGGCCGGCGTCTACGAAAAGCTGTTCCGCACCGACGACAAACTGAAGCTTGGAGACGCTGCCTGGATCGATATCGTCGCGAGCTTCTTCGCAAACGACGAGCTTATCCGCGAGTACTTTGGCGGAGCGTGAACGAGCGCCTTCTACGGGGGCGCAAGGGCGTCTAGGCCCATCTCGCGAATGAACCGCGACGCCTCCTTCGCGTATCCGCGGTAGCGAGCTGCCCAAGAGAGGGTTAGCGACTCCCTCGTACGGGTGATCGCCACGAAGCAGTTCCGACGCTCCTCTTCCATCTCGGCGCTGGCATCACCCTCTTTGATGCTCTGGAAGCTTGGGAGGACCTCCTCGGCCATTCCCACGACGTAGACGTGATCGAACTCCTTGCCCTTGGCCCCGTGGATTGTCATCAGCCGAACGGTCCCAGGGGTCATGGGGGGCTCCTTCGAACGGATGGCAAGTTCCTGCAAGAACTGCTCAAGAGGGGCATCGCGTCCTACCGCTTGCCCGATGCTTCGGACTAGATCGTCCCAGGCGGCCCGATCCTCGGTCAGGTCGCTGACCTCATCGGGTGATCCGAAGGTTGTGAGGATGGCATCGACAAATCGTCTGAACTGGGCGGGTTCCTGGGAGAACGACAGCGCGCGCTTCGCCAGGTCCGAGAAACCATCGGAGGCCAGCTTCTCTACCGTTAGCGCCCACTCCTCAAGGAAGGACCTTTCGGAGCCCTCCGCTTCCGACAGGATCAGATCAACTCGGATGTCCGTACCGGCCAGCCGGTTGAATGCCGACACCAAGGCGCTGAAATTGCGCCGATCGAGCGGCCGAAGGGCTTGCCGCAGAACGGCGCTGAGCCACTGAAACTGCGGCGACCTAAAGTCATCCCGCCGTTGGGCGATGGCGGCCGAGACGCCCGCAGCGCGCAGTGAAGTCTGCAGAGACTCCAGCAGTGCGCGGGTGCGGGCGAGAACTACTACCTCTCCCCAAGCAGCATTTCCGAGTGCGGCGATATCCCGCGAAACGCCAGCGGCCTCTTCAGCGTCAGCTGAAAATGAGATAACACGAATCTGCTGATCGGCAGGGAGCCGAGCCGTTGTCTTCCCTGCCTCAAGCGGCAGTTTCGATGTTGACCGCTGCGTGTTGAAAACGACGAGTCGATTCGCGGCCGCGACGATGCTCGGTGGGCATCGGTAGTTCGTTGGAAGCTGGATCACCTCAGGCTTGAAATCGGCGCCGAACCGCTGCAGCTGCCGGTAACTGGCGCCGTTCCACTGATAGATGATCTGATCATCGTCGGCGACGACGAATACGTTTCGGAAGTCCTTCGCCGCCAGCGTCGTGATCAGGCGGTACTGAGCGTCGTTCGTGTCCTGGAATTCATCGAACATCCAGTGCTTGTAGGTGCGCCGGTATTGGAGTGCTATCCCAGGGAAACGGCTAACCAACTCGAACGCGCGCGCGATGAGGGATCCGAAGTCCAAGGCGTTGACGCGCGAAAGCTCCGCCTCATACGTGGCGTAGGTGCGTTCGATCCGGCTCCCTTCACCTGGGTCCTTGAACTCGGCAGCACATCCTGCCGGCTCAATCAGGCGGCCCTTGAGTCTATCTACAGCAGGCAAGTATCGAACCCACGCTTCATCGAGGCCGGCGGCTCGCAGGCCTTCCCGAAGAACCTCTCGCCGATCATCGTCGAGTGAGTAGATCGCGAAGTCGGGTTTGATGCCGATATGGGCACCATGCTGCTGGAGCATGTTCATGCAAAAGGAATGGAACGTACCGATAAGGGTTCGCGACTCGAGGCCGGGTACCAAGGCAACTACTCGAGCCGTCATCTCGTCTGCTGCCTTGTTCGTGAAGGTCAGCGCCAGAATACGGAACGACCCATCCCGCGATCCATCCAGGAGTCTCGCGATCCGAGAAGTGAGGACACGGGTCTTTCCCGACCCTGGACCGGCGAGGACCAAAAGTGCGCCATCGTCCCACTCCACCGCGGCGCGTTGCGCACTGGTTAGTTCCGCGAGCGCGAGAGCGACGGGAGACGTATCAGAGTTCATGTCAGTCCCTTGAGTGAGATCACGGCCTTACGGAAGGCTTCCGGCATCCGTCCGGTTAGCGCCGCGTCGCCGATGCAGCGTCGGCGGAGGATCGCGGCGTAGGCGACCTTGTCAGCCTCGAGCCGCTTTTGCAAAGCGGCATCATTGAAAGAGGGCGCGGCCTTCTCGCCGAGTTCGACGAGAATGGCTTTCAATTCTGCCTGAAGGCCGTCAGCGAGCAATTGCTGTTCAAGGGTTCCTGCCGGGAGAACAGAGCATCGTCTAGCTACTTCCGCAGCGTCGAAGCCGCGCCGCTCGATCTGGGCGATGTACTCACGGCCCGCCTGGTCGCCATCGACTACCGCTAGCCACGGAATTCCGAGGGCGCGCGCAAGAACTGCGAAGCAGACTGGGTTGCCATTGTTCTGAAAGTCGATGACCGCGACACCATGGGCATCAAGGTCATATCCGAGGCCACTGCCGATTCCGTGAGCGATCAAGTGCTCCGACTGGCCTTCGACGAGAAGCCATCGGCGGGCGAACAAGATCTCGCCGCGGACTCGGCGTGCGAAGGTCTCCAGCTGCTCCAACTCAACGTCCGTGACGAAGAGACTAGAACGATCGCGAAGTCCCTTCAGTGCCCCCTGCACCAGGCTTTGGTCCGCGTGTGAAGAATATGCAATGAGCAGGGACCGATACGCGTTCTCCTCGAGAGTGCCAGCGACCGACAGCTCGCCAAGCGACCGGTCGTAGCGAAGCGCGCCTCCAGATCCGTTCACCACGCCGTCCACGGCAGGAACATAGGGAATCGCAGCCGCAAAGGTAGACGGGAGGTCAGCCACGACCGTCCCCTCCGCGCCGAGACGTACAAGGCGGAGATCACGGAATGGCACCTGCTGAAGGAAAAATGGCGAGTGGGTAGTGACGAGCTTCTGCCCTGGAAGCTCGCTCACATATCGCCATAGCGTGCGAGCCGCTTGCGGATGGAGATGGGTTTCAGGCTCCTCCAAGGCCAGCATCGGCGCGCTGTGAGGCTTGAACACGTCGGCCAACAGCTGGGTTACGAACGCCTGGAACAGGAACAGTATCGACAGGCTCTGGATACCTTGTCCATGGCGAGAGAGAGGCAACCACGGCTTGTCTGTCTCGCACCGGTATATGACCTCGGCTCGAGACAGGAGATCCCAGGGCCGAAGCGGAACCATCCGCAGGTCGGCGGTACCAGGATCATCGCCAGCAGCGATGGTGCTGATGCCTGACAGCGTGGCGGCCAGGGCACCCAATTTGGGATCTGCGCCAAGAAAGCGCTTGTTCAGGAGATCGAAGACCTTCTGGGCCCGGCGTTCGAGCGACTCCGGGATCTGAATCGTTCGAAGGAGGCGGCCCCAGAATTGCGAGCGGCTTGAAAACTCATCTTCGGCATCGCGTAACGCGTCCAGGTAGAAGACCGGGAGATACTGGAAGAACTCCTGAAGATTGACGGCTCTGGCCGCCTTGCCGGGCAGAGGCGCTCGGCCGACGTTTAGGAACTCCCATCGCGGTAGATAGGCGCGTTCGGTCACATCCCAGGCGCAGCTAACGCGGAGAATGATGGACGATTCTCCAGTGATGGGATCCAGCTGGATGATGTCGGCTAGATCGGCCTGAAGGTCATCGTGCCAATCGCCTGCGTGTCTTTCCTTGAGCTCGATCTCGATCATCACCGGGTCGGACGTCTTGGGGTCAGACTTCTCGTCGCGTAGATGAACGTCGTACTCGGTGAAGCCGGTTCCGCGCTGTCCCCACCTCCTCGTCAGCGCAATGCGGAGCGCGTCTAGTATCGCGGTCTTGCCAGCATTGTTCGGGCCAATGAAGACGGTGGTCTCACCCATCTCCAGATCGAGAGATCGAATCGAGCGGAAGTTGCGAATCCGGAGGCGCTTGATCAGCACAAGGGCACCGAGAGTCGCGCTGGGCGAGAGAATAGGTACCGAGAGTGTCGAACGCAGGGAATCACGCGGCCGCCGCCCAGGGTTGGAGCACCCAGCCCTTTGACGTTTCAGCGAACCGCGAGTCGCTTCGCAGGAGGCGGCGAACCTGGGAGCGGAACCGCTTCGCCCTCGTTCGGTGCCCTTCAGACAGCACGCGCTGCGCGATTTCAATGATCGTCAGCGCCTTCCGCGCGATAGCGCACACGGCGAAGATGAACTGCCGAAGAGTACGTCGCCTGATCTTCGAGAAGAGAGTCATCAGGCGCTTCCACTTGAGCTTTGCTCTCGAGTGCGACCGCATGATCGTTCGCAGAAGCTTCCGTACGAAGTCTTTGAAGGTCGCCCAGGCACGACCAAAAGCGCTCGATCCAGCCTTCGCCTTCTCCCAGCGGTGCAGAATCCAGAGCGCTGTACCGGCAGCAAGCGACAAAATGATTCCGAGTACCGAGCGCACCAATACTCGACCGAGAGCAAGTAACGCCTTCACCAACAGGGAGATGCCCGCTACGCTTCCCGTGGTGATTGTGACGACGACTGACTGGTCGCGCGCGTAGTCCCGGAGGTCGACGACCACCGCAGCGTCGGCCGTCGGGCTGCCCGTTTCTTTGATGTCTTTGTCTAGGGTGAGGATTGCCTCTGCCGATAGGTTCGTCTGGAGGTAGACGTACGGAAGGTCTTTCGCGTCTCGTTGCGCCAGGCGCCGCGCGGGCTCTGTCTGAACTGGAGCATCTAGGCAGAACGTCAGGCTGCCCTTGTAGGAGATCCACTCCGCGCGAAGTCGCGACGCCGGCACCTTCATTTTCGCAGCCCATCCATCGAGGTGCTTCTCGACTTCCTGGACCAGAAATGGGGGAGCAAACACGGTGGCAATCCCGCTCGCGAGGACATCATCGAGATCTGTCCGAGCGTCCTCCTTCCGGCGTCTGAGGCGGAACCCTAGTTCACGACGGACAGTGTTGGCGTCCACAACGAGGTAGACACGCGGGAGGCGTTCGACCGCTCCGGTTTGCTCTGCGACCCAGTCGACCAGAGGCCTCAGCTGCCGAAGGTTATCGGTCTTGATTCGGAAGTCGAACGAATCGTCGTCGTCGGCAGGTCCTTTCGTGAGTCCTCCGACACTCACCGTCCTATTCCTTTTCGAACCCTGCGGAGGTGAACTTCAGCGTCCGGGTGTTCTCGGTTACGGCTCGAACGGTACTTTCGGAGGCGCCCGACGGGATCTCGGCTTCGATCTCTAGGGTCACCGTAACTGTCGCACCGACGATTGCGGTGAGCTGCGAGATCACACCATCCACAATGTTGCCGACGTCCCGGCTCGCACGAACAGGGTTGAGGGCGACAGTGCCGTGGAAGCGTGTTGGTGCCGTCGGCGCGGCCAAGGCCTTCGGGTCCTGGCCGGTGCGGCCTGCTTCAAGGGTAGCGTGGCCGCCAGTAATAGGTCGCTTGGTCCCGTCGGGCCGCGCCTGAGCATCTGCCTCCTGTTGTTTGCGCGCGGCTTCTGGGCGAACAGCCAGTCCTTGGAGGTCGGTCTCCGAGAGCGAGATCATTTGCCCAGCACGCAGCCCTCGGTACCTGCCCGCCACTTCGTCGAAGCTATCAGCGTAGGCGAAGCTGTCTTGGGCCCACGTGAGCAACTCGACGCCGGACCGGATCGCCGCTGTAAGTACGTCGGGGCCGGCCAGCCTCGGCAGATAGAGGTAGCGGGCGAAATCCTCGGCCAGCTGCTTTACGGCGACGTGGTCACCGCGCCAAAGAGGTACGCGGTCGAGCTCCAGCCGGAGGCTAGTCCCTGCTAACGACGTGGCCAGATAGTCGGGCCTCAGCTTCTTGCTCGCCCGCACCGCGAGCGCGTCCTGGCCAGACAGCCGCATTACCTCCCAAATGATCGGGTCCTTGGGCGACTTCTGGCCTGGAACGAGCAGCCACTGATATGCCTCGGGCAGGCGGGCGGCCACAATGCCATCTGCTGACTCGCGCTGTGTCTCCGCCTGTCCTATCTGATGTGGTGACAAGTCCAGCCGCTTGCGCTCCTCCTCGCTGAGGATCTTGTCCCACGCGAGGTAGCGTCGGACGGACTCGTCCAGGTCCTGCAGGCGGGCCAGGTCTACGGCAAGAAAGACCAGCGTGTTCCGGAAGAGACGAGGAGTGCTGCCTCGCATCTCAAGGATCGCCTTGGCTACCACCTCTGCCTGATTGGATGGGTCTTTCGAGTAGGGGTGATCGATACCCAAGACGACCAAACGTGCATCCATGTCATCGGGCACGTCCTGGCCGGACTGAGGGAGGGGATGGACTCTCCGGAACTCACCTGTCTTCTTTAGATCTGCTCTCAAGCGCCTGTCGACCTCGCGCACCACGGCGTCCGGATCCCGCTTGAACTGCTCCGCCAGATCGTCGGCGAGCTTGGTGACCGTTGGCTGGGTCGAGAACCAGTACCTGGGGCCTTCCTGATAAAGGTACGTCGCGGCGGTGCTCAGCCGGCGAAGGGCATCGCCGAACACGGCGGGCGCCTCGCCCGGCATGACGCAACCTAGCTTAACGCGTCGGTCCTCGATGCCACGGTTCGCGGCGGACTGCGTGGGCGCCGAACCGAGATAGATCGTCCGAGCCACCCGTCGCGAGGCAGCGAACTTCCCTAGGTTGGGCACCTCGCCGTCAAGCCGGAGCGGCAGGGCACTTGGACCGTCCACATCCTTCTCGATCACTGGGACCCAGTTATCCGAGAGGTACCGAGTCAGCTCGAACTGCACCCGTGGGTCGTCGATCGAAATGTTGCCCGGCATGATCAACGGGTTGCGATCGCCCTTCTCCCATAGGCTGTGAATCACTGCGGCCATCAGGCGCAAGACGCCTCGCGTTCTCTGGAACTTCACGAGTGTCGACCAATCTGTGTAGAGGCGGTCGAAGACCTCCGGGTGGATTGGGTACGCCGCCCTGAGGCGCTTTTCGTAGTCAGAGTCCCGGCACTCGGGTGGGAACTCTTGGTGCTGGGTCCGATAGAGATCGTAAAAGGCTCGCGCCACGGTGTCCCGCGCTACGAATTGACTTTGCTCGACTAGCGGTTCGAAAAGCCGCCGCCGCACGATCTCAAAACCCTCTTCGGCGCTTGCCGGCCGCCATGAGGCCTCGACCCTCCCCACGGCGTTGCGGAGACGATCTAGGGCAGCACGGCCTCGCTCGCCCCCTACCTCGACATCGTCCGCCTGCGCGTGCGGCGAACCGGACGTGTCGGACGCTGGCAGGCTGATCACCAGGAGGCATTTCTTGGCCAGCTTGGCTGACTCGGTCAGCGTCTGAGCGAAGCTGAAATGCGTCTCGAAGCTGCCTGCTGGCAAGTCAGCGGCATCGTGAAGCTGGCGCGCGTAGGCGACCCATTCGTCGATCAAAATTAGACAGGGCCCGTAGTCGTTCATCAGCTCGCGCAGGGCGTCGCCGGGGCTGGTGGCATTTTGATCGTCCGCTAGAATCCTCTTGAAGGCCTTCTTCGCTTCCTTGGCGCCGCCGGCCGCGAAACCCAGCTGCCAGGCCAGCTCGCCCCAGAGGGTCCGCACCATCGTCCCGTCCGCCTTCACGACAGGATTGCCTGGGGAGATCTTGTTACCCACCAGGACCACTCGCCGAACCTCGGGCAGCTTCGAGGCCTCCGCTGCGCTCAGCACGGAGTCGACGCCCAACAGGTCACCGGGTTTGCTCCCGGAGAAGAGGTGGTAGAGCGCGAGCATCGAGTGCGTCTTGCCACCGCCAAAGTTCGTCTGAAGCTGGACTACCGGGTCCCCGCCGGTCCCCGACAGTCGGCGCACCGCCCCGGTGAGGAGCTGCTGCAGGCTCTCAGTTAAGAAGGTCCGCCGAAAGAATTCCTCAGGCTTTCGGTACTCGTCGGATCCCTCGCCGAGATGCACCTGCCACAGATCGGCTGCGAACTCGGCTTGTTGGTATCGACCGCTGGCAACATCTTTGTGGGGGTTGACGACCTCGCGCCACGGCTTGAGCGCGCCCGTGACCTCGCTTTCGACGGCAGTCCCGGCCGTCTTGCGTTTCTCGCCGCGCACTTGCTCATCGAAGCGGACGCGTAGCAGCTCCATCTTCACTTTGTCGACTTCGGCGCTCTGGGGCGCCGAGACGGCCGTCAGTAATCGGCCGGCCGAGTCGAGCACGCGGTACGCATCGTCGGTCGAGAAAGGGCTCTGGTGTGCCCAGCGATTTCGAATATCGCGTAGCTCGCTGACCAACGTGCGTTCGGCCTGGCCGAGAGTCTTCCGAAACACGACCTGCCACTGGTTCCACATCACGGAAAGAAGGACGGCTACGTCCCATTTGGGCTTGTCCTCGGTTCCGAAGAGCTGTGGCTGCGCCTGGGTCTCGCTGACAGCCGCCTTCGCCTGCTCGAACCAGAGCTGGGCGTGCTGGGCTTTCATTTCTCGCTCGACGAAGGGCTGCAGGCCATCGCGGAGCAGCTCCAGTGCTTTGCCGACCCGTTCATGATTGGTAATCGCCATCAATGACTCCGTCTGCTACGCGCTTCCGAAAAGGTCACCCTGGGCGGGCCGGGGCTTCTTGGCGACGTCCTCACGAGCCAGGCGCGACAGTTCGGGCCAGCTTTGAACGAGCCCGTTGTACGAACCCGCGAGAGGCGCCCGCTTCTTTCGGTCGCACAGCGCGTAGAGGCGGTAGGCCAGCTCTCGGGCGAACTCAGCCTTCGTGCCCAGCTTGGCAACGATCTTCGCGGCGGCCACCTCGCCATCACCCTCGAGTAGGCGGATCAGGTGGTGGACCATCTCCCAGACGGTCAGACGCCTGTCGGTGTCCGGGTCCCAGTCGTTGGGTAGCTCGGCGGGTTTGAGAAGACGGACCTTACCCGCCTTTGAGGCGATAATGCCCGCCTCTACCAGGCCAGCAACGCTGGTGTTCTTGGTCTTCGACAGCTGCTCGGCTATGCCGTACTCCCCGCCGTCGAAACCGAACTGCTCGAACCAAAACAGTGCCCACCGTGTATCCGCGTCGAAGTCCCCCTCCTGTTTCGCCAGGACTTCGTCCAGGGTCTGGTTGATAAGGGACAGTGCGGTGCGCACGGACACTGGTTTGCCTTCGGCATCCAGTACCTTCGCATAGCGGGTGTAGACCGCCATCCCGGGACCAATGGAAGCCTGCTCGAGATCCACCGGTGCAATGTTGCCGTGCTGAAGGTTTGCGACCGCCGCAGGCAGTTCGTCTTTGAGCGCTGCTAGGAATTCGCGTCGGTTGACCGTAGTAGCGTCCAAAGAGCGAGGGCGACATACGAGGACTATGGAAGAGGCAAGTGCGTTTGAAGCCATCCCGCGTGTCCGGTTTCCGAGCTCAGTGCGCACAGGCCAGGTGCCGGTAAGTGCAAAGCCCGCCTGGACGACGGCCTCAAGAAATGTCTCCCAGCCCGTGGAGGCCGTATCACCCTCCTCCGTCTCCGCCTGTTTGAACGCGTAGTAGATCGTAACGGGAAACGCCGGGTGAGCTTGCTCGGCGAGTCGATGCATAGCGCGCTTCATTCCTTCCATGAAGAACGCTTCGGCGCTGTCCTTGCCCCCATGTCGGGCGGGGGTGGCGACCAATTCTTCGGATTTCGGGACCGCCAGGGTCGCAAACAGATCGGGGAAAATGGGTTTGAGAGACCGACGAAGCCAAACGTAGAAGAAGTCCGAGAGATCAGCGTATCCGATGTTGTCGTAGTACGGCGGATCAGTTGAGATGATGCGATCCGTCGACAACGTTCCGACAGCTGCGTCCGCCTGAACCGCCTCAGCCAGTGGGGCCGTCCCGGAGATCGTGGCGACGCATCGTACGATCCAATCCATCGTAACCAGCCAGCTGCCAGACGACGTCGACAGCGGGTTACCCTCCGCAAAGTCCCATGTCATCGCAAGGGCCTGCCGCGAGAAGACGTGTCCGACGCCCAGATTTTTCGGATCGGAGCGCCATGTGCACAGGTTCGACCAGTAGTCGGCCGACTTGCTGACGCCGAGACCGAGGAACAAAGCAATCGCGTCAGCGTAAGCGGTGGCGCCAAGACCGCCTGAGTGCAATGGCCCCTTATCGTCGCGCACGCCAGCGGCAAGCGCGTCGCTCCTAGCGCGCGCGCGCGCTTCCTCGATGAGATCTGAGAATGTAGTTAAGGCTACGAGCTGCCGAGGCGTGAACAGATCACTCCATTTTGTCAGGCCGTAGTTTCCGACGCGAAACCCAAGGGCTTGTTGAAGAAACTCGACCTCTGGCTTCCACGCTGGGCTGGCCTTTTTCGCAGCGGCCTCCAATTCTGCGGTCGGGGACAGCCAGAGTCGGATCCGCTCACCCTCGGCTACAACCGCCATGAGTCTCGTCCCCATCCGGCCAGCCTGACCTTCGCTCTTTATGTAGTCGCCAGAGATCGGCACTCCTGACATCACGCACTTGAAGTTCGCGCGCGCGAGTTTGGTGCCGTTCTTCGCCGCCTCCGTGTCCTTGGGTTTCCCCAGCTTGACGCGAAACTCGTATCCGACAGCGTCGACAACCGGCTCGACATAGGCTTCTCTGTCGACTTTTGTCGACAGCATGAACGTCGAGGCGAGTGGTACGTCCACCTCTACGAACGCCGGGTTTGGACTCTTCACCGTCCGAGCCCACACATAGGCGATCGCGGTCAACTCCTTACCGATGAGTGGCCTAAGATCCGGTCGCTCACGGGCCATCTCCTCGGTGACTCTTACCTTTGGGTAGAGGTGTCCGATGCGCTTCTCAGCTTCGTCGCGCAGCCAAGTTCCGTAATAGCGAATATCCTCCGCCAAGCCCTGAGCGCCGTGCCAGGGATTCGCCGCCTTCTCCTGGGATGACTTCGACTGCCACCCTGGATTGACGGGCGCCCAACCGGAAAATTTCGGCGGAATCTCTATCATCGCCTTGTTGATGAGCACCGCGACTGGGTTGAGGTCGCTCGCGCGGCTGGTAAGGCCGAGGCGCTGCGCCTCGATCGGTAGTGCCCCCCCACCGGCGAACGGGTCGTGGAACCCGGGAAGGTTCTTTCGGTCGAATAGTTCCTTCGCGCGAGGATGGTCGGCGTTCGCTGCACAGGCCTCGCGCCAACTGGCCCAAATTTCGTCGCGCGCTCGACCTAGGATTTCCTCATTGGTTGTGTTTTCCCACTGAACCAATTCTTCGATGAGGCGGAAGAGCCGCTGCCGTTCCTTCTGCTGCGCCTTTTCAGTTCGGAAGATATCCGGGTGGCTCGACGGATCATCGACCATCTGCGCGAAGATCACCGCTCGAGCCGCAGCCAACGGACGTCGTGCCCACCACAGATGCAGCGTACTCGGATGCCCGTGCCGGATAGATTTCTCCTTGGCTGAAGCCTTGTTGATGGCCTCGAGGGGAAGCGCCACCTCTATGAGTTTTTTTACCCGCGGCGCCTTCTTCACGCTGGCTCCTCGGCCCGCCCCAGCAGCTCCGCGAAATCGTAATTCACACTGGTCACTCCGAAGTCAGGCTCCCGCTGGAAGGGCCGCCGCACGTAGTGCGTTCGGTGCGTCCCATCCTCCATGAACTCGACGATTGCGAGAATGAAGTCGTCCGGCTTGTTCAGCGAGTAGAGGATCTCGTTCCGTGTCACCGTGATGGTTGCGGCGCCCGATATGCGCCCCTTGACCTCGATGAACCGCAGGCGCCCCTCGCTGGCGATCCGGCTCTCGATGTCGTAGCCGAGCTTTTCGGTCTCACGGTCCGTCGGCTCGAAGCCGAGACGCCGCTCGATGTCCATGATGATCGCACGGGCCTTGGCCGCCGCTGCCTGGGTGTCTGGAGTCTTCGAGAAGGTCGGCTCCTCCCTCCCAGCCATGAGCGCCATCAGGCCCGCCGGCACGACCAGGAGGCCACCAAGAATCACTGGTGGCAACGGAGCCATCTGTCGTTCGAGCTTCAGCTCTTCGAGGCGTTTCTCGAGCCGCCCCTGGAGTCCATCAGCCCGCTTCCGCGCCTCCCCCGAATTCAACCGCGCGTTGGCCTTCCCCGCCCGTTCTTGGACTTTCAGCTCCTCGGCCCGGTGGTCCCAATAGCCGATCTCCTTGGTCAGACGGTCCTTAACTGCGGCCTCGGTCTTAGCAAGGAGCTCAAGTTTCCTGGTTCGGACCTCGGACAGGTGCTCAGGTACGACGTGGGCGATCGCGTAGCCTTGAGCCTTAGCCTCCAACTCTCGCGTGATCCACGCACACTCGGGACGCGCTAGGAATGAATCGACGGTCGGCTCGCCGTCGGCCAGTGGGCGGTAGTCGAGATAGGGGGCGTACTGGACGTGCCGGGTGTTACCCGCGCGGTCCAACTCGACATAGAGCATTCGCTTGGATACCACCCTGCGCTCGCCGGAACGTGTGATGCCCGCGTCTTGAATCGCGTGTTCCAAGTAGAAGAGGATGCGGGGTTCTACCCCCGGGTCGCGTTCGTCAACGAGAACGGAGCCGCGGCGTAAGAGATCGCGATGGCGCTCGAGTGTGAGATCGATGGTCGCGTCGAGGAGCGCGTGGCCCGGGCAGAGAAATGCCGCAAGGGGTTGGCCCTGAGGAGCAACCAGCGACTTCTCGAAAGCTACGCGCTCGTAGCGCTGAAGGACGTGCTCGCCGATTCCGATCAAGCGGTCTCGAGTCCGCACCGGCGCGGGCACATGGGTGATTTCGTAGCGGCGCGGCTCTCGCTGCTTGGACGTGCCACCCAGACGCTGGAACGCCTCAAGGAAGAACGATTCGATGTAGTGAGGCTGGAGCCGACGCGCCTCAGCCCGTTCCATATCTTCGCGAATCCGATGAACCCGACTCGCGTCCATGGCGTCGTGAACGAGTGCCCGTTCCTCGATGAGGTCCTGAATGTGGGCGTGGTCGAACGCCTGGGCCACGACCTCGGTGAGGCGGGCACGAACCTCCGGCTGTTCGCCATACCGGATCGCTTCGATCATCAGTTCGCGCAGTGATTTGCCGTCGAACATCATCTTACCGAGCACATCGAAGACCTGGCCGCCGAGGGCCGTGCGCGCCTCAGCGAGCTTGTCGAAAAGCGTGCCGTAGACGTCGCTTTCGCGGGTCTCTGCGGCGAGGAGGTTCCAAAGGTGGCACACCTCGGTTTGGCCGATGCGGTGGATACGCCCGAAGCGCTGTTCCAACCGATTGGGGTTCCACGGCAAATCGTAGTTCACCATCAGGTGCGCGCGCTGTAGGTTGATGCCCTCGCCGGCAGCGTCAGTAGCGATTAGGACCTGGACCTCTGGATCGTGCCGGAAGGCGTCCTGGGCCTTCATTCGGTCCTCGCGGCCGATCCCACCATGGATGACCACCACCGCACTCTTCCGCCCGAGCAACGTCGAGATTTTCTGCTCAAGATAGTTCAAGGTGTCGCGATGCTCTGTGAAGATGACCAGCTTCTGCCGCGGTGAAGGCACCGGCGGAGCCACGGCCCCCGCCCCGTACGGCGGGGGCGGCGGTTCGCCGGCGCGGCCGGCGATGGCGGCAGGCGTGAAGATTTCGGAGAGGAGGCTCGCCAGTTCCTTCCACTTCTTGTCGTCGCCTCCACGGCGAACCGCCTGCGCGAGGGCTTCGAGTCGCTCCAGGGTGGCGATTTCCGCTTTCAGTTCGACGATTGTGCGTGCGGCGGTGGCTTGATCGAGGATCTGCTCCTCCGCGGCCTCGAGCTCGTCATCGGGCGCCTCCTCGAGATCCTCTACATCGTCGGAATCGAGGTTCGGGGCTTCGCTGATCGGGGTTGCGGCGAGCTGACCCCCGCGCTGTAGCAGCTCCAGTTCGCGCGAGCGGCTCAGAAGGCGTTCGCGGCGCCGTCGGAGGGACTGGTAGATCGCTTCTGGCGACGAGGCGAGGCGGCGCTGGAGAATGGTCAATGCGAAACCGACGGTGCCCGCCCGCTTGTCGTTCTGAAGCTTCTCCGCGCGGTTGAACTCCGTCCGGACGTAGTCTGTGACCTCGGCGTATAGGCGCGCCTCGGCGTCCGAAAGCTTGTAGGACACCGTGTACGCGATCCGCTCCGGGAACAGCGGCGTCGCGTCGAACTTGAGCAGACTCTCCTTGACCATCCGGCGCATGAGGTCGGAGACCTCGGCGGTATGCACGCCGTCGCGGAACTTTCCCTCGAACCGGTCGGCATCGAGGAGAGCCATGAAGAGCTGAAAGTCTTCCTCCTTGCCGTTGTGGGGTGTCGCCGTCATCAACAGAAAATGGCGGGTGATTCCCGACAGCATCTGGCCGAGCTTGTACCGTTTGGTGTACTTGACCTCGCCACCGAAGAAGGTCGCCGACAGTTTGTGTGCCTCGTCGCAGACGATGAGATCCCAGCGACAGTCCGGAGCCTTCAACTTGTCCTGCACGTCCTCGTTGCGGGAGAGCTTGTCGAGCCGCGCGATCGCCAGGTTCGTCTCGAGAAACCAGTTCCCGGTGCGGGCCGCTTCGAGCTTGTCGTTCGTGAGGATGTCGAAAGGCAGCTGGAAGCGACGATAGAGCTCGTCCTGCCACTGCTCGGCGAGGCTGCCCGGGCACACGACCAGGCACCGCTGGAGATCGCCCCGGGCGATCATCTCCTTGATGAGGAGCCCAGCCATGATCGTCTTGCCAGCGCCAGGGTCGTCAGCGAGGAGGAAGCGCAGCGGTTGTCGAGGGAGCATCTCCTGGTACACGGCGGTGATCTGGTGCGGCAGCGGTTCGACCATCGACGTGTGGACCGCCAGGACCGGATCGAAGAGATGCGCAAGCCGGATGCGATGAGCCTCGGACACGAGCCGGAACAAAGCGCCGTCGCCGTCGAAACTCCAAGGACGGCCCATCTCGACGATCTCGAGACGCGGCTCGTCGTGTCGATAGAGGAGCTGGTTCCCAACTTTCCCGGCTGGGTCCTTGTAGGTTAGCTCCAGTGCCTCGGAACCGAACCACTGCACGCCGACCACGGAGACCAGGCAGTCCGGGAGGATGCCGCGAACGCTGGCGTTGGGCTGTAGGTCATCAAGTTTGATCATGAAGTCCTTGGCTAGAACCCAGGCCGGCCGTCCAGCCGCAGGTCCGGACGTACCTATGGCGGGCGGACTCACCGCCGGTAGAACGCTCCGTGACTGACGCCCCCCTCGTCAGCGCATGTACTATGGCTGACACTAGCGCTGGGTAGCGTAGATGGATCCGCACGCGCGATCAATCGTCGAGGCTGTTGGCTCTGGCTGCTCGCGCCGATTCTCCGGCGACCTGCTGCCGAAGGACGTCTGGCTCGACGACCCGGACCTTGTCGCCGAACCCCAGCAGCCAGCTGACCACCTCGACGGTTCCACGCACGTCCATGGTCATCTCGACCCCGCCATCGATCCTTCGGAACAGCTGAGTGGGGTGCCACTGGCGTCGCTGGACGTAGCGGGCGACCTTCGGGTCGAAGAGGATCCGGACGTGGGTCGGCTCGCCGCGGATTAGGCCGAAGGCACCCTCCGTGAGCTGCTCGGGTCGGTAGTCGGCGGGGTACTCGAAGCGATCGCCCTTCAACCAATCGACCTCGCGGAAGCCGTCGAGAGCAAAGGTGCGGATCTCTTCGTGCTGATGGCTGAAGCCGGCGAGGTATAGACCCTTCTTGTAGACGAGAAGGCTGTAAGGCTCGAGGACGAAGGTCTTGCGGCCGCCGGAAACGCCTTCGTGCGTGACGCGTAGGCGCTCTTCTCGAAGGAGGGCGGTCATGATGTCGTTCACGTCCTCGATGCGGCCCTCGTAGAGGTGTCGCGCCTCGTTCACATCGAAGACCTTACGATCGAGGTTCCGGACGGCGACGAAGTCCTTTCGTTTCAGAGTCGCTTCGAGCTTTCCGAAGACATCGTCCAAGTCCTCCTTGAACCCGGTACCGGCCAAGAAGTCGAACACGCGGCGTGATAGGAAAAGCGCCACCATCTGGGCGGTGGTCAGGGAGATCGCCTGGCGGCGGGCAGTCGGCATGAGACGCCAGACCTTCCGCTTGCCGGTCATCTCCTCGTACAGCGGCTCCCCGGCTCGTTGGAGCGCCTGGATGTACCGGAGCGCGGTTCGCGAGCTCACCTCGAATCGCTCGGCGATGTCGTAGATCGATGCGCCCGCCGCAGAGTCCACGAGGGCGCGGACCTCCTGGAGGCGCGCGGCGGGGGCGTAGCGGGGGCCTCTTAGCGCCATGATTCCGGGAGCATCCCACCTGGGACCCAGTTTGTCACACCTGGCGGTTAGCCTTGCTGCATACGAGAGGAAACGGTGAAGCCAATGGAGAACCAAAGGGACAAGGCGATCGCGACAGTCGTCGGGGAGATCGAGAAGCAGTTCGGCAAGGGAGCGCTGATGCGCCTGGGAACGGGTGAGGCGGCGGTGGAGATCCCGGTGATCTCGACAGGGTCGCTGGGCGTAGACATCGCCCTCGGTACGGGCGGGCTGCCGCGGGGACGGATGGTAGAGGTGTACGGACCCGAGTCGTCCGGGAAGACCACGCTGGCGCTGCACGTGGTGTCGGAAGCGCAGAAGGCGGGCGGCGTCTGCGCGTTCGTCGATGCGGAGCACGCGCTGGACATCGGGTACGCTCGGAAGCTCGGCGTCAGGACCGACGACCTGCTCCTCGCGCAGCCCGACTGCGGTGAGCAGGCCCTCGACATCGTCGAGATGCTCATCAAGTCGGAGGCCGTCGACGTCATCGTCGTCGACTCCGTAGCCGCCCTCGTGCCGCGGGCGGAGCTCGAGGGCGAGATGGGCGATTCGCACATGGGCCTGCACGCGCGACTCATGAGCCAAGCGCTGCGGAAGCTGACGGCGGTCTGCGCGAGGAGCAAGACGCTGATCATCTTCATCAACCAGCTTCGGATGAAGATCGGCGTGATGTTCGGCAACCCGGAGACGACGACCGGGGGCAACGCCCTGAAGTTCTACGCTTCGGTTCGTCTCGACATCCGGCGCATCGGCGCCCTCAAGGACGGGGAGCAGGTCACCGGGAACAGGACGCGCGTGAAGGTGGTGAAGAACAAGCTCGCTGCTCCGTTCCGCGAGACCGAGTTCGACATCTCCTACGGCCAGGGGATCTCGCGCGCCGGCGAGGTGATCGATCTCGGTGTCGAGGCGGGGATCCTGGAGAAGAGCGGGGCCTGGATCGGGTACGGCGGCGAGCGCCTGGGCAACGGGCGCGAGGCGGCCCGGCAGCACCTGGTCGAGCACCAGGACGTCCTGAAAGAGATCCGGGCGAAGCTGCTCGCGCGCGCCGGCATCGGTGTTCCCGCCGCGGCACCGGCAGTGGTCGTGGCCGCGAGCGACGAGACGAAAGCAGCTGTGCGCCCGAAACCCGAGCGACCGGAGGGCAAGGCTGTTCCGGCGACCAAGGCTGCATAGGAGCGGTCGTGAAGATCGATACCCTCGAGGCGTACAACGTTCCTTCAGACATCCTGGTCATCTGGCGCACGCAGGTCGGCGGCGACCTGCTGCCGGTGCAGGAACGGGCGATCAAGGAGTTCGGCCTGTTCGCGGAGGGGAACTTGATCGTGTTCTCGCCGACGTCGTCGGGGAAGACGTTCGTCGGCGAGATGGCGGCGGTGAAGGCGGCGCGTGGGAACACGAAGGTCCTGTACCTGGTGCCGCAGAAGGCACTCGCGGCTGAGAAGTTCGAAGAGCTTCGGCGGCGCTACAACCCGGCGGGCATCAAGGTGGTGGTCTCGTCGCGCGACCGGCGTGAGCACGACGATGAGATCGAGCGCGGCGACTTCCACATCGCGGTCGTGGTGTTCGAGAAGGTTCAGGCGCTGCTGATCTCGAAGCCGCAGCTCATGGAGCTGGTCGGGCTGGTGGTCGTCGATGAGCTGCAGATGATCACTGACAAGGATCGCGGCCCGACGCTGGAGCTGTTGCTGACCAAGCTCCGGATTTCGTCATCGAAGCCGCGGATCATCGGCCTGTCGGCGGTGCTGGGCCGCGCGCAGACGCTGGCGGACTGGCTGGGGGCACGGCTGCTCGTGGATGCGCGCCGGCCGGTTGACCTGAGGAAGGGAGTCCTGTGCCGGGGCGAGTTCCGTTACCAGGAGCACAACTCAGGACAGCAGGGCGTCGAGCAATTCGCGGACTTTAGGTCGGAGAAGCGCGAAGAGCTCTTCCTGGCGGCGGTCGAGGAGCTCGCCCGCCGCGGCGAGCAGGTGCTGGCCTTCGTGCCCGATCGAGCGACGACGGTCCTGTTTGCCCGGGTCCTCAGCCAGCGCCTCGTGCCCGCGCCTGCGACCGCTGCCATCGAGGAGCTACGCCAGCAGGAGGAGACTCTGGCGCGGCAGTCACTGCTGGAGGTGTTCGGCAGCGGCGTCGCGTTCCACAACTCCGACCTCTCACCCGAGGAGCGCGAGATCGTGGAGCGACACTTCCGCGACGGCGCCATCCGTGCACTTCTATCGACGTCCACGCTCGCGGTCGGGATGAACCTCCCGGTCAAGAACGTCGTCCTCGATCACCAGCGCTGGGACTACCTGCGCCGATACGGCCGCTGGTCCCTCGTCGACATCTCCCGGTCCGAGTACGAGAACATGAGTGGCCGCGCCGGGCGGCTCTCGCTGGTCAACGACTTCGGCCGCTCGATCCTGGTCACCTATTCGCCGTTCGAGGCTGACGTCTGGCTTGAACACTTCGCAGGCGGCGAGTTTGACGAGATACGTCCGACGCTGGCCGACGCGCCTCTCGAGAACCACGTCCTCGACCTGATGGCGTCCGGCTTCGCGTCGTCTCGCGCCGAACTGGAGGAGATGCTGCTCGCCAGCTTCACCGGCTGGGTCCACTGGGCGCAGAAGATGAGCCGGGAAGAGTTCTCTCAGGCGCTCGGAAAGGCGGTCGCAGTCGGCCTAAGCGGCGGCCTCTTGCGCGGACTCGCAGACGATCGGATGGAGGTGACAGCCATTGGGCGGGTTTGTGCCTCGAAAGGGATCGGCGTAGCGACGGGCGCCGTCCTCGCACAGTGGGCGAGGGACTCGATCGACGTCACGGCCGATGACCTGGAGGTTCTGATGGTCGTCGGTCAAACGTCGGCCGGCCATGATGTCTACGTCGCCCTGCCGCGCGACGAGCGTTGGGCGGCCGACTACCGCGGGAAGGTACTCGCGAGCGCCGCCGCCGCAGGCGCGTCGGCGCGGCCCGTCTTCGCCGAAATCGCGACGGATCTGCGGAGCCTGGAATACGAGACGACCAAGGCGCTCAAGAAGGCGCTCCTGATGGCCGACTGGATCGCGGAGACGCCGACGCAGGAGATCGAGGGCCGCTACCACACATGGGCCGGCGCCGTCCGCCGCATCGGCGAGGAGTACGGCTGGCTGGTCGACGCTCTCGCCGGCGTGGCGCGCGCCAGCGGCTGGCCAGAGGGGCGCACCCGCGGGCTTGCCGTTCTCGCGGACCGGCTGACGTACGGGGTGCTGCCGGATGCGCTGCCGCTCGCGCGGCTCCGAGCCCGCGGGGTAGGCCGTGCCCTCCTTCGGCGGCTCGTCGATGCGGATCTCCGGACGCGTGACGAGCTGAAGGGCGCCGGCGCGGACAAGGTGCGGGAAGTGCTCCGGAACAAGGCGGCGTTCACGGCGCTTTGGGCGGCAGTCGGGGCGCCAGCGCCTCAGGCGCAGACGGCTTCGTTCGCGTCCACGAGCAGCCGGGCAGCAGACGCGCCGTCGGCACCGGCGGAGGCCGCTGAGCCCTCGCAACCGGTACTGACGGTGAACCTTCGCGAGCACCGAGTCTTCTACCGAGGCGTCGAGATCCCTACCCGCCCGCCCAACAACCTCCAGCGGCAGCCCTTCCTCGCGCTGGCGGCACTCGCCGAAAACGCCGGCGCGTCGGTCGGCCTGTCCGACCTGGCCGAGAGCATGCATCGCCTCGGCGGCCTGCGTGGCCGGGCAGTCGCACCCGAGGCACGGGATCTGCGGTACCGGATTCTCCGACCGTTCCGTCGCGCTCTGAAGAACAGCGTCCTGGTCCTCGAAATCGACCAACTCGTGGAGAGCATCTCCGGCGACGCCCTCCGCCTGAACGTCCCCGGTCCCGTGTCTGTCGTGCCCAAACACATCGAACGGAAGGCGTCATGAACCCGATGCCGACGAAGCCACCTGCGAACGACAACGGGACCCACGGCCAGCCGCCCCGCGCGATCGCTCCGAACGGCCATCCCGAGCGCACGTACGCGCGCGCCGGCAATCTGCTCCTGCCGCTGCGGTTCGCCCGACGAATAAGTGGCTGGCAGGTCATCCGATCAGAACCCCTTCGTTGACGGGCAGCTACGCCGCGGGCTTGACCGACCGAATGTACGCTTCGAGCTCCCTAAGCCAGACGCGCTCAGTCCGTGCAACGCGCTGGGGATTCTGCCGAGCCAGGATCACGAAGAGCGACGCAAGACCATCCCAGCGAGTCGGTTCTCCGTACTTGCCCTTCACCGGTCTCGGTGGGTTCTCCTTGAGGTACTGGGCCTTCTCCGCGGCGCTCTTTCGAACGTTGCATTTGTTGCAGGCGACAGCGAAGTTTCGCGGGTCATGCGCGCCGCCCCGTGAGTACGCGTCGATGTGATCGATCACGCAACCCAAGTGATCCAGGAGCGGAGCTGAGTCGCGACGCCACCGCGGGTCGTGATAGGCAATCGGCAGCTCATAGTTCGCGTCGCGCACCAGGAGCGCGGCATACCGCATCGCTGGTGGAAAGATCGTCGGCCGATGACAGAGCGAGCAGAGCCATCCGTCTCGGAAGAGCACCTGCACCTGAGTAGAAATTGGAATCGCCGGTCGTCCCGGGCGCTTGGCCGTGCGCATTGGACACGACTCTAGCCGGCATTCTGCCGGAACCGATCCGTCGCCGCCCGCGGGCCGCTCCCGATTCGAGTTGACCCGCGCGCCGAAGCGAGCGTGAGTCTCGGGACAACCGAATATGGGCCCACTCGCAAGTGCGGCCCGCGTCGTGCGCTAACACGACCGGGCCGCGTGGGCCCGCCCCTTCTTACAAAGGAGCGAACCATGGATCCCGTATCACGGGCGAACCTGCGCTGCACGCGCTGCCGAGCGTTTGGCGTACTCGCATCAGGCGGCGTCTGTCCCATCTGCGAAGGCGCCGGCGAGCTGGCGCGTCTCGTCGTGCCGCTGAAGATCGTGGTGGCGGCCGACCTCGTGCCGACGCCGGACATGGCCTTCCGCCGGCTGGTAGTCATGCTGTCCGAGCACACCGATGACGGCCGCGTCGTCGTCCGCGGCGTCACCGACCAGGGACTCGGCCTGGTCGCAGCGCTGCCTGGCGCGCGGTTTCGCGAGATCGCCCACACCGAGTTCGTCGAGGCCGGCACCTGGTGGTCGCCATGAAGGCCCGAGTGTCAACGTGGCGGCGCGTCCCAGCGGGGGCGGCGGCATCCCGGCGCCTCCTGCACTGGCCGGCGCGGAACTACTTCGCCGAGCTGCAGCCGCAGATGAAGGGGAGCCATCCGGTCGACGATCTGATGGAGCGTGACCCCGACCTGAAGAAGATCCGTCGCGGCGCCTACCAGCGGCTCCAGCGACTGCAAAAGCGCTCCGAGTCCAGTGCGCTTTTGGACTTCGAGGCCGAGCGCAACCACCTCGACGCCGCCCGCATCGAGACGGCTTTCAACATCGGCTTTGAGGGCGGCCTGATCGCGGGCCGGGCGGAGGGGATCGAGCGAGCCCGACGGGCGCCACTGGATCCGGATGGACGTGCCTTTCGCCACGAGATTCTGCGGACCGTCCTGACCACGCGAGCGCGGCCCCAGGACATGCAGGCGGCCGTCTTGGAGGTGGCGTGGGCGCTGGCCCTCTCCGCGCCACCGGCGCTGGCTGTCCCCGATTCCTCGGATGGGCGGTCGCGCCGGCGCGCTCCGGGACGCCGGAGGAGCTGAAGCAGACGCTCCCGGCGTGTTGCTCTCGCGAAGGTCACGCCGGGTCGAACGCCGGACAGGTGACCACGGGCTGGCGCGGGTACCTCACCGGGAGCGCTTCGCACATCAGGAACACCGATCGGGTGCCACGAACGGCTCGGTGGTTGGCGCAGCGCCAGCACAAGCTGTCCGCGAAGGGCCGGTCGCTTGCGTGCTCCTTCGGTGGCGACTCGTCGGCGGGCGGCATGGCCGGCGGATCTTACCGCCGGCTGGCGGTGAGTCCGGCGGATGTCGCCGGAATCGGGGACAAAGAATCGACAAACAATCGACGCTCTGACGACGGTCCGACGACCACCGGGGACGCGCGGCCTGGCATCTACGGGGCGTGTCCAACGAGGTCCAGGAGGTGCGCTGCTCGGCCTGCGGAAGGCTGCTCGCCAAGCTGCGCGATGGGCTGCTGACGCTCCAGCGAGGGGACCTCGAGGTGACGATCGACGGCGAGTTCAGCGCCGCCTTCGTCTGCGGCCGGCCGCGCTGCCACCGACTCAACGTGGTTCGGGTTCGGTCACATCCGCCCTCCTCGCTGGCCTCTGATCGATAAGTCTCACTCCGAAGTCCCAGACAACTCAACCCAGAGCGCTTGACGCCTTACTCGGCCCCCATGAGCGCGCGACGCCGGCCGGAAACGGCGGTCGTCCATGCGTTCAAGTTGGGAAGCCCTTCGCGCCGGGCTGCTGCGGTCCATCCAGGGCCGCGACGCGCGCGCGACGTTCGATGAGCTCAGGACGCGGTCGGAGGCGTTCACGCGGTTCGATACCCCCGCCAACTTGGTGGCCGTGGTCTCGCCCGACGGCGACCTGGACGGCCGGGATCCGGTGCTCTGGGCGCTCGTCGCCGCCGCCCGCGATCGTCGAACCAGGCGGCTCGCGCAGGCACTCCTCATTGTCTGCCTCTGGCCGGCACTGGACGCGATGTTCCGCCGCCGGTTCCTCCTTTTCCCGGACCGCCCGCAGGACCTGGCTTCTGAGATCATCGCCCGCTTCACGGCCGAGGTGCACAGGGTAGACGCGCGCCGAGTCGGGTGCCTGACCGCGACCCTGCTCAGGAATACCGAGCGCAACGTCGTCCGGGCGCGCCGCGCTGAGCGGAAGGTCGCCGCCAAGACGACGGAAGTCACGCCGGAGGCGGCGACGGTCATGCCGGCGGAGTCGGTTCCGGAACCGTCGCAATTCGGCCTGGCCGCCGACCAGTCCGACACCGACTCGGTCGCTGCGCTCAGTAAGTGGCTGCACGGGGCGCTCGGCGACGACGCCGACCTCGTCGTCGACGCTGTCTTCCATCGCAAGCGCGGCCCGCAGATCGCCGCCTCGCTCGGAATCTCACACGCCGCCGCCCGCAAGCGCCTCGAGCGCGCCCTCGCCCGAGCGCGGGCGGCACTTCTCGTCGATCCGCGGTCACAGGACCGCTCGCCGGTGGCCTTGGCCAGCTGATGACAACGAAACACGACGATCGGCCCTGCACCGTCTCGGAGGAGTTCCTCCGCCTGCCTGGTCTCTTCCGCCGCTGGGAGATCGAGCAGGTCATCGAGGGCAGCGACGAATTTCACATCAGCGCCGCCGGCGAGACGGAGGACGGCTCGGAGCTGTTCACGGTCTACTACAAGGAGCGTCCACTCGTACCTCCAGCGCCGGGGAGCTCGCGATGATCGGCGAGCAGATCTACTCGGTCGAGGTCGCGATCGTACGCTGCCCGGGCGACGGCGAAGACGGCGGGCCGCTCGGCGTACCGGTCGAGAAGCCGACGACCGTGCGCTACTGCGACGTCTGCCGGCGCTGGGGCGCAGTCGGCTCGACCCACATGTGCTGGCGCAACTGGCGCGTCCGCCTTTCGGACCTGCTCATGAATCTCACGCGGGATGGTCGGCGGTGAGGATCTACATCGCGGCTCGGTACGACCGGCGGTTCGAGATGCTCGGCGTGGCGTCCGACCTGATGCGCGCCGGGCACGAGGTGACGTCGAGGTGGATCGAGGGCGGCCGGGGCGGCGATCCGGAGCTGGTCGCCGCCATCGAGGACATCGCCGACCTCGGACGCGCTGATTGCCTGGTGACGTTCACCGAACGCCCGGAGCGCAACGTCGCCTGGGCGGCGCGCGGCGGCAGGCACGTCGAGTTCGGGATCGCGCTCGCGACGGGCAAGCGGCTGTGCATCGTCGGGCTTCGCGAAAACGTGTTTCACCACATGCCGCGGGTCGAGATCTACGCGTCGGTGCCGGATCTGATCGAGGGGCTGTCGTGGCCGCCGAGGGTGGGGTCGTGACGGCCTGGGGCGTCGCGCCGGCCCGGGGCTGCCTCGTCTACTGCGGCGGGTGCGGCGAGCAGGCCGCCTTCCGCCGAGTACTCCGGCCGCGCGAGCTCGCCCAGGCCGAAGCGGACCGGGTCACCCTGGCCGTTCAGAGGCACTTCCGCCGCTCGCCGCTGTGCCGGCGCGCCGAGACGTTCGAGGGGCGTGAGCTCACGGCATGCCGTTGCGCCGAGCCGGTACGAATTCCGCGAGAGGACGGCCTCTACTGCGCTCGCTGCGAGGGTCTCCTGGGCCCGCATGTCGCTCCGCTGACTTCTCGAAGGCCGCGCCGGCGTAAGGACGGCTCGCGATGAACCTCGACCCGGTCCTCTTCTGCGACCGCTGCCACGCCCCGACGCTGCACATCTTCGTCGACCGACGCCCTCAACGGCGGGCGCCCGGTGAGTTCGCGTACGTCGATTGCATCTACACGTGCGACGCGTGCGGCGCCGTCCGCAAATGGGGCAACGAGCCGCGGGAGGAGACCGCCTACGGGCGCCGCCTGGCCGATGCCGACCTCGCACACGCCGTCGACGTCCACGGGATGCGCCGCCAACGCTGCCCAGCGTGTCGCGGTCTCGGCTGGGACTGCTCCGAGTGCGATGGCGAGGGACGGATCTGGGTCTTCGCGGAGCTCGAGCCGTGCGGTCCCACCTGCCCCATCGCGTCGTTTGAACCGCCGGTGAGGGAATGACCGCCCCGCTGGCCCCCCTACCCCGCGAACGGCGGGACAGCGGGTACGCGCGGGCCAACGGCGCGAAAGCCCCGAGATTCGCGCCAGTTTTCGCTCAGCCCCTCGTCCCCGCGCTGTCGGGCAATCGGGGACGCGAATCGGGGACGGCCGCCGCGAGGACGCGATGACCGTCCAGGAGCTTCTCTCTCGCCTCGAGCGCGTCTCGAAGACGCCGACGGGTTGGATGGCCCGCTGCCCGGCGCACGAGGACACGCGCCCCAGCCTCAGCGTGGGCGCCACTGACGAGGGACGGATCCTCCTGCGCTGCTTCGCCGGCTGCGAGCTGGGCGCGATCGTCGCCGCCCTCCGGCTGGAGGTGAAAGACCTGTTCGCTGACGGCCCACCCCCAGCCGCCGCCGAACGTGGCACTGGGGTTGTCCCCGCCCCACGCGTTCCAGCAGTCGCTTCGTGGCTGCAGCAGGCGCGCGCGCTGCCCGAAGCGGAAGTCGCACATCTCCTCGCTGCCTGTACGCGAACCGGAACAGCGGTCGTATTCCGGTACACCGACGCCGGCGGCGGGTTCCTCTACGACAAGTTCCGCCCCCTCGGCGACAGGAAGGTCTTCTGGCGCATGCCGCGCGGCCGCCCCAGCGCACTGTACGGACTGGCGGGCCTGCCGAAGCAGGACCGAGGCCGCGTGATCGTCGTCGAGGGCGAGCTCGATCTCCACACCCTCCGAGCCGTCGGGATCAACTCGGTCGTTTCAGTTCCGGACGGCGCCGGCTCGCGCCTGACGCCGGAGTTACTACGGCCGCTTGCGGACTACGAGCGCTGCCTCATCGCCACGGACGCAGACGATCCGGGCGAGGATCTGGCGCGACGGCTCCGGCAGGAGCTGGGAGCGAGGCGCTGCCGGCGGGTCGTCTTCCGCGACGGCGACGCGCTCTTCAAGGACGCGAACGATGCGCTCAAAGCTGGATGGACACGCGCCCGGTTCGAGTCCGTCCTCACGCAGCCCGCGGCCCCCGCACCGAAGGGCGGGCCACCACGGGACGAGGCCGAGACCGTCCTCGTCGAGGGAGACGTCACCGACGAGGCGACCGGACCCTATCGCTTGATCGACGGCCAGATCTGCCGCTTGCGCCATGATCGCGAGGGCAACGAGCTGGTCCAGCCGCTCGCCAACTTCGACGCACGTATCTTCGAAGAGGTCGCCTACGACGACGGCGCCGAGGTCGTTCGTGCCTTCAAGGTGCGTGGCCGGCTGGCGTCCGGCGCGGCGCTCGCCGATGCGCGCGTCACCGCAGCCGAGTTTGGCGGCATGAGCTGGGTGGCGAGCGCGTGGGGCGCGCGGGCGCTGGTGACCGCTGGCGCCGGCGCCCGGGACCACCTACGCGCGGCGATCCAAGTCCTGTCGGAGCCGAACGAGCGGCTGGTCTTTCGCCACACCGGCTGGCGGTTCCACGAAGGCCATTGGGTCTACCTGTTCCAGGGCGGCGGGGTCGGGGCACAAGGACTGACGGTGGAGCTCGACCCGCCGCTCGACCGCTTCGTACTTCCGCCCGCGGCCGAGGACCTTCCGGAGGCCGTCGCGCTGTCGCTTCGCCTCCTCGACGCCGCCCCACTCTCCGTCTCCATTCCGCTGCTGGCGTCGACCTACGCGGCGCCGCTCGCGTTCATCACGAGCCCCGACTTCGCCCTCTGGATGGTGGGCCCGACGGGCAGCTTGAAGTCGGAGCTGGCGGCGCTGGCGCAGCGCCACTTCGGCACGTTCGACCGGAAGACGCTGCCGGGCAGCTGGACGTCGACGGAGAACGCGCTCGAGGCGCGCCTCTTCACGGTGAAGGACGCGGTCGCCGTCATCGACGACTACGCCCCGAACGCCGACTCGCGCGCCCAGCAAGAGCTGGAGAAGCGGGCGCAGCGGATCATCCGCGGCATCGGCAACCGCGCCTCCCGCGGCCGGCTGCGCGCCGACCTCACCCAGCAACCGGACCGCCCGCCGCGGGGCCTGGTCATCTGCACCGGCGAGGACCTGCCGACCGGCCATTCGATCCAGGCCCGGCTCGTGATCGTCGAGGTCGACCGCGAGCGCCTCAACCTGCCGGTCATCACCGAGCTGCAAGCCCGCGGCGACCGGCTCGCTCACGCGATGCGCGGGTACATCGAGTGGCTGCAGCCAGCGATCCCGGCGCTGAAGAAGGAGATGCCCGCCCGCCTGGGACGCCTGCGCGGCGAGCTGTTCCAGATCGGCTCGCACCTGCGGCAGGCGGACGCCCTCGCCCAGCTTCGCGGCGCCTTCGAGCTGCTCCTCGAATTCGCCGAACACGTCGGCGCCGTCGACGCCGGCCGCGCCGCCGAGCTGCGCGCGACAGCGCGCCACACGCTTCGCGGAATCGGCGAGGCGCAAGGGACGGCGCTCCGCGACCTCGAGCCCGCCGAGCGGTTCATGAGCGTGCTCGGGACCCTGCTCGAACAACGGCGCGTCCGTCTGGTCCAGAAGGGCACCTCGCCCCGAGCCGACGACGTCGAGGCCGTCGGCTGGTTCGATGACGACTTCGCCTACCTCCTGCCCGAGGCCGCCCGCCGCCGGGTCGCCACGTTCCTCCGGGAGTCCGGCGAAGCGTGGGCCCACAGCGCCCATGCGCTGCACAAGGCGCTGGTCCGGAAAGGCTTCGTCGTCCCCGGTCCCGACCACCGCCCCGAGATGCAGGTCCGGGTCGGTGATGGCAAGCGCCGCGTCCTCCGCGTTCGCCTGACCGCCCTCCGCGGCGCCCATGTACCCGATCCCGTCCCGGCCTCGTCCCCGAATTCCGCCGAAACCGGAGACGTCGCCGAACCAGAAGATCTCATGGAAGATCCAGGGGATAGCGAGGTCATGTCTCCCTCGTCCCCTGCGTCCCCGGGTTCGGAGGGGAGGTATCCCTGGGACGAGAACTAGGGCCCGAAGCTGTCACCCGTGGGCGCTCCCAGGGGCCCGTGCGTCACGTCGAATTCGTAGCCCCTGAATATCGGTGTGCCTTGTCGAGCTTGCGGTGGATCAGCGAGACCGTCGTTAGCAGATCAAGGGCATCCTGCTCTGGCATCGCCCACTCGACCTTCGGGTTGTGAGCGAGCGGGTTGCGGATCGTCCCGAACAGCCCAATCAACAGGTTGGCAAACCCGCGCTGCTCGCCGCGGTCTGTCTCGCTGACCAGCGGATTGATCGCGAGCATCGGCCCGCTCTTGCCAAGTGCAAACGCTTGCGTCACGAGATCGGACCCATCCGTGGTGAGCCCGGACATGTTTCGAATCTTGGCGGCGATGCTCTTCATCGCCTCGAACACGGCGTGGAAATAGTTCTGCTGCAGCAGCTCTGCCCTGCAGAACGCCAGGACATCCTTGTGCACCCCGCGGGAAACGAGAACCGCATGAAGGCGATTGGCTCGTTCGAGAGCCTCGTCGAGGTTCGTTGCCCGTTTTGACCAGCGAAGCTTGCCGTCGTCACCGACAAAGATTCCAGCGAACGCGAGCACGGCGTTGAGCTGATCGCGCCGCTGCGAGAATGCCTGCGGTGACGACGTGTATTGCGCGGGGTTCATCGCCTTCGTGATGAACACCACCACGTGGTTCCCGAACTGGCGTTGATTCTGAAACTCGACGAAAGCGTTGAAGAGCCGCTTCCATTTCGTTTGGTCAGGCGTGACGTCGGGGATCTTGCAGTCACCGAGGAGGTAGCCGATCTGGGCACCGGTCAGACCATCCACGGTGTCCGCCAAGATCTTCGCGATAGCCGTGAGCTGTTGGGCGTCGAATGGGTCGACTCGCTGCATTCCTCCACTCTACCGCTGCAGGGAAGCGGCTATCGCCCATCCTTCTGTCCTTCGGGCTCCGCCGACGCCGGTACCGGACCGTGTGGCGCGACCTCGCGAGTCGTGGGTGCGGGGGAGTAGCTCGGCTCCGTCGTTCGCACCATCTCCGCGTCGGGCACGCTGTCATCGGCCATTTCCTCCTCGAGATCGAGCATCTCGCCGACAACGCGCATGAAGGGCTCGGCGGCGATCCGGGGCATGCGTCGCAGGTCGACGCCGTCCTTCACGGCGCTGCCGAAGGCGAGGAACGAGATCGGCGAGAAGTTGGCGGCGCGGATGGCCGCGTAGAGGCGCTCGGCGTACTGGATCGGATCGGGTCGGCTCATGGTGGACCTCACTTCTTGGGTTTGCGGGTTGGTGGAAAGGCGAGATCGGCGGCTTGGGCCATGGCTCGGGCGAAGGCCTCCTCGGCGGCGGGGTCCTCGTCGAGGAGGCCGGGGCCGCCGAGATCTTGGGTGGGCGGCGGATCGTCGAGCGAGCACTTCCAGAGGCGGTAAAGGCGGAAGACCTCCTCGGGCGTGACCTGCAGGGCGATCACGATGTCCTTCAGCTCGCCGCCTTGGTCGAACATCTGGAACGCCTGCGCGGCGACCTGGCCGGCGGTGTAGCGGTTCGGCGTGCCGCGCGCGGCGGCCGCGCGGATCACGTCGGCGGGGTCGTAGCGCCAAACACCGGCGGCGTCGCGCTTCGGGTGGAGCTCCCCGCGTAGGCGCATGCGGTGGATCGACGTCACCGTTGTGCCGAGCTGGCGCGCGACCTGCGATCGCGTGAGGCCGTGCGGTGACGGCGGTGCGGGGGTGGACGGCCTGCTTTTTTCCATGGCTCCCGACGACAGTCCCTCTGTCGCCGTGGAAGTCCAGAACGCCTCCGCGTACGGGTTTCCGTACGGGGGCAGTGGACGGGCAAGGGGGCGATTCAAGCGCCGAATCGCGGACCACGGCACCTTGGGGTCGTGAAGGCAACGGGTCCCGCGGGGCGGGGCCGCAACGCCGCGCGCGGGGCGCCGCGGGGAGGACCCGATCCGATGATGAATCTCTCGCTCGAGAAGATGAAGAAGTTCAGCTCCGAGATCCACGCGCTGAAGACCAAGCACGAGAAGGCCATCCAGAAGACGAACGACGTCATCGAGCAGGGCGTGGACGCCACGCTCGCCAGTGCGACGGCGTTCGGGCTCGGCATCTGGCAGACCCGCTCGGACCACCAGAAGTTGCTCGGCGTGCCCATCGACCTCGCGGTCGGCCTGGCGGCGCACGCGGCTGGCTTCATGGGGATGGGCGGGAAGGCGGCGCCCTACCTCCACTCGGTGGCGAACGGAGCGCTGGCGGCGCACTTCCACACGGTGGGGCGCGGCGTCGGCAAGGAGATGCGGGAGAAGGCAGGGCTCGCGCCGGTGGCGATGAGCGGCGAGGGTCCGGCGGAGGGGGGTTCGAACCTCTCCGACGACGCGCTGCTGGAGATGGCGCGACGCCGCGGGTAACCCGCGGGCGCAGCACGGCCGGCACGCACCACCACTACCAACCGCCGCCGGCTCCGGCCGGCGGCTGAAAGAGAAGGCAGACCATGAGGTACGACGAAAGCAGCGGCGACGAGATCCTCGGCGCCGACGAAATCCTGGGGGCGGACGAGATCCTCGGCGCCGACGAGGTACTAGCCGGCGGCGGCGAGGAGAGCGCCGGGGACGAATCGAGCGGTGAGGAGAGCGCCGGGGACGAGTCGAGCGGCGACGAGCTGGTCGGCCTGCGCCTCTTCCGCCGCAAGAAGCGGAAGGGGACGCGGAAGGTGGCCAGCCCGATCGTGCAGAGTCGGCTGGCGCAGCAGGGCGTGATCGTCAAGACGCAGGGCTACAGCAAGGGACGGAGCCAGTCGCTCGGCTTCGAGTTCCTGGCGGTGCAGCCGGGGGGAACGGTCGACGTGCCGGCGAACCCGCAGGTGCTGTTCAAGCCGAAGCGGCTCGTCTACACGGGCCCGGTCAACACGTTCGTGATCCAGGACGTGAAGATCGGCCGCTCGAGCCAGTTCGTGGCGTCCGGGCCGCAGTCGGCGGACGCGTACCCGCCGACCTCGACGGTCGACAACATGGAGCTTGATACGGCGCGCCCGGGCGTCGTGATCACGCTGCGCATCCAGAACGTCAGCGGCGTGGCTGCGGACTTCCGCGCCACGATGTTCGGCCAGGTCGCGGAGTAGTCGCCCGAGCCCGCCGGCGCGCTGGGCCCTGCGCCGGCGGGCCTCGTAACGACGAGGGCCTGCCCGAAGGAAGGAGATCGCTCGCGATGGCCATGCCCCCGATCGTCGTCGTCGCCGAACTCTTCGCCAACCGCGACGACGAGAAGGATCGCGTCCGGTCCGAGCAGTCCCTGCTGCTGCTCATGGAGGCGATGTGCGCGATCGATCTGCTGCACTTGCGGCAGAAGCGATACCCGAAGCTGTACGAATCCGGCGTCGTCTACCGCCGCGAGGATCGCACCGAGAACTGGCTCGACATCCCCCACGTCATCAAGGCCGGCTGGGGCGACTGCGAGGACCTGGTCTTCTGGCGAGTGGCGGAGCTGCGCCACCAGAAGGTCAAGGCCGCGCCCTTCGCGAAGTGGCGGCGCGTGAACGGCGTCTACAAGTACCACGCGCTCGTGCGGCGCTTCGCGCCCGGGCGCGATCACTTCGGTCGGATGGTGAACGCCAAGGCGTGGCTCGAGGACCCCTCGCTGCGGCTGGGGATGAACGGTCCGAGTGACGACGGGCGCGGCATCCACGACGACTACGTCCACACCGCTCAAGGAGCCGCATCATGAACCCTGCTGCCAAGCCACACCCGCTCGTCGACTTCGTGAAGCAGTCGATGGACCTGGAGGACGCCGCGGAAATTGCACGGCGCGCGGACGTGCTCGAAGGCATGGGCTACGAGCGGACGGCGAGCCACCTGCGCGAGCACGCGGGGCGGGCGCGGGGCGGCGTCCCGCGGCGTCGCGGGATGCCGATGATGTTCCGCTCGCCCCTTCCGGAGGCCTCCGACGAGCAATGGGCGCGGTTCGTCCGCTTGATGCAGGTGGGCGATGTCGCCGCGGTGACGCCCACCGGCCAAATCGGGATCTTCCAGACGCGCCTGAAGCGACTCGAGGATCTCGGCCTCGTGCGCGATGTCCGTCGCGTTCAGCATGCCGGCGCCGCCCCAAGCTGGACGGCGACGTTCCGGCCACCGCTGACGCTCGCGCGCCTGCTTTCCGACCCGCTGCTGCAGTACCGGATCTTCGTCGTGAGCATGAAGCGGTACCGCGACGAGGTCCTCGCGCGGCATCGCGACGCGATCGGGAAGGTGATCGAGGGCAAGCCGGCCACGCTGTCCGGCCTGATCGCAGTCTCCCAGCACGCCGGTCCGGCGCTCGGATCGTGGATCGGCAGCGAAGCCGATCGAAAACGCTTCAAGCAGACCACCGCGGCCTATGGCCGCACGACGGGGGTGTTTTGATGAATGCACTTGCGCGAAAGCCGATCGACGGCGCGTTCCGGAGCTGGTCGGACGGCCGGTGCGTCCACCTGCTGGTCCAGTTCACCGGCGGCAACCTCGGGCAAAGCCCAGTCACGATGCACGCGAGGACGGACCTGGCGCCGGCGCGCGCGGCGGTCCGACGACGGTTCGTCAGCAGCGGCTACAGCGAGCTCGCCGGCGATCCGGTCGCGACGGAGGCGATGGCTACGCGGGTCGGCCTCTTCAGCGCCTTCCGGCGGATCGGCCGTGCCGCCAAAGGGGCGGCCATGCTCGCCACCGCTCCGGCGCGCGCTCTCGGCGGAGCCGGCGTCAACGTCCTGAAGACGACCGGGAACCTGGCCAAGGGCGTCGAGAGCACGACGGCGCTCACGGAGTACGTGACCCGGCCGCTCGCCTGGCGCCCCGGAAAGAAGCGAGGCGGCTCGAGACCGGCCGCGCCCGCCGGCGCCGGGGCGCCCGAGGCCGAGACGAGTCAACCGGACGAGGAGGAACAACCCATGACCGACGACACCAGCGGAGCCGCGCCGAAGCCCCAGCACGTTCAGAAGGCGTCGAAATTGCTCCGGCGGGCCGCCTACAACCCCAAGTCGGCAAAGCACGTCACCAACATCGCCAAGGCGGCCGCCGCCGGGCATCCGGGCGCGATGCTGGCGCAGGCGGCGATCGCCGAGGCCCGAAAGAAGCAGGTGACGGCGTACGCGCTCCCGCCCGGCATCCCGTCGATGTCGCGGCCGGTCCACTCGGCCGCGTTCACCTCCTGGGCGCGAGGAGCGGCGTAGGCGGCTCATGAGCGGCCGTTACGAAAGGAACCCGGGCCGGATCGTCGAGCTGAGCCCGGGAAGCTCGCGCGATCTACTGGACCTGCGCTGGAAGGACGAGATCGCCCGGGTCATCTGCGTCACCCTCGTCGGTCCGCCGGCAACGGGCCCAGACGGGGCGAACGCGGCCGTGTGCGTGGCGCTCGTTCAGTGGGGCGCCGGCGAGGCGGAAACCGAGGCCGAGATCGACTTCGGGGTGGGGGGGGTGGTGTTCACGGTGCCGGCGAGCTCCATCCGCATCACCGCCGACTACGAGGCGACCTTCGCCGGCGGCGAGCGAGCGCCGACTGTCCGGCTCGGCGCGTTCGCATCGGTCGGCGGCGGCGACCGGCGGGCGCGCCTCACCCGTACGCGGATCGCGCCGGACCAGATCGATCCGGCGGGTTCGGTGGCGTTTGAGGTGCCGCCCTTCGGCCGGGCGATCCGGGTGCTCGCGGGGGATCAGGCGACGAGGGCGTTGCGGTTGGACTTCTTCAGCGACCCGACGGTGCCCACGCCCGCCTACTCGGTCGAGATGGCCGCGGGCACCGCAGCGCCGCCTGTGGACCTCACCCCGGACATCACGTCGGTCCTGCTCACCAACACTGGCGCCGCCGCGCTCCCAGCGGGCGCGCGCGCCATCTTCGAGTTGGGGATCTGATGGAGGCGCCCAAGATCATGATCTCCGCCGCCTGGGACTCGGTGATCGACCGATTCGCCGGCAACGTACCGGTGGCATTCATCCGCGCGCTCGTCCACGGCGAGTCCGGAGGCGACTCTCAGAAGGAGAACCCGGTCAGCCACGCTGCCGGGCTCCTCCAGATCACCGAGATCGTCCGGAAGGACTGGAACGCTGCGCACCCAGACGCGCCCGTCAGCCGATCTGACCTGTTCGACCCCGAGATCAACGTCCGGATTGGCGCGGCCCTCCTGAACCGCATCGTCCAGACGTACGGGCACCACCGAACGCTCAAGCCCGACTGGAGCTCGCGCCGGTACGCCGAGCTGGTCGCCCTCGGGTGGAACGCCGGCTACAGCGACCGGGGCGGCGTCGGCCTGGCGGTCACCGAGCTGGAGGCGGCGGGCGCCCGGCCGGATGACGTCACGGTCGACTCCGTCGCGCGCGTCGCCGCAGGGTTGCCGCAGGCCGCGCGGTTCGTGTCGCTCGCGGACCGGGTCGCGTACTCCAAGGCGGTCGCCGACCTGTACCTCGGCAGCCGCCGTGCGCCCGTGGTCGCCGCACGAGGAAGCGCGGTCGGCCCCGTCGTGGTCGCCATCCTCGGCGCGTACGGGCTCGCTCACTTCGGGCGCAGGGGGGCGGCATGATCACCGTTCCGCAGATCGATCGTCTGGTGGTGACCGACGACGCTGTTGCTGCGCGTCTCTGGCCCCGCCTTGGTCCACGCGTGCGGCAGGCTTACACGACCGATCGCGACGCGTGGGTCGTCCTTCGGCGGAAGGTCGATGCTGGCGAGACGCTCCCGGCATCGACCCTCGCGGCAGAGCACAAGGTGTTCTCGGGCTGGGCGCGGGCACTCCGAGCGGCGTCGAGCGGGCCCAAGCGCGCGCCGGCTCGGTCGACCTCGCGCCCGGCCGCCTCGCCCGCTACCGTCCCAACGGCCGCCGCGGTCACGCCCTCTGCCGCGCCGACCGGACCTCCGCTCTCGGCCACCGCCCTGCCCTCCCTGCCCACCGTCCCACAACCCACGGGCGGCGCCGGGACGGCGGTCGCAGGAGGCCTGGTGCTCGCCGGGTTGATCGCCGTCGCCGCTCGGAGGAAGTCCGCATGAAGAGCTTCTACGAGAGCGGGATGTCCGAGGTCGGCGGCCGACTCTTCTCGGTCCTGTCGCCGTCGGCAATCAAGCAGGAGATCGACTCGGTCGACCTCTACATCCGCCGCATCGACGGCGACGTCCAGGCGCACAAGGCCAAGGTCGCGGACCTCCTCCGGGACTGGCACCTCTTCGTTGAGGAGTGGACCACCTTCCGCGACGGCGCCGGTTGGTTCGCGCGGACGACAGGCGCCACCTACGACAAGGCGCTCGATTTCCGAAAGCGAGCGGACGCCTGGGACGAGCTGGTCCACCGGCGAGGGGCTTCCACCGCGCCGGTCGGCACCACGCCCGCGCCGGCCCCGCAGGGAGATCTCGTCGGCTCGCTCGTGAAGCTCGCCGGCATCGGGCTCGCCGCATACGTCGGCGTGAGCCTCATCCAACTCTACAAGCAGCGGGAGGCGCGGCATGACGACCGACCTGGAACGTGATTCGGCGTCGCTCGACCGGATCCGCAAGTGGCTGGCCCGGACGCTCGAAGGTGACGCCGTCGACCGGCTCGCAATCCGACACGACACGGGCGCTGAGGTCGCCACGATGCGAGGCGATGAGGGCGGTCCGTTCGAACACGCGGATGGCGCCCTCGATGAGCTGGCCGCCGCAATTGCCGACAGAGTCCTCGAGGACGCCATCGGGCTCGGCGGCGTCCAGCGCTACGTGGTCATCGCCTACGGCGCCGACAAGGTCATCGGCCGGCTCACGCTGCGCGAGAACGCCGACGCGTCCGGCGCTGGTCGACTTCCCGGCGACCCACTCGACAGCGAGCCGCCGACCGAGAAGGGCCTCCTCACGCAGACCATGCGCCACCTGGAGATCAGCGAGCGCACCCACGCCACCGTCGTCGCGAACATCTTCGCGATGCAGACGCGGATGCTGCACGAGAAGGACGAGCGCATCGCCCACCTCGAGGAGCGCCACTGGGAGACGGTAATCGCCGCCGAGCAGCTCGTCAGCGACCACCACCGCCGCCAGCTCGAGAACCGGGCAGCCGATCAGAAGGCCGAGGCGATGCGCGAGGTACTGGGGACGTTTCTGCAACTCGCGCCCACGGCGGTCAACAAGCTCGCGGGCCGCCGCGTGCTGCCCGAGAAGACGTCTCCGGCGCTGGTCGGCCTCCGCGCGCTCGTCGGCACGCTCAAGGCCGAGCAGCTCGAGGCTCTCAAGTTCGTCCTCTCGCCCGCCCAGCTCGAGAACTTCACCGAGATCGTCACGTCCGAGGTCGCCGACGAGGAGAAGAAGACCGCCAGCCGATAAGGAGCGCCTGCCATGCCCAACACGTTCACCACGCTCGATGTGCCAGTCAACGACGGGTCCGGCGTCCCGTTCGTCACCCGCGCCCTTGGCCGTCCCAAGACGATCGTCCTGTCCGGCCCGGTCCTCGGCCGCTACATCGTCGAGGGCTCGAACGACGGGGGCACCAACTGGGACATCCTCGTCGACGACAGCGGCCAGCAGGCGCTCTTCACCGCGCAGGCACCCGGCGTCCGCACGTTCGATTGCATCGTCGACCGCGTGCGCGTTCGAAGCTCGGGAAACGCGGGTCTCGGCACGCCGCCCACGATTGCTCTGGGCGCACCACCCGCAGTGGGAACGCCGGTCTTCGGCGCGCTCGACGTGCCAGCCGGGCCGGGCGCCGGAGCGCCGTTCGACCTCGGCATGTCGGCCGGCGCCTTCAAGACCTTCATCCTGCGCGGCGCGATCCCGCCCGGCTCCCGGTACAGCGTGCTGGGCTCGATGGACGGCACGCGCTTCGACGAAGTCATGCTCTTCACGAGCGACCAGCAAGGGGCGCGACCGACCGAATTCTTCTGCCGGTTCCTGCAGGTTCAGCGGTCGGCGGGCGGCCCGACGCCGGTGCTGGCGTTCGGTTGCGAAGGGATCCTCGAGCCGACGACGGCGCCAGCCGAGATCTCCATTCCCGACCAGGGCGAGGGGGCAACCAGCTCTGTCGGGACCGAGGAGGTCCTGCGCCAGTACCATGTCCCGCTCGCGCTCCTTGCGCCGGCGAGCCTTCGCGTTGCCCTCAGCGGTGAGGGCCGAGGCCCCGCGGCCGCGCGGAACGTCACCTTTCGCGTCCGTTCCGGCGGTACGGCCGACCAGCCGGACGGCACCGCGCTCCTCATGGTGCAGGACGTCGGTCCCGGTTCCGCCGCCGTATCGGCCGACTCGGACCCTTTCGTCCGCCCGACCGACCCCTCGACGCTCATCAAACTGACCGGCCAGGGCGACGGGACCACGGCCGCTGCCCTTCGCAACTTCGTCCTCCTCTTCCACTCCGCCTAGCACCAACCCAAACCAGGAGACCGACCAATGTCCAAAGACGTCGCACAGAGAGACCTCGATCAAGCTGGATTCCGCATCTCGAACCTCGGCAACCCGACCACCGCCGGCGACGCCACCAAGACCGACAACACCACCGTGCCTCATCCGCCTTCCGGCACGGGCTCGCCCGGGTCTAGCTTCCTCGCCGCGCCGGCCGACCACGTCCACCCGGCGGCCGCTGCGTCGAGCAGCTACTCGGCGATGGTGAGCGACCCCAGCGAGCAATCGCAGTCCGGCCCCGCCGAGACGGTGATTGCGCAGTTCCCGGTCGACTTCTCGCCGGCGACGCCGAACCTGATCCCGACGTTCGCGGCCATCGTGGACGTCGACTCGGGAACGGCGACGTACAACGTCCGGCTCTCGGTGACGCCGGATGTGGTCGACGGCGCCATCCTGGCGACGCTCACGAAAGCGGCGGAGGGCGGCCCGCAACTGCTCTCGGTCGCCGGCGCGTCGTTCGTGCCGCTGACCGTCCCGGCACTCCTGAAGATCACCGCCGCCAACGACAACGCCGAAGCCAGCTGCCGGATCCGCAGCAAGACCGTCACCCTGCGCGCCGCGTAGACGGGCGCCATCGCGCGGCCGGCCGGCGTTCCCGGCCGGCCGCTCACCATCTACACGCTCGACGAGGCCCTATGACCATCACCACGCAAGCTATTCACCTGTTTGGAGGACGAGTCCGCATGACCTGGCAACGCGTCGTCGCTCTCGGATTGCTCATCGGCGGCGCCGTAGCCGCTGCCGCGTTCCACAATGACGTGATCGCCGCGACTCTGGCAGGCGCCGCCGCGGGATTTGCTGTCAACCGAGATGCCGCGCCGAACGGAGCAGCCGTCCAGCAGCCGGGAGCGAAGCCATGACGTGCTGGCGGCGACATTCCGCGAACAAGCTGGCGGTCGGTGCGGCGACCGTGGTGCTGCTGGGCAGTTCCCTGTCCAGAGCCGCCGATCCACTCCCGCCGCCCGCGGGCCTCGGCGCGGAGAGCCTCGGGCTGCAAGGGCCCCACGGAATCGCCCCGCCGGTCCCGCCAACCGTCGACGCGGCATCAGCGGCGCTCTATTGCCGGTCAATGGAGGTCAACGCGCGGAGCTACGCTCGCTGGTCCACGAGCTGGGGATGGGTCTTCGGCGTGGCAGCGGCGGGCGCGATCGCCACCGGCCCGATCATCGTCGCCACCGAAGGTGACTCGCCATCCAAGCGGGACCGGGTCCTCACCCTGACGATCCCTGCCGCCGGTGCCATCCTCGGTTACATCGCCAGCGGACTGTTCACCAGAGCAAAGGATCACGGCACGCTCGCTGCGCAGGCGAGCCTGGCGCTGAATCAGCCCTCCCCCGCGGATGAGGTCGTCGCCTGCAATGCAGCGCTGGCCGCCTGGAACACCGCTCGATCCGAGTCGAGCCAGCCACTCATGTCGCTGATCAACGCGAACAGGACCGCCACCCAGTCCAACGCTGCGGCTCCCCCACACTGAGCCATTCAGTAGCAGCACCCTAGCTCCTTCCGATCGATCCCGATTCGGCCTCAGTCCTTGTAGAATAGCTTTACGTTATGTCCTAGCGCTCGGAGTGCCTTGTTCGTCCGGTTGTTGCGGGGCGGGTAATTGTCCGGTCTGGCCCAACCGACGGCCTCTCCCAGAGAGCTCGGCCCCAAATTCGGTAGCTTCCACTCCTCGTCGTGGGTGACGAGCCAAAGGCGACGTTCCATCTCCGGAGGGTCCCTTCCCCAGATCAGGAACTCGAGCACCTCGCGTACTCCACGGCCTCCTGCACTCCGGCGATCCCAGAGCCAGTTCGCGAGTCTCCGGCTCTTCTCGACCATCGATTCGTGATGACCCACGGGCAGGCCGTAGCCGGCATTCGCCATCTGTCGGGCTCGCATGCGGAAAGCGTTGACGTCTCGAAATGCAGCGAAGAGGCCGTCGCGATCCAGGCTCGCTAGCGCCTCACGACTAAACAGCCGCTGCATCCCCGGTGCGGTCACTCGGATGTACTCGTCCTCCCCGTAGGGGGCCTCCTTGAGAGATGCCCACCACCGGGCCCCGTCGACGAGGGCTGCGCCCGGATCGCTCTTGTGCTGCTCGAACGACGACTGGACGAGTTCGGCTGTGGACATGTCGTCGTCGAGGTCATCATCCTCCGAGCCCTGCCGGATTCGAACGTAGAAATACGCGTGAAGGAACTGATCAAAATGGATCGCGGGATGCGCGGTGACGTCTACCCAACTCGGGCGTAGGCCCAACCTTCCAAACTCCGCCGAAAGCCCTCGGAGGGTCTGCAGGGTGTCGTTCCATTCCTGGGCGAAGGCCCGTTCCGCGCTCGCCTTCCTCTCGCCCCGTCCGGGGACTCCGATTAGGCCACGGTGTTGCACCACGTCCTTGAAGAGCTCGTCAAAGCGCCCGCGCAGGCCACGCGCGCTCTGATCAACTGCTCTCTGCGACACGCTTAGCCTTGCCAGCCGCTCGACCAGCTCCTGGGTTAGAGGGACAGAGACGGTCCGAAGGTACGCGAACAGCTGCTCAAGCTCGCCATCCAGTCCCCCCGTCGACAGCTCAGACTCTGGGTAGAAGACCCCGCACTCGACGTTCCTGAACCACGCAGCGTCCGTGAGATTCGCTGACCCTATGTAGGCTCCATGCCCGTGCCACCAGATGACTTTAGGGTGGAAGAGCCCGTTCACGAGCCGGCAGTCAACCCGAGAAGGCCCCTGCTGTAGGAAGTGTCGCAGGAGCTCCGGAGCAACGGCACCGGTCTCGTCGAGGAGCCCGTAGAACTCGAGCCTCACGCCATTTTCCTTGCAGTGGTCGAACAACGGATTGGAACGCTGGGCGTACGCGACGGCCGCCTGGACGTATCGGGAGGGCGCTTGAGTCATGAGGTCGCGCAGCCAGACCCCATTCAGCTTTCCCATCACGACTTGCATGCGGGCCTCGGCTGGGCTGGTCGCGGACCAGACATCTGCCTGTCGTTGGCCGTTCTCTCCGAGTTGGTTCGGCCCGACGAGGGCATTCTCATCCGGCGCATCGATTATCGGCGTACCCGGGCCACCAGGGCGATTGTAGACGGGATGCTTCTCGCCCGACAGGACCTCGGAACCCTCGAACAGCAGTGCTAGCCTTCCCGCGATGATTGTCCGAGATCCTCGCTCCCATCTCCGTGCATTTCTCCAGGACCAACAAGGCCGTGAGCTCCACCCACAGGACGTGGTGTACGTTCTCAAGACAGCTGCCCGTGAGGTTCTCGCGGCTGAAGGGATGGAGAAGCGCTGTGAGCAAATCGGCGTGTTCGCGGACTGGGTGCTTCACGATGCGATCGACAGATCGCCGGCCGGTGCGCGAGCCCTTGCCAATATCGCAGAGTCGGTGCCACTCCACGGTGTCGACGAGACACACGACAACAAGTGGCTCGAGGAGGTGGTGAACAACGACGTCTCGTTCTGGAAGCTGCGGCTCGAACTACTCGCTTTCTGTCGACGCTTTCAGATGTCGGAAGGGATGTTCACGACGCCGGAGGCGTGGCATCGGTTCGCGCTGCCGCTCGCCTTTGAGGTTTCTGGCCGTCCTGTCTCGATTCACTCCAGACACGGCGGTGAGGTGGGACAAGCCAGAGCCCGAGTGGACGTATCCGCCACACCGAACGGCTATCGACCACAGCGTCTCACGATCGCGGCGGAAGACCCTCAGAAGTGGCGGTGGATCATCGAGACGAAGAACTCGACGAAGATCGTCGTTCAGGTCCTGTTCGGGACCTTCCGTGGGAGCGACTTTCCCACCCCGCCAGGTTGGGTGTCGCCCCTCGCGACCTAGAAGTCCAACGCAAGCTGCTCGCGCGCGATCTCCATCCTACGTCTCGCGATCCTGGCGTACTCGGGGTTCATCTCCCAACCGGTGAAGCGCCTACCTTGCCGAAGAGCGGCTACGCCAGTCGATCCAGATCCGGCGAACGGATCGAGGATTAGCTCACCGTGGTCGGAAAAGAGCCGCACAAGTAGCTCCATTAGCGCGAGTGGCTTCTGAGTCTGATGACCAGTCCGCGGGTCACCGCCCTTGTTCACGATGAACACGCCGTGGGATCCGCCCCCGTTCCAGGTGCTGCGCCCGGGCGCGTGGCACGCCACGATCGACTCATAGCCGATCCCCGGGCGGTCGCCGCTGTACTGGGGCTTGCCGTCCGGCTTCACCCAGAGGCACGTCCGCTTGTAGACGGCACCGGCCTCCTCGAGCGCGGCCCGCCACTTCATCGCGGCCTCGACCTGGCAGAATACGAGGATCCACCGCCGCGCGAGCCGGGCCATGTGCCGCGCCGACTCCGCGCGCAGCTCCTCGGTGATCGGCGGGAAGGTGAGCGGCTCGACTGCGAGCCTCCCGCCCGAGCGAGCAACGAGGCGCTGGCTAGTGTGAGCCTCGGCCTCGTACGGCGGATCCGTGATGACGACGTCTACGGCTCTATCCGGCAGGTCGGCCAGACCGGCGAGACAGTCTCCGCAGTGAAGCGCCCACCCCGGCTGTCCCACCACCGCGGCGGCAGCGGTGCCTTCGTCGGCGGTGATGCCCATCGAGCTTCAAAGGCACCCCTCGATGCGTACTGTGACAGGGGACGACTCAGCGACGCGCCTTTCTGTTCTCCTTCGAGCCCGTTCCCGTCTGCAGCCACTGGGCGAGCGCCGGTCCGTAGAACCTGAGCGTTCGATTTCCGATGCGCCGGACACCTGGAATCTCGCCGCGAGTAGCGGCCTGATAGACCGTCTTGCGATTCACGCGAAGTAAGTGAGCGACCTCTTCGACGGTCAAGACGAGAGGAAGTGGAGACGATTTTTCTTGCGAGGCCTGCGGGGACGGAGAAGCAGATGCTGTGGGACTGGCTGTGACGACCGGCAGCTCGTACCCGCGCCCGAGATCTATGCCGCGAAACGTTGGATCCGCGCAGGTCCTGCAGCGTCTCTTCTTGCTCAGTACGTCGTGGGCTTCTCGATGACCACACTCCAACATGTCGTAGAACTTGCCGCCCCCGAGCCCGATGGTCTGCGTGACGCGCCTCCAGGGCGCGCCGGTCTTGGGGAAGAGGACCATCCTCGTGGCGTACCCTTCCTCGAGCCCGAGGTCAAAGGATCCTGGGCGTCAGACCTCGGCTACGTTCTCTGGGCGGCCGGGAGCAGAAATGAGAGATGGACGCGGACTTCCCATCCAACCAACCCTCAGGCTCCCGGCCGCGCTCGACAGTCTTCAGGAACGCCACGCCATCTCACCACCGAGGAAGGTGCCTCGTACAATCCGCGCATGGCGTGGGAGACAATCCAATACCAGAGGGAGAAGCTGTACGAAGAGGTCTGGACCGACCCGATGTCGGCGGTCGCGGCGCGCTACGGGGTGTCGAGCGCCGTGCTGGCGAAGGTATGTCGCAAGCTGGCCGTACCGATGCCGGAACGAGGCTACTGGGCGCTCAAGGCCGCCGGCCGACCGCCGGCGAAACCTCGCCTGCGAGCCACGAAGCCAGACCAGCCGACCACGTACGCGGCGGACTACTGGCGACCGGAGACGGACGAGGACAGACGACTGCGGGCGGAAGAGACCGAGCGTCGGCAGTTGGAGCAGCGCAAGCTCGACGACCTCGCAAGCCGCGTGCTCGATCACGTGCAGGCTGAGGAAATCCGCGGTTTCCTGCGCGCGATCGACGCATACGCCGCCGTGAATGGACCCGTCGGTCCACAACCGGAGGTCACGGCGTGGATGGACTGGGCGCGCGGCGTAGCCAGCTCGCTCGAAGCAAACGCGATCCGCACGCTACTGACCTACCGCCCACCTCCGGCTCCGCCGCAGCGCTAGGGTCTCGGAGGAGACGACGATTGTCCTCAGTCCCGAGAGTCTGGTCTTCTGCCATGCATGAACCCCGCTAAGTCCGCTCGCGCCAACTGGCGCACCGACGACGTCGCGCCCAGAGGCAGTCCGGATAGAGCCCAAGCAGTCATCGACAAGTTGTACGCGCTGGCCATCCGAGGGAACGTTTCTGCCGCTGGCCTGTTCCTCGACCGCACGCTCGGCCCGATTCCTAGCCCGCCGGGATTCAGCGAGCGAATGGCTCTAAGGACCCTCGACTCGCGAGAGCGCGACGCCACGCCGAATTCCCCGGAAACGAAACCTGCGAACCCGCCCCGAAGGCTGCTGAGCGTCAAGCAGGTCGCACACGAGTTGGGCCTGTCGACCCGCACAGTCGGCACGCTCATCACGAAAGGGCAGATCAAAGCAGTCCGAATCGGACGTCGCGTGCTCCTGCCCATCGCGGAAGTCGAGCGACTCGTGGAGGACCATTCCGGTGTCGGGCCCTGACTTACGATGCCTGGCCGGCCTCAGCCGCCGTCACGACTTGGGTTCGACCGTAGGGCTCGCTTTTAGCGTTGACCGAAACTGATCGCATGTTCAGTATCGCAGGGCCGGCATGCGCGCGCGTCGCCCCGACCCTCCTCGTCCCCCGTCTGAACAACCGTCGCCAATCGAGGTGGTTCATGCGCGCAAATCGAGTGAGGAGCGCGCCCTTTGTGGCGCGCCACCCGGTATCGGTGGACGAACACGCCGACGACGGTTCGTCACGTGCGAGGCATGCCATCGCGTGATCGGCCAGCGCCTCATGACGCCCGATAGACGGGGCGATCGGTCATGAAGTCGGTTCGGCGCGCGTGCCGCAGCCAGATTTGCTCGATTATTCTGCGGGCGTCTTCCGCCGATGCGGACGCGGCTTCTCCGCGACCGTCAGTCTAAAGGCGACAAACGCTTCCAGGTCACGCGGTCGGATCCGCATTGAATTGACGATCCAGACGTACGGCAATTCACCCCGCTCGCAGAGCCCGTAGACGGTCGCGTTCGACACGTCTAGGTGCTCCGCCACCTCGGCAACTTTGAGGAGCCGGTCGCGGCCTCCCAAGAGCACCCCCAGGTCCGCCAGCGTGGGCGCCACGCTGGCCCGCTGTCGCGTCTTCGGGGCCGGCGTGCCCCCCTGCCCGCCCGACGCCGCCCGCGCGCCACCGTGCGCGCGTGTGGCGCCCGATTCGGGTAGCAAACGGGTAGCAAAACTTTTCGTAAAGCCTGTGGATAACTGTGAATCGCTGGACTGTGGGCTCATGTCGGTATGTAACGAATCCGCAGGGTTGGTACCGTCCGCGCCGCCCTGTGATGGTCCCTGTCCAGATTCGGGACCGAAAGGTCGGAGGTTCAAATCCTCTCGCCCCGACAACTCAACTCCGCGACGTCTTTGGAGATTCCGCGGCGGCGCGTGATGGCGCAGGGACGATCCTTTCCAATTCTTCCTCGCCGGGTCGAGGGCGCATGCCCGATCTCGCGCTTTGGATAGCAACCGGAGCCGCAAGCTGCAGCACAGCGGGCTCGCGGAGCACCTCGACGCGCTCGGCCGGTGGATCGCGACGAACACGCCCAAGGTGCTCGCGGCGCGCGAGAAGCATGGCCCGCGGGCCGCGAAGTAGGTCCTGGCAAGCGGTCGAAGGTTCGAATCCTTTGGCCCCGACAGCTCAACCTTGGCCCGCAGCCGCCTGGCTCAGCAGCTCGAGGAAGCGACTGATCTTGGCAGGACGAAAGCGGGCGGCGGGAAGCAGGACATAGATGCCGCCGCTGCGCAGCTTCCAGTCCGGCAGCACCCGCACCAGCTGGCCCGCGCTGAGATCGGCGGCCACGGCGTAGTCCGGTAGCACCGACAGGCCCGCGCCGGCCAGGACGGCGGCGTGCACGGCGGTCGTGGCGTCGACCGTCACGCGCGGCCGCAGGCGCGCGGTCCGCCGGCCGCGCCGCGCGTGCGAGAAGTGCCACACGGTGGGGTCCGCCAGCGACGCGTTCGCGACGAAGGGCAGAGCGCCCAGATCGTCCGGCTCACGGGCGCGTCCCGCGTCCTTCGCCAGCTCGGGCGCGCACACCAGGTACTGTTCCATCGCGCCGATCCGCCGGGTCACGTGCGACGAGTCGGGGAGCCAGCCCACTCGAATGGCCAGATCGACGGTCTGCACGTCGACGATTCGATCTGTCAGGACCACGTCCACGGTGCAGCGTGGATACGCCCGGGCGAAGCTCGCCACCACCGGAATCACCACCGCCGCGCCGTAATCGAAGGGAGCGGTCATGCGCAGGGTGCCGCTCGGCTCCGCCGCGCCCTCCCCCAGCTCGGCGAGGGCCTCGGCCGACTCCCGCAGGATCGCGACGGACCGACCGTGCAGCTTGCGGCCAGCGTCGGTGAGCGCGACGCTGCGGGTGGTGCGGAGGAGGAGCGTCGCCCCGACCTCCTCCTCCAGCCGGGCCACTTGCTGGCTTACCACTGCCTTCGTCACGCCGAGGCGCTCGGCCGCGCGCGTGAAGGACGCCGCCTCGACGACCGCCGCGAAGTAGGTGAGGCGGCTGAGCTCCAGCCGATGCGAAGACGTCGAATCCATTGTTTGCCAGTTCCATACAGTCTGTCGCCTTTTATTAGATTTCTCAAACACAGGGGCTCGCCTACCTTGAGGGCATCAAGGAGGAACGACATGGCCATCACCTGGACACATTTCCCTGCCGGCGAGCCCGGCTTCTTCCGCGCGCCGGTGCTGTTGACGGGCGCTTCTGACGCCATCCTGATTGACGGTGGCTTCACGCTGGGCGACGGGCGCCAGCTGGCGACCGCCATCCAGGCCACCGGCAAGCGACTGACCACCGTCTACGTCAGCCAGAGCGATCCCGATTACTACTTCTCCCTTGCGCCCGTCCGCACCGCCTTCCCCGGCGCGCGGTTCCTGGCGGCGGAAGCCACCGTGGCGGCCATCCGGGCGAACGTGCAGAAGAAGCTGGACGTCTGGGGACCCCAGCTGAAAGAGAACGGCCCGCAATCTCTCGCCGACGTGGTGATTCCCGCCGCCGCAGACGACCGCGCGCTGCGACTGGAGGGCGAGGCGATCGAGATCGTCGATGCCGTCGGCCAACCGAACGCCCGTACGCTTTGGGTCCCCTCGCTGCGGGCGCTGTTCGGAGGCGTGCTGCTCTTCGCGGGCGTCCACGTGTGGGTCGCCGACACGGCCACGCGCGAGCGTCGTCAGACGTGGCTCCGGAACCTCGACGCGCTCGCCGCGCTCCGGCCGTTGGTCGTCGTGCCGGGCCACCTCGGCCCGGGCGCCGCGCTCGACGCCTCCGCCATCACTTACACGCGCGAGTACCTGCTCGCCTTCGAAGAAGAGCTCGAGAAGGCGCGAGACAGCGCCGCGCTGATCGCCGCCATGAAGCAGCGTTACCCGAAGGCCGGGATGGACGTCGCGCTCGAACTCGGCGCCAGGGTCGCCAAGGGTGAGATGAAATGGGGCTGACGGAAGCTGGATCGGCCCGGCAGCCGAGCGGCGCCGGCGTGGCAACCGCGGACCGTCAGGAGAGCGGCGCCCCCGCCGAGGTGGTGCGTCGCCAGTACCTCGCCTCCGCCGCCGGGAACCTCGCCGCGCTCCGCGCGACGCTCGCCCCCGACGTCGAATGGACCGAGATGGCCGGCTTTCCCTTGGCCGGGACCTACCGGACCCCCGCGGGCGTCACCACCAACGTGATGGAGGTCCTGGGGCGAGACTGGGACGACTGGACGGCGCACGACGACCGCTATGTGGTCGACGGCGAGGACGTCGTGGTGCTGGCCCGCTACACCGCCCGCCACCGGACGACAGGCAAGGCGCTGGCTGTCCGCGTGGCCCACCACTTCGTCGTGCGGGGTGGGCTCATCGTGCGCTTCGAGCAGTTCGTGGACACCGCCCTGGTCCGCGTCGCCATGACCGCCGACTGACCGAAGACCCAAGACGCCGGACACACGAAAGGACCAGCTCGATGCTGCCATCAAGATACCCGCTACGCTCGCTCTTCTTGAAACCGTCCTTGTCCCCTGGCTCGCGATCCGCGCGAGCGACAGTGGCCGTGACGGCCCTGATGGTGCTGGCGCGCAGCGCCGTCGCGCACGCCGCCCCGGTCGAACCAGCCGAGCCGCCCTCCCCGGTGGGCGCCACCTACGTCGATCCGTCGCCGGTGGTGCCCTTGAAGCCGCGAGATGGTCGCGCTGTCGATGTTCAGCTGTCGCTGACCGATGGTCTGCGGTGCCTGCCCGGCTCCCCAGGCTGGGATGCGGTTCGGTCAGGACGTCCCGTGCCGCTGCCGCCCCCCGTATCGAGTGACCCCGCGCGGTTTGTACACCGACAGTTTGCGCGAAGAGATCCCTGGTCCGAGCGGTCACGCTTCTTTGCGGCGGTAATGCGTGGCGACCTGCCCGGACTTCAGGCGCGTCGTCGAGACCAGTTCGAGGTGCCGCGAGGGGGCCACCCCTTGAAACAGGGTCGGCCCGTGGCCGGCGATGACCGGGTGAACGACCAGACGGTACTCGTCGATCACCCCCAGCCGCTCGAGCGTGGCGCCGAGCGCGGGGCTGCCCACCAGCACGCCTTGCGGCGTCCTGTCCTTCAGCTCCGTCACCGCCGCCCGTAAGTCGCCCTCGAGGCGCACGGTGTTGTTCCACGGGAAGTGGCTGCGCGAGGCGGAGACGACATATTTCGGCTTCGCCTCCAGCTTGCGCGCCCACTCTCGCATCGCGCGCGGCGCGTTCTCGTCGCGCGCCACCGCCGGCCAGGCGCTCTCCATCAGCTCGTAGGTGACCCGCCCCCACAGCATGGCCCCGGCTGCGTCCATCAGCTGCGTGAAATAGTCGTGCAGCTCGTCGTCGGCGATCCCCTCGCGATGGTCGCAGCACCCGTCCAGCGTCACATTGATGGCGAAGGTCAACAGGCCCATGTGGCTGATGTAGCACGGCAGAGAGACCTGGTGGCAGACCGCGCCCCTGCGCAGGAGCCATGGCGAGCAGGTCGGGCCCACGCCGCGTTGCCGGCGGAGCCGTCTCAGCGCAGGTAGCGGGGCCGGCCTACTTGCTGGCCTTCTGTCGTTTTCGCGTTCCGCGCTTTCGAACCGGACCCTGCGCCACCATCGCGGCGTAGGCGTCCTGGACGGCGGCGCGCACGTCCCGGGCGCGCGCCTTCCGCAGCGCCATCAGGATCCCCGGGTAACCTTGAAAGTGCGGGATGGTGAAGAACCCAGGCAGCCCGATATCGAGAAGGGCGTCCTTGGCTTCCAGGCTCTCGACGCGAACCGCGAGGATCTCACCGGCGGGCGGTCCCTCTGCGCCGAACCGCCCGAGGTCCGCTTTGCTGAACGGCCGCTCCCAGGCGAAGCCGCGCTCTCCGACCGTCCACGTGCGATGACCCCACCTCGTGGATACGGAGACGCCCGGAAGCTTCATCGCGAAGGCGTCGACGTCGGCGAACGTCATCGGCCCCCTCGAGGCACGACCCGCCCGCCCCGTTTCTTGCTCCGTGGAGGTCTTTTCGCTGGCCCGGGCGGGAGAGTGCTGACGAAATCGGCGCCCTGGCGGACCCAGGCTCGCAGGGCCGCGGCGGTCCGTAGCCCCGCCAGCGCGACGTAGACGTACCCCTTCAGCGGTCGTCCCGTGAAGTCCATGGGACGCACGTGCGGCTTTCCGAGCGCCTTCTCGTAGGCATCGGGGCCCACGCGGACCATGAGATCTCCGCTGGCGATCCCGCAGAACATCCGCCCCCCGCGCAAGAAGGCCAGCCCGCCGAACATCTTGCGCTCCTCGATGTCGTCGCGCGGCCCCAGAACCTGCCGTATCCGCTCCGCCAGCCCTTCGTCGTAGCTCATCACGCCTCTTCGTTCCCGTCATCTTGCCAGAGGGCGCGGCATAGGCCCCGCCTTTCGGCCACGGTCTACGACGGCCACCAGACGCGCGTCGCTCGCCCGACGGGGAGAGCGCAGGCCTTGCGGGAACGGCGGAGAAGGACGCGGGAAGTGCGCGGCCGGAACCTCAGCGCCGCGCGGGCATCCCGGATCGATCGGTCGACCCCGGCGGACCGTGCAGCCGCTTTGGGCGAAGCGGCGCCGCGACAGAGCGGCGCAAAGGTCGGCCCCTCGCTGTTGGCGCGCCTTTTGCCCCGCACGCGATCGTGGAATCAAACGTCAGCACGAAGCCGGACCGCGGTGGCGCCAGCCTCTCCCAGGGGCGCGACGTTCCAGGTCTGTCCTTGCGGCGCGCTCCGGCCCACGGCTCGCCGGCACGACCCGGCCAGGCCGTCACACGCGGCTGCCGCAGACTCCCTGCCCCGGAGAGCAGGCCGTGAGCCCGACCGGTGAAGGGCCGATCGCCGTCGCCTCCCAAGCTCGCACGGGCAGGCGCGCCGCCCTGGGGGTGCTGCTGGGAGTCCTCCTCTCCGGGCCGCTGGCGGTGGCGCTGGTGAGCGCCACGCATCCCCAGCCAGCCTGGCGCGACGCCGAGCTGTTCGCCCGCCACTACCATTCGGTTCAGCTCTTGCCGTACGCGGGCGGAATCGTGCTGGTGGCCGCCTTGATCGTGCTCGTCGCCAGCCTTCACGCCGGCGCGCGGCCAGAACAGCGACCGCTCACTACCGCGGCGCTGGTCTTCACGGCGGGTTTCGCCTCGTTCATCTTCCTCAACTACGTGGTCCAGACCACCTTCGTGCCACAGCTGGCGCGCCACTACGACCCCACGAACGCGGCCCTCATCGCTGCGCTGTCGATGACCAACCCGACCTCGCTGGCCTGGGCCATCGAGATGTGGGGCTGGGGCTTCCTCGGCATCGCCACCTGGCTGGTGTCCCCGGTGTTCGGTCGATCGAAGGTGGAGCGGGCTGCCGCGCTGACGTTCGTCGCCAATGGTCCGGTCAGCGTCGCGGGCGCGCTGGGGACAATCGTTCGCCCGGGCTGGGTGATGACAACGGCCGGGCTGGTCGCCTTTGCCGCGTGGAATGTGCTGCTCGCCGCCATGGCCACGCTCACTGTCTTGGCGCTGCGCCGCGGCCCTGGCACCTCCTCGAGTGACCTGTCACGGCCAGACTCGTGGTCGGGCTTCCAGCGCCGGTCCGACCAAGCGACCGCCGGCAAAACTGGAGCCGCGTGATGCCTGAGCCGCAAACCATTCTCGAACAGCTGGCCACCGCCTCCCGCGGCGCCCTCGGCCTGGCGATGGCCTGGCACGTGGTGATCGTGCTTACCGTTGCCGCGCTGGTCCTGGGATGGCGGCCTTCGCAACGAGCCGCCGCGGTGGCGCTCTGTGCGCCCATCGGCTCGAGCGCGGTGGTGGCGTTCGCGGTGGGAAACGGGTTCAACGGGCTGGTGCTCGGCGCGCTCGCGGTCGCTCTCTTCCTGCTCGCGTTTCGTTTGCCGGTGGAACGCGCCGAGCGTGGGTCCAGCGTAGCCACCACGGTCGGATGCGGAATGATCGCCTTCGCCACGTTTTATCCGCACTTCCTGTCGGACCGAACACCGGTCGCCTATCTCTACGCGGCCCCGACCGGGGTGATCCCCTGTCCCACTCTCTCGCTGGTCATCGGCTTCGCCCTGCTAGGTGGCGGGCTGCGGGCGCCGGTCTGGTCGAGTGTGCTTGCCGCCGTGGGACTGTTTTATGGTCTGTTTGGCGTTGCGCGACTCGGGGTGCAGCTGGACGTGGCTCTCATCGCGGGAGCCGCGACGCTGCTGGCCCTGTCCGTCGCGGCCTGGGGCTCTCGCGACCGCCACGCCCGCGGACTGGCCCGGAACCTTTGACGGCTGGGAAACGGCGGGCTGCAAGAGAGGGCACGGCTGGGACGGGTCCGCCGTCGCTTCATCGGAACAGATGGCCGAGCACGCCCATGGCGGCGCCCGCCAGCACCAGCCAGGTCGAGTTCACCTTGAACCGAAGCAGCGCGACGGCGGCGGCGGCGCAGGCCAGCAGCGCGGTCGGGACGTCGACCACGGCGGCGCGCCCCAGCTGGGCGGTCACCACCGCCATCAGGGCCAGCGAGGCCACGTTCACGCCGTCCAGAAAGGCACCGGCCAGGGGCGAGGCGCGCAGCGTCGGGATCAGCGGGCCGCTGAGCGCCACGAAGACGAACGCCGGCAGGAAGATCCCGGCCGTGCAGACCAGCGCGCCTGCCGGCCCCGCCAGCACGTAGCCGATGAAGGTCGCGGTGGTGAAGACGGGTCCCGGCGTGACCTGCCCGGCGGCGATGGCGTCGATGAGCTGCGGCTCCGTCAGCCAGTGCAGCCGCTGCACCAGATCGGCGCGCAAGAACGCCAGCAGCACGTAGCCGCTGCCGAACAGCACGGAGCCGATCTTGAGGAAGACGGCGAACAGGCCGGACAGGGTCACGGGTGACGACAGGGCCGCGGCACCGGCGACGAGGGGGACGGCCGGCGCGAACTGGGACAGCCGGACACCGTGGCGCCCGCGCGAGCGCTGCACGAGGGCGGCCAGGACCCCAGCACCGAGCAAGATGGCCAGCTCGTCGACGCCCAACGCCGAGAGGGTCAAGGCCAGGACGCCCAGGCCACGCAGAAACCAGGTGCCGGCCGCGGCGGGCGCCAGCTTCCACAGCGCCTGCACCACCACGGCCAGGATGACGGGCTTCACGCCCCACAGCAGCCAGGCCGTCTGGGGCAATCTTCCGAACCGCACGTACGCCCAGCCCAGCGCGCCCGTCATCAACATGGCCGGCACGATGAAGGTGACCCCGGCCACGATCAGCCCCGCCCAGCGCCGGCGGGTCCACCCGATGTGGATGGCCAGCTCGGTGGAGTTGGGACCGGGAATCAGGTTCGTGGCGCCCAGCAGATCCAGGAAACGCTCCTCGGTCAGCCAGCCGCGCCGATGCACGACCTCGTCGCGCATCATGGCGATGTGGGCCGCCGGGCCGCCGAACGCGGTGGTGCCCAGGCGGAAGAACAGCGCGGCCAGCTCCGCCAGGGAGGTCCGCGGGCCAGAGTCGCCCTCGTTTCGCCGCATGATCGTCATTCCGTGGCGTGGACCGCTCGCCCCCGCGCCGTCAGTGCCTATATTTTTCGCCCATGACTGACCCGCGGGGAAGGCGAGAGTTTCTGACCGGCGTCGCCGGCGCGGGCGTGGCCGCGATCTCCTCCACGTCGCTCGCGGCGCCGGACAAGGCGAGCAAGAAGGACGCGGAAAAGGAAGAGGACATCCCGCCCACCGAGGACCTGATGCGCGAGCACGGCGTGCTGCGCCGGATCCTCCTCATCTATGACGAGGCGGCCCGCCGGCTGCCCACGGACGACGCCGTGGTGCCGGTGGTGGGCAGCGCGGCCGGCATCGTGCGGCGCTTCGTCGAGGGCTACCACGAGAAGCTGGAGGAGGAATTCGTGCTCCCCAAGCTGGAAAGGTCCGGGAAGCTGGTCGAGCTGGCGAAGATCATCCGCGTCCAGCACGCCGCCGGGCGAAAGCTGACCGAGGCGCTGGCCAGGAACGCCAAGGCTGGCAAGGGCGCGACCGCCGAGCAGCGGCGCACCCTCGTCACGGACATGCAGAGCTTCGCCCGCATGTACGCGGCCCATGCGGCCTGGGAAGATACGGAGATCTTCCCCGCTTACCGCGGGCAGTTCACGGAGGCCCAGCTCGACCAGCTGGGCGAGCAGTTCGAGGAGCAGGAGCACAAGTTGCTGGGCGCCTCCGGGTTCGAGGGCTCGCTGAAGGAGGTCGGCGACCTGGAGAAGGCGCTGGGCATCCACGACCTGGCCAGGTACACGCCGGGCTGAGCGACGAAGGTCGGCCGGCGGGGCCGGCTGTCAGCCGCGACGGGGAAGCGCCAGCGGAAAGCTGGCGGCGCTGGTCAACTCCGAGACGCGACGGTGCGCGGCCCTCGATTCGGCAGTGGGGGGCGCCTCAGGGCGCCGCGGGGGCACCGCCGCCGTTCGCCGCCAGAAAAGCCTGCACCTGATCGAGGACCACGCCCGGGATGCCGTGACCGCCGTCGAAGGGAACCCACGTCACCGGATGGTGCCCCGCCTTGAACTGGTCACGCAGCGCCTCGGCGAACGCGAAGGGCAGCACGGGGTCGAGGCGACCGTGACTGATGAACACGGGCAGGTTCGATTCCAGCAGGGGCAGGCGCGGCGTCCATTCACCCTCGGCGGTGATCGATCCCGACATCACGATCAGGCCCCCCACCATTCCAGGAGCGGTCAAGGTGACATCGGTGGCCACCATCGCCCCCTGGGAGAAGCCTCCGATGAACACGGCGGACGCCGGCAAGGCGGTCAGCCGGGTCAGCTCCGTGACCAGCGCGGTCACACGCGCGCGCGCCTCGGCGAGACCGGGCGGGGTCTCCTGTCGCAAGGCCCGCTCTTCACCGCGCGCCCGGGCCGCCTGCAGGCGCGCGAGATCGAGCGGCCACCAGGCCCGCCCGCCCGCCATGGCGGGCAGCGGCGCCTCGGGGAAGACCAGCAGGCGGCCGGGCGCCGCCAGCTCCTCACCAAGCGGCACCAGGTCGTCGCCGGGCGCCCCCCAGCCGTGCAGCAGGATGACCAGCTGGCGCGGGTGTCTCCGCTCGCCGGTGGTGCGGGCGCGCAGGCCTCCCCAGGTGCCCGCCGGCTCGACGCCGGCGACCCCCGGCGCCGAGGCGGCCAGACGCCGGCAGCCGGCCGGCGCCGCCAGGGCAGCGAGCGCCAGCAGAGCCCTCGATGAACGGTCGAGCGTGGTGGTTCGGTTGATAGACGTGAGCGACCCCATCGCGATGAACGTATCACGCCCCGGGCAGACGTCCCGCCGTGGCATCATGGCGGCGTGAAGACGCCAGCCCGCCCGCGCCCGGCCGCCGCCACCGCGAAGAAGAAGGCACCGACGAAGGCAGCAAAGACGAAGGCAACAAAGACGAAGTCAGCAAAGACCAAGGCCCTGCCAGGCCGCGCCCGGCCGCCCCGCCCTGCCTCCCGACCGGCGGCGTCGGCCAAGCCCGCTCCGGGACCGCGCGCCGATCTGGGCGCCCCCATCGATTCGTTCTTCGCGAAGCGCAGCGGCCCGCTGCGCCAGATCCTCGACGAGCTGCGCGCGATGATCGACGCCCAGCTGCCCGACGCGGCCTCCTCGATCAAGTGGGGCATGCCCTTCTACACGCTGGCGGGCAAGCCGGTGTGCGCGCTGGCGGCCTTCAAGGCGCACGTGAACCTGATCCTGGCCGGCCCCGACGGCACCTTCGCGGATCCTGACGGCCTGCTGGAAGGCGACGGCAAGACCGGTCGCCACCTGAAGCTGCGCACGCCCGACCAGATCCCGCGGGCCGCGGTGCGCGGCTGGCTGGCGGCGGCCGCCGCCCTCGCCCGCCGCGCCGAGTGACGACGCTGCCGACGCGACGGGCCGGCGCCGCTGGTCACCGCGGTGCGGGGCTGCTCACAGCAGCTGCTTCGCCTTGATCTCCAGGTATTCGCTGACCACCGCCGGGGTCACCCGGTCCGGCGCCGCGTGGACCACCAGGGCGCCGGCCGCCTTCACGTCGCGCACCAGCCGCTCCCGCCACAGCGCCGCCTCGGCAGCCGCCCCCGCCACGTACAAGTCCAGCTCGTAGGCGCTGGCGCCCACGTCGGTCAGGCGATCGACATCGCTGTCGCGAAACAGCACCGCCAGCGCCAGGTGCCGACGCGGCAAACCGCGCATGAAGCTGAGCAGCCGCCGCGCCGACACGTCGTCCACGACCTGCGTGAACACCACCACCAGCGCGCGCTTGCGCAGGCGCCGCGACAGCAGATCGAACGCCACGGAGAAGTCGGTGTCCACCATGGCCGGCTGCAGGTCGTAGGCCGCCCTGACCAGCCGCTGCGTGGCGCGGGCCCCCGCCACGGGCGGCAGGTAGGCACGGATCTGATGATCGAACGCGACCAGGCCGATCTGATCGCCGGACCGCGCCGCCACGTGCCCCATCATCAGCGTGGCGTTCAAGGCGTGGTCGAAGTGGGTCAGGCCTTGCGTCTCGGCGGTCATCAACCGGCCGGCGTCCAGCACGCACACCACCGTCTGGTCACGCTCCTTCTGGTGCTCGCGCACGATTAGCTTCTGGCGCCGCGCCGTGGCCTTCCAGTCGATGTTGCGAAAGGGATCGTCGCGCAGGTGCTCGCGCAGCCGTTCGAACTCGGTCTCGCCGCCGCGCAGGCGGGCGGCGCGCGCCATCAGCGCCTCGCGGTTCTGACGGGCCAGCAGCTCGTACGTCCGCACGGCGCGCACGTCGGGATACACGCGCACGTCATCCCCCGCCGGCAGGCGCAGCTGCCGCCACCACAGCCCCAGCGGCGTCAGGTAACGCACGTGATGATCGCCAAGCCGGAAGGTGCCCCGCTGCGAGGGCCGCACCTGATACGTCACCTCGGCCCGGCCGCGGGCCGGGACCTCCGCCTCCGCCGGCAGCCCGCTGGCCGTCAGTTCGAGCGGCAGGTCGTCCATCAGACGCACGCGCAAGCCACGCCGGGCCCGCGATTCCAGCTGAACGGTGATGGGATTGTCGCGGCCCACCGACAGCACGCGCGCCACCGTGCGCCGGGCCTGCACCAGCCGCGTCGCGCCCAGGAACAGGTCGGCCAGCGCCACCGCGGCGATGGCGGCGTCCAGGCCCAGCATCGGCCACAGCAGCGTGCCATCGAACAGCGCCGCCAGGGCCAGCACCACGGGCAGGGCGGCAGCCATGACCAGCCGCCGCGACGGGATCACGCCAGGCCCTTCGGTACGGGCGTCTCCCGCAGCACGTCGGCCACGCAGTCGTCGGTGGTGACGCCCTCGATCTCGGCGTCGGGGTTCAGGCCCATGCGGTGGCGCAGCACCGCGGGGGCCAGGTTCTTCACGTCGTCGGGCACCACGAAGTCGCGGCCGGCCACCGCCGCCTGCACCCGGGACACCTGCAACAACGCGATGGACGCGCGTGGCGACGCCCCGAACGTCAGCGAGCGGTGCGTGCGCGTGCGGGCCACGATCTGCGTGATGTAGTCGATCAGCGGCTCGGCCACCTGCACCGACGTCACCGCCTCGGACATCGCCGACAGCTCCGCCGACGTGACCACCCGCCGCAGGGCCGCCCGCTCCAGCGCCACCGCGTCGAACCCGGACAGGTAGTTGCGCAGGATGGCCGCCTCCACCTCGACGCTGGGATGGCGCACGAACAGCTTGAACAGGAAGCGGTCCAGCTGGGCCTCGGGCAGCGGGTACGTCCCCTGCGATTCGATGGGGTTCTGCGTGGCGATGACGAAGAACGGCCTGGGCAACGCGCGCGTCGCGCCGTCGATGGAGACCGTCCGCTCCTGCATGGCCTCCAGCAACGCCGACTGCGTCTTGGCGGGGGCCCGATTGATCTCGTCGGCCAGCAACAGCTGGGTGAAGACCGGACCGGACACGAAGTCGAACACGCCGGTCTTCTGATTGAAGACGTTGCCGCCGGTGACGTCGGACGGCATCAAGTCGGGCGTGAACTGGATGCGCTTGAACTGGCACCCCAGCACCTGGCCCAGCGCGCGCACCAGCAGCGTCTTGCCCAGCCCCGGCGCACCCTCGATCAGCACGTGACCGCCGGCCACCACCGCCACCATGGTATCCGCCACCAGCGCGTCCTGGCCCACCAGGACCCGCGCCACCTCGTCGTGAATGGCCCGAAACCGCTCCCTGAATTCGCTGATGTTCAAGACTTGGTCTCCCTTTGACGTGGCTGTTTCGTGGTGGCGCGGCTGGTGGCGGGGGAAAGCAAGGCGGCCAGCGCCCGGATCGTCTGCAGCGACTCTTCGGCGGCGGCGCGCGTGCGCGGCTCGGCGTCGGCCGCCTCGTCGTGGTGCGCGTGGAACAGCAGGCGCGCCACCTCGCCCAGCGGCTGGCCGGTGCCCGCGGCGACGGTGGCGGCCAGGTCGCCGATGCCTCGCTCTCCCGGCGTCCGCTCGCGCAGCCGCTCGACGGTCCAGGTGGCGTAAGCGGTGGCAGCGTGACGGCCCGCGCGTGCCCGCGCGTACTGCAGGCCCATGCCCTCGATGTGTTCGCTGAAGCGGCGGCGGCGAATCACCTGACGGTCCATCAGCTTGCCGAAGGCCGCGCCCTTCAGCACGAAGAACAGGATCAGGAACGCGCACAGCTGCAACATGAACGGCGCCAGCCGGCCGCGCGCCACGGAATCGAGCGGCGTGGTCGCCACCAGCCCCGTCTCCTGGGTGACCAGCTGGACGGGGCCCAGCAAGGCGCTGGCCAGGACCTGCAGCACGGCGCCGTTGTCGGCCACCGCCAGCGACGCGTTCCTGAACAGCTCACCATCGGCCATGACGACCACGGTGGTGTGGGTGTCTCCGCTCGCCTGCTCCAGCTCCATGGCCACGGCGTAAGGTTTCCCCGCCCGGCGCAGCAGGACCTGGTGCGGCGTGGGCGCCCCCACGTTCACCCAGCCGTCGCCGGGGACCACCGCCTTCAGCTGCCGCTCGGCCCGCTCCACCGCGCGGGCCGCCTTGCCGGGCAGCTCGTCGCCATCGGCCTCCAGCGTCGAATCGCGCCAGCGCTCGATCTCGCCCGTGACCTGGATGGCCCCGGCCGCGCCGCTGTCGATCAGCTCGGCCAGGATCCAGGCAGGCAACTTCCGCGGTCCCGCCACCACGATGTTCAGATCCCGCGTTTCGGACGCTGCCTTCACCGCCGCCCAGTCCGCGTCGCCGACCAGCGCGTCGGGCAGGATCACCAGCGTGCGCGGCGGGCGTGGCAGAAGGCTGGCGCGCGCCTTCGCGTCGGCGCTGTCGCCTTTGCCGTCCCCCTGGCCGTCCCGCGCGCCGCCGGCCTTGTGGGCGTGCCCCTCGGCCCGCTCCTGCGCGCTGTCCAGCTCGGCCAGGGGACGCAGCCGCTCCCGCGTCTCGATCCCTGACGCGGTCAGGAACTCGGCCACGGCGGCCGACCCCGACGGTGAGTCGCGCCAGTCCGAGCGCATGTTGTCGCAGGACGCCCCCACGACCGCGAGCAGGAACAGCGCCACAGCGGCGGCGACACGCGGTGACGCCTCCACCAGGCCCGTCACCCGTTCCAGCAACGCCTGATACAGGCTGCTGGCCGGCGTGACGCCGAACTGGATCGACTCGACCGCGCCGGTCACCTCGCCCACCGGCGCGGCCAGGCTCGGGGCCCGGGCCCGCAGCTCGCGCACGTAGTCGCCGTTGGTGGCGGCGCGATGAATGCGGATGTGTCCGTCCCCTTCCAGGCGCCGCAGCAACGCCGCATGCAGATCGCTCACTGCCGCCGGGTAGTCGCCAGCGGCTGCCGCCGCCCGCGCGCGCGCCAGCAGCCGGTTCACGTCGCGCTCCACCACGGCGGCCTGCTCGGCCAGCGCTGCGGCGGCCTCCCCGCTCTCCCCGCTCTCCGGTTCTTCCGGGACGGCCCTCTCTCCCTGGCGGCGGCCCACCAGCCCGCGCGCCAGCAGGAACAGCAGCGCGCCAACGGTGCCGGCGATCAGCGTGTAGAAGACGGCGCGCCCCAATCCCCCGAAGCTGGGCAGCTTCAGCTCGAGGGGCTTCGAGGGCGGGACCAGCTTGGCGGTGGCGCCCGCCTGGCAGGCCCGCGCGAAGTCGGGGCAGCGGGCGGCGCGCGCCTCCGCCGACGGCGGCAGCAGCGCGCACCAGCGGACCTCTTCCTCGGTCAGCGGATATTTGGCCTGGTGGCAGAACTGGTATCGCTTCGAGCGCAGGGTGTCGCCCAGCGCCCCCTCCGAGCCGTGCGTGGGCGGTGGCAGCGACGGCGCCTGGGCGTGGACCTTCGGCTTCCCCGCAAGCGGCGTCGCTGGCGAGGCGGGTGGCTGCGCGGTCGTCTTGCTGGAACCCACGTTGCCGGACGCGGCGGGCTCGCTTGCCGCACGGGCCGTCCCGGCCAGCGCCAGCAGCAGGACCATCGCGCGGACAGCGAGCGCAGGGCGGTTCATCGGGCGCGTCTTCGGGCGCGTCATCCGATGCGTCATCCCACGTGCTCTTCCGCCCGGGGCGCGGCCGACCGCGCGATCTCCATGAAGCGAAGCTGGATGTCCCAGCCTTCCTTGCGCGTGCGCAGGTCGATGTAGAACAGGAACCGCGCCGCCGTCACCAGCGGCACGGTGGCGAAGAACCCGGCCAGCGCCCAGGGTGTGCCGCCGTTGCGGAACAGCGACCCGAACGGCTCGCCCAGCTGCAGCACCAGCGAGACCACGGTGCTTCCCAGCAGCTCGCCGGCCAGCGCACCCGCGCCCGGCAACAGCACCAGCGCCAGCACCACGCCCATCCCCGCCATGACCCGTCCCCGCAGGGCCTGGGCGCTGCGCGCGATGGCCGCGAACGGCCCGGCGCCCTCCAGCAGCACCGCCTCGGGGATCACCAGGAACACGCTGCCCGTGTACAGCACCAGCAGCACCAGCGACAGCGCCGCGACGTGAATCAACGTGGTCAGCACGCGACTGAACGCGAACGCCGGCAAGCGAGCGAGGGCCCGCCGCAGGACCGCCCCCAGGCGCACCCCCGCCGGCGGCACGAACATCAGGTCGCTGTACGCCACCGTGAACGGCGCCTCGCACAGCAGCGACAGCCCCACCGCCAGGAACCAGACCTTCGCCCACGTCCAGCCCCAGCCGTAGCGCGCCAGCAGACACAGCGCCAGCGCCGGCCCCAGCACCACCACCGAGAGCAGCAGCGTCAGGCGGCGGTTGCGCAAGCAGAAGGGCGCGGCCAGGTCCAGCACGTCGGCGCCCGTCCGCACCCGCAACACCACGCGCGCCGCCCCCAGGTTCATGGCGACCTGTCCCGGCCCGACCGCCCCGCCAGCGCCAGGTAGGCCATCACCGAGATCCACAGCAGCGCCGCCACTGTCAGCTTCACCGGCCGGGGCACGTGGGAGGGCGACCAGAACCCCTCCAGGCAGGCCGCGATGGCCAGCATCACCGCCACGCCCATGATCAGCTGCGCCAGATCGCGGGCCCGCCTGCGCAAGGATCCGAAGCGCGTCAGGCCGTCGGTCTCGACCAGGGCGTAGCCCATCACCATCCCGGCGGCGCCAGAGATCACGATGGCCGTCAGCTCGAAGGCCCCGTGCCCCACGATGAACGTCATCAGGTTGCGGCCATAGCCCGCCGACTGCACGAAGCCCGCCACCGCCCCGATCATCAGGCCGTTGTAGACCAGGAAGAACATGCTCCCCAGCCCGAACAGGATCCCGGTCGCGAAGCAACGGAAGGCGATCCCGATGTTGTTGTTGACGTAGAAGCCCGCCATGAACGCGTTGTCGTTGCCGGTGCGCCCCTCGCTCGGATCGTGCGAGTAGCTCTCGCGCATCTGCGCCGCCGTGGACTCGGGCAGGATCTGCGTCGCGAAGCCCTGCGAGCGGATCGAACCGACGAACCCCACCAGGCCGGGGCCGGCGAACAGCACCGCCGCGATGGCGACGAACCTCCAGTGCCGGCGAACCGTGCGCGGGAACTCGCGCGCCAGCAGATCGACGATGGCCCCCAGCCGGTAGGGCGGCGCGCTGTACAGGCCGGCGTGGGCCCGGCCGGCCAGCCCATCGAGAAAAGCGACCAGCTCGGGCGTGTAGCCGGCCGAACGCGCGTGCATCAGATCGGCCGACACGGAACGATACAGGCTGCCGGCGCGGGCGATGGTGGCGGGGGGCAGCCGGTGCCACGACCGGTACTGTCCCATCAGCGCCGCCAGCTCGTTCCAGTCGCCCTGTCGCTCGGCGACCCACGCGTCCTGCAGATCGCTCACGGCGCCACGCTTCCCGTGACCCGGCCGCGCACCCCGACGGCGCGGGCATGAAGCAGGGCCAGGAAGCGCACCGGCTCGCGCACGCGCATGCCCATGCGCGCGGCGAACACGGGCGCCACCAGCTGGGCCAGCTCCTCGGCGCGCGCAGGGGACAGCCTGGGCCGGCGCAGGAACAGCTCCAGCGCCTCCAGCTCGGCGGCGGTGACGGGCGGGCGGTGGGGGAACGCCGCCAGTTCCGACATCGTGGCGGCCGGGGTCAGCGCGATGGGCGCCTCGATCCCCCCTGCCGTCTCGATGACGACCATGGTCCCGGCCACCCGATCGCCGATCCGCTTCGCCGTGCGGTCGCTGGCCATCGACAGCAACCCCAGCACGTAACCAAGCGGCAGGAAGTCGGCCGCCCGCAGCAGGTTGCGCAACAGCGCGTCGATGAACCCCACCGGATAGCCGCCGTCCTTCACCACGCGCAACCCGAGGGCGCGCTTGCCCGGCGTCTGGCCGCTCCACAAACTCTCGAACAGCACGCCGTAGCCCCAATCCAGCACGAACAACAGGATCAGCCACAGTCCCTGCGACGCGCGCATGTCGCCCACGCCCGTCGTCAACGCGGCCGCCATGAACAGCGCGATCAGCCTCAGCGCCATGTCCAGGCCGTAGGCCAATCCCCGGCGGACCGGGCCAGCCACCTGATAGCGAAAACGGATCCGCTCCGGCGTCTCCACGTCCGCCGTGTTGTCCAGCGGATCGTCGTCGGCGCCCACCATCGTGGTGATCCCATCACGCGCGCCCGCACGACGTCAAGCAAAGCCACCTGGACGGAAATCGCCGCAAATTGTCGATTGACCGGCAACGGCAATTCGTGGTGCGATCGTTGCTCAACCGGCGAGGAGGCCAATCGTGATTGATCAGGGGGCAAGTCCGTACTCTCCACCAAGGGCGAACTTAGAGGGCGGCGCCGCGCCGGCAGGGGTCATGCCTCTCGCCACGGCAGGCTCGCGGCTGGCGGCCGTGTTGATCGACGGCCTGCTGTTCCTGCCCGCCGTCGTGCTCGGCATCGTCGTTTCGCTGACGATCAAGCCGACGCCCGGCGAGCCGCCCCCCTCCATGGGCGCGCTGACCATGGGGCTGGCCGCGCTGGTGGGTCTCTACAGCCTGGGGGTGGCCATCTATCAGATCGTGAAGCTGTCCACGCGCGGGCAGACGGTCGGGAAGAAGGCGATGAAGATCCGCATCGTCAGGCTGGACGGTTCGCAGCCGGGCTTCGTTCACGCGTTCCTGCTGCGCGCCATCGTCAATGCGCTGCCGGCGATGATCCCGATCGTGGGAAGCATCTACAGCCTGGTCGACGTGCTGTTCGTCTTCCGCGCCGACCGCCGCTGCATCCACGACATGATCGCCGGAACGCGCGTGGTGATGACCGAGGCCGCGCCGGCGCCCATCGTCGTCCCCGCCATGTGAGGGCCGCCGGGACCCCGCGGCCCTGGCGTCTAGGGTCGCGGGTCCAGCTTGGCCAGATGGCGGCCGAAGCGGTCCGCGATCAGGTGCTCGACGCAGTAGCCGGTGGCGCCGATCCGCTTCCGGCCACAGCCGACCTTTCGGCAGCGGGCGGGCTTCTCTTCCAGCGTGCCCAGGTGATCTTCCAGCCGGGACAGGCAGAACCCGCGCAGCGTGGCGGCGCGATCGACCTCGCGCAGGCGCCGGGCGCTGGCGGGGACGGGCCGGCAGAAGACCATGCCCCCCTCGACGTCCTCGGGCCAGGTGGCCAGCCAGACCAGCCCACAGGTGGGGCACTGGCGCAGCTCCTCCCATTCCGCCAGCTCGACCACCGGCCATTTCATGACCGCGTCGTCATCGACCCGAGCCCAGGTCGCGCGGGTTTTACAGGAGCAGCTGGTACTAGGCCCATCGTCCAAGGCGAGCGTGACCTCCGAGATAGGAATAAGCGTAGTCAACAATGAAGTTTGCCCGGTTTCGGCCGCAAATTCCAGACTGGGCGACCGAGCCTGCATATACTGCCGGTCCCTTTTGGGTCTGGTAGCGACATGAACATGGATAGCCCGCCCCCCACCGACGCCCTGGCCACCCTGCGCGCCCGTGGTTTTGTGCAGCAGATCACGGATGAGGCCGCGCTGGCCGCCCGCCTGGCCGCCCGGCCGGTGACGTTCTACGCCGGTCTGGACCCCACCGCGCCCAGCCTGCACGTCGGTCACTACATCCCGCTGATGGCGATGGCCCACCTGGCGCGCGCCGGGCACAAGGCCATCGCCGTCCTGGGCGGCGGAACGGCCATGGTCGGCGATCCCAGCGGCAAGACGGAGATGCGCCAGCTCATCTCGGCCGAGGCCATCGCCACGAACCGGGCCGGCATCGAGGCCCAGGTGCGCCGGGTCATCGAGGGCAGCGCCGGGGCGCAGGCCCGCATCGTCGACAACGGCGAGTGGTTGCTGCCGCTGAACTACATCGCCTTCCTGCGCGACATCGGCCGCTACTTCAGCGTCAACCGCATGCTGGCCATGGAGGCCTACAAGCTGCGCCTGGAGAAGGGGCTGTCGTTCATCGAGTTCAACTACCAGCTGCTGCAGGCGTACGACTTCCTGGAGCTGTACCGGCGGTTCGGCTGCGACCTGCAGATCGGCGGCGACGACCAGTGGGGGAACATCCTGGCCGGGACCGATCTGATCCGCCGCCTGCACCAGCACGAGGCGTTCGGCCTGACGTTCCCGCTGCTGATGACCGCCGCGGGGACCAAGATGGGAAAGACGGCCGCCGGGGCCGTGTGGCTGGACGCCGGCATGACGTCGCCGTTCGACTTCTACCAGTACTTCGTCAACGTCGACGATCGCGACGTGGTGCGGTTCCTGAAGCTGCTGACGTTCGAGCCGCTGGAGGAGATCCGCCGCTTCGAGCAGGTGGAGGGCGCCGAGCTGCGCGAGGCCAAGCGCCTGCTGGCGCGCGCCATCACCGGCATCGTGCACGGGCCGGAGACGGCGGCGGCGACCGACGCGGCGGCCCGCGCGGCCTTCGGCGGGGTCGGCGGCGACGAATCGGCGCTGCCCTCGTTGCGCATCGACAGGCAGCGGCTGGAGGCCGGCGCGAAGATCGTCGACCTGATCGTCGAGCTGGGCTTCGCCCCGTCGAAGAGCGCGGCCCGCCGCCTGGTGGAGCAGCGGGGCGTGCGCGTCGGCGACCGGGACATCACCGCCGTCGACGCCGCGCTGCTACCCAGCGACGGCAGCGCCCTGTTGCGCGTGGGCAAGAAGCACGTGGGGCGCCTCATCGTCGAGCCGCAGGCCGGGTAGCGCCCTCCCTATGGGTTGAGCCCGGTCCGGCTCTTCACCGCCGCCTCGGCGCGCTGGGCCTGCTCGGCGACCCACCGGCAGCGGGCCGCGCGCTCGTCGTGGGGACGCGCGCAGTCCACGCAGGCCTGCAGGGCGATGACCGCCGAGTTCACCATGTCCCACTCGGCGTCGAAGGGCGCGTCCTGGCTCATGCAAGACGACACGCGCTCGGGCAGCGCGCCCCGCAGCTCGTCGAGGACCAGCTGGCCCTCGGCCGTGGGACAGACGGCGCCGCTCGCCTTGCCCCGGTGGCGCGACCCGACCACGCCGCTGGCGAGCCGCTCGAGCTCGCCCACGTGGCGAGCCGCCGCCATCAGGGCCGGGGGCGAGCAGTCGGGCCGCGGCCGGGCCGGCAGGCCCGCCAGCACCCCGTGATCGAACAGCGTGCCTGGCTGCTGCCGCGCCAGCGGTGCGGCCGCCGCGGGCGACGGCGGAGCCTGCTTGTGGCAGGCCAGGCCCAGCGTCAGGGCGGCGACGAGCCCGAGAGACAGGGCGGCGGGCGTCTGGGGGCGAGGCCAGGCCATGGGGGAAACCTCGCCCTCACTCTACCGCACCTGCCGCTGGCCTTCGGCGGCGCGGTCAGTCACCGTCATCGGCCTCGTCGCCCTGGTCCATCGTCTCGGTCACGTCCCGCGCGATCACGCGCCCGCCCGGCGCCGCGCGCAGGCGGATGTAGCGGATGCGGGGAAAGTGCGCCGACACCTCGGCCAGGGTGGGATCGTCACCCTGACGGGCCAGCCCCACGATCCGCTGGTCGCCAAAGCGATACGCGCCGGAGGGTGGCAACGGCGGACGCGCGCGCAGGAAGTCCACCGCCTGCGGCCGGGCCGGCGGCACCACCACGAAGGAGGCCGGGACGTCGCCCAGCACCAGCAGCCGGTCCTCCCCGCCGCGCACCCGAGGATCCTCCTTGATGGCGAGATCCAGATCCTTGATCCCGGCGTCCAGGTGAAACGTGTCGAAGCCCTCCCCCAGCCCGCTGGCCACGCCCCGCCGGGCGGCGTCCAGACGCGCCTCGTACGAGGCGATCTCGGGGCGCCGCGCCAGGTCCTGTCCCAGCGCCAGCCCCGCCAGCGCGCCCAGCACGCCCACGGTGGCGGGCAGGCGGAAGGGTCGCAGGCGCTCGGCGCCCAGCCACGCCACCAGCGCGGCCGGAAAATAGAAGTATCGCGCGCCCACGATCCAGGGCGCCCCGAACAGCGGCGCCACGGCCAGCGCGATCAACGCCAGGATCAGCACCGCGCCGGTGGCCAGCACGGGCCGGGCGCGCCAGGCCTCACGCGCCGTCGCCCCCAGTAACAGCAGCCAGCCGAGCAGCCCGATCAGCAGCGCCGGCACCGCGCCCAGCGTCTGCGTGCCGGTCATGACGTGCAGCAATCCAGCCGTCACCTGGACCAGCTTCGCCGCCGGCGCCGCGGCCAGGTCGCCCGACCCGCCCAGGCCGTGCAGCACCAGCGTGCGGGCCAGCCCGTAAGCGCCGGCCACCGCCAGCAACGGCAGCGCGCGGCGCGCGATGTCCCGCGGCCGCGCCTGCCGGGCGCGCATCGCCAGCACCACGGCGGCCAGCAGCGGCAGCACCACCGCCGTCTCCTTCGACCAGCACGCGCCGGCTGCCAGCAGCGCCGCCCGCCAGGTCCGGCCCCGCACCACCTCGCCCAGGGCCGCCAGCACGAACACCGTCGCCAGCAGATCGGTCGAGGCGGCGAACCAGTACGCCGCCTCGCGCGGCAGGGGCGCCACGAAGAACAGCAGCGCCGCCGTCACCGCCACCCGGCGATCGGCGCGGATCAGCAGGATCAGCCGGGCCAGCAGCGCCGCGGCGAGCGCGTGCAGGCCCAGCGACAGTGCCGCGAACGCGGCCGGGGTACGCGGCGCCAGCCGACCCAGGAGCCACCACAGGCACATGGGCAGCGGCCGGTAGAACTCGCCCCCGTGCTGATCGCGCACGAACGCCACCAAAGGGTTGGGCGCGTAGCGGGCGAAGGCCAGGAACAGGTGATCGTCACCGATGAACGTGGTGACCGCGAAGAACGGCGCGCACACCAGGACCGCCAGCGCGGCGGCCGCACCGGCCACCGCCGGCCAGGGCACCGGCGCGCGCGGTGAACCGTCTACAGCCACGCCTGGCGCCGCCCGGTCAGGGCCACGCGCCCCCGGACGAGGCCGCGACCTCTCTCAGCAGCGCGATCGCCTCGTCGTGGAGCAGACCGTTGGTGGCCAGCACCCGCCCCGTCTCGCCGTCGAAGGCGCCGCCGTCCAGCTCCGTGGCTCGCCCGCCCGCCGCCTGCACGATGGCCGCGCCGGCCACCAGATCCCACGGGTGCAGCATCCGCTCCCAGTACAGATCCAGCCAGCCACACGCCACGAAGCAGAGATCCAGGGCCGCCGAGCCCAGCCGGCGCGTCCCCTGCGCCGCCGCGATCATGGCCGCCCACTCCGGCAGGTTCGAGTGCGCCGGCGCCCGGTGATAGGGAAAGCCGGTCACCGTCAGGGCACGCTTCAGCGTGCTCACGCGCGACGGCGCGATGGCCTTGCCGTTCAGGCGCGCCCCCGCCCCCGCCGCCCCCGAGAACGACCAGCCCACCGCGGGCGCCTCCACGACGCCCACCACCGGCCGCCGGTCGATGGCCAGGCCGATCGAGACGGAGAACAGGGGAAAGCCGTGCGCGAAGTTCGTGGTCCCGTCCAGAGGATCGACGTACCAGACGCGGCCGCTGCCGCTGGCGCGGCCGCTGCCCACGGTGCTGCCCTCCTCGCCCACCACGGTGTCGCCCGGAAACGCTGCCGCCAGACGCGACACCACCAGCGCCTCGGAGCGCTTGTCGAACTCCGTCACCAGGTCGATGTCCTCGGACTTGAACTGGATGTCCGGCCGGGTGCCCCACCCCTGCATCAGGATGGCGCCGGCGTCGCGCGCGATCTGTTCGGCCACGGCGCAGGCGTGCGCCAGCTCGGCGGCGGCCCCCGCCGCGGGAGCGCTCACAGCTCTTTTCGCATCCAGGTCGCGTCCTTCGAGCGCGCCAGCATGTACTCGGCCGTGGCGGCGATCTTCCCGTCGACGTTCTTCCGATCGACCGCCACGAAGCCCAGCTTCTCGCCGAAGTAGTTCTGCGCGCCGTCCGTCACCAGATACAGGTGCTTGACCCCGCGCGCCCGCGCCCGCTCGGTGGCGGTCTCGACCAGCAGGTAGCCCAGCCCCTCGCCGCGCCGCTCGGGCACCACGGCCAGCATGCGCAGCAGCGCCACCTCGTCGATCACCTCCAGCGCCACGCAGCCGACAAGAGCGGCGTCGGGGCCGGGCGCCGGGATCACGAAGTAGCTGCTCCAGAACTGATCCAGCACCGGGTGCACGATGCCGATGCGGTCCAGCAGCTGGGCGATGCGCGTCTTGTCCCGGGGACGCGCCGGCACCACCGGATCGCCCAGGGCGTCCAGCACCTTCTCGTGCAGCCCGCCGAAGTCTCCCGACGACATGATCACGACCGTGTCGCCGGGGACCGACCTCTCGGCGATGTGCGCCGCCATCTCGTCGACGCTGGCGATCACCCGCGCCGGGATGTCCTCCCGCCGCAGGTCGGCCGCCACCCGCTCGACGTCCAGGCGCTGCTCGGCCGCGATCTTCTCGGGCGCGTACAGCGGCGCCAGCACCACCTCGTCGGCCACCGCCAGGGCCTCGGCGAAGTCGCGCTGGAAGACGGCGCGGCGGCTGGTCGCCGAGCGCGGCTCGAACGCGGCGATCAGCTTGCCGGGCCCGAGACGGCCCTTCAGCGCGTGCAACGTCTCGCGAATGGCCGTCGGGTGGTGGGCGAAGTCATCCACCACGGTGACGCCCGAGGCGACGCCCCGGATCTCCTGGCGGCGCCGGATGCCCAGGAAGCGCGGCACGGCGCGCGCCAGCTGCTCCAGCGGCACGCCCAGCGACGAGGCCGCCGCCAGCACCCCCACCAGGTTCTCGAAGTTGTAGATGCCGGGCAGGAACGTGTCGACCAGGGCCACCCGCTCCCCGCCGTGCGCCACCGCCAGCGTGGTGCGGCCGCCGTTCGCGCGCGCCGCCACCTCGAACGTCCACGACGCGCCCGAGCCGGGGCGGCCGTATGTCTCGACCTGGCAGCGCGCCACGTCTGCCACGTCCATGGCCCCCGGCGAGGCCGCGCACACCAGCAGCCGCCCCTCCGGCGGAATCAGCGCGATGAACTTCCGGAAGGCCGCCTTCACGGCCGCCTCGTCGGCGAAGATGTCGGCGTGGTCGTACTCGACGGAGGTCAGGATCACCGTGCGGGGCCGGTAGTGCAGGAACTTCGATCCCTTGTCGAAGAAGGCGGTGTCGTACTCGTCCCCCTCGACCACGAAGTCGGGCCCCTGGCCCAGCCGCCAGGACTGGCGGAAGTTCAGCGGCACGCCGCCGATCAGGAAGGAGGGATCGCGCCCGGCGTCGGTCAGCACGTGCGCCATCAGCGAAGAGGTGGTCGTCTTGCCGTGCGTGCCGGCGATGACCAGGGCCTGATGGTCGCCCAGGAACAGCTCGGACAGCAGCGCCGGGAACGAGGTCAGGGCGATCTGCCGTTCGGTGGCCGCCACCACCTCGACGTGATCCCTGCGGCACACGTTGCCCACCACCACGCGCTCGGGCTGCCAGTCCAGGTTCTGCGGCCGGTAGCCGTCGAACACCGTGATCTGCTGCTCGGCCAGCTGGACGGACATGGGGGGATACACGTGCTCGTCCGAACCACGCACGTCGTGTCCGGCCGCCTTCAGCAGGCCGGCCAGCGAGCCCATGCCGGTGCCGCAAATTCCGATCAGGTGGATCTTCATCGACGACCGCCGATCATTTCGGCACGCACTCCGTCGAGCCGGGCGCGAACTGCGTGGGGAACTTCTTCAGCTCCATGGTGAAACGGACGGTGAAGTCGCGGAACAGGCCGCCGTCGCGCAGCGCCTGACCACCGGCGGTGTCCCACACCAGGCGCGTCACCACGCCCGAGCCGCAGGGCTCCATGCGGCCCCGCTTGCGCTCCTTCACGAACGCGCCCCAGGCGTCGGCGGCCGTGCGATCGCACTTGCCGCCCGGGCCGTCGCAGGTGACCAGCAGCATGTCGTACCAGTACGGACCCTTCGGGCCGTACTCGACGATCTTCATGCGGGGCGCGATGCCGCCCCCCTTGGTGGTCTCCTTGGCGTTGTAGGTCACGTCGTGCGTGCTGCCCGCCGGAACGTCGACGTAGGCACAGGCCTCCTTGTCGCCCGCGACCGCAAACGTGCCCAGCCCCGACATCTCGACGGCGGCCACCCCGCCGGCGGCGGACAGACGCAGTTCCAGCCGCTTCATGCCCTCGAGCGGCGGCGACGACTCGGGCTCGTTCGACTCCTCGGGGCGGCAGCGGCACACGCCGTTCGCGCAGCGCGCGCCTGCCAGAGGCATCGTCGTCTGCGTCGGTATGTCCAGCTCGGGGCCCGCCACCACGCCGTGCCGGCTGGGATCGTCCGGCATGTGCGACGGGCTGGCGCAGCCGGTTGCCAGCGTCATCAACGCCAGGCATCCCAGCGTGGCCGCCCCCGCCAGGGCCGCCGCCCCCGCTCGCGCGCGACGCGAAACATGAAGGCAACCAAAGGCCTGTCGGATGGGTCTGGTGGACGTCAGAGTGCCGCTTACGTACCATATTTTCCGCATGTTCCCATCCCGTTCTGGCGTTGTTCTGATTCTGGCCTCGACCCTCATCGTTTTCGGGTCGGGGACCATGACCGGCTGCGCAACGTCGGACGAGGCCGGCAAGGCGGTCACCTACTCTCTGACGGCCAAGCAAAACTACGAAAAGGGCCTCGATGAGCTGAAAGACGAGAACTATTCAGAGGCACAAAAATATTTCCAGTTTGTACGCTCGAAGTTTCCATTCTCGAAATACGCGGCCCTGGCCGAGCTGGCCATCGCCGACACGAACTTCGCCAAGGCCAGCTACACCGAGGCCATCGACGCCTACAAGCAGTTCATCCGCCTGCACCCCACCCACGAGAAGACCGTGGACGGCTACGCCGCCTTCAGGATTGGCGAATGCTACTTCAAGGACATGCCAGACGACGTCTGGCTGCTGCCGCCCTCGTACGAGAAGGACCAGTCGGCGGTCTCCGACGCGCTTCGCGAGATCGACGACTTCGTGAAGAAGTACCCGGATTCGCCCTACGTGAAGAAGGCCGAGCCGCTGCGGCGCGAGGCCCTGAAGCGCCTGGTGGACCACGAGGTGTACGTGGCGCGCTTCTACCTGGACCGCGACCATCCCAAGGCGGCCGCCATGCGCATCGAGGGGGCCATCCGCCGCTATCCGGGGTCGGGTCGCGAGCCCGAGCTGCTGCTGACGCTGGGGCAGACCTACCTGCACATGAACGATCCGGCGCGGGCGCGGGACACCTTCGAGCGGGTGGTGCGCGAGTTCCACGACGCCAGCCAGGCGCGCGCCTCGGAGCTGTACCTCGACTTCATCAAGCAACGCTTCGGAGACCGGTTGCCGGAGGCGTCCGGCACCGGACACGGTTGACCCATGGATGATGGCGCGCGCGAGCGGCTGACGCGCGGGCGCGACCACTACCAGGCGGGCGAGTACGAACAGGCCGAGTCCTACCTGGCGGATCTGGCCGCCGGCGACGCACCGTTCGCCGACGTGTTCGACATGCTGGGCGTCATCTATCACCAGCAGGGCCGCATCGATGAGGCGCAGCAGATGTTCGAGCGCGCGCTGGCCATCAACCCGAACTACACCGAGGCGGCGCTGAACCTGTCGGTCACCTACAACGACGTGGGCAAGTACAAGGAGGCCAACGCCCTGTACGCCCGCATCATGGAGGCGTCGAAGAACGCGCCCGGACAGCTGGATCCCTTCGCGAAGGGCAAGCTGGCCAACATGCACGCCGACCTGGGCGCGGCGTACCGGGACGTCGGCCTCCCGGACGAGGCCGTCCGCGAGTACGAGAAGGCCCTGGCGCTGTGCCCGACCTTTCATGACATCCGCACCCGGCTGGGCGCCACGTTGCGCGAGGCGGGGCGCCTGGACGCCGCCGCCCGCGAGTTCGAGCGCGTGCGCGACGAACAACCCCGCTACTTGCCGGCACGGCTGCAGCTGGGCCTGGCCTACTACGCGCAGGGCCGCAACGCGGAGGCCACGGCCGAGTGGCAAGAGATCCTGGCCCTGGAGCCCGGGCACAAGTCGGCGACGATGTATCTGGCCATGGTCGGCGCGAAAGCCCCCGTCCCCGACATCACGGGGCCCCGGCGCCAGGGCAAGTAGAGGGGACAGGGAGCCATGGCGCGATTCATCTCATCGGCGGAGACGTTCCTGGTGGAGGAGCTGCCCGCGTATCTACCGGCGGGCGCCGGCGAGCACACGTTCGTCTGGATCGAGAAGCGTGAGCTGACGACGTGGGACGCCGTCAACACGCTGGCGCGCCGGCTGGGCGTCGCGCCGCGCGACATCGGCTGCGCGGGCTTGAAAGACAAGCACGCCGTCACTCGCCAGTGGCTGAGCATCCCGCGCGTGACGGCCGAGGCGGCGCTGGCGGCGGGCGACGATCAGCTACGCGTGCTGCAGGCGGTGCCCCACGGGAACAAGCTGCGCACCGGCCACCTGCGCGGCAACCGCTTCGAGGTGGTGCTGACCGAGCTTCAGCCGGGCGAAGCGCCGCTGCTGGTCGAGCGGCTGGCCACCCTGGCCCGCGAGGGGCTGCCCAACCGCTACGGCGACCAGCGCTTCGGCCGGGACGGCGACAACGTGGCGCGCGGCATGGCGCTGCTGCGCGGGCAGCGACGCGAGCGCGACGCGCGCCGGCGGCGCCTGTGGCTGTCCTCGCTGCAGTCGGCCGTGTTCAACGAGGTGCTGCGGGCCCGCACCGAGGGGAACTTGCTGCGCCGGGTGCTGGCGGGCGACGTCCTGCAGAAGGCGGCGAGCGGCGGCGTGTTCGTCACCGAGGATCCCGCGCTCGATCAAACCCGCCTCGACGCGGGCGAGCTGGTCACCACCGGGCCCATGCCGGGCGGCTGGGCGAAGGAGCCGCCGCCCGACACCGCGGCGCGCGCCCTGGAGGACAGCGCCCTGGCGGTCGTCGGCGTCACGCGGGAGGAGCTGGCGGGCGAGCGCGACCTCCCCGGCACCCGCCGCCCGTTGCTGGTCCCCGTCACGGACGCCTCGGCCCTGGAACCAGCTGGGCCGCAGGCCACCTCGCTGCGCATCACCTTCACGTTGCCCGCAGGCACCTACGCCACCGTGCTGATCGAGGCGCTGGGCGTGACGGCCAGGCAACCCGACGCCCCGCCTGATGAATCTATGCTAACTAACTGAACCATGCGGCTGGCGGAGCGACTTCTCGGCCTGACCCTCGTCGGGGCCAACTGGGTGTTCTGGTTGTTGATCGCGTTGTCCGTGGTGTCCGTGGCGGTCATGGTCGAGCGGGCGATCCGGCTTGCCGGACGGCAGGTCGACATCGACGCCTTCGGCAAGGAGCTGCTGGAGCGCCTGTCGCGCGGCGACGTGAGCGGCACGCGCAAGTTCCTGGCCGAGCAGAAGGCGCCCGAGGCCGAGGTGGTGGCGTCGGGGATCGATCAGTTCGACCGGGGCGCGGCCGCCGTGTCGGCGGCCATGGCCGGCGCCAAGTCCAAGCTGCGCATCGATCTGGAACGCAACCTGGGCGTGCTGGGCACGCTGGGCAACAACGCCCCCTTCATCGGCCTGTTCGGCACCGTGCTGGGCATCATCCGCTCGTTCGCCGATCTGTCGCACGCGCAGAACGCCGGCATCAGCGTGGTCATCGGCGGCATCGCCGAGGCGCTGGTGGCCACCGCGCTGGGCCTGCTGGTGGCCATCCCCGCCGTGATCGCCTTCAACTACTTCCAGGGCAAGATCCGCCGCATCCTGGGGCGGGTCGACGTGGCCGCGCAGATGGTGCTGGTGGCGCTGCCCGCCGCCGGCGACGACCGAAAGGCCTGAGGGCACCATGGCGGGCGGCGCCGACAACTTCAACGGCAACGACGACGGCCCGCAGATGATCTCGGGCATCAACGTGACGCCGCTGGTCGACATCATGCTGGTGTTGCTGATCATCTTCATGGTCACCGCCACCTACATCACGGCAGGCGGAATAAAAGTTGACCTACCCAAGGCGGCTTCGGGCACAGAGCAGACGAAGAGCACGCTGGCGCTGACCTTGACGAAAGAGAACGTCCTGTACCTGAACGGCGAGAAGACCGACGACGGCGCGGTGGTGAAGTTCATCGGCGACACGCTGCCGCGCCAGCCGGACCTGCAGGCGATCATCGCCGCCGACCAGTCGGTCTCGCACGGCGCCGTGGTCCACATCATCGATCTGGTGAAGCGGGCGGGCGTGCACCGCTTCGCCATCAACGTCGATCCCGCCGCCGCGGCCGGTGCGGCGGCAGGCAAGTGACCCGGGCGTGGCGACGGGCGCTTCCGACGCGCGCATCTCGGCGCTGGCCATCACCATCGCGCTGGCGGTGCACGCGGCGGTCGTCGCCGCCGTGGCGGCCATGCCGCCGCCCGTCGACGGCGCGCGGACGCCGCCCGTCGAGGTCGAGTTCCGGGAGCCCCCGCCGCCACCGCCCGAGGTGAAGCCGCCGCCCCCGCCGCCGCCGGCGCCGGAGCCACCGAAGCCGAAGCTGGTGGTGCGCCGGACGCCGGCCCCGCCCCCCGAAACGCCGCCCGCGCCGCCGCCCTCTAACCAGGAGCCGCCGCCCGAGACGCCGCCCCCCAGCGCCCCGCCCACCTTCGGCGTCACCATGGACTCGGTCGTCTCCGGCCAGTCGGGGATGGCGGTGCCCGTGGGCAACACGCTGATGGTCAAACCGGCCGCCTCGCGCAAGGCGGCCGGCCCCCCGCAGCCCTACGCCGGAAACGGCACGCTGCCGGGCGCTGCCGCCGCCGAGGTCAGCGTCGCCACCCTGCCCCGGCCGCTGTTCCAGGTCGACGGAGCCGAGATCTATCCTCCCGACGCGCGTGCCCTGGGCATCGAGGGCCGGGTGAAGGCCAGCATCAACATCAACGAGAAGGGCGACGTCACCGCCGTCCGCATCCTGGAGCGGGCGGGGCACGGCTTCGACGAGGCCGCCAGCCAGGCGCTGCGGCGGTTCCGCTTCGCCCCGGCGCGGACGAGCGACGGTCGGGCAGTTCCCTACAGACTCACGTGGGACTTCCGATTTTCAATTGGCGAGTGATGATCTGATTGCGGCCACCGATGGCCGATTGTAAGGCCCGAGATGGACTTGGCTCCACGTCGGGAGCTATTCTGCGGTGCCCGCCGACCACCGAACCGGACAATAACGGATGAGACATTCTCCTCGACTAACGACTATTGGCATCGCTCTTCTGGCCGGGACCGTCTTGACGGGGACCCTCGCCGCTGGTCCCGCCGCCGCGCAGACCGCCCCGGCGAGGGTC
>Ga0207671_10000275_pt1 | contig 76888 bp, 59 predicted proteins | sample KBSC24metaG_FD_184352 | JGI IMG/M metagenome (GOLD analysis project Ga0207671, IMG submission 184352) | Corn rhizosphere microbial communities from Kellogg Biological Station, Michigan, USA - KBS C2-4 metaG (SPAdes) (version 2) | ecosystem: Host-associated > Plants > Roots > Rhizosphere > Soil...
CACAGTGCTCGAAAGTCGCCGCTATCTGGGCCTGACCGCCAGCCCCAACTCGGCGCTCGTTGCCGGTTCGCTTGCCGGCGATCGCGAATGGTCGGCTGCGATGCAGCCGGGCTCGGCGCTCTCCAACGCAGCAAGCTTGACGAGCACCGGCAAGGTCGTCAACACCCTCAAGATCCAGCTGCGTCCCGACAATCTCGGCGATGTCACGGCCACCATGCGGCTCTCCGGCGACCAGTTGAGCGTCGACCTGAAGGTGCAGACGGGCGAGGCCTACAGACAGCTCCATGCCGATCAGAGCCGCATGGTCGATGCGCTGCGGGCTCAGGGCTATCAGGTCGACAGCATCACGGTGACCATGGCTTCGAATGCGGATCAGCAGTCCGACAGCGGCAGCCGGCAATCCGGATCGGGGCAGTCGCAACAGCAATCCCTCTTGAACCAGGGGCAAGGCGGCGATGCACGTCCGAAGGGCCAGAACTATTCGGGACAGCAGGCAAATGGCAATGACGGCAATCGCAGCTCGGGTGAGCGCGGCGTGGAAGATGGCGCTGCTGGCAACGCTCAGCGTTCTCGCTCTGGCGCAGTTTACCTGTGAGGCGTTCGCATCCGGAAACGCGACGCCACCCGACAACGGTGCGGCCGGCCTCTGCGAACGTGAAATTCAGTCGGCCGCCGCGAAATACGGAATACCGGAAGGAATTCTTTACTCGGTCGGGTTGACGGAAACGGGACGCAAGGGTTCGCTCTATCCTTACGCCCTCAATATTGAAGGCCGGCCGGTCTTCCCGCCGTCCGAAAATGCCGCTCTGCAAGCTTTCGCCGCAGCGCGACAGAACGGCGCAAAGCTTATCGATATCGGCTGCATGCAGATAAACCAGTATTTCCACGGCGAGAATTTTCCCTCTGTTGCCGCTATGTTCGATCCTCGCAGTAACGTCGAGTATGCCGCAAAGTTTCTCCGCAATCTCCATGACCAGCATGAGACATGGACGATGGCGGTAGCTAGATACCATGCCGGTCCGAACAATAACCCCGCCCAGAAGGTCTATGTCTGTCGCGTGATCGCCAATCTGGTTGCCACCGGCTATGGAAAATGGACGCCCAACGCGGCGACCTTCTGCCAGGACTAGACAACCTATAGGTTGCATACCCCTTCCGGTTAGCCGTCACTAACTCTTTCGATGGAGTTGACGGTCGCGAGATGGCCTGAATTACATATATTAATAATGTAATAACTAACTACTTTTTTATCGGTGTAAATTGCCGAGCACCTACTATATCTAGTGCAAATCGCCCCTCGAAAGTTAATCAATTATTAATTCCCGTCACTCATTTCCGACAGTTGTTCGTGATTCGCCCGATTCGTACCCATAGTTCATCGAAACACCACACTGATTCGGAGGCGGACGAATGATCGTAGTGGTTGATGAGCGAGAGCTTGTTAAAGACGGATATACTTCACTTTTTGGACGGGAAGGCATCCCATCCACGGGATTTGATCCTCGCGAATTTGGCGAATGGGTCACGACGGCGGCAGAGGGCGATATTGCGGCAGTCGAAGCATTTCTGATCGGGCAGGGACAGCACGTATACGAGCTTCCCAGGGCGATCCGTGACCGGACGATGGCACCCGTCATCGCGGTCAGCGATCATCCCTCGCTCGAATCGACTCTTGCGCTTTTTGATTGTGGCGTCGACGATGTGGTCCGCAAGCCGGTGCATCCGCGGGAGATCCTGGCACGGGCCGCGGCAATCCGCCGTAGGCTCAAGGCAATCACCAACTACACCGATATTGGCGCGATTCGCATCTTTGCCGATGGTCGCGACCCGGAAATCAACGGTGATGTTTTTGCATTGCCGCGGCGTGAGCGGCGCATCCTGGAATACTTGATCGCCAATCGCGGCCGCCGGGTGACCAAGACGCAAATCTTCAATGCGATCTACGGCATCTTCGATGAGGAAGTCGAAGAAAATGTGGTGGAGAGCCATATCTCGAAGCTGCGCAAGAAGCTGCGCAAGAAGCTTGGTTTCGATCCGGTCGATTCCAAGCGCTTCCTGGGTTACTGCATCGATTGGAGCTGAAGCTCCCGATCCTGCCTCCAGTCAGTTGAATTCAAGCAGAAGCCCGAGAATCCAGCGATTCTCGGGCTTTTGCTTGAGCAGTCGTCAGGCTGTGTTTTCTTTCTAAGGTGCGTCGTCTCTTACCATTTGCCGTCTCGTTGATGCGCGGGCGGATGCAAGGCGACGCTCTTCGAAAAGTCGCCTCGCGACGAATGACTTTTCCTCCTCTCAGACAGCTTCACGCAAGGCCCGCCACCTACTCTCAGTCGCAAGAAGGAAAACGAGGATTCCAGATGAGCATTTTCGGTAGCATGAAAACCGCGGTTTCAGGGATGAACGCACAGGCGAATCGTTTGGGGACCGTTTCGGACAACATCGCCAACTCCAGCACGACAGGCTACAAAGAGGCGTCGACGAGCTTCTCCTCGCTCGTGCTGCCTTCTTCCGGCGGCAGCTACAATTCCGGCGGCGTGGAGACTTCGGTTCACTATGCGATTTCGCAACAGGGCAACGTGTCGGCCACCACTTCGAGCTCCGACCTTGCAATCCAGGGTAACGGCTTTTTCGTCGTTCAGAGCGCGGCGGGACAAACGTTTCTGACCCGCGCCGGCGACTTCTCGCCCGATGCCAGCGGCAACCTGGTCAATTCCGCCGGCTTTACGCTGATGGGCTATTCCGCCGCCGCTGGCTCCCCTTCGGTTGTTGTCAACGGCTTTGGTGGCATGGTGCCGATCAATGTGACCCAGAGTGGCGTAACAGCGGTCGCAACGACGACCGGCACCATGTCGGGCAATCTCAATTCCAATGCCAAGATCGCCACCAGCAGCGCGACCGGATATCTGCCGTCCGAAAACCAGGCGCCGGTCACCACCGACACGAGCAAGGCGTCGATCACAGGCTACGACAGTCAGGGCAACGCCGTCACCTTCGACGTCTATTACACCAAGACTGCGGACAACACCTGGGATGTCTCGATCTACAACAAGGCTGACGCCGCTTCGGGTGACACGCCGTTCCCCTATTCTTCAGGCCCCGTCGGCAGCACGACCCTGACGTTCGACAGCAATGGCGCGCTGACATCGGGCGGGACGTTCGACGTCACCTTCGGATCCAACTCGCAGACGATTGCCATGGATATGACCGGCTTCTCCCAGGTAGCCACCGATTTCAGCGCCACCGGCAAGATGAACGGTCAGGCTCCCAACCCGGTGACGAGCGTCACCGTCGGTAAGGATGGCACTGTCAACGCCGTCTACAAGGACAGCTCGACCAAGGCACTCTACCGCATTCCGCTCGCCACCGTGTCAAGCCCGGACAATCTGACCGTGGAAACCGGAAACGTCTATTCGGCGAATGGTGTGTCCGGCGTAACGGTCAGCGGTTGGCCTCAGAGCGGCGGGTTCGGTTACATCCAGTCCAACGCACTGGAGGAATCCAATGTCGACCTCGCAACCGAGCTGACGAATATGATCGTATCGCAGAAGAGCTACACCGCGAACTCGAAGGTCTTCCAGGCCGGTTCCGATCTTCTCGACGTTCTCGTCAACCTCCAACGTTAAACTCCAACGTTAAAACGGATAGGGTATCGAGTCAGTCATGTCGCTCACAACAGCACTCAATAACGCACAGGCGATATTCAACAATACCGGCGCGCAGAGCAGCGTCGTATCGAACAATATCTCCAATGCTAGCAACGCGGATTATTCGCGTCGCCAGGCGATGCTGACGACCGACATGTCTGGCGCGCAGGTGGTGAAGATCGCTCGCGCCGATGAGCCGGCGCTGCAGAAGGCCTATCTCGGCAACGCGTCGGCCGACGCTGCGCAACAGCTGCTTCTGAAGGCCTATAACAGCCTTCAGTCAGCGACGATTGGCGGCAACGACAACGAGACCGCACCTGCGACCTACCTGTCTGCCTTTCAGACAGCGATGCAGACTTATGCGGGGTCGCCGTCCAGCACCACGGCGGCTCAATCCGCCATCAATGCGGCTCAAAGCCTTGCCACCGGGCTCAACGACGCCACGACCGTGGTGCAGAGCACCCGGGCCGATGCCGACAAGCAGATCGCGTCCGATGTCGATACGCTGAACGGTCTGTTGAATCAGTTCCAGACGGCAAACGACGCGGTCAAGTCCGCGACGGCAACCGCCGGGCCTACATCGAGCGCGGTCGCCGATGCGCTCGATCAACGCGATTCCGTCTTGAAGCAGATCTCGCAGATTGTCGGTGTGACGACGGTGACGCGCGCCAACAACGACGTGGCGCTCTACACCACAAACGGTGCGACCCTCTTCGAGACCATTCCGCGCTCGGTGACCTTTACGCCGACGAATTCCTACACGGCAGGCACTCCCGGCAACAATGTCTACATCGACGGTGTTGCATTGCCTGCGGGTCAGGGCGCCGCCACCACGGCGCAGGGTAGCCTCCAGGCGTCGTTGCAGGTTCGAGACGACGTCGCTCCGACCTACCAGAAACAACTCGATGAAATCGCGCGCGGTCTGGTAACGGTCTTCTCGGAGAAGAACCAGACGGATCCTACCGCAGCGGCGCAGACCGGTTTGTTTACCTGGAGCGACGGCACTGTTCCAACCAGCGCATCCGTCGTCACGGGTATGGCCGGCTCGATCACCGTCAACCCGGCATTGATCGCGTCGCAGGGCGGCAATCCGAACCTCCTGCGCGACGGCGGTATCAACGGGACGGACTATGTCCTCAACGCCAGCGGCGATAGCGGTTATTCCACCCAGCTGGATGCCTACATCACCGCCATGAACACGAAGATGGATTTCGACTCCACTGCGGGCTCCGACACCAGCGCCAGCCTCATGGATTACTCGTCCAGCTCTATCGGCTGGCTCGAGGGGCAGCGCAGCGCGGCGACGACGGCGGGTGAAAACACGTCTGCGGCACTGTCGCGCTCCTCAAGCGCCTATTCAAACGCGACCGGTGTCAATCTCGACGAAGAGCTGACGCTGATGATGGATATCGAACAGTCCTACAAGGCTGGAACCAAGATATTGAATGCAGTCAACGAGATGCTTCAATCGGTACTGGATATTGCGAGCTAAGCCATGAAACTTTCTTTCATTTCGAGCACAGCCATTCAGAACTCCATGCGTCAGACGATCCGTCAGGCGCAGAACGAGATGACAGATGCATCGACTGAGGCCACGACAGGTACCTATGCGGATATTGGCGTTTCGTTGGGCAGCGGCACGACGCAGAACGTTAATCTGACGAGGGAAGTGACGCGCATCGATTCGATCCTCAGCAGCAACTCGATCGCAAACCAGCGAATGACGTCGTCGCAGACTGCCTTGAGCGATATGAGCTCTCAGGCACAGAAGTTCATGGATCAGCTGGTGGCGCTGCGCGGCAATACCGACGGTAGTAGCGTGTCGCTGACGCAGCAGACGGCCACGGCGACCATGTCCAGCTTTATTGCGGACGCCAATACCATGGTCAACGGCGAATATCTTTTTGCCGGCACCAACACCGACGTGCAGCCCGTGACAGACAACTCCGCGGCGGCGACCACCGCGATCCAGACAGCGTTGACGCAGTATGCCACGGACAATGGCACAACCGTTGACCAGCTCAGCGGCGCCCAGATGAAGGACTTCATCACGACCATTGTCGAGCCGATGGTCACGTCCGACAGTAGTTGGTCCAGCTGGTCGAGTGCGTCGGATCAGAACATGACCAACCGGATTAGTAACTCTGAAGTCATCGATTCGTCGACAAATGCGAATTCGTCGGGTATGCGCTATCTGGCACTCGCAACGACCGTTGCCAATTCGCTGATGAGTACGACGCCCAGTCTTGGTCAGGATGCATTGAATGCAGTCACCGACCAGGCGACCAGCTATGCGCGCCAGGCGATCGACGGACTTAACACCCAGGCGAGCCAGCTCGGCCTCTCTCAGTCGCGCCTGACGGATGCAAACACCGCTCTGAATGCCCAGAAGACCATTCTCAATACCAATATTGGCGACCTGACGGGAGTGGATCCCTACGAGGCTTCCACCAAGGTCAATAGCCTCGAGACGCAGCTCCAGACCGCTTACACCATCGTCTCGAAGATCCAACAGTTAAGCCTTGTAAATTACCTTTGATGATCAAAGGGAAGTAATGACCAGGAAGGATGCATGAATGTATCAGTTCTCATATGCGGAAGTCATGCAGGATGCAGTGGCCGACGCCAAAGAGCGAGAACGACAAGTTCTGGACCGGTCGATTGCCCTTCTCTCTGCGGCCCGTGATGCGGGGAAATACGGCCGTGAAGCGATTGAAGCCCTGTTCTATACGCGGCGCGTATGGGTCAGCTTCGTCGAGGACCTGAAAAGTCCGGAGAACCAGCTCAATGTCGAACTGCGCGCCAACTTAATTTCGATCGCCATCTGGATATTGAAGGAATGCGATCGGATCCGGCGGCGCCAGTCGGAAAACTATCAAGGCATCATCGATGTCACCACCATCATCAGGGATGGACTTAAATGAAAAGTACGCTTCGCATATCGCTTAAAGCCGGGGAAAAGATCTTTATCAATGGGGCTGTTCTGCGTGTCGATCGCAAGGTCGCCCTGGAATTCCTGAATGATGTGACCTTCCTCCTTGAAAACCACGTGCTTCAGCCAGAGGACGCCAACACCCCGCTGCGCCAGCTCTATTTCATCGCGCAGATGATCCTCATCAATCCCGAAGGCAAGGAACAGTCGACGACGATGTTCCGCAAGTCGATCGTTATGCTGCTGTCCTGCTTCCATAATGAGGAAGTGCTGGCCGAGTTGAAGCGTATCGACGGCCTCGTGGCCACCGGCCGCGCCTTCGATGCATTGAAGGCGATCCGCGGGCTCTATCCGGTCGAGGACAATATTCTGAATAATCAGGAGATGCCCGCGGCCACGATCGAACACATTCGCCGGGAGATTGCTCCATGGCAGCGGTAGATGCCGTCAACAGCAGCACGAGCGGTTCCTCCAAAACCGCTGCCGCAGCCTCGGCGAGCGCCACCCTGAATTATAACGACTTCCTGCAGCTCCTCATCGCACAGATGAAGAACCAGGATCCGACCTCTCCGATGGATGCCACCCAGCAGATCTCACAGCTTGCCAGCTTCTCTCAGGTCGAGCAGCAGATCCAGACGAACTCACACCTCGAAACGGTGTTGCAGAACCAATGGATCTCGCAGGCGTCCGACTATATCGGCAAGCAAATCCAGAGCGCCGACGGCAAGGTCACGGGCACGATCAAGGAAGTAACCGTCTATTCGGACGGTGTTATCGCCCAGACCACGGCGGGCGACAAGGTCCTGATCCAGGCCGGTGTGACGATTGCCCCGGCTGGCACGGCCATTGATACGACGACATCATCGAGCGATACTGGCACCGGCGATTCGTCGAGTACGAACTAGAGCAGCAGCTTATGAGGAGCTGGCTGAACCTGAGGTGAAGATGTCATGAATGAAGCCGATGCATTGGATATCTTCCAGGCGGCGATCCGGACGGTGCTCGTGGCTTCCGGCCCGGCGGTTCTCGCGGCCATGATTGTCGGTCTGGTGATCGCCTTGATTCAGGCGCTGACCCAGGTGCAGGAGGCGACATTGACCTTCGTGCCGAAGATCGTCGCCGTCATGGTGACCATCGGCATCACGGCCCCTTTCGTCGGCTCGCAGATCTCGATCTTCACCAATCTTGTCTTTTCCCGAATCCAATCGGGCTTCTAGATCGGGGCCGGAGGCCGAAATGGCTTTCGGCTCATATGTTTCGCTGGCTGTAAGCCATTCTCGCACAAGCTTCGCCTCTTAAAGATCGGTTCGAATAGGGCAGGCGGATCAGCCGTTTGCCCCCTCTCATGAAGAGACGGAACCGGTCGATGGCACAACCACCCGCATTAGCACTCCCCAAAGCCAATCCAAGCGTTCGTGATATCGGGTTCGCCCTCGGTATCATGGTCATTCTTTGCGTGCTGTTCCTGCCGATCCCGCCGTTCCTGATCGATCTCGGGCTCGCTTTTTCGATCGCGCTTTCGGTGCTGATCCTCATGGTGGCATTGTGGATCAAGAAGCCGCTGGAGTTTTCGTCCTTCCCGACGATCCTTCTGATCGCCACGATGACGCGTCTGGCGCTGAACATCGCGACGACGCGTGTCATCCTCTCGCATGGCTATGAGGGGCATGACGCCGCGGGCGGCGTCATTGCGGGCTTCGCCAGCCTGGTGATGTCGGGCGATTTCGTCATTGGTCTGATCGTCTTCATGATCCTGATCACCATCAACTTCATCGTCATCACAAAGGGCGCGACGCGTATCGCCGAAGTCGGCGCCCGCTTCACCCTGGATGCCATCCCCGGCAAGCAGATGGCGATCGACGCCGATCTTTCGGCGGGCCTGATCGATGAGAAGGAGGCGCAGCGACGCCGTCGGGAACTGGAAGAGGAAAGCTCCTTTTTCGGCGCCATGGACGGTGCCTCGAAGTTCGTGCGCGGTGACGCGGTTGCCGGCCTTTTGATCACTTGCATCAATATCTTCGGCGGCATCATCATCGGCTATTTCCGTCACAGCATGCCGATCGGCCAGGCTGCGGACGTCTTCGTCAAGCTTTCGGTCGGCGATGGTCTGGTGTCGCAGATGCCGGCGCTGATCGTGTCTCTGGCCGCCGGCCTCCTCGTTTCGCGCGGCGGCACCTCCGGTTCCACCGATCAGGCCGTCATCAATCAGTTGAGCGGCTATCCGCGCGCGCTCGCCGTCTCGGCGGTCCTGATGGGCATTCTGGCCATCATGCCCGGCATGCCATTCGTGCCCTTCGTGTTCCTTGGCGGCCTGATGGCGGCCGGCGCCTGGTTCATTCCGCGCCAGGTCGAAGCCGAGAACAAGCTTCGCCGCGACGCCGAGGAGCAGAAGGTGATGCAGACGAAGGAGATGGAGAAGGATTCGGTCAAGTCGGTTCTGAAGACCGCCGAGATCGAGCTGGCGCTTGGCAAGATCGTCTCCACCCGCCTGCTCGGCGCCCATCAGGAACTGGCCTTCCGCGTCGGCAAGATGCGCAAGAAGTTCGCGACGCAATACGGCTTCGTCGTGCCGGAGATCAAGGTGATCGACGACATGGCCATCGCCGACAAGTCGTATCAGATCCGCATCCACGGCACGACGATCGCCTCCAACGTGCTGCGCGTCGGCGAAGTGCTTGTCGTCACCGGCGCGGGCCGCAAACCCACCGTTCCGGGCGATGACATCCGCGAACCCGCCTTCGGCATGCCGGCCGTGTCCGTTCTCGAAGCCTTCACGGAGGATCTGAAGCGCGAAGGCTTCCAGCCGATCGACAATGTTTCCGTCGTGCTGACCCATATGAGCGAGGTCATTCGCAACAACTTGCCCGCACTTCTGTCCTACAAGGACGTGAAGATATTGATCGAACGTCTCGATCCCGAGTACAAGAAGCTCGCCGACGAGATCTGCTCGTCGCATATGTCCTATTCGGGCTTGCAGGCGGTGCTGAAGCTGCTGCTTGCCGAGCGCGTCTCGATCCGCAACCTGCATCTCATCCTTGAAGCCGTGGCCGAACTTGCGCCGCACGTGCGCAAGACGGAGCAGATCGTCGAGCATGTCCGCGTGCGCATGGCGCAGCAGCTCTGCGGCGATCTGGCCGACAACGGCGTATTGCGAGTGCTGCGCCTCGGCAGCAAATGGGACCTGGTCTTCCACCAGGCGCTTAAGCGCGATCAGAAGGGCGAGGTCGTCGAGTTTGACATCGATCCGCGCAGCCTCGAGGAGTTCAGCGAGCAGGCAGGCAAAGTTATCCGTGAATATATGGACCGAGGCATGCCCTTCGTTCTTGTCACGTCGCCGGAAACGCGCTCCTATGTGCGCATGATCATCGAACGCTTGTTCGCGACACTTCCGGTTCTGTCGCATGTGGAATTGGCCAAGGGGATCGAGATCAAGATTCTAGGTTCCATTTCATGATATCTGACCCCCAGGGTACCATTCTGGCGCTGTTCGTCGCCTTCTGCCGCATCGGCGGCTGCATGATGGTGCTTCCGGGGTTTTCGTCGGGCCGGGTGCCGACGCAGATTCGGCTGCTTATCTCGGTGGCCTTGTCGATGGCGATCCTGCCGCTGCTCTGGAATACGATCTATCCCGAAGTGTCGAAGAGCGGCGCGAGCTATATAGCGTTGATCTTCACCGAAGCGATCATCGGTCTGATGTACGGCATGATGGCCCGGATCTATACGCTGGGCCTGCAGTTCGCCGGTACGGTCATATCAATGATGATCGGCTTCAACGCTCCGGCCGGCGCTGATATGATCGAGGATTCAAGCGAGACCTCGATGACCAGCCTCATCAGCTTTTGCGGGCTGATGATTCTCTTCATCCTGGATTTTCATCACTACGTTCTGCAGGCGTTGGTCGATTCCTATTCCCTCATTCCCTTCGGCGGGCATATCGAGCCTCGGACCGCGCTGATCTCCATTACGGACGCGCTGGAAGCAACTTTCTTCATCATGCTGCGGCTGGCGAGCCCTTTTCTGCTTTACGGCCTGATGTTCCAGATCTCGATCGGCTTCATCAACAAGCTGGCGCCGCAGATACCGATCTATTTCATTTCCACGCCCTATCTTCTGATGGGCGGTTTGTTCATGCTCTATCTCAGTATGGCGACGATGATCAGCCAGTTCTCCAATGCGTTCCTCACTGTTTTCAACGGGCATTAGCGGATGAGCGGAAAGGCTGCGCATCGCACCTTGGACGGGCTCGGGAACGCACAGACGGTGGGCAGGTAGGCCATGGCGGAAAGAAGTCGTTCTGAAAAACTGAAGCGCCTCGTCGCGGTGCAGCGGCATCTGGAACGGATAGCCGAAAACGAGCTTGCCGATACGACGCGTCAGCGCGACGATGTCACCGCATCGATGGAAAGGGTGATGGATGCGATCAGCTCCGCCGACCCCATTCATATGGCGTTCTCCATACAGTATGCCGACCGCTATGGCCGCCTGACGATCAGGGATCAGCAGCTTGAAGGCATTCAGGAGCTGATTCAGATGAAGGTCCAGCAGGAACGCACCAAGGCTGACCGGCTGGAAGAGCATATGAAGGACGCTCGGGAGCTCGAAACGCGCGAAGCTGACGATAATGCGGTCTACGACATCGTCGATCAGCACTTCGCCGCTGCAACGCCAGCCTCCAGCAAGGTTCAAAAACCATAATCACCGCGATCATGGAGCAGGATGTGCATCGTTGGGTTGCCCGCCTGCTCTGACCGTTTGATTCGACATGCCCTCCACGCGATCGATGCATCGTGTGTTTCCGGGGCATGCGATAGCAGAAGGAGACGTGACGTGGCTATTTCGCCTCCGAGTGATTTGGTTCTGGATGTCGTCAAGGCCGCCAATCCGACCGATGTCGAGGCCGCCCAGGCCAAGCTCGCCGCCAACAAGGCCGCTTTCGCCGCCACCAGCCTCGCCGAAAACGGCAATGGCTTCGGCGCGGCATTCGATGCCCTTAATAGCGCTGCAACCCAGGCCGGCCTCAGCAACGCCAATACCCACACTGGCCCGACGAAGGTACCACAGGTCTATCGCAAGTTCGAGGCCATGATGCTGCAGAATTTCGTGAAGAACATGCTGCCGAGCAGCGAGACGCTCTACGGCAAGGGTTCGGCTGGCGAGATCTGGAAAGGCATGATGGCCGAGCAGCTGGGCAACACGATCGCCAAGAATGGCGGCGTCGGCATCGCCGAAAAGATGTATCAGGAACAGGTCACCAAGATGCGCAATACCGGCGCCATCAATTCCGCGACCAATGAGAACGACAAGAAGATGGCCTTGAGCGCCGTCACGGATTTTCAGCGCAAGACGCTGGCCGCCGCTGACGACAATAGCGATAGCGATACCAGCATCACCAATCAGAACACGCTGACGTCCCAGAAAGCATAAGCGAGGTAATACCATGGAAGTGATGTCGCAAGACTATCGGATCAAATCGGTCCTTGGCCGCCTGGAGATGATTATCGATAACGAGAACAACCGGATCGGCACCGACCCGGAGTTCGATCTGAAGGTGTCGAACGCTCACAAGAGCCGCTGCCTCTACGAATTGTCGATGCTGTTTCGGGATACCGATCCGGCGGAACTCGCCGTCGCTCATATCGAGCAGCTTCATGGCCTGAAGAAGAAACTGGTTGTGAACGCGCGTCGCGTCGAGGCTCATCTCGAGGCCGTGCGCGCGGTCGCCGACATTCTGCGGAACGCGGTGCAGAACGCCGATGCGGACGGCACCTATTCGCAAGAGCAATTCCGCGTCCGTGAGGCTGGATGATCAAGCTCGTTCTCACCGGCCTGTGGGTCTGCGCCGTAACATTGGCCTCGGTCTATTTTTCGGTGCAGACGGCGACGGCGCCCGCGACCAGTCCTGACGATGCCAAGAAGGCACAGCAGGAACTGGTCAAGGGCGAATCGATCAATGTTCCCGTCATCGCCAACGGCCAGGTGACCGGCTATTTCCTGACCCGTATCTCCTTCATGATGGAGAAGGGCAAGGTAAACGCACTGCAGATACCCTTGCCGGAACTGACGACCGACGAGCTCTTTTCGCTGCTGATCGGCAACAAGGCGATCGATATCGCCCACGTCGAGAGCTTCGATGTCGCTGCCTTTCGCAGCGATCTGAAGAAGCGGATGAACGAACGGCTCGGCGGCGACTATGTTGCCGACGTGCTGATCGAACAGCTCGACTACCTCTCCAAGGAGGAAACTCATGGCGGCGAAAGCATCGGCAGGAAAACGGTCAAGCCGGTGAAGATCGTGAAGGATGCCACGACCGACAGCGCGACTGCTCACTAGATATCGGCTTGCCAAGGCGATAGCGCCGCCCCATCCGAGCGGCGGCAAACAACGATTTGCCGCCCGACGACAAAGTTAACAAACCCCTGACAATTTCAAGCAATTTAAAGGATTTATTCTAACGGAAGGTTGGAATTGCCTTGCTATAAGCACCTCCTGTGCATGCCTCTCTAGTTGCCGCGCCGACGAACGGCCGGGGAGGCGTGCCTTGTATCGCCGGCGCCGGATATGGTTGAGCGCTGCCGGCAGGAGGTTGTTGGATTGAATCCGGTCGCTGATTTTGCCGTACTCGCGTCACGCCGCATGATCTTCGATCTGCCGGTCTGCGATCTTGATTGGGAAGACGCGCTGACCTTCATCGATGAGCTCGCATCCCTGCCGGTCGGACATACCGCGATTTCCTTCGTCAATGCCCACAACATGCTGGTGATGCTGCGCGACGAGAGCTATCGCGAGGTTCTGGAGCGCAATCTCGTTTTGCCTGATGGCGTGGGTCTCGATATCGCCTCCCGGGTTGCCCACGGAGAGCCCTTTCCCGCCAATTTGAACGGCACCGATTTCGTACCGGCGCTGCTGACCTTCATGGAGCGGCCGAAGCGCATCGGTCTCGTGGGTGGCCGTCGCGCGATCGTCGAGAAGGCCGCGGAGAGAATGCGGCGACACGCGCCTTGGCATGAATTCATCGTCATCTCGGACGGCTTCTTCGATCCGGCGAGAAGCGACGCGGTAACCAGGGAAATCAGCCGACAGAAGATCGATGTGCTGATCGTCGGCATGGGAACGCCGCTGCAGGAAAAATGGGTTGCCGAAAATGTCGGTCCGCAGCATGCGCGGTTGGTGCTGACCGTTGGCGCGCTGTTCGATTTCTTTTCCGGAACGGTGCCGCGCGCTCCGGGGCTGGTACGCGCATTGCGCAGCGAATGGATGTTCCGCCTGCTGTTGGAACCGAACAGGCTGTGGCGGCGCTATGTCCTCGGCGTGCCGCTGTTCTTCTATCAGGTGATTCGGCACCAGTTCGGCCGCAAGGAGCGTATCCTTCGCGCAGAACCACAGGAAGCGCCGCAGCCGCTGCTCGTATCGCGAGATAAACTCGCGAGTTGATCACGCGCTGACGTGGCGTTAACCTTTTCTTTGGCATGAAAATTTAGAGTGGGTTAACCATTCGCATCGGTCCCCGACCATGCGCGCGAGATGACCTGCCATGTCGGAAAACAAAGCAAGGCTCGGATTTTACCCTGACGATGCGGAAGCCTTCGAGGTTTCGCGCCGGCCGCACCGGCGTGTCGCCTCCGATCGGGAAGACAATATACCCTCTGCTGCCTCCCATCTGCGTGCGGCCAACTCTGACGATCCACGCGATGCGGAGCTGCGCGCGATTCTGCGCAGAATGCTCCGCGGCGATCCCTATCCTGTCTCGGGTCGAAAGGCATTCGTGGAGGAAGGTGCGCAGCAGGCCCAGTCCCTGACCGAGCATATCAGCAGCATTCTGAGCCATCGCTACATCGACGAGCCGGTCAGTCATCCGTCATCGGAGGCCGACGTGGATCTGCTGGAATTCGTGCCCGACCTGCTCGATGGCGGAACCGGGCTGCCGGCTCAGACCGCCACACCAGTCTCGCGCGAGCAAATCCCCCCGCTGCGTCCTTGGACTTTTGGTGTTGGCTCCATCGGTTTTGTCATCGCAGCTTCGCTGGCGGGAGCGGCCATTCCGACGATGCTCGCGCCACCGCCGCTCTATATGTCGCAGACCGTCCTGCATGTTGAAGGGAAGGAGGGCCGCGCGCGCCAGGCATTGCTGGATGTAGCGGCAAAGCGCGCGGTCGCCCCTTCAGCCCTTTCCGACGTCGTCGCCAGGCTGAAGCTGGATCGCGATCCGGAATTTACCGGCAGCCGGGCGGGCGCTCTTGGCGTTGCCGTCGAACTCCTGTCCGGCAACGGCAATGCCTCCGATGCGCCGTCGCGCGCGCAAGCCGCTCTTCGCAAGGGCGTCGCCGTGAGCGTCGATGGCTCGGCCGGCCTCCTGCGCTTGGCTGTCACCACGGGCGATCCGGTCAGGTCCGCCGAGATCGCCAATCGGCTGGCTGTGGCCACGACGCATGATGCCGCCGTCGCGCAGGCGGCGGGAACACCAGCCGTTGGCGATATGGCAGCCGATAACAGTCGCAAGGAGCTCGAGCGTGCCTCGGCCGCACTCGCCGGCTTCAAGGCGCAGTATGGCGAAGACAGGATCGCGGCGGCACTGGCGTTGCAGGAGCAGCGGCAGCAGTTGGATGGCGACATCAAAGCGGCCGGTCTGGCAGTGCGTAGCGCCAAGGCGCGCGTTTCGGCGGTCAAATCCGCGACACCTGCTTCCGTCCTCGGCGGTGCATTGCCGGGCGATCTGGCATCGGCCGCCCTCGATGATCTGCGCAGCCGTTACAACGCCGCCAAGGCGCAGCTTACGCAGCTCTCGACGCAGCTTGGTCCCCGCCATCCCCGCCTGCTCGCGCAGCAGGCAACCGTCGATGATCTCACGGCCAGCATCCGCAGCCAGCTGCAACGGCTTGTCGTCAGCAGCGATGCAGCCTTGAAGACCGCCCTTGAAGACCAGCAGGCCCTTTCTGCGCGTATGACCGCTCTCAGCCAGAAGAGCGTCGATATTGACGTCGTCCGTCTCGCGCAATTGCAGGATGCCGTTGCCGCCGCGCAAAGCCGCTACGAGGCCGATCAGCAAAATCCCGTTATTGCTCCGCCAGAAGCCGGGGCGCCGTTGACCGTGGTGTCGCAGGCCGTCGCAGCCGCAGCGCCGCTGGACGACGGTCTTGTCGGCAATCAGGCGATCGGCTTCCTGGGAGGGCTCTGCCTGGCTCTTTGCCTGGTTTTCCTGCGTAAATGGCTTACTGGTGCCGCGCCGACGGAGGACGATACGGTCGTCGATGCCACCACCGCTCTTCAGCAGGATATCGAGCTGGAGTTTCCGTCAACGCACGATGCTCCCGACGAACCTGTTGCGACCCCTATGCCGGAAATGGGAAGCCAACCGGCCGGCGCCGATGAATGGACGCGTGTCCGTCAGGAACTGGCGTTCCTGCGTGCCAAGGTTCAAACCTATGCCGCGCACAGGCATGTCGGCCGCGGTTGATCGGCCCGCCGTTTTCTCCTTGCAATTACCACTTTCAGACACCATAGGGCGTTTGCAGGCAATTCGATCAGGCTGACGGCTTGTAGATTGCTGCCGAATTCATATCGGGAGACGAGCGTGACGACAGTGATCGACGGAAAGATTGCGGCGGCTTCGGTGATCGAGGCGGTGAAGGTTGCCGCCGGCGGGCTTGAGACGGAGACCGGTGTTAAGACCGGACTTGCCGTCGTCATCGTCGGCGACGATTCGGCCAGCCACGCTTATGTGAACTCCAAGAGCAAGATGGCCAAGGAATGTGGCTTCAAGTCCATCCAGCACACGCTGCCGGCGGAAACGACGCAGGAAGAACTCGCTGGTTTGGTACAGTCCCTGAACGAGGATCCGTCCATTCACGGCATTCTGGTGCAGCTGCCGCTGCCGAAGCATCTGGATTCCGATGCGATCATCCAGTCGATCCGGCCGGACAAGGATGTCGATGGGTTGCATGTGGTCAATGCCGGCAAGCTTGCGACCGGCGATCTCTCAACCGGACTGATCTCCTGCACGCCGGCCGGCGCCATGCTGTTGGTGCGGCGCATTCATGGCGAGGACCTGTCGGGGCTGAATGCCGTCGTCATCGGCCGCTCCAATCTGTTCGGCAAGCCGATGGCGCAATTGCTGCTCAATGCCAATGCGACTGTCACGACGGCGCATTCGCGCACCAGGGATCTGGCATCTGTGGCTCGCGGCGCTGATATCCTGGTGGCCGCGGTCGGCCGGCCTGAGATGGTCAAGGCCGATTGGATCAAGCCGGGCGCAACGGTTATCGATGTCGGCATCAACCGCATTGCCGCACCGGAGCGCGGCGAGGGCAAGAGCCGGCTGGTCGGCGATGTCGCCTATGCGGAAGCCTCGAATGTCGCCGGCGCCATCACCCCGGTTCCGGGCGGTGTCGGGCCGATGACGATCGCCATGCTGATGGCCAATACCGTCATTGCCGCCCATCGGGCAGCCGGAAAGCAGCCGCCGAAGTTTTGAGCCTGCGTCAGTCGGCCGGCGCGACGCCGGTCGAAGCACGAACGATCAGCTCCGTCTTCCAGAGTTCCTGCGCCGGAAACGTCTCGCTATGCTTGATCTCACCGATCAGGCGTTCGGCAATGCGTATGCCGGCGGCGCGCAGCGACGAGCGCGTCGTCGTCAGCGGTACGGTGAAGCTTTCCGGCTTGAGCAAGGTCAGCACGTCGTCATGGGCGATCAGCGATATATCCTCGCCCAGCTTTAGCTTCGCCTGGTTGATGGCGCGAACCGCGCCGAGCGCCAGCACGGTACTGGAACAGAGAACTGCCGTGGGGCGCTGTTCGAGCTGCAGGATGCGCTCCATCTCGAACAGGCCCTGCTCATCGGTCATGGCAGTGTGACTGACGCGGGCTTCGTCCAAAGCCAGACCCCACTCGGCGAGCGCCGCCTCGACGCCGTTTTTCCGCCGAATGGCGAAATCGAGATAGATGGGGCCGTTCAACAGCGCAAAGCGCCTGTGCCCGAGCTGCAGCAGCAGCTTCGTGGCGTCATAGAACGCGGCTTCATTGTCGATGTCAAGGTAGGGATAATCCGGTTCCGAGCCGATGGACCGCCCATGCACGAGGAAGGGCATGGAGAGCGTCTTCAGCATTTCCAGGCGGGGATCGTGGCCGCGCATATAGTTGACGAACAGGGCATCGACATTGCCGCTGGCCGCCAGCCGCTTCAAGGCACCGACTTCGTCATTCGGATCCGCGGGCGTGAGCACGAAATGGAAATCGTGCCGCAGGGCCTCCTCGCCAAGCCCGGTCAGGAACTCGCTGAAATGTACGTCGGAAGAATTGCCTGGCGATGTCGGCATGACCAGCCCGATCGAGCCGGCCTTGCCCGTCGCGAGCCTTTGCGCCGCTTTGTTGGGCCGGTAGCCGGTTTCCCGAACCGCTTTGAGCACTCGCTCGCGGGTCTCGCGATTGACTTCCGGATATCCGTTCAAGGCGCGGCTGACTGTCGTCTGCGACAGCCCCAGCATTTGCGATAGCTGTTTCAGATTCACGTAATTCGGCTCCCAACTCCTCGCCCGCTAAGATGCCAACGTAACCTCCCGCGACGTCCACGGCTTCCAAAGCGCTTTCAAATATGTAGCAGGCGACGCGCCTGAAACAAGACAATTAGCAAAATATTGGGGCTTATTTTATGCTGCAGCGCGAGAAATGCTATGTATATTAGTCAAAATCCGAAAATCACTTGACTTTGTCCCGTCCTCAATGGATGAGAGAAGCAGCCAAAGCGCTTTGAGGAATGGAGCGCGCAGCGCGACAATGTGTTTCGGCTCGTGGATTTTATGTTTGGGAGGACAACCACATGAAGAAGTTGTTTTTGATGACTGTCGCTGCCGCCGCTCTGGTGGCGGGTACAGCGATGGCGGCCGATCTGAAGTTCCAGCCCGGCCAGGACTCCAAGTTCAATTGGAAGAGCTATGACGAATTCAAGGCCGCTCACGCCGATCTGAAGGGCGAGACGCTGACGATCTTCGGCCCCTGGCGGGGTGAGGACGAGGCACTCTTCACCAGCGTCCTGAATTATTTCACCGAAGCGACAGGCGTAAACGCCAAGTATTCGTCCTCGGAAAACTACGAGCAGCAGATCGTCATCGACACGCAGGCCGGTTCGCCGCCAAACGTCGCCATCCTGCCGCAGCCGGGTCTTTTCGCCAACCTGGCCAGCAAGGGCTATCTGACGCCGCTCGGTGACGAGCTGGGAAGCTGGGTGAAGACGAACTACGGCGCCGGCGACAGCTGGGTCGGCTACGGCACCTACAAGGGCAAGGACGGCAAGGACGCCTTCTACGCATTCCCCTACAAGGCCGACCTGAAGTCCCTTGTCTGGTACGTGCCTGAGAATTTCGACGAGGCCGGTTATAAGGTTCCCACCACTATGGAGGACCTTTTCAAGCTTTCCGACCAGATCGTCAAGGACGGCGGCACGCCCTGGTGCATCGGTCTCGGTTCGGGTGGCGCTACCGGCTGGCCGGCAACCGACTGGGTCGAGGATCTGATGCTGCGCTTGAACGCGCCGCAGGATTACGATCATTGGGTCGACAACACGCTGAAGTTCAACGATCCGAAGGTCGTCTCCGTCATCGAGGAATTCGGCAAGTTCGCCAAGAACGCGAAATATGTCGCCGGCGGCGTCGCAGCGGTTGCTTCGACCGATTTCCGTGATAGCCCGAAGGGTCTCTTCACGGTTCCGCCGAAGTGCTATCTGCACAAGCAGGCCTCCTTCATCCCGTCCTTCTTCCCGGAGGGCACCAAGCTTGGCCAGGATGCGGACTTCTTCTATTTCCCGCCCTATGCCGCGCATCCTGAACTCGGCAAGCCGGTCGAGGGTGCTGGCACGCTTGCTGCCATCACCAAGGACTCGAAGGCTGCCCGTGCCTTCATCCAGTTCCTGCAGACGCCGATCGCTCAGGAAGTCTGGATGGCGCAGTCCGGCTTCCTGACGCCGTACAAGGGTGTCAACACGGCGGCCTATGCCAACGATACCCTCCGCAAGGAAGGCGAAATCCTGACCACTGCGACGACCTTCCGCTTTGACGGATCTGACCTGATGCCGGGCAAGATCGGCGCGGGCTCGTTCTGGACCGGTATGGTCGACTTCGTCGGCGGCAAGTCCGCCAAGGACGTTGCCGACGAGATCCAGAAGTCCTGGGACGCCATCAAGTAAGACATCGCAAGCCAAGCGTCGCCGGCAGATACCGGCGACGCCATGCACCATGTTACGGCGCGCCCGCGAGGCGCGGTTGATGTCGGGCGGGTGGCCTCAAGCAGGTAAATTCGGGAGGGAAGGATGTTTTCGCAGATACTGTCGGCGATTGGGGCCATGATATTCGGCGTTGCCTTTTGCGCCGCTTATTTCTGGTTCTCCAACAAGCTTCTGGACATAATTTTTCCGGCAAAGGAGGGGACCGAGGTCCATACCGCCGCCGTCAACCTGACCCGCCGCGGCCTGATTCGGCCCTGGCTCTTCTTGGGTCCGGCGCTCTTCCTGCTGGCCGTCTACCTCGTCTATCCGGTGGTCGCGACCCTCATCCTGTCCTTCTACGGGCCTGACGGCAATCAGTTCGTCGGCGGCGCCAATTATCTCTGGGCCCTCAACGACACTGAATTCCGCCAGTCGATCTTCAATAATATCCTCTGGCTTGCTGTCGTGCCGGCCGCCTGCACCTTCTTCGGCCTCGTGATCGCCGTCATGACCGACCGTATCTGGTGGGGCAACATCGCCAAGGCCGTCATCTTCATGCCGATGGCGATCTCCTTCGTGGGCGCCTCGGTCATCTGGAAATTCATCTACGAATATCGCGGCGGCACCGACGCTCAGATCGGCCTTTTGAACTCTGTCGTCCAGTTGTTCGGCGGCACGCCGGAAGTCTGGATCACCATTCCCTTCTGGAACAATTTCTTTCTGATGGTCATGCTGATCTGGATCCAGACAGGCTTTGCCATGGTGATCCTGTCGGCGGCGCTGCGCGGCATTCCGGAGGAAACCATCGAAGCTGCCGTCATCGACGGCGCCAACGGCTGGCAGATCTTCTGGAAGATCATGGTGCCGCAGGTCTGGGGCACGATCGCCACGGTCTGGACCACCATCACCATTCTCGTGCTCAAGGTTTTCGACATCGTGCTCACCATGACCAACGGTCAGTGGAACACGATGGTGCTCGCGAACCTGATGTTCAACTGGATGTTCCGCGGCGGCGGCGATTCCGGCCGAAGCGCGGTCATCGCCCTCGTCATCATGGCGGCTGTCACGCCGATCATGATCTGGAACATTCGTCGTGCAAACGCAGAAACGAAGGGGCGCTGACATGCTTGGAAATCTCGGTCGCATCGGTCCCGCCCGCATCTTCGTTCATGCCGCGGTGTTGCTTATCGTCCTCCTCTGGCTGCTGCCGACGCTCGGCATCTTCGTCACCGCACTGCGCGACAAGGATCAGATCGTCGTCTCCGGCTGGTGGACGGCTTTTTCCGGCTCCTCGCAGACCGCCGCCGTGCGCCTCGATGGCCCGGACAAGGCAAAGCAGGATGGCGCCAACTATGTCATCGCTGGTACGGTTGCCGGAGAAGGCAACAGCGGTAACGGCAGGATCGAGTCCTTCGGCCTGCGCGTGCAGGAACCGTCCACCTACAAGGTCGGTTCGTCCGCCGATCTCGGCAATGGCGAGACGCTCACCGTCAATGCGGACGGCAGCTATCGCTATCAGAAGAACGGGCCTTTCGGTGCCGATGCGCGCAGCAAGCGCATCTATCTGACCATCGCCACGCCGCCGCAATTCACGTTCGATAATTATCGCAGCGTGCTGGGCGGCGAGGGCATCGGCCAGTCCTTCATCAATTCGCTGACGGTGACGATCCCGGCAACGGTGATCCCGATCCTGATCGCCGCCTTTGCAGCCTATGCGCTGGCCTGGATGGAGTTCCCTGGGCGCGCCTTGTTGATCGCGCTCGTCGTCGGCCTGATCGTCGTGCCGCTGCAAATGTCGCTGATCCCGCTTCTGCGCATCTATAACGAGATCGGCCAGATCTTCGGCGTGCCGTCCAAGACCTATCCAGGCATATGGCTGGCGCATACGGCCTTCGGTCTGCCGCTGGCCATCTATCTGCTGCGCAACTACATTGCCGGCCTGCCTAAGGAGATCATCGAATCCGCCCGCGTCGACGGCGCCAGCGATTTCGACATCTTCGTCAAGATCATCCTGCCCCTGTCCTTTCCGGCGCTCGCCTCCTTCGCGATCTTCCAGTTCCTCTGGGTATGGAACGATCTGCTGATCGCCATGGTGTTCCTCGGCACGGACAAGGATCATCTGGTCCTGACGGCGGCCCTGAATGCGCTGCTGGGCTCGCGCGGCGGCAACTGGGAGATCCTGACGGCATCCGCCTTCGTCACCATCCTTATCCCGCTCTTCGTCTTCTTCGGTCTGCAGCGCTATCTCGTGCGCGGTCTGCTCGCCGGGTCGGTGAAGGGGGGCTGATCCAAGACTATTCCATTCTAACGGGACCTATTCAGCATGAGCATTGCCCCTCAATCGATTTCGGCAGTTGACAAGGACTGGTGGCGTGGCGCGGTGATCTATCAGATCTATCCGCGCTCCTACCAGGACTCCAATGGCGACGGCATCGGCGACCTTAAGGGCATCGCCATCCGCCTGCCGCATGTCGCGGCCCTGGGTGTCGACGCAATCTGGATATCGCCCTTCTTCACCTCGCCGATGCGCGATTTCGGCTATGACGTCTCCAACTATGAAGACGTCGATCCGATTTTCGGCTCACTCGCCGATTTCGATGCGATGATGACGGAAGCCCACCGCCTCGGCATCAAGGTGATGATCGATCTCGTGCTGTCGCACAGCTCGGATCGCCATCCCTGGTTCGTCGAAAGCCGCTCGAGCAAGGACAATCCCAAGGCCGACTGGTATGTCTGGGCCGATGCCAAGCCGGACGGCACACCGCCCAACAACTGGCTGTCGATCTTCGGCGGCTCGGCCTGGGCGTGGGATCCGACGCGCATGCAATATTACATGCACAACTTCCTGACCTCGCAGCCGGATATGAACCTGCACAATCCGGAAGTGCAGGATAGGCTGCTGGACGTCGTGCGTTTCTGGCTCGATCGTGGCGTCGACGGTTTCCGCCTCGATACCATCAACTTCTATTTCCATGACAGGGAACTGCGCGACAACCCGGCGCTGGAGCCCGCGCGCCGCAACGCCTCGACCGCGCCGGCGGTCAATCCCTATAATTTCCAGGAGCATCTCTACGACAAGAACCGCCCGGAAAACTTGAAGTTCCTGCAGCGTTTCCGCGCCGTCCTCGACGAATATCCGGCGATTGCCGCCGTCGGCGAAGTCGGTGACAGCCAGCGTGGTCTCGAGATCGTCGGCGAATACACGTCCGGCAATGACAAGATGCACATGTGCTACGCCTTCGAGTTTCTGGCGCCGGATGCGCTGACGCCCGATCGCGTCGAAGAGGTCATGAAGGATTTCGCCGCTGCTGCCCCCGAAGGTTGGGCCTGCTGGGCATTCTCCAACCATGACGTCGTGCGCCACGTCAGCCGTTGGGGCAATCTGGTCGCCGATCGCGATGCCTTCGCGAAGCTCTATGCAGCGCTGCTGCTGACCCTGCGCGGTTCCGTATGCATCTATCAGGGCGAGGAACTGGCACTCACCGAAGCCGATCTTGCCTATCAGGATCTGCAGGATCCCTACGGCATCCAGTTCTGGCCGGAATTCAAGGGCCGCGACGGCTGCCGAACGCCGATGGTTTGGGACAGCCAAGTCGCACAGGGCGGCTTTTCCACAGTCAAACCATGGCTGCCTGTGGCCGTCGAGCACATCCTGCGCGCTGTCAGCGTTCAACAGGGCGACGAAAATTCGGTGCTGGAGCAGTACCGCCGCTTCCTCGCCTTCCGCAAGCAGCATCCGGCCTTTGCCAAGGGTGAGATTGCCTTTGCGGATCCGCAGGGCGACATACTCATCTTTACCCGCACCTACGACGGCGAGACCATTCTCTGCGCGTTCAACATGAGTCCCGCCGAAGCGATGGCGGCCTTGCCTGAAGGGAACTGGCAAGCGTTGACCGGGCACGGCTTTACCACCAACAACTACGGCAACAAGATCGATATTCCGGCCTGGAGCGCTTATTTCGCGCGTCTTGCCTGAGCCCTTGGGAGGAGGAAGAATAGATGACGGGACTTGTTCTGAAGGATATAAGAAAATCCTACGGCAGCGTGCATGTGCTGCATGGCATCGATCTGGAGATCAATGAAGGCGAGTTCATCGTCTTCGTTGGGCCGTCCGGCTGCGGCAAATCCACATTGTTGCGCATGATCGCCGGGCTCGAGAGCATCACCTCGGGCGACATGCTTATTGCCGGGCAGAAGGTGAACGAAGTACCGCCCTCCAGGCGCGGCATCGCGATGGTCTTCCAATCCTATGCGCTCTATCCGCATATGACTGTCTACGACAACATGGCCTTCGGCATGCGGATTGCCGGCGAAAACAAGCAGGAGATCGACCGTCGCGTCCGCGCGGCGGCCGCCAGCCTGCAACTTACCCAATATCTCGAGCGGCTGCCCAAGGCCCTTTCGGGCGGCCAGCGCCAGCGCGTCGCGATCGGTCGCGCCATCTGCCGTAACCCGAAGGTCTTCCTGTTCGACGAGCCGCTGTCGAACCTGGACGCCGCCCTGCGCGTCGCCACACGCATCGAGATCGCCAAGCTCAGCGACTCCATGCCCGAGACGACGATGATCTACGTCACGCACGACCAGGTGGAGGCGATGACGCTTGCCGACCGGATCGTGGTGCTATCCGCCGGCCGCGTCGAACAGGTGGGTGCGCCGCTCGAACTCTATGAGCGCCCGGCCAACCTCTTCGTCGCCAAGTTCATCGGCTCTCCGGCGATGAACATCATCCCGGCGACCGTGACCGAAACCGGCACGACGACGACCGTGACGCTGAAGGGCGGCAAGTCGGTGACGCTCGACTTGCCGACCGAGGCTTCCGAGAGGGGTAAGCAGGCGAGCTTCGGCGTTCGTCCGGAAGATTTGCGCATCGCGACCAACGAAGATTATCTCTTCGAAGGCGAGGTCGCCATCGTCGAGGCGCTCGGTGAAGTGACGCAGCTCTATATCGAAGGTCTGGTTGATGGCGAGCCGATCATCGTCAAGATCCCCGGCATTACCGATATCCACCGCGGCCAGAAAATGCGCTTTGCCGCCGACAGGCAGAAGCTGCATCTCTTCAATGCCGACGGCCATACCTATCGAAAGCAGTAGCAGATTGCGCCTATGAGACGACGCCGGCTCAAGCAAAGACGAGCAACAAAATTCAACTTGAGCTGGCGAACTCAAACTTTCTGTTAAAGACCCGCTGATAGTCTTGTCTTCGTAATATACGTCAGGGGTTTACTAAGATGGCTGCTTTCGGCAGGGCTAATTCAGGCCAACATTTCCTCAATAAAGAAGAATCCTTCATGTATGACCGCGAAGTGCGGTTCCGAATGGAGGATACGATGAACGCCGCGCGGCTCGAATACACGGAAAAGGGTGTGATGAACCTCGCGTCGCGCCGCTGCGACATCACCCGCATCTCGCAGAGCGGCGCCATCCTGGCGATCCTCACTCAGTATAATCTGCCGAAGCAGTTCTATCTGGATATCCCAGACGCGCGCATCACCAAGGTTGGCTGCGTGCTGATGAAGGTCTTCTCCAACAACACGGTGGAAGTGCGTTTCCTGCGTCTGCTCACGGAGAAGGAAATGAACAAGATCTTCGTCTACAGCACGCACCCCGCCCATCGCGACCGCGTACTCGACATCCGAGCCTAGAGCAATTCCAGGAAAAGTGCGTAGCGGTTTTCCGTCCGGAATTGCGCAAAAACAATAAGCTAGAGCGGTTAGGCGATTCCGTGAAACGCACAACCGCTCTAGGCAGCAAAACCGGTCGACGGTCTCCGCAGCCAAAGGGCCGAGACATAAAGCACCCGCAACGCTCCTGCCTCTGTTCGCTACTTTAAAGTGGCGGACGTGAGGCTTGTTTCCATTTCCCGTCTTTTGACCCGGTCAAAAGCTTTGAACTGACTCAGGCAATTTGATTATACGCCTCGGTCATTGCTGCGCGGCATCTTCCTGCAGCCACAGGCGTCTGTCGTGTGGCAATGGTGCATAATCGTGCCATGCGGCCAGCTTGTCGTGGTAAGCCCTTCTGTAGGCCTGATGGTCTAAGAAGCCGGTATTCTCCTGAACAAGCTCCGTACCAATGTCGTAATAGATGTCGAGATTGTTCAAGTCAGGCACCGGGGTCTTGCCACGTTCGCTCTCTGCCTGCATTTGCCAGAAAAGCTCTTCGAGACGGCGGGCCAGCGCCGGAATGTCGCGCAGCGCCGATGTCTCCCGTTTAGCCTGCAGGATCTCCCTGACCTTCGCGAGGCTCCGGGGAATTTTTGCAAAGCCGACGGCCTTGTCGATGTAGGATTGCGGGTCCGAACATATCAACTCCGGCACGCCGGCCGCGGCAACGATGCTGTGGCAGAAGCGCGCAGCAAAGCTCTTGCCGGGGAATGTAAGGACAGGCAACCCCATGGTCAGGGCATCGGCTGCGGTCGAATGCGCCCCGTAGGGAAATGTGTCGAGGAACAGATCGGCGAGCGGGATCCGGGCGAGATGTTTGGCATTCGGTGCCTTGGGCGCGAAAATGAGGCGCTCCGGCGCAACGCCGGCATTCTCGGCCACCTGGCGCAGGCGCTTATCCACATCGTCGCCGCCGGTGAGCAGCCAAAGCACGCTGTCGGGCGTCGCGGCAAGGATCTTCATCCAGTACGCAAAGGTTTCCTGCGTGATTTTCTGCATGCCGTTGAAGCAGGCAAAGACGAAAACATCTTCCGGCAGCCCTGCCTCTCTGCGTGACGGTTTTTCGGCAATCACCCTCTTGCGATCAATCGGCTGGTTACAGGCGATTCTGAGCACTTTCTCCGAATAGTAAATCTCGCTCTCGGGCGGGATAATGTGTTCGTCCGCAATGATGTAGTGATGGAACGGACTGCCCATCGTGCCTGGATAGCCGCAGAAGTTGACGATAACGGGCGCTGGCCTGTAGGCGAAGATCTTCGTCCGCGCATGCTTGGTATAGCCGTTGACATCCACCAGAATGTCGATGTCGTCGTCGGCGATCTGCCGAGCCGCCTCGGCGTCATCGAGCCCGGCGATATCACGCCAGCAATCGACGACGGCCTTCATGCGCGTCTGCGTCGGGTCCCCCGTCACAGGGTCGCCGCAGTAGTAGGCGTAGATTTCAACGCTGCGTTTGTCATGCAGTTCCAGCACTTCCCGGAGCGCAAAGCCGACCGCGTGATCGCGCAGGTCCGAGGAAACATAACCCACACGAAGGCGCTGGCCGGTTCCCGTCTTCTGCTTTGGCGTCTTGCGCGGGAAGCCGCTGGTATCCGGACGTCCTACGAAAGACTTGTTGTAGCGATAGGCCTTTGCGAGCTGGAACAGCGGATCGTCGGAAAAGCAGGCAAGTGTCAGGGGCGACATCGCATCGAGCAGTTGGCGCATGGACACATGGTCCGATGTCACCAGAGTCGGCCATTTGCACTGGCGCTGGCGTAGCGCACTCCAATGTTGTCCAGCCTCGGTCTTATCAGGCCGAAGTTCGATTGCTTGCCACAAAACGGCTTCCGCATCCTCCATCAGGCCGGCGTTCTCCATGACACGACCGATGTGCTGAAGCGCCAAAAGGCGATGCGTGAGCTTGTCCGGCGTGCTGTCCGCGGTCATGTCCACGAAACTGCGCCATTGCAGGATTGCCTGGGTGGCGATGCCGCTATCTTCCAGCGCCCGTCCGAGATTGATGTGCGCCGGACCAAAACGCGAATCGAGCTTGAGGCAAGCGCGCAAGGCATTAATCGATCCCGCCACGTCGCCCAACTGCCGCAAGGTAACGGAATAATTGAAATAGACGAGATGCAGGTAGGGATGGGTTTCGTTGAATGCGATCCAGACCTTATAGGCCTCTACCGCCTCGATCTTTTGTTCCGCACCACTTCGGGCTTCTGCGAACTGGAACAGCTCGTTGAAAGGAAGGCGCTGAGTGCGCGCTAACTCCAGAATTTCGGCAAGAGACCGAGCGGAAACTGTAGCTGATGCATTGTTGGTGACCATGGACATCCCACGAATTGGCGGCAGGCATTGCAACCATTTAAGAAATGGTCATCAGTAGTGTTAACTGTGCTAGCTTGCCTTGAACATGTCACGCCATGCCTCCTGAAATCGGTGGAGGCCCTGTCAGCCATCAACAGATTTATGCGGTCTCGAACTACGCCGGGAAACCGCGTGCAATCCTGACGGTGGCTGCGAGTCCTCGGTCACACGTTCTCGCCCGGGCCAGGGTCGAGCCGGTCTCTTGTGCGAGCTTCGAAGCACGGCTTCGAGATCGTGAACTGGTCAAAAAGCGCGGATCAGGCACTCACATAGTTCGAGATGACGGCCGCGATCTGATCTGGACTGAGATACCCCATCTGGGATTTCATGAGAGTGCTCAATTGTGTGCTCGACAGGCTCGCTATGTCTTCCGTGGATAGTCCCGCCACGCCGTTCGAACTGAACGACGCGATATCGCCGGTTGAGAACGTCGCCAGCTCTTGCGTCGACAGTGCCGCAACTTGCGCTGACGTCAGCCCGCTCACCTGGCTCGTGGTCAAGGCCTCGGCTTGTGCCGTCGTCAGGGAGGCGATGGCCCTGGTGCTCAATCCCGCGATCGCCTTCGAATTGAGGGCGACGATATCATCCGTGGTGAACACGGCGATGTCATCGGTGTCCAGTGCAGCGAGCTGCAATGCATTCAGTGCATTGATCTGCGATGTCGACAGAGCCGCGATTTGATCGGTGCTCATCGCTGCGATCTGATTGAAACCCAGCGAGGCGAGCTGGCTGGTCGACAGGGCTGCGATCTGGTCGCTCGTCAGAGCTGCGACAAAGGTCGTGGACAGACCCTGTATCGAGTCCGAGCTGATCGCCGCGAGTTCGGCGGTGGAGAAGGTTCCCAGATCTTCCGTCGTCAAGCCTGCTGCACCTGAGGAACTCAAGGCTGCGATCTGGGCGGTCGACAGCGCCTCAACTTGCTCGATGCTCAAAGCCCCGACCTGCACACTGCTGAGGCCGGCGATGCTGGCTGTGCCCAGCGCTGCGATTTGCGCGGTGGAAAGCGATGCGACAAAGTCCGTGGACAACCCCTGGATGGAGCCGGAGCTGATCGCGGCGATATCGCTGGAGGAGAACTTTGCGAGGTCGCTCGTGCTCAGCCCTGCGATGCCTGTCGAACTCAAGGCGGCAATTTGGGCCGTGGAGAGCGCCTCGATCTGCTCGACGCTCAGGGCGGCAACCTGTGCACTGCCCAGGCCCGACACGCCCGCCGTGCTCAGCGCCGCCACCTGCGCCGTTGACAGGGCTGCGATATCGTCGGTGCTGAGGACAGCGATCTGTTTGGATCCGAAAGCACCGATTTGAGCTGTCGTCAAAGCCTCGACCTGGTCGGTGCTCAGAGTGGCGACCTGCGCCGTCGTCAGTCCCGCGATGCCATCCGTGCCGAAAGCGGCGATCTGCGCCGTTGACAGCGCTGCAATAACGGCCGTGGACAGACCGGATATGGCGCTCGCGCTGATCGCTGCGATATCGGCGGTCGAAAAAGTCCCGAGAGCGTCGGTTCCGAGGATCGCAATCTGCTTGGAACTGAGGGCTGCCACCTGGGCAGGCGTCAAGGCCTCCGCTTGGTTCATGCTCAGCGCCGCGACCTGATCGGTGGACAAGCCCGCAATGCCGCCTGTGCCAAGTGCCGCGATTTGCGCGGTTGTCAGCGCCGCAATAACGGCTGTGGACAGGCCCGATACGGCGTTCGAACTGATCGCCGCTATGTCGGCGGTCGAGAAAGTGTCGAGATCATCCGCCCCGAGGGCTGCGATCTGCTTGGAACCGAGGGCGCCGACCTGGGTCGGCGTCAGTGCCTCGGCCTGATCCGTACTGAGCGCGGCCATCTGGTCGGTGGTCAGGCCCGCGATACCGGACGTGCTCAACGCTGCGATCTGCGCCGTCGACAGAGCCGCGATCCCTTTCGTACCGAGTATCACGGTTTGTTTGGAACCAAGCGCCCCGATCTGCGCCGTCGTCAAAGCTTCGAGCTGGTCGGAGCTCAAAGCGGAGATCTGAGCCGTGGTCAGGCCCGCGATACCGGCAGTGCTGAGCGCCGCGATCTGGTCTGTCGAGAAGGCAGCTATCGTAGCCGTGGACAGGCCCGCTATGCCATTCGAATTAATCGCCGCGATATCGGCGGTAGAGAAGGTCTCAAGATCGTCCGTTCCCAAGGCTGCGATCTGGGTCGAGCTCAACGCGGCAACCTGGGGCGTCGTGAGGGCCTCGGCCTGGTCGGAACTCAGAGCCCCTATCTGAGCCGTGGTCAGGCCGGCGATGCCGGCCGTGCTGAGGGCAGCGATTTGCGCGGTCGACAGCGCAGCGATACTTGCGGTGCCAAGGCCAGCAATCTGGGTGGAGGCAAGGATAGCAACCTGCGCGGTGGTCAGGGCCGCGAGCTGGCCGGTGCCCAAGGCGGAAATCTGTCCTGTGGTCAAACCTGCGATGCTGGCTATGCCCAACGCCGCGATCTGGTCCGTCGAGAAGGCGGCAAGCGTGGCCGTGGACAATCCCGATATGGCGCTCGAACTGATTGCCGCCATATCGGCGGTCGAGAAAGTCTCCAGAGCATCCGTTCCCAGGGCCGCTATCTGCTTCGAGCTCAGCGCGCCGACCTGCGTAGCCGTCAGGGCCTGGGCCTGATCGGTGCTCAATATGGCGATCTGCGCGGTGGTCATGCCCGCAATGCCGGCCGTGCTGAGCGCCGCGATCTGGTCCGTCGTCAGGGCGGCGATGTCATCTGTGCTGAGGGCAGAGACCTGCTTGGAGCTGAGAGCGCCGATCTGGGCTGTCGTCAGGGCCTGGGCCTGACCGGTGCTGAGGACGGGAACCTGCGTGGTGGTCAGACCCGTGGTGCCGGATGTGCTGAGTGCGGCGACTTGCGCAGTGGAAAGGGCAGCGATAACGCCCGTGCTCAATGCCGCGACCTGGGTCGGGCTCAGAGCCGCAATCTGCTTGGTAGGCAGGGCATCGACCTGACTGGTGGTCAGGACCGCGATCTGTCTGGTGGAAAGGCCGGTGATCCCTGCCGTGCTGAGTGCGGCGATCTGCGCCGTCGACAGTGCGGCAACGGCTGCCGTGGACAAGCCCGATATGGCGCTGGAGCCGATCGCTGCGATGTCCTTGGTCGAGAAGACAGCTATGTCGTCGGCTGTCAGGGCTGCAAGCTGCGTAGAACTGAGGACGGCGACCTGAGCAGTCGTCAACGCCTCGGCCTGACCGGTATTCAAGGCCGCGATCTGTTTGGTGGTAAGGCCGGCAACGCCGGATGTACTGAGCGCGGCGATCTGCGCCGTCGATAGTGCGGCAATGGCAGCGGTGGACAGGCCGGATATGGCGCTGGAGCTGATCGCGGCGATACCATTGGTGGAGAGAGCAGCCATGTCGTCCGTCGTCAGCATTGAAAGCTGGGCCGAATTCAGCGCTGCGATCTGCGTCGTGGTGAGAGCCTGAAGCTGGCCAGTGCTCAAAGCGACAATCTGCCTGGTGGTCAGACCGGCAATGCCGGAGGCACTGAGCGCGGCGATCTGCGCCGTCGACAGCGCGGCAACGGCGGCCGTGGACAGGCCCGATATGACACTCGAGCCGATCGCCGCGATGTCCTTGGTCGAGAAGGTCGCGATGTCGTCCGTACTCAGGACTCCAACCTGTTTGGAATTCAGAGCGCCCACCTGGGCAGCCGTCAGGGCCTCGGCCTGTGTGGTGCTCAGCGCCGCGATCTGTTTCGTGGAAAGGCCGGCGATACCCGAGGTGCTTAGAGCCGCGATCTGCGCGGTGGAAAGCACGGCGATAACGCCTGTGCCCAAAGCCGCGACCTGTGTCGAACTCAACGCTGCAATCTGCTTGGTAAGCAGGGCATCCATCTGATTGCTGCTCAAGGCGAGAATCTGGTCGCTTGTCATCCCGGCAACGCCGCCGGTGCTGAGGGCGGCGACCTGGTTTGTCGACAGGGCTGCGACGGCAGCCGTGGACAAGCCCGAAATGGCAAGCGAACCGATCACCGCGAGATCGGCGGTCGAGAAGGTTGCTATATCTGCCGTGCTCAACGCGGCGAGCTGGGTTGAGCTCAGTGTTGCGACCTGGCTCGTCGTCAGCGCTTCGGTCTGTGCCGTGCTGAGGGCCGCAATCTGATCGGTGGTGAGGCCGTCGATGCCGGCGGTGCTGAGTGCCGCTATCTGGCCGGTGGAAAGCGACGCGATAGCTCCCGTGCTCAAGACGGCGACCTGGCTCGAGCTCAGCGCCGCAATTCGCGCCGTGGACAAGGCGGCAATCTGCGCCGTGGACAAGGCGGCGACCTGATCGGTTGTCAGGCCTGCAATGCCGGTCGTACTCAGAGCTGCGATCTGGCCGGTGGAGAGTGCGGAGATGACGGCCGTGCTCAGGCCGGGGACGGCGGTATTCGAAATCGCCGCTATGTCGGCAGTCGAGAACGTGGCTATGTCGTCTGCACCCAACGCAGCCATCTGGGTCGAACTCAGCACCTTCACCTGCGCGGAGGAAAGTGCCTCGACCTGCGCCGTGCCAAGGGCGGCGATCTGGCTCGTCGTCAGACCCGTGATGCTGAGTGTGCTCAGGGCGGCAATCTGGTCAGTGGAGAGGGAGGCTATGATATCCGCATCCATAGCGGCAATCTGCGATGAACGCAGAGCCGCCACCTGTTTCGTGACCAGAGCATCGACCTGGCCGGTACTCAATGCATCGATCTGCGTCGTGTTGAGGCCGGCGACGCCCGCTGTGCTCAAGGCTGCGATCTGCGCGGTCGACAGAGCGGCAATCGCAGCCGTGGACAATCCCGATATCGCACCTGAACTGATCACCGCGACATCGGCGGTGGATAGAGCGGCGATATCATCCGTCCCAAGAGCGGAGAGCTGGGTGGATTTCAGGGCCGCGAACTGGCTCGTCGTCAATGCTGCCACTTGATCGGTGCTCAGAGCGTTGACCTGATCTGTGGTCAAGCCGGCAACACCGGAGGTGCTTATGGCTGCGAACTGCGTTGTGGAAAGCGAGGCGATGACATCCGTGCTAAGCGCCGCGATCTGCGCCGAGCTGAGCGCCGTGACGCGCACCGTGGGCAGGGCGGCGATCTGCGCCGTGCTCAGGGCCGCGATCTGGCTGGTCGTCAACCCGGCAATTCCGACCGCGCTCAGAGCAGCGACCTGATTCGTCGAGAGCGCCGCGATGACGTTCGTGCCCAAGCCCGATATGGCCTTGCTTGAGAGCGCCGCGATCTCCTCGGTCGAGAAGGTGGCGATATCATCCGTTCCAAGAGCGGCAATCTGGGTAGAATTCAGCGCGGCAACCTGGCTCGTCGTCAATGCCTGCATCTGCGCCGTACTCAGCGTGTTGATCTGATCGGTCGTCAGGCCTGTAACGCCGGATGTACTCAGTGCCGCAATCTGCGCCGTGGAAAGGGATGTGATCACGCCGGCATTCAAGGCGGAGACCTGTGTCGACGTCAGCACTCCAATTCGCGCAGTGCTCAACGCCGCGATTTGGCTGGTGCTCAACGCTGCGATCTGACTGGTGGTCAGGCCGGCGAGCGCGCTTGTGCTCAGGGCGGCAATTTGCGCTGCGGAAAGATCTGCGATGACGCCGGTGCTCAAGCCCGCGGCGGCTTTGCTTGATATCGCCGCTATATCCGCGGTCGAGAAGGCGGCTATATCATTCGTCCCGAAAGCGGCCATCTGAGTTGAGCTCAGTACCGCGACCTGGGTCGTGGTCAGCGCCGCAACCTGGCTGGTGCTCAAGGTCGCAATCTGGCCGGTCGTCAGGCCGACGATCGCACTTGTGCTCAGCGCCGCAACCTGCTCGGTGGAAAGCGATGCAATGACACCGGTGCTCAGCCCGACTATGGCTTTGCTTGATATCGTTGCAATATCGGCGGTCGAAAACGTGGCTATGTCATCCGGGCTCAAGGCGGCAAGCTGTGTTGAACTCAGCACCTTGACCTGTGAGGACGACAGCGCCTCGGCCTGCGCTGTGCTCAACGCCGCGATCTGGCCGGTCGTCAGGTTCGCAACGGCACTGGTGCTGAGGGCAGCGATCTGCGCGGTCGAAAACGCCATGATGTCGTCCGTACCCATGGCGGCAACCTGAGCTGCTTTCAGGGCGGCAGCCTGGGTGGTCGTCAAGGTGGCGACCTGCTCCGTGCTCAGGGTAGAGATCTGGCTCGTCGTCAAGCTTGCAATGGCACTTGAACTGAGGGCGGCGATCTGTGCGGTCGAAAGCGCAGCAATTTGGCTTGTCGTCAGGCCGACAGCCGCGCTTGTGCCCAAGGCGGCAATCTGATCCGTGGAAAGAGATGCAATAACATCGGTACCCAGGCCTGCCATGGCTTTGCTGGAAAGCGCCGCGATCTCGGCGGCCGAGAACGTGGCTATGTCGTCCGCACCCATGGCGGAAAGCTGGGTCGAGCTCAGTGCTTTTACTTGAGCGGCGGAAAGCGCCGCAGCCTGCGTCGTGCTCAAGGCGGCGATTTGGCCAGTGGTCAGGCCGGCGATGCCGACCGTACTGAGCGCGCTGACCTGTTCGGAGGAGAGGGATGCGATGACATCCGTACCCAAAGCCGCAATCTGCTTGGAACTCAGCGCGGCGACTTGGGTCGTCGCCAGGACGGCCGCCTGTGTCGTGCTCAACGCCGCGATCTGATTGGTGCTCAGACCTGCAATCCCGGTCTTGCTCAAAGCAGCAATCTGGGTGGACGAGAGGGCTGCTATGACGTCCGTGCTCAGGCCCGATATCGCTCTGCTGGAAATCGCCGCGATATCGGCGGTCGAGAAGGTCGCGATATCGTCCGTTCCCATGGCGGAAAACTGTGTCGAACTCAGTGCCGCGACCTGCGTTGTCGTCAACGCCTCGGCTTGTGCCGTGCTCAAGGCGGCAATCTGGGTCGTCGTCAGGCCGGAAAGACCGGTTATGCTTAGGGCGGCAATCTGTGCGCTCGATAGCGCCGCGATTTCGGTCGTGCTCATGACCGCGACTTGCGCCGCCTTGAGGGCGTTGACCTGTGTCGTCGTCAAGGCTGTGACCTGCATCGTGCTCAAAGCAGCAATCTGGGCCGTGGTCAGGCCCGCGACTGCGGTCTTACTCAGGGCGGCCATCTGCGTGTTTGACAGCGCCGCGATGTCATCTGTACTCATAACAGCGACTTGCGTCGCCTTGAGAGCGCCGACCTGCGTCGTCGTCAGGGCAGCGACCTGCTCCGTGCTCAACGCTCCTATCTGGGCTGTCGTCAGACCGGAGATCGCGCCGGTGCTCAAGGCAGCGATCTGATCGGTCGAGAGGGCCGCGATAACGGCCGTGGACAAGCCGGGCACCGCCGAAACGGTGATTGCCGCCATATCCGCGGCGGAGAATGTAGCGACGTCATCCGTCCCGAGTGACGCAAGCTGGGACGAACTCAGCACCTTGACCTGCGTGGAGGAAAGCGCCTCGGCCTGATCCGTGCTCAGCGCTGCGATCTGGCTCGTCGTCAGGCCGGCGATAGCACTCGTACTCAGGGAGGCAATTTGTGCGGTGGAGAGCACCGCAATATCGTTTGTCCTCATCACCGCGATTTGCGACGCTTTGAGAGCAGCGATCTGAATTGTTGTGAAGGCGGCGACTTGAGCCGTGCTCAGTGCTGCGATCTGGCTCGTCGTCAGGCCGGTAATCCCACTGCTGCTCAGGGCGGCAACCTGATCGGTGGAAAGCGCTGCAATGGCGCGCGTATCCAGGCCCGATATCGCTTGGTTGGTGATCGCAGCAATATCATCAGTGGAGAAAGTCGACACGTCCGCAGCGCTTAGAGCCGCCAACTGCTTTGAGCCAAGGGCTTTGACCTGAGACGTGGTCAAGGCTTCCGCCTGATCTGTCGATAGAGCGCTGATCTGCGCTGTGGTGATCGCGGCGATCTGAAGCGTGCTCAGACTTTCGATGTCCGAACCGGTAAGAACAGCGAGCTGATCAAGCGTCAAGCCGACGATGGCGTTTTGTGAAATGGCGTTCAACTGCTGCGAACTGAGGACATCAACGTCTTCCGTATCCAACGCGGCAATTTGAGCCGAAGAAAGGACGCTAATCTGCTTTGTAGACAGTGATGCTACGTCCTCCGTCGTCCAGGCCTTAACCGCAGCGGTCGAAAGAGACCTGATCTGAGTGGTGCTTAGGGTGGTGACGATCGAAGTCATACGTGCAGCTCTTAATGTTAGCTAATACGGAAAGCCATTCACCCGATAACCAGCATCGCGTGAATGTTCGGGGCCCGAAAACTGACAGTCATAAAAATTCACAGCCTGACAAAGCGGGTGTAGTCAGACTAGCTTGCCCGAACCTGAGGTTGGTGTACCCAGCGGGATTTCACCCGGCGACGTCGAGCAGCGTTCCATTCGGAACGTGCCCTCCATGCTGTCCGGAGCGAGGCTGCGTGCGCTCGTTGGACACGCAGCGAAATATGGAAATATAAGGCGCTAGGAAAATCGCCGGACGTGGCAGGCTTTATCGGAGAAGCCATCGGGCTTCTGCCCGAACCAACCGATAAAGCCGCCGCCAGTCTTCGTTTGAGCAGACGTTGCTTATCGCCCGCTGCTGGCGCTTCACGGCGCTAAGCCGTGAGACGCTTCAGTGGAACAGGACGCTTGCGCCCTGATCGGCCGGACCCGCGGCACGGCGGAACGGGGCGAAGAGCTCGCGCCCCATGCCGAATTCGTTCCCGGAGAGATCTGCGGTGACCGGTTCGCGCTCGGCCATATCGGCGGCGTCCACCAGCACCTCCAGCGTGCCGGCGATCGCGTCGATGCGGATGATGTCGCCCTCCCGGATGCGGGCGATAGGGCCGCCTTCGACGGCTTCCGGCGTGACATGGATTGCGGCCGGAACTTTGCCGGATGCGCCGGACATACGGCCGTCGGTCAGAAGCGCCACGCGGAAGCCGCGATCCTGCAGCACGCCGAGCGCCGGCGTCAGCTTGTGCAGCTCCGGCATGCCGTTGGCCTTCGGGCCCTGGAAGCGGACGACGGCGACGAAGTCGCGGTTCAGCTTGCCGTCCTTGAATGCCTGCTGCATCTCCAGCTGATCGTGGAAGATGACGGCCGGCGCTTCGATGATGTGGCGTTCCAGCTTGACGGCGGAAATCTTGATGACCGCCTTGCCGATGTTGCCGCGCAGCATCTTCAGGCCGCCATTGCCCTGGAACGGCGTCTCGATGCTCGCCAGCACCTTCGGATCGGCGCTCTTTTCAGGTGCCGGTTCGCGCGCGACATTGCCGTCGGCGCCGAGCTTGACGTCGATGGAATAGGAGCTGAGGCCATGACCGTAGACGGTACGCACGTCATCGTGAAGCAGCCCCTTCTTCAGCAGCTCCTTGATGAGAAAGCCCATGCCGCCGGCGGCATGGAAGTGGTTCACGTCGGCAAGCCCGTTCGGATAGACGCGGGCAAGCAGCGGGATGATGTCGGAAAGCTCCGAAATATCCTGCCAGGTCAGCACGATGCCGGCGGCGCGCGCCATGGCGACCAGGTGCATCGTGTGGTTCGTCGAGCCGCCGGTGGCGTGCAGGCCGACGACACCGTTGACGATCGAACGCTCGTCGATCATCTCTCCGGCCGGCGTGAATTCGTTGCCCATGGCGGTGATGGCGAGCGCCCGCTTGGTGGCCTCGCGGGTCAGGGCCTCGCGCAGCGGCGTGCCGGGATTGACGAAGGACGCGCCGGGCATGTGGAAGCCCATGATTTCCATCAGCATCTGGTTGGAATTGGCCGTGCCGTAGAAGGTGCAGGTGCCGGGGCCATGATAGGACTTCGATTCCGCCTCCAGCAGTTCGGGGCGGCCGACCTTGCCTTCGGCGTAGAGTTGGCGCACGCGCGACTTCTCGTCGTTCGGCAGGCCTGACGTCATCGGCCCGGCCGGAATGAAGACGGCCGGCAGATGGCCGAAGGAGAGGGCGGCGATAACGAGGCCCGGCACAATCTTGTCGCATACGCCGAGGAAAACGGCCGCGTCGAACATGTTGTGCGACAGGCCGACGCCGGCCGACATGGCAATCAGGTCGCGCGAGAACAGCGAGAGCTCCATGCCCGGCTGACCCTGCGTGACGCCGTCGCACATGGCAGGCACGCCGCCAGCCACCTGGGCGATGCCGCCGGCCGCGGCTGCTGCCTCGCGGATGATCGCGGGATAGGTCTCGAAGGGCTGATGCGCCGAGAGCATGTCGTTATAGGAGGTGATGATCCCGAGATTGGGCACGCGGTCGCCCGCCAGTGCATCCTTCTCGGAGGGGGAACAGACTGCGAAACCATGCGCCAGGTTGGCGCAGCCGAGCACGGAGCGTTGCGCACCCTTCATCGCGGTATTGCGCAGGCGGTCCAGATAGCGCTCTCGCGTCGGCTTCGAGCGCTCGACGATGCGTGCGGTAATCTTGGAAATGCGGGCGTCAGCGGCCATGGTCGATCTGCCTCCGTCTGTTCTGCGCGGTGCCCCGGAAGATCGGCTTCGATCTGTTTTGGTAGAGGGCGTGGCGCGTGGTTCGAATGTCAATGCGATGCCGATACGCCCTTGCGGGCGCCCGGCGCAGCAGCTGTTGCTGGTCTTTCAGAGTTCGATGACGAGGCCTGTCGGCTGCGTCAGGGAGCCCAATAAATCTCGACTGGAGAGGCGGCCCGGCGCAGCACGGCGCGGATCGGCATCTCGGTTTCTTCGCCCGGCGCTTCCGCCTTGGCCAAAACGTCCTTCTTGCCCTCTCCCTCGATATGGAGCACCAGCAATCGGGCATCCTGAAGGCTGGAGAAGGTAAACGTCAGCCGCGGCTCACCGGCACCTTCCGCTTCCATCGTGATGATACCGCGCGGTGTCTTCGGATCGAGAGCGGTCAGGAGATTGCTGCCGCCCGGAAAGAACGAGGCCGTGTGGCCGTCATTGCCCATTCCGAGGATGGCGACATCGAAGGGCTGGCTGACGACTTTGGTCTTCTCCGTGGCGATGGCTGCGGCCTCCTCGACGGAAGCCACGGCCTGATAGAGCGGGAGGAACTTGGCCGCAGCGGCCTTGTCCCTCAGCAGGTTTTCCTGGACGAGCAGGTGGTTCGAGCGCGGATTGTCTGCCGGCACAAACCGTTCGTCGACCAGGGTGATGGTCACCTTGCCCCAGTCAATCGAACGCGAGGACAGCACCTGGAAGAAGGCCTTCGGCGTCGAGCCGCCGGAGACCGCTATGCTTGCGGAGCCGCGCGCGGCGATGGCGGCCGAGAGGGCCTCGGTCACCTTGTCCGCGAGCTTGCCGGCGAGTTCGGCGCCATTGGCGAAAGCATGCATATTCGCTGTCATCGTTGTCGTCCCGGATTAAATATCGTCATGCCAGGTGCGGCCGTCGCGCTCGATCAGCGCGATGGCCTGGCTCGGACCCCATGTGCCGGCCGTATAGCCCTGCACCTGCTGACCGGCCTCTTCCCAACCCTTGAGGATCGGATCGACCCACTTCCACGCCGCTTCCACTTCGTCGCGGCGCATGAACAGCGTCTGGTTGGAGCGGATGACGTCCATCAGCAGGCGCTCGTAGGCATCCGGATTGCGGACGTTGAAGGCCGAGGCGAAGCTCATGTCGAGCGAAACGTTGCGCAGGCGCATGCCGCCCGGACCGGGGTCCTTGATCATCAGCGACTGCTTGACGCCTTCGTCCGGCTGCAGGCGGATGATCAGCTGGTTGGCGACGGTGCGGCCAGCGGCCTGATCGAAAATATTGTGCGGGATCGGCTTGAAGGTGATGACGATCTCCGACATGCGGCCTGCCAGACGCTTGCCGGTGCGGATGTAGAAGGGAACGCCGGCCCAGCGCCAATTGCCGATCTCGGCCTTGATGGCGACGAAGGTTTCGGTGTTGGAGACGCCGCCTTCGAGTTCATCGAGGTAGCCCTTGACCGGGCCGCCCGAGGATGCGCCGGCGCGGTACTGGCCACGAACCGTCGCCTGCTCGACGTTGGAAGCGTTGATCGGCTTCAGCGCGCGCAGCACCTTCAGCTTCTCGTCGCGCACGGCTTCGGAATCCATCGAGGAGGGGATTTCCATCGCGGTCAGGCAAAGGAGCTGCAGGATGTGGTTCTGCACCATGTCGCGCAAGGCGCCGGCGGTGTCGTAGTAGCCGGCACGGCCTTCAAGGCCAACCGATTCCGCAACCGTGATCTGCACATGGTCGATGTGATTGGCGTTCCAGAGCGGTTCGTAGAGGGCGTTGGCGAAGCGCAGCGCCATCAGGTTCTGCACGGTTTCCTTGCCGAGGTAATGGTCGATGCGGAAGATCTGCTCTTCCTTGAAGACCTTGCCGATCGTGTCGTTGAGCTGCAGGGCCGAAGCGAGGTCGCGGCCGATCGGCTTTTCGACGACGATACGGGTCTGCTTGGTGATCAGCTTGTGGTCGTGGATCTTCTGCGAGATGTCGCCGAAGATGCCCGGAGCGACGGCCAGGTAGAAAGCGCGGACGCGCTCCTTGCCCTCGTCGAGAATCTTCTTGAGCTGATCCCAGCCGGCATCACTGCGCGCGTCGACCGGAACATAGAACAGACGGGCGAGGAACTTCTTGACTTGCGCCTCGTCATATTCGCCCCCCTTCAGGTGTTCCTTGAGGGCGGCGTCGGCGAATTTGCGGTATTCCTCGTGCGAAAGCGCGCTACGCGAAGCGCCGATGACGCGGGTCGGTTCGGAGAATTGGCCTTCGATCTGGCGATGATAAAGAGCGGGCAGAAGCTTGCGCTCGGCAAGGTCGCCACTGCCGCCGAAAACGACATAATCAAATGGTTCAACGGGAATGATTTGGCTGCTCATGAGGTATCTCTCAATCGGTCTTGGTTGAGGTCCCTTTTAATCTAATCGATTTAAAAAGGCCAGTGTGCATCGCAAAATTCAGACTCGGCTTTTTATAGTGGATTGCCGGCGGAAGAAATCCATCTTCCGATTTTTAGAACCTGTCGCGCAACGCAAACCACGAGAGCGCCAGGAAAAGCAGAGGCGCCCGCATGCGCGCGCCGCCGGGGAAAGGTGGAACATTCAGCTCCTTGAAGAGGTGAAGCTCGTCCGCATTCCCGAGAACTGTTTTCGCATAGAGTTTACCGCAATAGTTTGACAGCATGACCCCATGCCCGGAATAGCCGCCGATCGAGGTGACGCCCGGCATGACCTCCCGCACGAAGGGCTGGCGCGGCATGGTGATGCCGACCGATCCGCCCCAGGCATAATCGATGTTGATATCCGCCAGGGCCGGATAGATCTCGGCGATCTGCCGGCGGATGTGCTGCGTTATGTCGCGTGGATTGTCTGATGTATAGGCCTCGCGCCCGCCGAACAGCAGGCGCCCGTCTTTCGATTTGCGGAAATAGCGCACCACGAATCGCGAATCCGCGACGGCTTCGTTGCCGGGAAGCACGGTCGGGAAGCGATCGAGCGGTTCGGTGGCGCCGATGAAGGAGCGGATCGGCATGACATGGCTCGCGGTCACCGGCTCGAGGTTGTCGATATAGCCGTTGCAGGCAATCAGCACCCGTTCGGCGGTGATTTCGCCGCCGTCCGTCTGGATGATGGTCTTGCCGCCCGATTGCCGGAAGGCCTGCGCCCTGGTCATTTCGAAGAGGGAGGCGCCTGCCTCGGCGGCGACCCGCGCCAAGCCGATGAGCAGCTTCAGTGGGTGGATATGCCCCGTGCCCATGTCCCTGACGCCGTAGAGATAGAATTCGGAGCCCAGCCGTTCCTGGGTCTCGGTCCGATCCATGAATTTGACGTGCGGATAGCCGTAGCGCGTCGCGGCGATCTCCGCATTTTCCATATAGGCGTGCTTGTAGCTCGGCTTGTGCGTGACATTCATCTGGCCCGGCAGGAAGTCGATGTCGATACCGTGCTCGGAGGCGAAATCGAGAAGATGGCGCTTCGCATCCTCGGCAAGATCGAAAAGAGCCTTCGAGCGCTCGTAGCCGATCTTCTCTTCGAGCTCCTCGGGCCATGAGCGCTGGCCGGTACCGAGCTGACCGCCATTGCGGCCCGAAGCGCCGTCGCCGAAGCGGTTGCCGTCGATCAGCACCACTTCGGCACCACCCTTGGCGAGATTGTAGGCCGCCTGCAGGCCGGTATAACCGCCGCCGATAATCGCGACATCGGCCCGGCGCGAACCATCGAACTTCGGATAGATCGGGCGTGGGCCGACGGTTGCCTGATAAAAGGAAAGTCCCGGCGCGATCGGGCTCTGCCATGTTTCGTGCAGTGTCATGGGCGATCCCTTCACACGTTGAGCAGAAGGAATTCCCGCTCCCACGGGCTGATCACCTGCATGAAGGTTTCGAACTCGCCGCGTTTGACACCGGCATAGATGTCGATGAATTCCTTGCCGAGGACCTCCTGGAAGGCCGGTTCGCCCTCCAGGAGCGCGATGGCTTCAAGCAGGCCGCGCGGCAGGTCGATCGAGCCTTCGTTGGCCGAATCCTCGGTCGGTGCCGTCGGCTCCACCTTCTTCATGATGCCGAGCAGGCCGGAGGCGAGCGAGGCGGCGAGCGCGAGATAGGGGTTGGCGTCGGAGCTCGGCAGCCGGTTTTCGACGCGGCGGGCCTGCGGATCGGAGACCGGCACGCGGAAAGCCGTGGTGCGGTTGTCGTAGCCCCAGGCATTGTTGACCGGGCAGGACATGTTCGGCGCCAGCCGCCGATAGGAATTCACATAGGGCGCAAGCATCGCCAGCGCATTCGGCACATAGCGCTGCATGCCGCCGATGAAGTGGAAGAATTCCTGCGACGGACTGCCGTCCGGATTGGTGAAGACGTTCTTGCCGGTCTCGATGTTCACGACGGACTGATGAATATGCATCGCCGAGCCCGCCTGGCTCTGCATCGGCTTGGCCATGAAGGTGGCATAGATGCCGTGCTTCAGCGCTGCCTCGCGAATGGTGCGCTTGAACATGAACACCTGGTCGGCAAGCTCGATCGGGTCGCCATGGCGCAGGTTGATTTCGAGCTGCGCCGGACCCTCTTCATGGATCAGCGTGTCGATCTCGAGACCCTGCTTCTCCGAGAAGTGATAGATATCGTCGATCAGTTCGTCGAACTCGTTGATGCCTGCGATCGAGTAGCCCTGACCGCCGAGAATCGAGCGGCCGGAGCGACCTTTCGGCGGATGCAGCGGATAATCGGGGTCGTCATTCTTGGCGACGAGATAGAATTCGATCTCGGGCGCCACCACCGGCTTCCAGCCGCGGTCGCGATAGAGTCCCAGAATCTGCTTCAGCAGGTTGCGTGGCGTATAGGAAACCGCGTGTCCTTCGGAATTGACGATATCGCAGATCACCTGCGCTGTCGGGTCGGTTTCCCAGGGGACGACGGAAAGCGTCGAGAGGTCCGGCACCAGCTTCAGGTCGCTGTCGCGCGGCTCGTAGCGGAAGCTCTCGGTTTCCTCCGGATACTCGCCCGAAATCGTGTGGCGGTAAATCGCGGAAGGCAGTGCCAGCGACGTATTGGAGGTGAATTTCGAGGTCGGCATCATCTTGCCGCGCGGCACGCCCGCAAGGTCCGGAGTGATGCATTCGATGTCCTCGATCCCGCGCGCCCGCAGCCACTGGGCTGCTTCCTTCCAGTTTGCCACGCCGCGTGCCGATCTCAGGCTAGGAGGTACCGTAGGGACTTTCGAGACAGGCACGGAAGCTTTCAGCGGGGTCTTTCTCGCAGGCATAAAACACCGTATTTGGATTGATCGGTGATTGCATCATAACCGCAGTTTGCCAATTGGCGAGGGGGAAAACCGCTCGGACTTTCGCCGTATGATGGAAAAATGATCAGTGAGCGCGGCGAATGATTAGGGGTTGAAGCGTGGTCGGCAGGTATGATGTGATCGTTCTCGGAGCGGGCGCGGCAGGCATGATGTGCGCCATCCGCGCCGGCCAGCGCGGGCGTTCCGTCGCCGTGCTCGACCATGCCGCGGCACCCGGCGAGAAGATCCGCATTTCCGGCGGCGGCCGCTGCAATTTCACCAATATCCATGCCGGCCCGAAGAACTTCCTGTCCGCCAATCCGCATTTCGCCAAATCGGCGCTGGCTCGCTTCACGCCTCGGGATTTCCTCGCCATGGTCGAGCGCCATGGCATCGCCTGGCATGAGAAGACGCTTGGCCAGCTCTTTTGCGACAACAGCGCCAAAGACATCATCCGCATGCTGACCGACGAGATGCGCGCGGCCGGCGCGCAACTGTTGTTGCGCACGGAAACAAGCGGGGTGGAACAGATTGACAGCGGCTATCGCATCAGCACTTCGGAGGGCACCTTCGAGGCACCCTCGCTGGTTGTCGCGACCGGCGGCAAGTCGATCCCGAAAATGGGCGCGTCCGGCTTTGCCTATCGCATCGCCGAGCAATTCGGATTGCCGCTTGTCGAGACGCGGCCGGGCCTGGTGCCGCTCACGCTCGATCCGCAGCTCCTTCAGCGCCTCGCGCCGCTTTCCGGCATCGCCGCGCCTGCCGAAATCCGCCACGGCAAGACGGCATTTCGCGAAGCCCTGCTCTTTACCCATCGCGGCCTCAGCGGGCCGGCCATCCTGCAGATTTCCTCCTACTGGCGGGAAGGGGAGGAGATTACCGTCGCGATCGAGCCTGACGTCGATGTCTTTGCACTTCTCAAGAAAGCAAAGCAGGCCAACGGCCGGCAATCGGCGCAAACAGCCCTTGCCGAGCTCCTGCCGAAGCGGCTGGCGCAGCACTTCGTCGAGGCCGAGGGCGTGTCTGGCAATCTGGCTGATCAGTCCGACAAGCGCCTGGAGCAGCTCGCGGCTGCCATTCAGTCCTGGCCGGTAAAGCCGTCCGGCTCGGAAGGGTATCGCACTGCGGAGGTAACGCTCGGCGGCATCGATACCAGCTGCCTCGATTCGAGGACCATGCAGGTGAAAGCCGCGCCCGGCCTCTTCTTCATCGGCGAGTGCGTCGATGTGACCGGCTGGCTCGGCGGTTATAATTTTCAATGGGCATGGGCGTCCGGTCATGTTGCCGGCGAGGCTGCGTGAGCCTCCATATTCAATGCCTTGTGCGCTCCGTCAGAAAATGGAACCGGCCTCTGGTTCTCGCGTTTTCCTTTCCTACATGTTTACTGAATACATTGGCAGTTGCCGAACAGACTATTTGCCGGTTATCGTGTCAGTGCGAAAATGGGAATATGCTCATGAACAAAACCAATCGTCGTGCTCGCGCCATTGCAATCGCTCAAACCCGGGATAACGCCAAGCTCCTGGCCGCGAGGCTTTTGATGCTGGCGATGGGTGCTACCGCGGCCTGCATCGCGTATCTGGCCGTGCGCGGCTATTGAGTTTAGCCGCTTTTCATGTCTTGGCCGTCATTGTCCTGGCGGCTTTTGTCTGCGCGTCAATATTCTTTTCGACGCCTTCTGACTTGCATCTGTTCAGCTACGAGGCGCCCCGCTGGCGCCTTATCTGAAAATTAATCTATCAGACCGACAATTCCCGCAGTTTTATGGGGCGCTCGTCTGCGAGACCGAGCCGATGCAATGATTGCTTCCTGACACCACTCAGGACCCCGCCTGCGAAGATTTTCAAGATTGACGAGGATACGTCCGGCCAGCGCTGCGGAGGCGTCGGCGAGGGGAGCGGTGAGAGGTCTGAGCCACCATGTTGATTGATAGGATACTGTCTCGTTTCAAGATCAAGACGAAGGTTCTCATATTCGTCCTGCCCTTCGTCATCAGCATTTCCGCCGTCGGGCTCACCGGGCTCTATGCTTCCGGCCTGCTGCAGGGACGCATGGAAATCTCCAACAGCGTGCTGCAATCGCTGACTGGCTTCAAGAATCTCTATGGTTCCATGGATGACTTCCTGCGCATCACCAATGCGCAGCAACGCGACAAGCTCTACGGGGATATCAAGTCCCAGCAGGGCGTGCTCAATGCGACGCTCGGCCAGCTCGGCGCGGATTCGGAGGGCCGCGACAATCTGACCGACGCAACCGCCAAGACGGCCGACACGGCCAATCTCGTCGGCAGGCTTTGGACGCTCCACGAGCAGGAGGTTGCGTTCCGCAAGACCATCGACGACGCACAGCGAGCCTTGATCAGCGCCCGTTTCAACGTCAATTTCAACAGCCAGCAACTGGAAGATCAGATGCGGCAGGATCAGGCCGACGCGACCTCGACATTGCGCGCCGCGGACCGTCTGCTGAAAGGCGGCGATCTGCTTGCCTCGGTTGCTGAGGATTTCAACAAGGGAGCGACGCCGGCCGACAAGGTCAAGCTTCTCAAGGACCGGCTGCCGGATCTGAACAAGGCCCTGCGTTCCATCGACCTTGCGCTGCCGCAGAACCAGAAGAGTGTCGTTCAGTCGCTGACGAGCACGATCAAGGATCTGACCACTTTCACCGAAAGCACCGATGCGCCGACCGATGACACCATTACCAATATCGGCCGTCTTCTCTCGCGCTTCCGCCAGACATCGACCTACACGCAGCTGACGGCGACGCAGATGATGCGTCAGGCGACCACGACCTTCGTATCGCTGGATGCCCGCGTCGCGCAGACCAATTCCGTTCTGCAGGATACCCGCCGCCTCGAAGATTCGGTCTACTCGCTGCAGCTCGTCCTCGCCGAGTTCAACGCCAATACCAACAAGGACAATCTCGTCCGCCTGCGCCAGGAAATCGCAAAGCTCGGCGGCGATATCGATACGCTGAACCAGAGCGCCAAGAGCATGGATTTCGCCGGTGATATCGATGCGGCCATCCGCCCGGCGATCAAGTCGATGGACGACGCCGGCGGCAAGCTGGTCGATACGATCACCCAGCGGGTTGCCGAATATGCAAGTGCCCGCCAGCAACTCGACCAGGTGTGGAGCCAGCTGACCGCCTTTGCCGAGACGCAGAAGCAGAGCGCCGGCTCCGAACGCGACCAGGCGAACTACATATCCATCCTGGCGACGGCTTTGGGTATCATCCTCTCGGTCGCCGGCGGTATCGCGCTGGTCCTCACCCTGCAGCGTCCGATCGGCCAGATCACTGCAGCCATGCGCCGGATCGCCGATGGCATGCTCGAGACGGCGATTTCCGGCGAGCAGCGTCACGACGAAATCGGCGACATGGCCCGCGCGCTCGGTATCTTCAAGGAAAACGCCATTTCGAAGATCCGCATCGAGGAACAGAGCGACGAGGAGCGCGCTGCCTCCGAATACGAACGTCAGCGCAACGACGCTGAAAAGCGCGAACTCGACCGCCAGATCGATTTCGCGGTCAGCGAGCTTGCAGCCGGTCTCGAACGCCTCGCGCAAGGCGATATTTCCGCCACGATCGAGACACCCTTCATCGGCCGCCTCGAACAGCTTCGTCAGGACTTCAACAGCTCGCTGTCGCGCCTGCAGGAGACGCTGAGCCAGGTCCGCAGCAATGTCGAGATGATCCAGAGCAACGGCAACCAGATGGCGGCCTCCGCCGAGGATCTGTCGAAGCGCACCGAGCAGCAGGCGGCTTCGCTGGAGCAGACCGCCGCCGCCGTCGACGAGATCACCGTCACCGTCCGCTCGTCCGCCGAGCGTGCCAAGGACGCGGATGCCATCGTGCGCGAAGCCAAGCGCAGCGCCGATGACAGCTCCGTGGTCGTCGGCAACGCCATCGACGCGATGGCACGCATCGAGGGCGCCTCGCGCCAGATCGAGCAGATCATCGGCGTCATCGACGAGATCGCGTTCCAGACCAATCTCCTGGCGCTCAACGCCGGTATCGAGGCGGCGCGCGCCGGTGACGCTGGCAAGGGCTTCGCCGTCGTCGCCATGGAAGTGCGCGAGCTGGCACAGCGCTCGGCCGCCGCCGCGAAGGAAATCAAGGGACTGATCAACAAATCGACCCAGGAGGTCAATTCCGGCTCGCAGTTCGTGCAGGAGGCCGGTTCTGTCCTGGCGCAGATCAGCAGCCAGATCGTCACGATCAGCCAGCATGTGGAAATGATTGCCCGCGCCAGCCACGACCAGGCAAGCGCGCTGCAGGAGGTCAACGCCTCGGTCAACCACATGGATCAGATGACACAGCAGAACGCCGGCATGGTGGAAGAGACCACGGCGGCAAGCCGCGAGCTGGCCACCGAAGCCGACGCGCTGTTGCATCTCATCCAGCAGTTCAAGATCGAAGCCGGATACAGCTCAGGCTATATGCGGGAAGAAGCGGCTTGACCGCAGCAACCATCATCATCGCAGGCGGACCGGTTGATCTCCAGCCGGTCCGCTTTTTTTGTCGCCTTGTAAGCGGCATACAGACGGTCGAGCACACGCCCGCCCCAGGGGAAAAGCGGCCAGGGATCGTGCCCATAGTCGAGGTAGAACAGATCCTCGTTGCGGCGCCATTGCTCCTCGCGCGCCCGGCATTGTAGTTCGATGGCCTTGGCCAAAGCGATGCTGTCCATCATGAGACATCTCCATGTTGTGGGCATCTCTTCAACTACACACAGACATTTGCTTTATAAACAGCCGTTTTCGCCTTATGTTTTTCAATTATGAAAAACACGGCATGGGATTCCTATCAACTTTTCCTCGATGTCGCCCGTGGCGGCGGGCTGACGGGAGCGGTCGCGACCAGCGGTTTGAGCCCGGCAACGATCGGCCGGCGCATGCTGGAGCTCGAAGGGCAGATCGGCCGCCTGCTTTTCGAGCGCAGCCAGGCCGGCTACACATTGACCGGCGATGGCCAGGCGCTGTTCGACCAATTGCTGGAGATGGAGGCCGCGGCTCGCAAGGTGGATAGCTGGCAGCGCGATGCCCAGGGCGGCGCGGTCGTCCGGATCGCCGCCGGCACCTGGGTCGGCTGGCTGCTCAGCCAGAACATGCCGGTGATCTGCTCGGAGCGGGACGGCTTTCGCATCGATCTGCATCTTGGCGAGCGCCGCGCCAGCCTTGCCCATCGCGAAAGCGATATCGGTATCCGCGCCTTCGAGCCGGAGGAAGCCAATCTTGCCGCCATCAAGACCGGCGATGTCGCCTATGCCGCCTATCAGGCCCGCAACATGCGCTTTGCCGGACCGCAGCGCTGGATCGCCGTGGCGGAAGACGAGGCGGTTTCGGCCTATCTGCGCTGGCCGCATCAGAACCGACGGCAGGAGATCGCCTTCACGGTCAGCCGCCCGCGGTCGCTTCATGATCTGGTGCTGGCGGGGTCTGGCATCGCGGTTCTGCCCTGCTTCGTCGGCGATCAGGAGCCGAGGCTGGAGCGCGTCGGCGAGGAAATAGCAGCCCTCCGCCACCGGCAATGGATCGTCATGAACAATGCCGATCGCCATCGCCGGGAAATTCGCACCGTGGTCGATCGCATGACCCGGTTGTTGAAGAGTCATTCGGAGCTGTTTGCCGGCAAGCGCCCGACCTACGCGTGAACCGGCGGCGATGAACCGCCGGTTTGCTCTTGTTCAGCGCGCCGCGTCGCCCCAGCGATATTCGACGGTGGCGTCATCCAGCTTGGCTTTCAGCTCCGGATCGAGCTTGAGATCGATGGCGGCGAGCGTGTCCGTCAACTGATCCGGGCGGCTAGCACCGATGATGGCTGACGTAATGACCGGATTGGCGGCGACCCAGGCAACGGCGAGCTTGACGAGCGACTGGCCTGCCTCTTCGGCGATGCCGCGCAGCTTCTCGATCGTTGCGAATTCGCGTTCGTGCCAATAGCGTTGCAGGTAGTTGGTACCGGCGCTGCGCAGCTGCGAGCTGAAGCGGCCTTCGGTCGGTGCGACATCGTGCCTGTGCTTGCCGGTGAGAAGGCCTCCGGCGATCGGATTGTAGGGGATGACGGCGATGCGTTGTTCTTCGGCAAGTGGCAGCAATTCGCGCTCGATTTGGCGGAACAGCAGATTGTAGCGCGGCTGCACCGAGACGAAGCGGGCGGTGCGCAAAAAGTCAGCGCGGCCAAGCGCCAGGGCCAGCCGATAGGCCAGGAAGTTCGACACGCCGACATAGCGGGCCTTGCCCGAGCGTACGATGATATCGAGCGCTTCCAGCGTCTCGTCGATCGGCGTTTCGCGATCGTCGGAATGCAGCTGGTAGAGGTCGACGTAATCGGTGCCGAGACGCCGCAGCGAAGCGTCGATGGCATCGAGAAGGTGCTTGCGGGATGCGCCCTGATCCCAGGATGACGGGCCGACCTTGCCGACGGCTTTGGTCGCGACGATGAAGCGGTCGCGCTTGCCCTTCAGCCAGCCGCCGACGATCTCTTCGGTGCGGCCGGCAAGCTGCTCGTCGCCGCCAAGCGGGTAAACGTCGGCCGTGTCGATGAAGTTGACGCCGGCGTCGGCCGCCTTGTCGAGAATGGCGTGGGCTGTGTCTTCCTGCTTGATCTGCAGGCCGAAGGTCATCGTGCCCAGGCATAGGCGCGAGACGCTGAGGCCGGTATTGCCGAATTTTTGGTACTGCATGATGCACCCTTGAATTATGGGTTGGGTTTGCCCGCTGGGCAGGGCTGCGAAACGGGCGTGAGACTATTCTAGGAGTGAGACGCTCCGATGTTAGCAAAGCTGGTTTCCGCATTCACGCAGGAAGCGGATCTTGAGTTCACAATCGCGTGCAAGCAGGAAGCGTCACCCTTTGCAAATCCGCCAAAGCTCGTAATGGCTTGCTTTTCCCCCTTGTGGCGTTCCGATTTCCTTTCTAGTCTAACGGGAAAAACAGAGGGTTGGGTGTCGCCAAGATGCCCTTGAACAAAACAGGAGTGACTATGAAGTCCATGTTCGCACGGCTCGCAGCAACGGCTTTCGCGGTCGTTTCGCTGGCGACGGCCGCTCAGGCAGAAGACAAGGTCGTCAATATCTACAACTGGTCGGATTATATCGACGATTCGATCCTGACCGATTTCACCAAGGAAACCGGCATCAAGGTCGTCTACGATACGTTCGATCAGAACGAGACGCTGGAAACCAAGCTTCTGGCCGGCAAGACCGGTTATGACATCGTCGTGCCGACGGCATACTTCCTGCAACGCCAGATCAAGGCCGGTGTCTTCCAGAAGCTCGACAAGTCCAAGCTGCCGAATATTTCGAACATGTGGGATACGGTGCAGCAACGCATCGCCACCTACGATCCGGGCAATCAATACGCCATCGACTACATGTGGGGCACCAGCGGCGTCGGCTACAATGTCGACAAGGTGAAGCAGATTCTCGGCACCGACGAAGCGCCCGATATCGACGTGATCTTCGATCCCAAGCTCGCCGCCAAGTTCAAGGATTGCGGCATCTATATGCTGGATTCGCCGACGGACGCCATTCCGGCCGCCCTGCGCTATCTCGGCCTCGATCCGAATTCGACCAAGGCCGAGGATTTCAAGAAGGCCGAGGCGCTGCTGACCTCGATCCGGCCCTTTGTCCGCAAATTCCATTCCTCTGAATATATCAATGCGCTCGCCAACGGCGATATCTGCATCGCCTTCGGCTATTCCGGCGATGTGCTGCAGGCACGCAATCGAGCCGTAGAAGCCAAGAACGGTGTGAACATCGGCTACTCGATCCCCAAGAAGGGCGCGCAGATGTGGTTCGACGTCATGGCGATTCCCGCCGATGCGCCGCATGTCGCGGAAGCGCATGCCTTCCTCAATTACATCATGAAGCCGGAAGTCATCGCCAAGGCCAGCAACTTCGTCTCTTACGCCAACGGCAACAAGGCGTCGCAGCAGTTCGTCAACAAGGACGTGCTTGAAGATCCGGCTGTCTACCCGACGGATGAGGTCAGGAGCAAGCTGTTCACGCTCACCCCTTGGGATCCGAAAACACAGCGCGTCGCCACGCGCTTGTGGACAAAGGTCACCACTGGCCAATAATTCGAAGAGGCCCGGACGGCAACGTCCGGGCCTTTCCTTAGGAGGATAAGGTAAGAATGAAGAGCGTGCCGGGTAGGGGAAGAGCCGGTGCTAGAGCATTTCCAGGAAAAGTGCGCAGCGGTTTTCCGTCCGGAATGCGAAAAAACAAGATGGAGCATTTTCGCGATTCGAAGAAAAGCGGAAATGCTCTAGGACAGCCCGCCCGGCATCCATTTGGGGATAGATGATGAAGTCACTCGGTAATATCCGGCGTTCCTTTGCTCCTTGGAGCGACCCTTCGGCCAAGCCGTACATTTCCTTCAAGAACGTGACGAAGAAGTTCGGTGATTTCACCGCCGTCGACAATCTCTCCCTGGATATCTACAACCGCGAATTCTTCGCTCTCCTCGGCGCATCGGGCTGCGGCAAGTCCACGTTGCTGCGCATGCTGGCGGGCTTCGAGCAGCCAACGACGGGCGAGATCGTGCTCGATGGCCAGAACCTTGCCGGCACGCCGCCCTATCGCCGCCCCGTCAACATGATGTTCCAGTCCTACGCGCTGTTTCCGCATATGTCGGTGGAAAAGAATATCGCCTTCGGCCTGCGCCAGGACGGCATGCCGAAAGCCGAGATCGACGATCGCGTCGCGCAGATGCTGAAGCTCGTAAAGCTCGAGCAATTCGCCAAGCGCAAGCCCAACCAGCTTTCCGGCGGCCAGCGCCAGCGCGTGGCGCTGGCCCGCTCGATTGCCAAGCGTCCGAAGGTGCTGTTGCTCGACGAGCCGCTCGGCGCGCTCGACAAGAAGCTGCGCGAGGAGACGCAGTTCGAACTCATGGATCTGCAGCAGAGCCTCGGCCTCACCTTCGTCGTCGTCACCCATGACCAGGAAGAAGCGATGACCATGGCGGACCGCATCGCCGTCATGAGCCACGGCAAGGTGGTGCAGGTGGCGACACCGGCGGAAATCTATGAGGCGCCCAATTGCCGCTTCGTCGCAGACTTCATTGGCGATGTGAACATCCTCGACGGCAACGTTACCTCCGCGCAGTCTGGCATCGTCGAAATCGCTGTCGATTCCGCCCTCACGCTGCGCACCGCCTCCAGCGAGGCACCGGCCGCGGGAAGCCGCGCCAGCCTCGCTATCCGGCCTGAGAAGTTGAGGGTCACGCCGCGCCCGCCGGCCAACGCGTCGGTCAATGCCACCGAAGGCGAGATCTGGGATATCGCCTATCTCGGCGACATGACCGTTTTCCATGTGAAGCTGAAGAGCGGACAGGTGCTCAAGGCCTCGTCGCTGAACGCGGTTCGCGCCGTGGAAGAACCCTTCGCCTATGACCAGAATGTCTGGGTGTCCTTCGACGAAAATGCCGGCGTATTGTTGAAGGACTGATCATGAGAGCGCTCGGTTCCTCCCTCTATCAGCGCCTCGTCATCATCATTCCCTATGCCTGGCTGCTGATCTTCTTTCTCGCGCCCTTTCTCATCGTCTTCCGCATCTCGCTGTCGACCAAGGCGCTGTCCGTCCCGCCCTACGATCCGTCGTTCGCCTGGGCCGACAGCTTCGCCGACTGGTGGGACAAGCTGCAGACCATGTCGTTCGACAACTACGTATGGCTGACCGGCGATCCGCTCTATATGAATGCCTACATTCAGAGCCTTCAGATCGCTGGCATCTCGACGCTGTTGACGCTGATCATCGCCTATCCCATCGCCTACGGCATGGCGCAGGCGCCGCGCACGATCCGGCCCACTTTGCTGATGCTGGTCATCCTGCCCTTCTGGACGAGCTTCCTGATCCGCGTCTATTCCTGGATGTCGATCCTCAGCACCACGGGTCTGCTGAACCAGCTGTTGATGGCGCTCGGCATCATCCACGAACCGCTTGTCATCCTCAACACCAATACGGCCGTCTATATCGGCATGGTCTATTCCTATCTGCCCTTCATGATCTTGCCGCTCTATTCCGCGCTGGAGAAGATGGACGACACGCTGATCGAAGCGGCGCAGGATCTCGGCTGTACGCGGATCGGCGCCTTCTGGCGCGTCACCTTTCCGCTCTCCATTCCCGGAGTCATTGCCGGCTGCATGCTGGTCTTCATTCCAGCTGTCGGCGAGTTCGTCATTCCCGACCTGCTCGGCGGCTCGGAAACCCTGATGATCGGCAAGGTGCTCTGGACCGAATTCTACAGCAATACCGACTGGCCGCTGGCATCGGCGGTGGCGACCATCCTGCTTCTGGTATTGGTGGTGCCCATCGTCTTCTTCCAGCATTTCCAGGCCAAAGCCGACGAGAAGGGGAGATAGTCAATGATCCGCTGGTCTCGTTTCAACATCGTCTCGGTCACCCTCGGTCTGGCCTTCCTCTATCTGCCGATCCTGCTGCTGGTCATCTACTCCTTCAACAGGTCTCGGCTGGTCACGGTCTGGGGCGGTTTCTCGACCCAATGGTATGTGCATCTGTTCAGCAACGACACCATGCTGAGCGCCGCCTGGCTGACGGTGCGCATTGCGCTGCTATCGGCGACCATCGCCACCGTGCTTGGCACTATGGCGGCACTCACCTTGGTGCGTTACACGCGTTTCCGCGGCCGAATCCTGTTTTCGGGCATGATTTATGCGCCGCTGGTCATGCCTGACGTCATTACCGGCCTGTCGCTGCTGCTGCTGTTCGTGGCGTCCGGCGTCGACCGCGGCTTCTGGACGATCGTCTTGGCCCACACGACACTGACCATGTGTTTCGTCGCCGTCGTCGTGCAATCGCGCCTGCTGACGTTCGATCGATCGATCGAGGAGGCGGCGCTGGATCTGGGCGCTCCGCCGGTGCGCACCTTCTTCGAGATCACGCTTCCGATCATCGCGCCGGCCGTGTTTTCGGGCTGGGTCCTGGCTCTGACGCTGTCGCTCGACGATCTGGTAATCGCGACCTTCGCGTCCGGCGCCGGTGCCAAGACGCTGCCGATGCTGATCTACAGCCAGGTCAAGCTCGGCGTCACGCCGGAGATCAACGCCATCTGCACCATCCTGATCGGCGTCGTCGCCATCGGCGTCATCTGCGCTTCCATTGCGACCAAGCGTCGCGAGGTCCAGCGCCAAAGGGACGAGCACGCGGCGGCCGCAGCTTGAGACAAGGTTGCGCGGAGCGGATTATTGCTCTTGCGGCTGGGCCGGTTTCTGCAAAAGCGTCGTCACCGGCGAGACGACCGGATCCGGCCAAGTGCCGCCAATGAAGAAGGGCAGCATCGGCAGCTCCTCCGAATCGGCGGGCGCGGTTGCGTCGATCGCGCCTGAAAGCGCCAGGCCATTGCTGCGGAAGGGAACGACACCATTCAATGTCACGGTTTCGTTCCGCCCGGCGATCGTGGCGTTCTGGACCTCGGCCGATCCCTTTGCGAAGCTTGCATCGACATTGATGCTGTCGAAATCGAAGGATCCGCCGGCAATGTCACTCATTCGGAAGAAGGCTTTTTCCGCCGCCAGACCCCGGAAGGTCGAGATGTCGAATTGGCGGAAGGAGCCGGTGGTCGACTGGAAATGCATATTTCCGGCGACGTCGCTGAGCGTGGCGACCCAGATCGGCTTGGAGGTGCTGAGCGCGAGGTCCAGCGACCCTGCTGTCATCAACGGCAGCGGGCCTGGCAGCTTCAACCGGGTAAAGAGCCCGCCGAAATCAGCATTGCGGATGGATATCTGCAATTTGCCGCCGCCATCGAAGTCTCCTGGAGCGACCTCCAGATGGGCGGTCAGCGAGCCCCCCTCGAAGCCGCTGTCGCCGATGTCGAATTTCGCCTTGCCGCCGGCGACGAGCAAGCTCGCGCCGATATTGTCGAACTGGAAGGGGCCGAGCGCCGCCTTGTTGGATGAAAGCGTCATATCGAGATCGAGCCGCTGCAGCGGATTGCCGTTCAGCAGCGCATCGAAGGCGGTCTCGGCGGCGAGACGCATGGAGAAGGCGGCCAGGAACGGATTGAGGTTCATCTGGTCGAAGGCGAGCGTGCCGGAAATCTTCGGCTTGCCAGCCGTGGTGTAGCTCAGATCCATGACGCCGGAGGCAGCGGAATCGTTGACCTTGAAATTCAGATTGTTGAAGCGCAGGCCGTTCTCGATCGCTGCTATATCGGCGTTGAGCGAGACGTTCTTCAGCGCATCGGCGGCCGGCAGGTGCTGTCCGCTCCACGCCAGGAAGGAAGGCACGTTGGGCACGCTGAGCTCGAGATTGCCGGCAAGCGTCGAAAGATCCGAGATGCTGGTGACGCCCGCATAAGTCCAGCTGATCAGCGGCGAAGAGAAACTGGTCCTGGCATCAACGCTCTTGCCGGCGAAAAGCAACAGAGGCTGGGTGGAATCGAAGTTGAGCTTGACGTCCTGCCCGTTGAAACGGGCGAGGATGACAGCCGTCATCGGGCGGGACAGCCGTGGCCACGATATGTCCGCATTGACACCGTTCATCTTGTAGACGTTGCCGCTGCGATCGTCCGTCATCTCGACGCTGCCATCCTCGATGGTCAGCATGCCGATGGCGGCATCCTGGTCCTTGGGTATCGACACACCTTGGCTGGACGAGGACGCGTCCACCTGCTCGATCGCCTTGGAAAGGCGGCCTTCGTTCGTCCAATCGATGAGGCCGTTCTCGTCGCGCCGGATGTAGAGGGTCGGGCGCAGGAAATGGAATTCATGAAAATGCGCGCGTCCGCGGATGGCTGAAAGCAGCGAGAAATCCGCCGATAGGCTGTCGACATGGCCCAGTACCTTGCCGTTCTTCGTCGGCTCGCGGATCGTAACCTGATTGAGCGTCACGCGCGGCGTCGGCCAGAAATCGAGAGTGGGATCGCCCTCGATCTGGGCGCGGTATCCCGTCCATTCCGAAAGCGCCTTTTCGATGCCGGAGCGAACCAGCCCGCTGGAGATCAGGAAAGGCGCCGTCGCTCTGAAGACAGCAAAGATGATGAGGATTGTTAGAAGAATGATACCGGTCGTGCGAACGACGCTCGGCAGCCAGCGCGAGGCCGATCGCATCGTCAACCACCATTTATTGTTTCTCGACGCTCTCATATCCCGTGGAAACTCTCAAACTGATAGGGACGATCTGCCTATGCTTGCCGGATATAGGAAATGTTTAGCGGATGCAAACATTGCACACTGGAAATGCCCACAACTCCATGACTTTATAGTGCGCTGCAACATTGGTATATAAGGCGAGAAGCAGGGAGGGAAATATGCAAGATCAACAGCCACTTTGGACGCCATCGGAAGAATTTCGCCGCCAGAGCCCGATGTTTTCCTTCATGCAGGAATGCAACCAGCGTTTCGGCCTGTCAATGCCCGATTTCTGCGGCCTGCATGCCTGGTCCATCGCCGATCGCGAGAACTTCTGGACAGCGGTCTGGGATTTCTGCGGCATCAAGGGAAAGCGTGGAGAGAGGGCGCTGATCAATGGCGACCTCATGCTGGAAGCCCGCTTCTTTCCCGATGCCGAACTGAATTTTGCCGAGAATCTGCTGTCGAGAAGCGGCGAGGGCGATGCGCTGGTGTTCTGGGGCGAGGACAAGGTGCGCGATCGCTGGTCGTGGGACCGGCTGGCGGCGATGGTATCGCGCCTGCAGCAGGCCTACCGCGCCCTCGGCATCGGCAAGGGCGATCGCGTGGCGGCAATGATGCCGAACATGCCCGAAACCATCGCCTGCATGCTGGCGGCCGCGTCGATCGGCGCGATATGGTCCTCCTGTTCTCCGGATTTCGGCGAGCAGGGCGTCATGGATCGGTTCGGCCAGATCGAACCGAAGCTTTTCATCGCCTGCAGCGGCTATTGGTATGGCGGCAAGCTGCAGGATGTCACGTCGAAGGTCAGCGCCATTGCACAGCGGCTGAATGTACCCACCCTCGTCGTGCCCTATGCCGGCAGCGCCGACGCGGTCGTGGCAGCGACGCCTGATGCGCGAACCCTTGATGCGTTTGTCGCGCCGTTCGAGGCGAAGGCGGTCGAGTTCGTCGCGGTGCCCTTCTCTCATCCGCTGTTCATCCTGTTTTCCTCCGGCACCACCGGCGTGCCGAAATGCATCGTCCATTCCACCGGCGGCGCGCTTCTGCAACTGATCAAGGAGCATCGGCTGCATTGCGGCGTCGTTCCCGGCGAAAAGGTCTTCTATTTCACCACCTGCGGCTGGATGATGTGGAACTGGCTCGTGACCGGGCTTGCCGCCGGCGCGACGCTCTGCCTCTACGATGGATCGCCCTTTGAGCCCGACGGCAACATCCTGTTCGACTATGCGCAGGAAGAGAAGTTCGCTCTGTTCGGCACCTCGGCCAAATATATTGATGCCGTTCGCAAGAGCGGCCTGACCCCGAGGACATCGCATGATCTTTCAAGCCTGCGATTGATGACCTCCACCGGCTCACCGCTGTCTCCGGAAGGCTTCTCCTTCGTCTATGAAGGCATCAAGGACGATGTCCAGCTCGCTTCCATCTCCGGCGGCACCGATATCGTCTCCTGCTTCGTGCTCGGCAATCCGCTGCAGCCTGTCTGGCGCGGCGAGATCCAGGGGCCAGGTCTCGGCCTTGCCGTCGACGTCTGGAACGAGGACGGCAAGCCGGTGCGCGGCGAGAAGGGCGAGCTGGTCTGCGCCAAGGCCTTTCCCTCGATGCCTGTCATGTTCTGGAATGATCCAGAGCGCGCCAAATATCATGCCGCCTATTTCGAGCGTTTCGACAATGTCTGGTGCCATGGCGACTTCGCCGAATGGACCGAGCACGGCGGCCTGATCATTCACGGCCGCTCGGACGCCACGCTCAATCCCGGCGGTGTGCGCATCGGCACGGCCGAGATTTACAATCAGGTCGAGCAGATCCCGGAGATTCTGGAGGCGCTCTGCATCGGTCAGGATTGGGACGACGATGTCCGCGTCGTCCTTTTCGTCCGCCTCGCCGCCGGCGCTTCGCTGACGGAGGAGCTGGTCAAAGCGATGAAGACGCTTATCCGTACCGGTGCTTCGCCTCGCCACGTGCCGGCCAAGATCATCGCCGTTGCCGATATTCCGCGCACGAAATCCGGCAAGATCGTCGAGCTTGCGGTGCGCGATGTCGTGCATGGCCGGCCCGTCAAGAACAAGGAGGCGCTTGCCAATCCGGAAGCGCTGGATCTCTTCGCCGGGCTGGAGGAGCTGAAGACTTGAGCCGTACCCTAAAACTGAGGGGCAAACGATGACCCCCCTCTGCTAACTTCGCGTTAAGAAAGATTGGTCAAAGGTAAAAGCCGACTTGAGACCGTTCGCATGAGCTATGAGCGGATTGGAGCTTCCCCTGGCTCCCGAGACATGAAGTTAACCGACTCGAGCTTTCGTTAGGCAGCATCAACTTCAAAGGCAGCGCGTTCGCTGCCTTTTTTTCGTTCCGTCGCACGCAAATACGCGCCCGCTCTGTACATTGGCCTACCGACCAAGTATGTGCAGGCTTGAAGAAGAGGCCTGCGACGTGCGGGCCACGATGATCCGTGCCGCTTGGCACGCGAAGAATTCCGAAAGACAAGATATGACCGAATTCGAAGGCATCGTTCCTGCGATTGCCCAGGCTTTGGCAAAGCGCGGTTACGAAGTGCTGACGCCGGTGCAAAAAGCCATGCTCGATCCCGACCTTGCCGGCAAGGACGCGCTGGTATCGGCCCAGACCGGCTCCGGCAAGACGGTAGCCTTTGGCCTGGCGCTTGCCCCAACCCTGTTGGATGGCGCAGAGCGCTTTGGCCGCGCCGGCACGCCGCTGGCCTTGGCGATCGCGCCCACCCGCGAACTGGCGCTTCAGGTCCAGCGCGAGCTGGAATGGCTCTATGAATTGACGGGCGCCACCATCGTCTCATGCGTCGGGGGCATGGACATGCGCACCGAAAAGCGGGCGTTGGAGCGCGGCGCGCATATTGTCGTCGGCACGCCGGGCCGCCTTTGCGACCATATCCGCCGTAATTCGCTCGATATTTCCGCGCTGAAGGCCGTCGTACTGGATGAGGCCGACGAGATGCTCGATCTCGGCTTCCGCGAGGACCTCGAATTCATCCTGGAAACGTCGCCGGCCGAGCGGCGGACGCTGATGTTTTCCGCGACCGTGCCGCGCTCGATCGCCAAGCTTGCCGAGAATTACCAGCGTGACGCGGTGCGTATCGCCACGGCTTCGGAAACCAAGCAGCATGTCGATATCGACTATCGCGCCCTGACGGTGGCGCCGAGCGACAGGGAAAACGCCATCATCAACGTTCTGCGCTACTACGAGGCGCAGAATGCCATCGTTTTCTGCTCGACGCGTGCAGCCGTCAACCATCTGACGGCGCGCTTCAACAATCGCGGCTTCTCTGTCGTCGCCCTGTCGGGTGAGCTTAGCCAGAGCGAGCGCACACATGCGCTGCAGGCCATGCGCGACGGCCGCGCCCGCGTCTGCATTGCCACCGACGTCGCTGCCCGCGGGATCGACCTGCCGGGCCTCGATCTGGTGATTCACGCTGATATACCGACCAATCCGGAAACGCTGCTGCATCGAAGCGGCCGCACCGGCCGTGCCGGCCGCAAGGGCGTCAGCGCTCTGATCGTGCCGCTCAGCGCCCGCCGCCGCACCGAACGCCTGCTGGAGGCAGCTCGCCTGCGCGCCACCTGGGCGAAGCCGCCGTCGGCGGATGAAGTGAACGAACGCGACGACGAGCGTCTGCTCGCCGATCCGATTTTCTCCGAACCGCTACGGGATGAGGAGCAGTTGCTGGTAAAGCGGCTGCTGGAAAGCCATGGCGCCGAACAGATCGCGGCCGCATTCCTGCGTCACTATCGGGCGCGTCACTCCGCGCCGGAAGAGCTGCAGGACGTGCCGGCTGAAGGCGAGCGCAAAAAGCCTCGCCGAGACGATTTTCCTGTTTTCCGCGATGACGCGCCCGGCTCTTCTTCCTCTGGACGCAACGATTTCACCGACGGCGTCTGGGTGTCGCTTTCTGTAGGACGCAAGCAGAACGCCGAGCCGCGTTGGCTGATCCCGATGCTCTGCCGCAACGGCAACCTGACCAAGCGTGACATCGGCGCGATCAAGATGCAGCCGGAGGAAACCTTCGTCGAATTTTCACAGGAAGGCGCCGAGCGCTTCCTTGCAGCTATCGGGCCTGACAAGACGCTGGAAAGAGGCATCCGCGTGAAGCCGCTCGCCGGAGTGCCGGATTTTTCGCAGGCGAGGAGGGAAGGGGATTTCGAGAAAAAGAAACCCTTCGCCGACAAGGGCGCCCGCCCTCAGGAGGGCGGCAAGCCGAAATGGAAATCAGACCGCAAGCCGGAACGGACGCAGGCAGGCGAGAGCGTTGCTTCGGAACGCCAGGATAAGAAGCCCTGGGTGAAGAAGCCCGGCAAACCGCATTTCGCCAAAAGCGATGCAGCCCCGGCGCCCGGCAAGCCGAATTCGCGAGCCAAGCGCAAGGCGACGAAGGTTCGGGGGGAGTAATTTCCGCTGTGCTGCGCCTGGGTCAGGCGCGGCGCATGCCGGCGCGATACGAATTGAGCTAGGGATAGGCATAGAGAGAATGTCCGGCCCGCGCCATTTGCAGGCGCTCGAGGACTGAGGCAGAATGCCGCCATCGAATATGCGGCAGGATAGGCTCATGCTCATTGGTTCATGTCATTGCGGCAAGGCAAGTTGGACCCTCGAGGGTGATCCAGGCTCGATCACGGCATGCAACTGCACTCTCTGCCGGCGCTATGGCGCGCTGTGGGCCTATGACTACGAAGGAGAGCGTATCTCCATCGCCGGAGAGACTGCCTCCTATACGCGCGCCGCAGAGAAGCAGCCCTCTCTCGAAATACTATTCTGCCCAGCCTGTGCCTGTGTATTGAGCTGGCGCGGCTTGAGGCTTCAAAGGGACGGCCGCCGGCGCATGGCCGTCAACCTGCGGCTTGCACCACCGGATCTTGTCTATGAATTGCCGATCGATCATTTCGATGGGCTGGACACGTTTGAAGACCTACCTTCCAAAGGCCGATGTGTGCGTGATCTCTGGTTTTGACAGCGGCAGCCCCGCCGAAGGTTACGATGCACCTTGGCTGCAGCTATTGCCCGATAGTGGTGCGTTTCCACCACCATCAAACTAAGATCATCTTCAATTCGCCAGCACCCTCGGCGACGGGAAGGTGATTTCCACCAGCGTTCCTTCATTGGGCGCGGAGTTGATCGAGAAGCTCGCCCGGTTGGCGTCGACCATGGCTTTCGTCAGCGGCAGGCCGAGGCCGGTGCCGTCGCCGCGCTTGCGGGAATTGGTCGACACCTGTCGGAAAGGCTTCATGGCCTGTTCCAGTTCCGAGCGTGTCATGCCGACGCCCGTGTCCCGGATGCGCAAGACAACGCTGCCATTGCCTTCATAGGAGGTCGACACGACGATCTGGCCGCCTGAAGGCGTGAAGCGGATGGCGTTGGACAGGATATTCAGCGCGATCTGCTTGATCGAACGCTGGTCGGCCACGACATTCGGCACGGCTTGCGACAGCGCGGTGCGGATGATGACGCGCTGGCTGTTGGCCTGTGGCTGCACCAGCGAGACCGACTCGGTGATCGCCTCGTTCAGGCCGACCGACGCGAATTCCAGATCCATCTCGCCGGCCTCGATCTTGGAAATGTCCAGCAGATCGTTGACGATGTCGAGCACATGCCGGCCGGAGCGGCCGATATCGGTCGCATATTCGATATAGCGCGAATGGCCGATCGGCCCGAAACGCTCGCCGGCCATCATGTCGGAAAAGCCGATGATGGCATTGAGCGGCGTGCGGATCTCGTGGCTGACGCGGGCGAGGAAATCCGTCTTGTGGGCATTGGCGGTTTCGGCGGCGCGTTTGGCGTTGCGCAGCTCTTCTTCAGTCCGCTTCCATTGCGTGATGTCGCGGATGACGGCGCAGTAGCCGTTGGAGGAATTGAGCCGGCCCATGGTCATGAACAGCGGCACGAAGCCGCCAGACGCTTCGCGACCGATCACTTCGCGACCGTCGTTGAGCACGCTTGCGACGCCGTGGCCGGAAAGGCCGCTGAGATAATCGAGCACCGCCCTCTGGCTTTCATGGGCAAACAGCATGGTGAAAGGTTTGCCGCGGGTTTCCTGGTCGTCGTAGTTGAAGAGCGCGCTCGCCGAGCGGTTCACCGAGCGGATCTCGCCCTCCTGGCCGATGATGATCACCCCGTCGGTCGCCGTTTCCAGCGTCGAGCGCAATTCCTCGATCTCGACCTGCAGCTTGGCGACCTTTTCGAGGATGCGTTCGGGGCGGGCTTCCTCGGCAACCGGTTGCGGCGGGGCAGACGGCTCGCTCTTCTCCACCGGCATCAGCGCCAGCATCAAGGCGGTGCCGTCCTCCCAGCGGATCGATTGCAGCCGCGCGGTGACCGGCACCAGCGCGTCGTCGGCGCGCACGACCATCATCGTGCCCGGCTGCTCGGTCTTGCCTTCCAGATCATTGCGCTGCAGGAGCGCGTCCAGACCCCCGACGTGCTCGAGATCCGTCAGGCTCTCGTAACCGGTCAGCCGCAGAAATTCCGGATTGCCGTGGATCAGCCGATCGCCGGCATGAACGAGGATGGCCAGCGGCAACTGATCGACGATCTCAGCCGACAGGCCGGTGTGCATTTTTATGCGCGGCGGAATGGCGGTGCTCAGAACATCAAGCGGATCGAAATCCTCTTCCGGCTCGGCTGAGGCGCCTTGCGTTTCGGCGGGAGGATTGCCGGTGGCGGCATCGTCCGGTTTCTCCGCAGCGTCGGCGGGTTCCTGGCTCGGTTCGGATGCCAGTTCGCTCGCTTCCGCCGCAACGTCGGCATGCTGAGCGTCGACATTGTCGTTTCCGACGGTCGTTTTGGCCGTGTCGGACAGGATTTCGTCAGCCGCGTTCGGTTGCGGCGCGATATCGACGCTTTCCTCAGATTGCTCAGTGGGCGGCTCAGTGCGCTTGCCGAAGGGTTCGAGCTGCCGAGCGATTTCCCGAAAGGCGGCCTGCTCGCTTGCTGAAAGGCCGGCCGGTGTCAGCGGACGGCGCTCGTAGAGCCGTATGACCTTGTCCGACTCGCGGCGGTTCGGCGTGTCGGCGATCTGCAGAGCCGGTGGCTCCTCGCTTGTGGTGGGGGCGTCTTCAATCGTTGCATGGCCGATATCCTCGGCTTGTTCGGTCGCGGTTGCGTCTTCCGGCTCGGGAGCTGGATGTTCGGTCGCCGCCTCTTCCATCTCCGCCGTTTGGTCGATAGCGACAGGGGGCGTGGACTGGTCGTCCTGCTCGCCCAGGGTCATTCCACGCTTCGTCGGATCTTCGATGGTATCCGCCAGACGGACGACGCCGAAGCCTCTGAAGCCGTCGAATTCGCGGCTGCGCGTATAGGTCGGCAAGGCGGCTAGGTCTACCGGCACCATCAGGCCCGTGCCTTCCACCGGCCAATAGATCGTCCGACCCGACCAGGTGTCGCGCCGCGCCAGCAGTTCGGCGATCTTGCCGTCCGGATCGAGATTGAAGCGGGCGGCGACATCGGTAAAGGCGGCGCCTGCGAGCTGCGCCGCGTGCGGTCCCACAGCATCGGCGAACTCACGCGAAACCTCGCTGAAGTGGCCTGCGGCATCGATCTTCCACACGAAGCGGGTGGCGCGGCCGTTGCGCTTGAAAGTGAAGCTCTCCGCGTGATCGTCTTGGGCAGCGGGCGCTTCGGACGCGGCGGCCGGCTCGGCGCTCACATCCGTTGGGGCATCGGCGATATGGTCTTCACCATCATCTGCCGCTTCCATATTCGGTTCGTCGGATTGGGCGGCCGCTTCGACATCGGCGTCGCTTGCGCCATCCATCAGGGCTAGCGCATGCGTGTCTTCCGCTGCGCTATCGGTGGCCGGAGTTGCCTCGGCCTGTTCGTCCGGCTGATATTCCGGCGTCTCGTCCAGTTCCTGAATATGCGCCACCGCATCGATGACGTCGCCGAAGGGCGCTGTCGCAGCGGGGTTGGGAGCTTCCTCCAGGGCCGCACCTTCCAGTTCCCGGCGAGCCTCTTCCGCCTGCGGTTCGGCCGAAGCCGACGCGGCGCCGAGGCTACCTGTCGGATCGAGGTGACCGAGGGCGGTTTCGACGACGAACAGCAGGTGCAGGGCGGGGATTTCCGACAGCTTGCCGATGGCGGCCGGCAGATAGCCGCGACCGGTCGGGATCGGTCGCTTGATCAACCGGTCCGGCTGCGCGCCGGCCATGGTCGTCAGCATTCTCGCCGTCTGCGGCGTGACGCCCAGCGTGCCGAAGCGGGCGGATGCGGCGATCACTTCGCCGTCGCGGCCGACGACGGCCATGTGGGTATCGGGGTCGTCGAACCCATCGATCATGCGCTTGGCGCATTCGGCTGATGCCATCGGCTTGGCCGAGACCGGCGAGGAAAACAGGATTGCTTCCTCGTCCGCCTGAATGCGGATGAGTTCGACCGCCGCGTTGACGACCGCGCGCTGGAAGCCGGAGGCCATGCGGATCAGGAAAGTACGCTGGTCGCCAATGCCGCCAAGTCCGCGCGCCGTCGCTTCGATCTGGCGGAACGAGACGTCGCCGGGCTTCGGTCCCTGATCGAGGAAATCGTAGATGACGTCGTAGCCGAAGAGGTTGGCGCCGGCGCCATTGGCCCACAGCACGCGATCCATGCCGGTCGAGAACATTACCATGGCTTCACCACGGGCAAAGCGTTCCCGAACGCGCGGATGCACGGCAATGTCAATGAACGGATATTGAACTGCGGGCATATTCCAACCTGTTTTGCGGGCGTGACCGCCTCTCGTGTTTTAACGGTTTATTAATAACCGTACCCCGCTTTTGGGTCCAGCAAAGGCCCCATCTTTCGGCCGGAAAGGTTAATACGTTGTGCGTCGCACAATTATGTTGCACTGCACAATTTTTTATATTATATAAGCCTCACACAGTTCACGAAGGGTGCCTCGAAGAGGACCCGTATAGGAGCGTAATCATGGCTACTGTAAAGAAAGACGACGTTTTTTCAACGGCTGCATTCGATCCTTCCAAGGTCTCCGAATCCTTCCGCGAATTCGCGGAAAAGGGTGCTGCCCAGTCCAAGGAAGCCTTCGCCAAGATGAAGGCTGCCACCGAGGAAGCCGGCAAGACCGTCGAAGCGACGGTGCAGACTGCACAGGCTGGTTCCGTTGAGATCGGCCTCAAGGCAATCGACGTTCTGCGCACCAATGCCGAAAGCTCGCTGGCACACATGGAAGCCCTGCTTCGCGTCAAGTCCGTTGCCGAACTGTTCGAACTTCAGACCTCCTTCATCCGCAAGCAGGCCGAAGTCACCATCGAACAGGCCAAGTCCATTCAGGAAACCACCAAGAAGGTTGCTGAAAAGCTGGCAAAGCCGGCCAAGGATGCAGCCGAAAAGGCAATGGCTTCCTTCAAGGTCGCCTGATTTCCCAAAAGCCTCCCAAGGCATGAACGTCCCGTTTTCAGGTGAAAGCTCTGAAGGCGGGGCTTTTCGTTTAGGGACGGTTCCTGTTCGTGCAAATGCTGGCGGCGCACCACCATCCGGATATCTTTGAAGCTTTTTTGTATTGCGGGGAGATAGGACTTGAAATAATTTCAAAGTCCTCGTATGTCACCCCCGTTCGCGGCGACGCGAGCATGTGCGGTTGTAGCTCAGTTGGTTAGAGCGCAGGTTTGTGGCACCTGAGGTCGGAGGTTCGAGACCCCCCAACCGTACCATTCTCTCCCCAGTCGATCAGACATGATAGCTCTCCCGGCACCGGCCGAGGGCTATTCCTTGCTTTCAGGTTTCTTTACGACATGCCCCGGCGAGATCGGATCGCTTGCGGGAAAGGTTTCCTCGAGCGCCTCTTCGAGGTAGTCGTCCTGTTCCTTGTGGTCTTTCTCAGCCTGCTTCGGTTTCTTTTTCTCGCTCATCATCCTTACTCCCCAAAGTGCTCCTGAAATAACTAGACCACGGGATGCCCTTGTCCAGCGTAGCCTCATCTGAGCGCCGTGTCGCGCGCTTCTTGGGACTCACCGGGAGATGCTCTTAGAATGTAATCCGCGACACGATCGTAGCGCGGCCACGTGGTGGTATTGCGGGCGTCTCGGGGGGAACTCTGAATGTCTTTCGCACGGCGCGCGGCGCGGCGCCGGGGATGGCGCTTTCGACTGCGGCGATATCCTCGGGTTTGACTTTGGAGGCGCTGCAGGCACCCTGTTTGTTCCAGAGGCTTTCAGCAATGCTGCTGCCCACCGCGGCGGTGATGGCTGTTCCGGCTATATCGTTCTGCTGAACTTTATTTGCTTTCACCATCCCCCGGATGGCCTCGCCGAGTATCTTGGCGGAATCCTCGAACGACACGTTGCGTACCTGGTCGAACCGCTTGCTATTCTCGCCATCCACAATGCAATGGTGCGCCGTGAACAGCCAGTCGTGGATCATGTAGGCCGGCGCATAACCCCACGGCGACAATCCTTTGAAGACCTGCGCGATCTTCGGAATAGAGCCACCGTCCGTGTACATCAAGCCGGGCTGGATTTCGGCGCCGGGTAGAGAGCGATCAGCTCGGCGGAACGTCAAGGGATCGGCAGGATCGGGAACGAAGACGAACTTGCCATCTCCGCTGGAATCACCCTCGCCAACCCACATCACCAACAGGCTGCCGGTTAGCGTCGCCGGAGCAAGCTGTGAAAAGTCGACAGTCGTGCATGCGCTGAGACCAACGGCAAGCGCCGTGAAGAATACCCCGCCTTTCAGCATCAAGCGCTCCCTCGGAATCTGCTCGAATGAAATGAAAGCCTGCCACTCTACTTATGCACGAGCTGGCCGCATGCGCAAATAAAACCGAAAGTCTTGCACGGCGAGGACGCGGTGCCGGCCTCCGACGATGGACCAGCGAGACTTCCTATGGAACCCTGCCTGCTCCCGACCGTTAGCCAATATCAGCAACAAGACGGAAGGAACTGGCATGTCCGTGCCGCGCGAGCCGATTCCCGAGACGCCACCGATGCCTGATCCGGGTTGGGCACCGAAGCCGCCGATTGAGGAGCCGGATCCGGATAGGATGCCGGATGAAATTCCCGTGCCCAATCCTGATGAGAACGAGGAGCCGCCGAAACATGCTTAGGGCGAGGCGGGCCTTTACAGGAACATCCGCCGTTCTTCGCTGACCAGTTCCTGCAGGAAATCCGACACGGTGCGCACTCGCACGAGATCGCGGGCACTTTCGTGATAAACAGTCCAATAGGCGCGCTTGATGGAGATATCGGGCAGGATGCGGGTGAGTTCCGGGAATTGCCTGGCGATGTAATCGTGCAGGATGCCGATGCCGGCGCCGGAGCGAACCGCTTCCGTCTGGCCGATGGAGGTGGAGATTTCGAAAGAGGCATCCCAGCTGCGCATGATCTCGCCGGAGAAATTTAGCGAGGCGGTGAAGATCAGGTCCTCGACATAGCCGATGCGCGGATGCAGCTTCAGCGCTTCCACGCTATCGGGCAGGCCTGCCTGCTCCAGATAGGCTTTCGAGGCATAGAGGCCGAGCGTGTAATCCGTCAGCTTGGAGGAGACCAGGCGGCCCTGCTCGGGGCGCTCGAGCGTGATCGCGATGTCGGCCTCGCGCTGTGACAGCGAAAAGGAGCGAGGCACCGGCACGAGCTGGATGCGCAGCTCCGGATAACGCGCGATCAGCCGTCCGAGCCTAGGCGCCAGGAAGGAGACGCCGAAACCGTCCGGCGCGCCGATGCGCACCGTGCCGGTAATGGCGCTGTCGAGGTGGCCGACGCTTGCCTGCGCGCGCAGCATCTCGGTTTCCATGCGCTCCGCCGCATGCAGGAAGATCTCGCCCTCTGCTGTCAGCTCGCAGCCATTGGTGCGGCGCACCAGCAGCCGTGTCTTCAGCCGCTCCTCCAGCGTCGTCACCCGCCGGGAGAGCGTGGCATGGTTGACGCCGAGCCGCTTGGAGGCCGCCAGAATCTGCCCCGTGCGGGCGACGGCGAGAAACATGCGGACATCATCCCAATCCATATGCGCATCCAGGGCTTTAATTTTTGCACAACGGTTGCTTATAGCAGCTCATTGATTTGTGCAAATTGAAGTGCGATCCTGTATACATCCAAGAAAACGAGGAGGCACATCCATGCAAGAGATCGGTCATTTCATCGGCGGCAAGCACGTCGCCGGCACCAGCGGACGCACAGCCAACGTCTACAATCCGGCAACCGGCGAAGTGCAGGCGACTGTCGCGCTCGCCAGCGTCGCGGAGATCCGCGCAGCGGTCGAAAATGCCAAGGCAGCGCAGCCCAAATGGGCGGCCACCAACCCGCAGCGCCGCGCCCGCGTTTTCTTCAAATTCGTCGAGCTTCTGAACAAGCACATGGACGAGCTGGCCGAGATGCTCTCCAAGGAGCACGGCAAGACGATCGAGGATTCCAAGGGTGACATCATCCGTGGCCTGGAAGTCTGCGAATTCGTCTGCGGCATTCCGCATCTCGCCAAGGGCGAGTTCACCGAGGGCGCCGGCCCGGCGATCGACATGTATTCCATTCGCCAGCCGGTTGGCATCGGCGCCGGCATCACGCCGTTCAATTTTCCGGGCATGATCCCGATGTGGATGTTCGCTCCGGCGATCGCCTGCGGCAACGCTTTCATCCTGAAGCCTTCCGAGCGCGATCCTTCCCTGCCGATCCGCCTGGCCGAACTGATCATCGAAGCCGGCCTGCCGGCAGGCATCCTCAACGTCGTCAACGGCGACAAGGCTGCGGTCGACGCCATCCTGGCCGATCCGGATATCGCTGCCATTTCCTTCGTCGGCTCCACGCCGATCGCCCGTTACGTTTACGGCACGGCTGCCATGAACGGCAAGCGCGCCCAGTGCTTCGGCGGCGCCAAGAACCACATGATCATCATGCCGGACGCCGACATGGATCAGGCCGTCAACGCCCTGATGGGCGCCGGCTATGGCTCGGCCGGCGAGCGCTGCATGGCGATTTCTGTCGCGGTACCGGTCGGCGAGGACACGGCCAACCGCCTCGTCGAGAAGCTGGTGCCGAAGATCGAATCCCTGCGCATCGGTCCTTATACCGATGACAAGGCCGATATGGGTCCGCTCGTCACCAAGGACGCTTATAACCGCGTCAACGGCCTGATCGACCGCGGTGTCGAAGAGGGCGCCAAGCTCGTCGTCGATGGCCGTGGCTTCAAGCTGCAGGGATATGAAGACGGCTATTTCGTTGGCGGCTCGCTGTTCGACCACGTCACGCCGAGCATGGATATCTACAAGACCGAGATCTTCGGACCGGTTCTGTCCGTCGTCCGTGCCAAGAACTATGAAGACGCGCTCGACCTGCCGATGAAGCATGAATATGGCAATGGCGTCGCCATCTACACCCGCGACGGCGATGCTGCCCGCGATTTCGCCTCGCGCATCAACATCGGCATGATCGGCGTCAACGTTCCGATCCCGGTTCCGCTCGCCTATCATTCCTTCGGCGGCTGGAAGGCTTCCAGCTTCGGCGATCTCAACCAGCACGGCACGGACTCGATCAAGTTCTGGACGCGCACCAAGACGATCACCGCCCGCTGGCCGTCCGGCATCAAGGATGGCGCCGAATTCGTCATGCCGACGATGAAATAAGGATCGCCATTATCGAATGATTTCAACCGCCGTCCGACATATTTCCGGGCGGCGGTTTTTTGTTGCGATTGTTTTGGGTAGAGTGAGCTTGTCTACGCCATTGTTTTGCTCTAGAACAAAACAAGAACAGTGGGAGGACCGCATGGTGTCCGTGACCTATCAGATCGACTATCTTGAATTTCCGTCGAAAGATGGCCTGAAAACCCGGCGCTTCTTCCAGGAAGCTTTCGATTGGAGCTTTGTCAGCTACGGGCCGACCTACCATGTTATCGAGGCGGCGGGTATAGACGCCGGCATCGACGGCGATGCGGGGGAAGCGGCCGGGGCGCCGCTGCCTGTGGTGCGCACCACCGATCTGGAAGAGGCCCAGCGCGCAGTCGAATTCGCCGGCGGCGTCATAACCCGTCCTGCCTTCGATTTCCCCGGCGGCCGACGCTTTCACTTCCGCGAGCCGGGCGGCTGCGAAATGGCCGTCTGGGTCTCCGCGCCCTGAGCACCCAGGCCAGTGTGGCATTAAGGTTGCAGCTACGGGGGCTATTTGCCCCCCTGGCGGGCGAATGCTGCCGTCGGATATTTTTCCGTTGATCGGCGCTTATTTTCCTGCTCTCAAGTGCAACGGTAAGGCGAGTGGTGTGTCGCGCAACACATCTCCCCGCGGCCCGTGCTCATGTGAGGTGCCTCCGGGAAACGCTCGTCCTCTCGTGGGGTAGGGGACTACAATATGGCAACTGTCGAGCAAAGCTATCCGTTGGGCGGAAAGCCCTTTTTCCAAAGGGCTTCCTTCACGGGCAACGCCTCCGAATATTTCGGCATCTGGATCGTCAATATTCTGCTGACGATCGTTACGTTGGGCATCTATTCGGCCTGGGCAAAAGTACGCCGCAACCGGTATTTTTATGGGAATACCGCCCTTCTGGGCCACAGCTTCGAATATCATGCCAAGGGCAAACAGATACTCATCGGCCGGCTGATCGTGTTCGGCTTTCTTATCGTGGTGAATATACTTTCACACGTGGCGCCGTTGGCGGTGCTGGCGATCTGGCCTGTCATGCTTGTGGTATTCCCATGGTTTCTCATGCGCGGACTGAGGTTCAATGCGCGCGTGACAAGCTATCGCAATGTGCGCTTCGATTTCGTCGGGACCTATGGCGGCGCGTTCAAGGCGATCTTCCTGGGTACCCTGGTAACGGTGATATCGGTCGGGCTGCTGTCTCCGGTCGCAACCCGCTGGTTCTATAAATACGTCTTCGACAATCTGCGTTACGGAGATCGACCCTTCTCGACCGAGCCGCGATTGGGCGCGCTGTACGAGGCGTTCATCACCGTAGTCGCGATTGTGATCGCCGGCCTCGTGATCTTGGGGCTTTTCGGTGCTGCCGCGGGCGGTTTCAGCGGCAACTCGATGGGTCGGGGAATGGGTAGCATCAGCCTGTGGCATTGGATGATTGTGCTTATTTTCCCGATTTACATATTGGCCGGCCTCTACTATCGCGCGACGGTGCGCAACATCATCTGGTCGGCCGCGATGATCGATCATCGCCATCAGCTCAGGAGCGATCTCGGTCGCCGGCGCTATGCGTGGATTGCGATTTCCAATGTCGTTGTCACCTTGGTAACCCTCGGATTGATGCGCCCCTGGGCGGCAGTGCGCATGCAAGTTTTTCTTACCGAGCATACTGCTGTCCATGTCGACGGTGAAATCGGCGTGGTCTTCGACCAGATCCGCTCGACCGGCAACGCCATCAGCGCGGAATATCTCGATGTCGATGGATTCGACTTTGGCTTCTGATCCGCAAGCGATCGCGACGGGCATCTGGCATCCGCCGCATTCCAGCCGGGAGGTTCCGGCCCGGCTGTTGGATGTCGGCGGATCGCTCATCGTGCTGTCTGACGAAGAGGGAGACGCGAGCAAGCGGCTTGCCTGGGGCATCCGCTCCGATATCGACGTCAGCCAGCGCGTGGGCTCCATCCCGCGCCGTATCGTGTTCGGAAACGAATCGGTTTTCGAAACCCGCGATAACGACGCCGTCGATGCCTATCTGCAAAGCCGCGGCGAAAAGCGCAGCAGCTTTGTTCATCGGCTCGAGATCGTCCGCCCCCGGCTGATCGCCTTCGCCCTGGCGGTATTCGTCCTGGCCTCGATCATCTATCGCTATGCAGTGCCGGCCCTCGTGGAGGTCGCCGTCTTGGTAACGCCGCCGGTGGTGCCGAAGATGATGTCGGCGGGAACGCTGAAGACATTGGATCGAGTGACCTTCGGCCCCAGCAAGCTTCTCGAGGCGCAGCAGGCGGAAATTCGCGATGATTTTACCAGGATAACCGCGAACGCTGAGGGCGGTGCGGGCCGCTATCATCTGAATTTCCGCGATGGCGGCCTCATCGGCCCCAACGCCTTCGCGCTGCCGGACGGCAATCTCGTCCTGACCGATCAGCTCGTCGAGCTGGCCGGCGGCGACAAGGAGATGATCACCGCCGTGCTCGGCCATGAGATCGGTCACGTCGAATACAAGCACAGCCTCCGCCAGCTGTATAGCGCCGCCGGTGTCGCCGGTCTCGTGTTGCTGATCGCCGGAGACGTGGGTTCTGGCGTTCACGACGTATTGACACAGGGCGGCGGCCTTCTCGCGCTTTCCTACTCCCGGCAAGCCGAGGCGCAGGCCGACCGCCGCTCGGTGGAGCTGATGCTGGCCGCCGGCGAAGACCCGGCAGCGTTGTCGCGCTTCTTCGATCTCCTCGAAGCCAAGCTCGATGATCATGGTGATACCAGCATGCTGTCGACCCATCCGGGTACGCCGGAGCGCAAGCAGGCGATCCTCGATTATGCCAGGGAACTGCAGGAGAAGCAGGCGAGGACGGGCGGATGAGCAAGTCGGCGCCGTCAGAATAACGTGAATATGAATTTCATATTTTGGAATTGTTCAAAACTAAGAAAGTCTCTATATACGGATCGACCCCCTAAGCAGCCTCGATTCTAGGAGATCGGCATGCGCTTGACGAAACAGACCAATTACGCGGTGCGCATGTTGATGTATTGCGCCGCCAACGACGGCCATTTGAGCCGCATCCCGGAAATCGCCAAGGCATACAGCGTTTCCGAGCTTTTCCTCTTCAAGATTCTGCAGCCGCTGACGAAGGCAGGTCTCGTCGAAACCGTACGCGGCCGCAACGGCGGCGTGCGCCTCGGCAGGCCTGCGACCGCCATCAGCCTTTTTGACGTCGTTCGTGTCACCGAGGATAGCTTCGCCATGGCGGAGTGCTTCGAAGAGGGCGTGGTGGAATGTCCGCTGGTGGATAGCTGCGGTCTCAATACGGCGCTGCGCAAGGCTTTGAACGCTTTCTTCGATGTTTTGACGGAATATTCCATCGACGATCTGGTCAAGGCGCGTCCGCAGATCAACTTCCTGCTCGGCCTGACTGATCTGGATCACCGGGCGATCGCCAAGAAGCCGCGGATCGCCGCTCCCGCAGCCTGATCGCCCTTCGCGAATTCCATCATGTTTGCGATCCGCAGTTGCCTCCGGCCGCTGCGGATTTTTGTTGGTATTGCCTCCTATCGAGGCAATAGAGGGTTAGCCGATTGCAAGAGTAAAATGTCAAATCATTCTGAAACTGCTAAATCGGCGCAAAATTTTGCCAGATTATTACCAATTCAAAGGCTTTTTTGTCCAAAAATTTCCAAACTCCATAATTTGGAAAAAATTTAGGCGGCGCTTGTTGCTTTCAAACTTAAAATAAAGTTCCATCGGCCCGATCCGGAAGGGAACCTCTGGGGTGTCCACGGCTTCAAAAGAATAACAAACCTGGGAAACGATATCATGAAAAAGATCTCTGTCCTGCTGGCAGTGACAGCCTTGACTTCGGTCATGGCGACGTCCGCCTGGTCGAAAACACTCGTTTATTGCTCGGAGGGCTCGCCGGAAGGATTCGATCCGGGAATTTATACTGCCGGTACCACGTTCGATGCTTCTTCGCGTACGGTCTACAGCCGCCTCGTCGAATTCAAGCACGGCAGCACCGAGGTCGAACCTGGCCTCGCCGAAAGCTGGACCGTTTCCCCCGACGGCAAGGAATACACCTTCAAGCTGCGCAAGGGTGTAAAGTTCCAGACGACCGATTTCTTCACGCCGACGCGTGACCTCAATGCCGATGACGTTATTTTCTCCATCGGCCGTCAGATCAGTGCAGACGGCCCCTGGGCCAAGTATGTCGCCGGCGGTTCCTACGAATATGCTGATGGCATGGGCTTCACCAAGCTGATCAAGTCGATCGACAAGGTTGACGACCTTACCGTCAAATTCGTGCTGAACCATCCGGAAGCCCCGTTCCTCGCGGACCTCGCCATGGACTTCGGCTCGATCCTGTCGAAGGAATATGCAGACAAGCTCCAGGCCGACAAGAAGATGGAGCAGATGAACCAGCAGCCGCTCGGCACCGGCCCGTTCACCTTCGTCGCCTACCAGCCGGATGCCGTCATCCGCTACAAGGCAAACGAGACCTATTTCAAGGGCAAGGAAAAGATCGACGATCTCGTCTTTGCGATCACGCCGGATGCATCCGTCCGCGCGCAGAAGCTGAAGTCCGGCGAGTGCAATATCATGCCGTACCCGAACGCGGCCGACATCAAGGATCTGAAGGCTGACAAGAACCTCAAGGTTCTCGAGCAGGCCGGCTTGAACGTTTCTTACCTCGCCTACAACACGCTGATCGCGCCTTTCGACAAGGTCGAAGTGCGCAAGGCGCTCAACATGGCCGTCAACAAGCAGGCCATCGTCGACGCCGTCTTCCAGGGTTCGGCTTCGGTCGCGACCAACCCGATCCCGCCGACCATGTGGTCCTATAACAAGGACGTCAAGGACGATAAATACAACCCTGACGAAGCCAAGAAGATGCTTGAAAAGGCTGGCGTCAAGGATCTCAGCATGAAGATTTGGGCGATGCCGGTGTCGCGTCCCTACATGCTGAATGCACGCCGCGCTGCCGAGCTGATGCAGGCTGACCTTGGCAAAATCGGCGTCAAGGTCGAGATCGTCACCTATGACTGGGCTCAGTATCTGAAGCTTTCCTCCGCCAAGGACCGCGACGGCGCGGCCATCCTCGGCTGGACCGGCGACAACGGCGACCCGGACAACTTCCTTGACACGCTGCTCGGCTGCGATGCCGTCGGTGGCAACAACCGTGCGCAGTGGTGCAACAAGGAATTCGACGACCTGGTGAAGAAGGCCAAGCAGACGGCCGACGTCAAGGAGCGCACCAAGCTCTACGAACAGGCCCAGGTCGTGTTCAAGCGTGAAGCACCGTGGATGACCATCGACCATTCGGAAGAGTTCATCCCGATGACGAAGAATGTCACCGGCTACTTCCAGGATCCGGTCGGCGTTCACCGCTTCGACGGCGTCGATATCGCCGAATAACAAAAAGTCTGTGAGAATGCCCGGCTAGAACCGGGCGACCCGGCGGTCAGGCAATCTGCCTGACCGCCGGAAAAATTTGGACAACTGTCATGTTGCGATTTCTTTTCAGCCGTCTTGCGGTGCTGATCCCGACATTCCTCGGCGTATCGATCGTCGCCTTCTCTTTCATCCGCCTGCTTCCCGGCGATCCCGTCATGCTGCTGTCGGGCGAACGCGTGATGTCGCCGGAACGCCATGCCCAGATCTCGCACGATCTCGGCTACGACCAGCCGATGGTCGTTCAGTACGGCAAATACATCTGGAGCGCCTTGCACGGCGACCTCGGCACCTCGATCACCACCAAGCGTGACGTGCTGACCGACTTCTTCACCTTCTTCCCGGCAACGCTCGAGCTGTCGATCTGCGCCATGATCCTGGCGATCTGTCTTGGCATTCCGGCCGGCGTTTTCGCCGCCGTCAAACGAGGGACATGGTTCGACCAGACCGTCATGGGCGTCGCCCTCGTCGGCTATTCCATGCCGATCTTCTGGTGGGGCCTGCTGCTGATCATCGTCTTCAACGGCTATCTGCACTGGACGCCGGTTTCGGGCCGCATCGGTCTCATCTACTTCTTCAAGCCGATCACCGGCTTCATGCTGATCGACAGCCTGCTGTCCGGTCAGAAGGGCGCTTTCTGGTCCGCGCTCAATTCGCTGATTCTGCCGACGATCGTTCTCGGCACCATTCCACTTGCCGTCATCGCGCGGCAGACACGTTCGGCCATGCTGGAAGTGCTCGGCGAGGATTATGTGCGCACCGCCCGCTCCAAGGGCCTGTCGCCGCTGCGGGTCGTCTCCGTGCATGCGCTGCGCAACGCCATGATCCCTGTGGTCACCACCATCGGCCTGCAGGTCGGCGTGCTGCTCGGCGGCGCCATCCTGACGGAGAGCATCTTTTCCTGGCCGGGCATCGGCAAATGGATGATCGACGCCGTCTTCAAGCGTGATTATCCGGTGGTGCAGGGCGGCCTGCTGCTGATTGCCGGCATCGTCATGCTCGTCAATCTGGCTGTCGACGTGCTCTACGGCTTCGTCAATCCACGCATTCGTCATTAGGAGCGGCTCATGAGCACGGTTAGCGTCAAATCCGACCGCCCCTCCGCTCTGGCGGAGTTCTGGTACTACTTCTCTCGCAACAAGGGCGCCGTCATCGGCCTTGCGATCTTTCTTTTCGTCCTGTTTCTGGCGATCTTCGCCGGCCTCGTCGCTCCGCATGATCCCGATGCCGCCTATGGCAGCGACATGCAGCGCCTGCCGCCGTTCTGGGCGCAGGGCAGCAACAGCAGCTTCCTGCTGGGCACGGATGCCAACGGCCGCGATCTCCTGTCGCGCCTC
>Ga0207671_10000279_pt1 | contig 76291 bp, 64 predicted proteins | sample KBSC24metaG_FD_184352 | JGI IMG/M metagenome (GOLD analysis project Ga0207671, IMG submission 184352) | Corn rhizosphere microbial communities from Kellogg Biological Station, Michigan, USA - KBS C2-4 metaG (SPAdes) (version 2) | ecosystem: Host-associated > Plants > Roots > Rhizosphere > Soil...
GACGAGATGATGTATCGCGAGAAGCGTGCCAAAAAGGTGGCTCGAGCGTGAGCAGAATGGACGAGAGGGTCCCGACGACTCTCACCGTGTTGCCCGATCCGAGACTGTTCCGGATTGCACGGTGGATGCAGGTTGTGTGCCTCGCAGCGACGAGCATTGCTATCGTCTTCCAGTTGGCGGCGCTGATGGGTTTACGCGTCGATTCCTCTTCGATAGAGGTGGCGAGGGCCGGCCTGCCTCTACTGCTCACGGGACTTGTGTGCGCGATCAGCCTGGGACTGACGGGACCCGAACGGACGAGTACAACAGCACTTCATGCGGGGCGCGCAGCGAGCCTTCTTGGGGTGTTCGGCGCGGCGGTGACGATCTTCTGGGTGCGCGCGATTTCTCTTCCCGGCAATCCGATGCACACGGTGGCTCCGCCAGCGAGAATCGCTTTCGGTTTCGTGCTGCTCGCGGTTGCAGTCGTCCTGATAGACAACGCGAACTGGATCGTCAACCGCGCCATGGACGCGATTGTCTGCGTGCTTTGCCTGCTGACGATGCTGATGATTTCGGATGTTCTGTACGGGTGGCTGGGGATTTTTGGCGGCCGACCGGGCACGCATGTGCCGATTGCATTGCTGATGTGTCTCGTCGGACTGACTGGCACCGTAACGCTGAGGCAAGCAGAACATGGAGTGCTGTCGATCTTCCTCGGCGTGGGAATGGGCAGCAAGATGGCGCGCATCTTTGCTCCTCTGCTGCTGGTGATGACATTTGGCTGGGAGGCGCTCAACGCAAAGGTTGGCGGGCAGCTGGGCGCGGCATTGCTGGCGGCGATCGCGGTGGCGCTCGGTACGGCGCTGCTGCTGGTGTTTGCGTGGCGCATCAGCAGAATGGAAAACGAGATTCACGATCTGATTCTGCGCGATGAGGCGACAAAGCTTTACAACTATCGCGGGTTTCATCTGCTGGCGGAGCATGCGCTGCGGCTGGCGAAGCGGACGAGTGTTCCCTTCTCCGTGATGTTTGTCGAGATGGAAAACCTGATCGATATTCATGAGAAGTTCGGGCCGGAGGCGGCGAGCGCTTCTCTTGCAGAGGCGGGAGAGATTTTGCGAGCGACCTTCCGCGAATCGGACATCAAGGGAAGGATCGGTGCGGCGGATTTTGCGATTGCCGGACGATTCGATCGGGCGGGGATTTCAGTGGCTGCGCTACGACTGGAGGCAGCGACGGCAGCTAGAGCCTCAAAGACACAGGGACCGCTGCCACTGAAGCTGAGCATGGGCCACGTCACGACTCTGGACACCAATCTGCAGGAGAGCCTGAAGGATCTGCTGGAGAGAGCCGGGCAGGCGAAGAACCGGATGGAAATGCAGATGGGCGAGATGACGGTGAACTAACTTCCCCCCATCATCTCGTTGTTGACTATCACAAGTAGAGCTGCCTGGGCCACTGCGCGATGGGGAGCTTGCGCCGGATCATCATGCGCTTCCACTCATTGAAGAATATTGGGAAGAAGGAGCATGAGGCGAGCCATAATCCGATACGACTGTCCCACCCGAAGAGCACAAGAACTCCGCCGATGAGAACGATTGATTTGATCACGCGATAGATCCGGCCGCGGCTGATGGTGTAGATCGGCAGGAAGGGCGGCATGAAGAAGATTGCCATCAGCGCACCAAAGACCAGCATTCCTCGTGAAACGTTGTATTGATGCATGGCGAGGAAGATGACGGAACAGAGCAGGAGCGTTCCTGGCGTGGACAGCATCATCCACCTGACCCAGCTGTTCGCGCAGATCATGCGGGATTCGGCGTTGGACTGGCGAAGGACAGAGGCTTCGGACGAGGTGAGCAGGACTTTGCGGTATTGCCGATTTGCAACGTGCGGATCGCCGAGGGCTTTCATCGCCATCAGGTTGGCCTGGTCAGGACCGCTGCCGCCATTGAGCGCGGCTTCGCGCGCAGCATCATAGTGCTCGTGAATTTCGCGGCGGACGATTTCTGCTGAGTCCTTCGAAAGACCTCTGACTGCCTGATTCAACCAATTATCCAGAGTTGTCATGTTATGCCTCTCCCAGAATCATGCTGACTGCACGCGAAAGTTGCTGCCACTCGGCGCGATCGTCGTTGAGCGCCTTGCGACCTGTCGGCGTAATGCGGTAATAGCGGCGGGCACGGCCGTTCTCGATGCCCTCGTAGGATTCGACTGACCCTTCGTTTTCCAGTTTGTGAAGAGCCGGATAGAGGGTGCCCTCTTTGAAATCCAGAAGCCCGTCGGAACTCTGCTTGATTTTCTGCGCAATGCGGTAGCCGTGGCTCGGCTCCTGCGCCAGAACTTCAAGGATGAGTGTCGGAAGCGTGCCTTTCAAGTTCATACATCGGAATTCTATGCATCGGATTCAGGAAAGTCAAGCGCAAAGTTGGATGATAGAGGTCGGGCGGCAACAATCGCCGAGGTCTTAGGCTTGAGGCTTCGGTGTGAGGCGAACAAACTTTGGCGCCTCGACGTCCCAGTTTGCGAGCAGCCACTGGGCGCGGGTGCTGGCGGTCTTTTCTCTGTGAAGCGCCACGAGGTCGGAGATTTCTTTCCGAGCGGACTCGTCGAGCAGTTCCCAGGTCTCGGACAGAAGGAAGGCGTCGTGATAGCGCCGGTTGCCGAGGAAGTCGCCGTCTTCGTCGTAGACCCAGGCTAGACCGCCGGTCATGCCCGCGCCGAAGTTGATTCCCGTGCGACCGAGGACGACTGCCAGGCCGCCGGTCATGTATTCGCAGGCATGGTCGCCGACGCCTTCGACAATGGCGCGCGCTCCGGAGTTGCGAACGGCAAAGCGTTCTCCGGCACGACCCGCGGCGAAGAGCAACCCACTGGTTGCGCCGTAGAGGGCTACGTTGCCGAGGAGAGTGTGGGCTTCGCTTTGCTGAGCGATGCGGCCGCGACCGCGGATGATGAGTTCCCCGCCGCAGAGCCCTTTGCCGACGAAGTCGTTAGCCAGACCTTCAAGGGAGAGGGTCATTCCCGTCGTCGCGAAGGCGCCGAAGGACTGGCCGGCGGTGCCGTGGAGATTGAAGGTGATCTGAGATCCCGCAATCGCTGGATTGTCGGTCCGATAATGGGCGATTTCGCCGGCGAGGCGGGCGCCAAGGGTGCGGTCCTCGTTGGTGACACGGGAGTCGAGCGTGAATGGCACGCCGGATTTGTACGCGGCGAGGGCGGGGCCGACCCAGGCATCATCGAGGGGCGGATGAGGCTCGGGGCGGTCGTTGCGCTTCCCCTCCCAGCGAATCGCGCCTCCGGTTTCAGATGCGACGGATGTTGCGGCGAGGACTGGTTTGAGATCGAGGCCGGCGTCGAATCGGATCTGTTCAAGCAGGTCGGTGCGGCCGATAGCGTCTTGTAGGGATGGCAGGCCGAGTTTGGCGAGAAGCTGGCGAACTTCTTCGGCGAGTTCATTGAAGAGGCGGACGACGTGTTCGGGCTTGCCACGGAATTTTGCGCGGAGGTCAGGGCGCTGCGTGGCGATGCCGGTTGGGCAGGTGTTGAGGTGACACTGGCGGGCCATGTCGCAGCCAAGGGCAACGAGGACGGCGGTGCCGAAGGCGTACTCGTCAGCACCGAGGAGAGCCGCGATAACGATGTCGCGCGCGGTGCGCAGGCCGCCGTCAGTGCGGAGACGGACGCGTCCGCGAAGACCATTGTGGATGAGAACCTGCTGGGCTTCGGCGACACCGAGTTCCCATGGATTGCCGGCGTACTTGATGCTGGAGAGGGGCGATGCGCCGGTACCGCCGGAGTGGCCGGCGATGACGATGTAGTCGGCATAGGCCTTGGCTACGCCCGCGGCGATGGTACCGATGCCGCATCCGGAGACGAGCTTGACTCCAACAGCTGCGCGAGGGTTGGCGCGCTTGAGGTCCCAGATGAGCTGGGCGAGATCTTCGATCGAATAGATATCGTGGTGCGGCGGAGGCGAGATGAGTTGCATGCCGGGCTGCGCATGACGCAGGCGGGCGATGAGTTCCGTGACTTTGTGGCTGGGTAGCTGGCCGCCTTCGCCGGGCTTTGCTCCCTGGGCGATTTTGATTTCGAGTTCTTCGGCGTGGGCGAGGTATTCGGCTGTGACTCCGAAGCGCGCGCTGGCGACTTGCTTGATCTTGTTGTTGAGCAGTGAGGGCGCGCCATTGAGGGGCGTGTAGACGGCGGGGTCTTCGCCGCCTTCGCCGGTATTGGAACGACCGCCGAGGATGTTCATCGCTTCTGTGATGGTCTGGTGCGCCTCTGGAGATAAGGACCCGAAGGACATCGCGCTGGCAATGAATGTGCGCGTGATGCTGGCGGCGGAGGCGATCCGATCGATGGCGAGTTCTGGGCCAGCGGGACGGATTTCGAGCAGGTCGCGGAGGTTTGCCGGTTGGGATTCGACGGCCTGTGTGGAGAACGTCGCGAAAGGTGCGAGGGCGATTGCTGCCCCCTGTTTTGTTGAACCTACAACGGTCTGGAGTGCTCTTACAGTTGTGGGCTGCCAGCCGTGCGACTCGGCTTCGTCGGCTTTGCGGAAACGCACGAAGCCGTAATCGGGAAGTTCGCGCATGGGACTGGGCTGACCGGGATTTCTATCTGATTGCGGCTGGCCGGCGGGTTCAGCGCTCCAGAGTTGGCGAACGTAGTTTTCAATTTCGGTGAAGCCGATGCCGCCGATGGGAGCAGGAACTCCGGCGAAGCACTTGTCGACTACGTGCTGCGAGATGCCGATGGCGTCGAAGAGGTGTGCTCCGCGATAGCTGTCGACGACGCTGATGCCCATCTTGGACATGACTTTCGCGAGGCCCAGTTCGAGGGCGTGGAGGAGGTTTTCTTCCCCGTGCTCCGGGTTAAGGCTGCGAGCGGTCTCGAGTGCAAGCCATGGACAGACGGCACCGACACCGAGGCCGAGCAGGACGCCGACGTGGTGAATCTCGCGTGCGTCTGCTGCTTCGACGGCGATGCCTACCTCGGCACGAACTCCGGCTTTGGTGAGAGCGAGGTGAATGGCCCCTGCAGCCATCGCCATGGGAACTGGGATCGCTCTTTCACTGGCTCCGCGATCAGTGAGGATGAGCAGCGATGCGCCTTCCCGAACCAGTTCGATGGCGCGCTCCGCGAGGATGTCGACGGTGACCTCGAGGGACGATTCCGGCGAGTAGAGACAATGGAGAATTGCGTGCGGCATCTTCTCCACTTGCGGATGGTGGCCTTCGACGAGGGCGTGCATCTGGCCGAGAGAGAGGATGGGAGAACGCAGGGAGAGACCCGGGAGCGGCTCGCGGAGCTCGAGGATGTGCGGCCACGGGCCCAGACGCGTGTGCATCTGGAAGACGACGTTCTCACGCAGCGGATCGATGGGTGGGTTGGTCACTTGAGCGAATCGCTGGCGGAAGAAGGCGTAGAGCGGGCGCGGAGCGCGGGCGAGCGGCGCAATGGAGGTATCGTCGCCCATGGACCATACTGCGTCTTTGCCGTCCGTTGCCATGGGCTGCAGGATCATACGCACGTCTTCGCGGGTGTAGCCGAATCGGTGCTGAAGATGGTTTAGTTCGGCGGGATCGAGGGGAGCAGGCGCTTCCAGCGAATCCTGAAGCGGGACGTCTTCACGAACAAGGTCCTGGTACTGACGTTTGTTGTCGTAGATGCGGAGAATCTCTTCGTTCTCAAAGAAGCGATGGTGGTCGAGATCGGCAACGATCATCTGCCCAGGGCCGAGACGGCCGCTGTGAATAACGTGATCGGGATCCATGTCGACGAGGCCGGCTTCAGAACCAGCAACCACTAGGCCGGTGTCATCGAGTGCAAAGCGACAGGGACGCAGGCCGTTGCGGTCGAGAATGGCGCCGACCTGGTGTCCGTCGGTAAAGGCGAGAGCAGCGGGGCCATCCCACGGCTCGATAATGTCGCCGCTGTACTGGAGGAATGACGAGGAGTTGCCGGGATTGGCCGGAGGCACGACCATGCGCACGGACTCGCCCACGGTGCGGCCGCTGTGCGCGAGAAGTTCGACGATCTCGTCGAGGGAGGTGGAATCGGAGCCGCCCTGCGTAAGGATAGGGGACATGTCGAGCGGGAGCGTGGCGGCACGCGCTTCCATGCGGGCGCGGTTGCCCCAGATGGTGTTGATTTCTCCATTGTGTGCGAGACAGCGAAATGGCTGTGCGCGCTCCCACGAGGGCAACACGTTGGTTGCATATCGCTGGTGAAAGAGTGCGAAAGGAGTCTTGAATCCGGGATCTGCGAGGTCGGGGTAGAAATCAGAGAGGAGGCGTCCAGCGCAGAGGGCTTTATAGATCATCGTCGTGGTGGAGATGCTGACGATGTAGCCGGGAAGGCCGGAACGCTCAAACTGCTTGCGAGCGAGAAAGAGACGGCGGTTCAAAAATTCCGAGTCGTCCGCAGTGACAAGGAGGTGCCAGATTTCGGGACGGGAGGATTCGGCGATTTCGCCTAGGACTTCGGGACGGATCGGGACCGGTCGCCAGGAAAGTACTTCGATATCCTGCTCGAACAAGGCGGACTCGATCTCGGTGCGCTGAGCGGTGTCCTCCCTGGGCAAGAACAAGACGGCGACGCCGAGCGGGCTGCTCTCGTCGAGATAGAGGCCGGATTGATGCAGGAGCCACTCGCGCGGAATTGCCGTGGTGACACCGACGCCGTCGGAAGATTTGCCATCGGCGGCAACTGCGCCTCGGTGTTCGAGGCGGGCGAGAGCTGTGAGGGCGTGCTGAAGAATCTGGTGAGAAGGCTCGGCAGAGAGTTGAGCTACGAAGCCAACGCCGCAGGAATCGAAGTCGAAGCGCGGGTCGATCAGGCTGGCCCCAAGGTAAGAAGGCGTGGGAACGGGAAAGCGGAATGGGGCGGAGCTTTGCTGCGGGCTGTGGGTAGGAAGAGATGAATGCCGATGAGGGAAGCCCATAGTCAACTATACGACCCTTTGAATTTGGATTTTGAATACGGCTTAGATGCTGAGCAAGGGAGGCGGAGAGGGATTACGCGGCGCGGGGTGGCGCGGGGCGCCGCCGAGGAAGTCGAGTTCGAATTTGGGGTCGAAGCACGCGCATATTACCTTTGCTGATTCTGCCTGCCGGCAGTGGAAAACCGTCTTGCATAGTTATACACTTTCTTTGTATATTTATGCAAGCGCGGCCGCCGCAATTGCGAGCCGCGTTTTGCTTTGCTGGAAAGAAAGATGAAGTTCCAAAGACACAACGCGATTCGAGAACTTGTGGCGCACGCTCTGGTGGCGAACCAGGATGAACTGCGGCGCAAGCTGCGGCGGCGTGGATTCGAAGTGACGCAGGCGACGCTCTCACGCGACATTCACGAGTTGCAGCTGACGAAGGGACCGAACGGTTATTCCCTTCCAAATGGAAACGGGAATGGGCACAGCGAAGTAGATGATGCTCCTCCCTCGGTGGCGGAGATCATGGAGAGCTTCGGGCTGGACGTAAAGCACGCGATGAACCAGGTGTTGCTGCGTACGACGATGGGCGGCGCACAGCCGTTGGCAGCGGCGCTCGATCGTGAGCGCTGGAGCGACGTGCTGGGCACGATTGCGGGAGACGATACGGTCCTGGTGATTTGCCCGGACGTGAAGCGCGCTCATGAAGTGGAGGCGCGGCTGAAAAGGATGCTGGAATCATGAGCAAGGGTGTGCAGACAGCAGTGATGGGAGTGACGGGATACGCTGGTGCGGAACTGGCGCGACTCCTGCTGCATCATCCACGGCTCAAGGGCACGCCGCCGGTGTTTGCGGGCCGTGTGGACGAGAAGGACGCGGCTCGCGGCGGGGTTCCGCTGGAGGAGATACATCCGCAGCTTGCCGACAACAACGGCAGCCGGTCGCTGAAGGTTGAGCCGTTCTCCTGGGAGAAGCTTGCGGAGCGTGGAGTGGAGGTGCTGTTTCTGGCGACTCCACATGAGCAGTCTCGGGAATGGGCGCCAGAGGCGCTGAAGCACGGATTGCGCGTTGTGGATCTGAGCGGAGCGTGGCGACTGACGGATGCGAAGAACCGGGCGGTCTATGCGTTTGGAGATGAAGGCTCAGATGTCGCGATCAAGACGCAGACGCAGGCTGTGTACGGCATGCCGGAGCTGCACCGGAAAGAGATTACCGGCGCGAAGCTGGTGGCGAATCCGGGATGCTATGCGACGTCCGTGATTCTCGCTGTTCGGCCGCTGGTGGCCGCAGGGATTCTGGATGTTTCGCACGGGATTGTAGCGGATGCGAAGAGCGGCGTGAGCGGAGCGGGTAAGGCTCCGACGGCGAAGACTCACTATATGTATGCGGCGGACAATTTGTCCGCCTACGGCGTTTTCAGTCATCGGCATACAGGTGAGTTGCTGGAGCAGATCGGCATCGATGCCAGCGACATCGTGTTTACACCACATTTGTTGCCGATTCCGCGCGGGATTATGTCGACGGTCTATGTGCGTTTCAAAGAGGCGCAGACACGAGAGAGTGTTGCCAAGGTCTATCGCGAGTTTTTCGCCGGCAGTCCGATGGTGCGGCTGTATGAGAATTCCTTGCCGCAGATTCAATATTCGGTGCGCACCAATTTCGCGGATATCGGGTTTCAGGTATCGAGCGATGGAAAGCGGGCGGTGATAGTGAGCTGCCTGGACAATCTGCTGAAGGGAGCTTCGGGGCAGGCGGTGCAGAACATGAACGTGATGCTCGGCTGGGACGAGGCGGAGGGCCTGGCATGAAGTACGTTGTGAAACTCGGCGGAGCCGGGCTCGAGGTTCCTGAACTGCTGCAGGGCTGCGTTCGCGCGATCGCCGACCTGGTGCAGGATGGCAACCAGGTGGCCGTGGTTCACGGTGGTGGAATCCAGCTGACGAAGATGATGGAACAACTGGGCGCGAAGAGTGAGTTTGTAAACGGGCTGCGCGTGACGGATGCCGAGACGCGCAATATCGCGCTGATGGTTTTCGCAGGAAAGGTGAACAAGGGGCTGGTTGCCGCGCTTGGTGCGCTCGGGCAGCCTGCGGTGGGAATGACCGGCGGCGATGGGTTGCTCTTTCGCGCGCGGAAGAAGCGCACTGCACCCGATCTTGGGTTTGTTGGCGAGATTGCAGCAAGCGATCCGCGCTGGATTGATGCGATCTGGAATCTGCACGGTGTTCCGGTGATCGCACCGATTGCGCTCGGTTTTGATGGTGAGTACTACAACGTGAACGGCGATGAGATGGCGGCGGCTTGCGCTGTTGCCTGCCGTGCAGATGCACTGGTGTTTTTGACGGACGTGCCGGGAGTGAAAGGCGCGGATGGCAATGTGTTGCGGTGGCTGAGTATTGACCAGATTGCGGAGATGGCCAAGAGCGCGATTATCTCCGGCGGGATGTTGCCCAAGCTGGGGGCGTGCCGGGAGGCTTTGCTGAATGGCGTGAAACGGGTGCGGATTCTTCCTGCGGCAGCGGCCGGTTCCCTTCCTGATCTCTGCAGCAGTCGCGTGGCGCATGGGACAGAAGTGATGGTGGCCTGAAGGGCGACGGGCTCAAGGCCGGAGATCGATTTTGAGGAGTATCTGAATTGACGAAGCTTGAACAGATTCGGGCAGCAGAGTCGAAGTTGCTGCTGCAGACCTACGAACGGAATCCGATTTTGTTTGTCGGTGGCGAGGGTGTGCACCTGATTGATGAAAGCGGTGCGAAGTATCTCGACCTGCTGAGCGGCATCGGTGTGAATGCGCTGGGATATGGACATCCGGCCATTGAGCGAGCCATCGTGAACCAGAGTCGCGCGCTCATCCATACGTCGAACCTCTTCTATCACGAGGGCCAGGCGGAACTGGCGCTGCGATTAACGGAGCGAACCGGGATGGACCGCGCGTTCTTCTCAAACACCGGCACCGAGGCGTGGGAAGGCGCATTGAAGCTGGCTCGCGCGCATGCGGGGCTGCTGCGCAGCGAAGGAAAGCAGATCGGGACGAAGTTCCTGGCACTGGAACAGAGCTTCCATGGGCGCACGTTCGGGTCGATGTCAACTACGTACAAGGCCAAGTACCGCGAGCCATTTGCTCCGGGTGTGCCGGGCGTGGAGTTTGTACGGTTCAACGATGTAGCGGATCTGCGCGCAAAGTTTTCAAATGAGGTCTGCGCAATCCTGGTGGAGGCGATCCAGGGCGAGGGTGGCATCCGGCCGCTGAGTCAGGAGTTCTTTGCCGAGGCGCGAAAGCTGGCGGACTCGACTGGCGCGCTTCTGATTGTCGACGAGATTCAGGCCGGCATGGGACGCACGGGCAAGTGGTGCGGATATCAGCACTACGGAATCAAGCCGGACATTACTACATTGGCGAAGCCGATTGCGGGCGGGATTCCACTGGGTGCGATTCTCTGCACCGAAGAGGTGGCGCGGTCGATACATGCCGGAATGCATGGAACGACATTTGGTGGTGGTCCACTGGCGTGCGCAGTGGCGATCGCGGTGATCGATGAGATCGAGCGCGAAGGGCTGCTGCAGCATGTAACGAATGTTGGCGAGTATTTCCAGGCGGAACTGCGGGGTCTCGCGAAGAAGCACGAGTGCATCACGGACGTGCGCGGCAAAGGGTTGATGCTGGCTGCGGAACTGGATAACGCCGACCTGGCAAAGCAGACCGTAGCGGAGATGCTGAAGCGACGCATTGTGATCAACTGCACGAGCGATACGGTTCTGCGCTTCCTGCCGCCGTTCACTCTGGACCGAAAGCACGTGGATGAGGCCATCAAGGCGCTTGACGAGATTTTCACCGAGAAAGCCGCGGCTGTGAGTGCCGCAGAGCAAACCGCAGGAGGAGACAACCGTGGCTAGCAGAACACTTGTAGAACGCCGGGCAACTGAAGTGCCTGTGCATAAGGACCAGGACATTCTTGCTGCGGCCGCGCGCCTGGCGGGCGAAGACCTTTGTTCGATTGGCGATCTCTCGAGCGGCGAGATGCGAGCGATCATGAAGCTTGGGCACGATGTAAAGCTCAACCCGCGCGACTACCGCCGTGCGCTCGATGCGAAGCAGATGGTGCTGATGTTTGAGAAGGCGAGCTTGCGGACGCGGCTGTCATTTGAAGCCGGCATCAACACGATGGGCGGCAACGCTATCTTTTTCGATCAGACGAATTCACCCCTTGGCGAGCGGGAGTCGATTGCCGACGTTGCGCGCAACGTGGAGCGCTGGGTCGACGTCATTGTGCTGCGTACTTACGCACATGACACGATCACGGAGATGGCGGCGAATTCGCGCGTGCCGGTGGTCAACGCGCTGTCGGACTTCGAGCATCCGTGCCAGGCGCTTGCGGACTTCATGACACTTGAAGAGCATTTTGGTTCGGCAACCGGGTTGAACTTCACCTATATGGGTGATGGAAATAACGTATGCCACTCTCTGATGCTGGCTGGAGCACAACTGGGTGCGAATGTCACGGTGGCGACCCCGCGCGGGTATTCGCCGGACATCGAAATTGTGACCAAGGCGCGAGAAATCGCCGAGCAGAATGGCTGTGAAGTGAAACTCACCCAGGATCCGCAGGCGGCCGCGGAGAGTGCAGATGCCATTTACACCGATGTGTGCGTAAGCATGGGCATGGAGCACGAGTCGACGAAGCGCGCACCGATTTTTCGGCCGTTTCAGGTGAATGAAAATCTGATGGGCAAGGCGCGGGAGAGTGCTGTGTTCATGCATTGCCTGCCGGCGCGACGCAACGCGGAGGTTACGGACGCGGTGCTGGACGGACCGCAGTCGATTGTGTTCGACCAGGCCGAGAATCGGATGCACGCGCAGAAGGCACTGCTGTTGTTGTTGCTGGGCGGGTTGGCGAATGTGGAGAAGTTCAGTTTGTAGCTTTCACAGCCTTCCGCTGTCAGCGATGAGTTCTGGCTTGGGATCGGCATCTGGCCACGCGCCAGACACTTTAAGGATTGGTAAGCATGTCTGTGATTCTCGAAACTCTGCCTGTCGGTAAAAAGGTTGGCATTGCCTTCTCCGGCGGGCTCGACACCTCTGCTGCTTTGCACTGGATGAAGCAGAAGGGTGCCTTCCCCTATGCGTACACGGCGAATCTCGGGCAACCGGATGAGACGGATTACGAGGCGATTCCGCGCGCGGCTTTGGAGTATGGGGCCGAGAAGGCGCGACTGATCGACTGCCGTGGTCCGCTTGTGCGCGAAGGAATTGCTGCACTGCAGGCTGGGGCTTTTCACATCAGTACTGCGGGCGTGACCTATTTCAATACGACTCCGATTGGACGCGCAGTCACCGGCACGATGCTGGTTACGGCGATGAAGGAAGATGACGTCAATATCTGGGGAGACGGATCGACTTTCAAAGGCAATGACATTGAGCGCTTTTATCGCTACGGGCTTCTGGTCAATCCCGAATTACAGGTGTACAAGCCGTGGCTGGACGCAGCGTTTATCGAGGAGCTGGGTGGACGCTCGGAGATGTCGGCCTTTATGCAAAAATCGGGCTTCGCGTACAAGATGTCCGCGGAGAAGGCGTACTCCACGGACTCGAACATACTCGGGGCGACACACGAAGCCAAGGACCTGGAGCAATTGTCTTCTTCGATCAGGATCGTGGTTCCCATCATGGGGAACGCGCACTGGCGGGATGATGTCGACGTTCCGCGCGAGGAAGTGACGGTACGCTTTGAAGAGGGCTTCCCGGTTGCGCTCAACGGCAAACACTTCGACGATCCAGTGGAGTTGCTGCTTGAGGCGAACCGCGTCGGCGGACGGCATGGGCTAGGTATGTCGGATCAAATCGAGAACCGCATCATCGAGGCGAAGAGCCGCGGGATCTACGAGGCTCCGGGACTAGCTCTGCTGTACATCTGCTACGAGCGGCTCATCACGGGAATTCATAACGAGGACACGATCGAGCAGTACCGCGAAAATGGACGCAAGCTAGGGCGGCTGCTGTACCAGGGTCGGTGGTTCGATCCGCAGGCGATCATGCTGCGTGAATCTGCCCAGCGCTGGGTTGCGAAGCCGGTTACGGGCGAGGTCACGCTGGAACTGCGGCGCGGCAATGATTACTCGATCCTTGATACCGAGTCGCCGAACCTTACATTTCACCCTGAGCGGCTCAGTATGGAGAAGACGGATTCGGCGTTCTCTCCGCGCGACAGGATCGGACAACTCACGATGCGCAATCTGGACATCACGGATACGCGGGAGAAGCTGATTACGTATTCGAAGGCGGGATTGCTCACGTTGAGCAGAGGTAGCGAGATGCCGCAGTTGGACGGAAGCATCGGGAAGAAATAGCAATGGCTATTTGCGAGTATTGCCAGCTTGAGATGAATGAAGCTGACGGGTGCGTGCCATTACCAGTAAAGACGATCGATGGAGAGCTAGACCCTGTCCTATACGGAACCGAGATCGGAGTTCCACCCGAACCGCCGGATCATCGCTGCCACGACTGTGGCGCTCTACCCGGTCACTACCATCATCCGGGCTGCGACTGGGAACAATGTCCTCGCTGCCACGAACAACTCATCAGCTGCGATTGTGTAGAGGACGATTCGGACGAGCGATCCACTCAGACCAAGGGCTAAGGAAATAGAAATTGCCAATGTCGAACGAACAACAATCCGGGAAGATGTGGTCGGGGCGATTTCGCGAGCCGCTCGATAAGGAGTTCGAGCTCTGGCAGCGGTCGATTGTGTTCGACTGTCGGCTGCTCGCGCAGGAGGTGGCAGCCAGCAAGGCGCACGCGTCTGCACTGGCTGCTGCTGGCGTACTGACTACGGCTGAATTGAACGAGTTGCGATCGGCACTGGATGCGGTTGCCGCCGAGTTTGGAACGGCGGAAGGCACGGAACGAATGCGCAACCACTCGGTTGCCGAGGATATTCACCACTTTGTGGAGCTGTCGCTGGTGGAGCGGGTGGGCGCGCTGGGGCGGAAGCTGCATACCGGCCGCTCGCGCAACGAGCAGATTGCGACTGACCTTCGGCTGTATGTGCGCGAGCAGATCGACAATGTTGTGAACGCCCTGATGAAATGGGCGCAGGCTTTGCTGGAGCGGGCAAATGCGGCAGACAATGCGGTGATGCCTAGCTATACGCACCTGCAGCGGGCTGAGCCGGTACTGGTGTCGCACTGGATGCTGGCCTACGTGGAGATGATTCTGCGGGACGCTGGGCGTTTAAAGGACTGCGCTAGGCGATTGAATCACTGTCCTCTGGGATCGGGAGCGGTTGCGGGGGCGACGCTGGCACTGGACCGGACGATTGCCGCGCGGGAGCTTGGATTCTCTGCGCCCACAGCGAACTCCATGGATGCGACGAGCGATCGGGATTTCATTCTGGAGTATCTGCAGGCGCTGACGTTCGTCGGACTACATCTGAGCCGCTTTGCGGAGGAGATCACGCTTTTCGCAACTGCGGAGTTTGGTTTCGTGATTCTGCCGGAGGCGTTTTCTACGGGATCAAGCGCGATGCCACAGAAGAAGAATCCAGATTTGACGGAATTGATTCGCGCCAAGGTGGGGCGGATTCACGGGGCCGCAGAGGCAGTCACTCTCCAACTGAAGGGGCTGCCTCTTGCCTACAACAAGGACATGCAGGAGACGCAGGAGCCGGCATTCCAAGTGGAGTTCGTTTCGCAGATGGTGGAACTGGTGGCGCGGTTTACAGCGGCGCTGCAGTTTAACTTCGAGCGGATGCGCGAGGCAGCGCAGACCGGCTATCTGAACGCGATGGCCGGCGCGACATACCTTGTGCACAAGGGAGTTCCCTTCCGGACGGCGCACGAGAAGATCGGCAACGCAGTTCGGTTCGCGCTGGAGAAGGGCGTAGAGCTGGGCGAATTGAGCCTGGACGAATTGCGGCAGTTTGGCGGCGAGTTTGGAGAAGACTTCTACACAGCTGTGACGCTGGAGGCCACACTGGATTGCCATGACGTGGTTGGCGGTACTGCGACGGCGCGCGTGAGAGCGGCATTGCGCGATGCGGCGGAGCGGGTCACCGCATTGAAGTCGGACGCACCGGAGGTGGCTCATGCTGGTGCGTAAGGCCCTGCTGCGGGATGCAACCAATATCTACGACCTGGTGAATTCGCTCTCGGGTGATGGAACGCTGCTAAAGCGGACATTCGCGGAAATCTGCGAGAATGTGCGCGATTTCACGGTAGCGGAGTCGGACGGGGGCGTGTTTCTCGGATGCGGTGCTTTGCATTTTTATGGCCCGCATCTGTGTGAAGTGCGTTCGATTGTGGTGAAGCCGGAGGCTAAGGGACAGGGCGCTGGCGGGCGCATTCTGAAGTCGCTGATTGAAGAGGCGGAAGAGCACGGCATTCAGTCTGTGTGCCTGTTTACACGCATTCCGGACTTTTTCTTCAAGCACGGATTCCGCACAGTTGAGGATAAGACAGAGCTGCCTGACAAGATCTTCAAGGATTGCCAGAATTGCCCTCGGCTGCATCGGTGTGATGAAGTGGCCATGGTGCGGGGACGGATTCCGCGGATTTCAATTCTCGGGCCGAAGTATGAAGCGGAGCAGTTGGTGAAGCTGGGCGGATAGAGAGCCGCTGATCGCAAAAAAGCGCGATGAATGGGACGCGCCACTTTTGGGTCCCTCGAATCGTGCTCAAATAGCTCGGAGCTACTTCTTATAGCCCCAGACACCGACGTGATCGTCGACGAGAAGGGCGAGCAGGTTCAGGATTACAACCGCGAAGTACGCCAACATCACATCGGCATTGATCGTCTGCATGACGGTTGAGATCACTCCCTGGCAATAGCCCAGTTCGGAACACGTACGCCAGTTCAGTGCTGAGTATGTTCCCAGAAATGTCAGGGCCATCAGCGACAGCAGGAACGTGGAGCGACTGGCGGGGCGAACGAGAAAAAAGACGGGAAAACAAAGGATGGGCATCGCACAATAGACCAGGCTGAGGACGGTGTCTTGCCGAAGGTCGATGGACATCGCAGACCAGACGCCATGGACGCTGACGCCCGCGCTCAGAACTGCTGCGATGGCGAGAAGGACAGCCCAGATGATTCCCCGAATCGTCATGCATTAGGCCTCGGATGAGATTTATTGAGGATTGGCTTCTCTCTCAAGAATGGCGGCTGCTACGGCGGCTTGTCCATAGCTGAGGCCGCCGTCGCCAGGACTCACTTGGCGGTGCTGGAAGACTTTGAATCCTTCTTCTTCGAGTCCGGCGCGGAGCACTCGAGCCAAACGGCGATTGTGCATGCAGCCGCCGGAGAGGGCGATCTGCGTGATGCCGGTTACATCGCGGGCGTTGAATGCGGCCGCAATAAATCCTTCAGCGACGCCGGAGTGAAATTGAGCGGCGATATGCGCCGTGGGCACGCCCCGGCGCATATCGTCGACCAGAGCGCGCCAGAGCTGAGCAAGTCTGAGGACCTTTGGATTGTTTTCGGAGGGACTAGACGCGGCGAGTTCCGGAACGTATTCAGATCTCTCCAGGCGATCCGGTTCTTTGACCGCAATCCCTTCCAGTTCGATTGCGGCCTGGGCATCGAAGTCAACCTTGCGGCGATTCAGGATCACGGCAGCAGCGGCGTCGAAGAGACGGCCGAGGCTTGACGTGAGAGGCGAGTTGATGCCGCGCTCGATCATGCGCAAGAGAAGGCGCGCATCCTGCTCGCTGGCTCCCGTGAGTTCTGTCGCCTCGTCTTCTGTGAATCCTGCGACAGTGAGATGAGCGAAAGCCATGCGCCAAGGCTCGCGGATTGCCGCTTCGCCGCCGGGCATGGAGACGTAGTCGAGATGGGCAAAACGCTCGAAGCGGTCGAGGCTGCAGATGAGCACTTCCCCGCCCCAGATGCGACGGTCGGTGCCATAACCGGTGCCGTCGAGCGAGAGACCGATAACCGGACCGGCGAGCGCGTGTTCCGCCATGCATGCGGCGATGTGGGCATGGTGATGCTGGACTGCGATCAGCCGGAGGTTGTGTTTTTCCGCGTGCGCTTTTGCCCAACTCGTCGAAAGATAGCCGGGATGCAGATCGTGGACGATGGTTTGTGGTTCGATCTCGAAGGTGTGCGAGAGATGAGCGAGGGAGTGCTCGAAGAATTCAAGGCCTGTTGGATTTTCTAGATCGCCGAGGTGTTGGCTTTGATAAGCGAACCTGCCGCGCGCAAGTGCGAATACATTTTTGAGATGGCCGCCTACGGCGAGCATCGGTGCAGCGTCGAGCGGCAGCGGAATGGCGAGCGGCACGTAACCGCGGGCGCGACGAATGAGTTGGGGTGCGCCGTCAACAATGGCGGCGACAGAGTCGTCGCAGCGCTGGAGGATTTCGCGATTGTGCATCAGGAAAGCGTCGGCGATATTGCCGAGACGGGAACGGGCCTCTTCATTGTCGATGGCGATAGGCTCTTCGCTGAGGTTGGCGGAGGTCATGATGAGAGCCCGGACGCGGGTATCGGCGAATAGTAGATGCTGGAGCGGCGCATATGGCAGGTAGATGCCGAGCCAGGGTATTCCTGGCGCGACCGAAGGAGCGATACCATTGCCGGAACTCGCGAGAGAGAGGACGATCGGGCGTGCAGGTGTCTGCAGAAGGGCTTCCTCTTCCCGCGTAAATTCACAAAGACTGCACGCCGCTTCTAGATCGCGAACCATGACGGCCAGCGGCTTGCCATAGCGATGCTTACGTTGCCTGAGGCGCGTAACGGCAGCTTCGTTGGTGGCATCGACCGCGAGATGGAAGCCGCCGATGCCTTTGATGGCGAGGATGTCGCCGCGAAGCAACTGCTCGATGGTTGCTGCAATGGGATCGTCGCTTTCAATGGGTTCGCCTTGCGGTGTTTCGAGCCAGACTCGAGGGCCGCACCGCCAGCATGCATTGGGCTGTGCGTGAAAGCGGCGATTGAGCGGATCATCGTACTCGGCCTGGCACTCGGCGCACATCGGGAAGACGGCCATCGAGGTTTGAGGTCGGTCGTAGGGAATGCGACGGGTGATGGTGAAGCGAGGGCCGCAGTTGGTGCAGTTGAGGAAGGGATAACGATAGCGTCGGTCGGAGGGGTCAAGGAGTTCGCGCAGGCAATCAGGGCATGAAGCCGCATCCGCGGGAATACCAGTGCTCACGCGACCGAGAACCTCACTGGCGACGATGCGGAAGGAGATCTCGCCAACGAGCGGCAGATCAGCCGTTGCTACCGAATCGATTCTAGCCAGAGGTGGCGTTTCGGAGGTGAGGCGATTCAAGAAGGAGCTGATCCGCGAGTCGAGACCTTCAATCTCGATGATCACGCCGTCGGTGTCGTTGCCGATGAAGCCGGAAAGATGTTCCTCGGCTGCGAGGCGGTAAACGAAGGGCCGAAAGCCGACGCCTTGAACTACACCTCGCACCCGGATGCTTTTTCGAACTGCCTGCCGACAGGGCTCTGAAGATGTCGATGACGTCAAAATTCGCGCCTCAAAATCAAGCATATCGTAAGCACAAATCGAGGCCCTACATAAACTTCGGGGCGGGGCAACCAAACGTTTGCAAATCCGATTCCAATGGAGCGTGCGGGTTATGGCTGCGTCCATGCCCGACCGGCGTCCGTAGTAGAGAAGATTCGATTAGCTAGATGTTCCCTCCATTTCCCGGGCCAGAAAGGGCCTGCAGGTAACGCGAAAGGTGGACCTTATGAAGAAGATTATGATGGCGCTCGCAATGGCGAGTCTCGCGACCCTTAGCTGGGCAGACGACAACAAACAGGATGCAACGGAACGGCTAGACAAGGCGGCAACCGTACTTCATGAAGTTATGAATACCCCGGATAAGGGCATTCCTTCGGAAGTGATGGATCACGCAAAGTGCGTGGCCGTAGTTCCTCACATGATCAAAGGTGGTTTCGTCTTCGGCGCTGAAGGTGGCAAAGGGGTCGCAACCTGCCGTAATGGCAACGGCTGGAGCGCTCCGGCGTTCTTCACCGTAACCGGCGGAAGCTGGGGACTTCAGATCGGCGTGGAAGGCATCGACCTGGTGATGGTGTTCCAGAATGACGAGGGCATGAAGCACCTGCTGCAGAGCAAGTTCAAGATTGGTGCGGATGCTTCGGCCGCAGCCGGACCGGTCGGCCGTCACGCTTCGGCGAATACCGATTGGAAGATGAACGCGGAAGTGCTGACCTACTCGCGTGCGAAGGGCGCATTTGCCGGCCTTACACTGAATGGCGCTGATGTTCGTCCCGACGAAGATTCCATGCGTGCGATGTATGGCGGCGACGTGACCTATCGCTCAGTGCTCACGGGCGCAGTTCCTCCTCCAGCTTCAGCACATGCGTTCCTGGCAGCGGTTCGCGGATCGAAAGCAGAAGCCGCCGAAGTTACAAACAAGTAAAAAGCTAAAGTGTGTTGCGAAAGGCGACGAGCACCCAGGCCACGTCCGGGTGCTCGTTGTTTTTAGGAGAGACTGCTGCTGATCCTGGGGACTTCGGGTGAATCCTGGAGACGCCGGCCGTTCGGATGCGTCCCACCTACATCGGCGTCGATCATCTATATAGACTTGAAAGAATAGAAGGCATGACTCAGCACCGGCGAAACCGTTTGCCAATCCAGATTGCTGCCGCGCTTCTTTGTTTGTCAGGAGCAGCGAACATTTCCGCGCAGACGCCCGATTTGCCGGCGATTGTGCGGGGTGTGGATACGTCGGTAAAGGATCGTCTTGACCGTCTGGCTTCGTACACAGTCACGGAGCACTACGCGGTTTTCCGAGGGCATAACGATACCCAACCGGCTGCCGAGATGCTGGTGAAGACTACTTATCGAAAGGAATCCGGAAAGAGCTACGAGATCCTGTCGCAAAGCGGATCGGCGCTCTGGAGGAATGAAGTGCTAAAGACGCTGCTGGAGAATGAGCAGCGCATGAGCAAGCCTGGGAATGTGGAGACGGCACTGATCAACAGTTCCAACTACGAGATGAAGCTGGATGGAAATGCGGCGCAGCTACTCAATGGGCGGCAATGCCTGGTGCTGGATATCACGCCTCGCCGCAAGAGTCAGTACCTGTTCAAGGGGCAGCTATGGGTCGATGCGCACGATTACAGGATCGTACAACTGAAGGGCACGGCGGCCAAGAGCGCCTTCTTCCTGGCCAATGCGGCAGAAGTGACAAGGCAGTATGAGGAGGTCAACAGCCTCCCAATGGCAACTCATGCCGAGGCCATCTCTGGGAGTTCCCTGCTGGGCCAGACCGTTGTCAAAGTGGACTACAACGGGTATCAGATGCAGTTGCTTGCGGCGCCAATGAAGGCGTCGGTGAATCGCTAGATTTGCGTGGCGCGGAGCCGGTTTTGGCCCGATCGGCGTCCGTTCCGAGTGACGAATGAACAGGCAAGTCTCGGTTCACCTGCCTTATACTGAGCACCTGTGACTTCCATTCTGGGCGACTGGAAACTCGATGCTGCGCTAGGCTCGTGCCTTGTGCTGGGACTGCGGCATGGGTTCGACTACGACCATCTGGCCGCGATCTCGGACATCACCGCAGTACAGAGGAACTGGAAGAGCGGGTTACGCCTGGGGATGACGTACGCTCTGGGACATGCGGCGACCGTGGTCGCACTTGGAGTGACAGTACTTCAGTTGCACATGGGGCTGCCTGAGGGGCTGGACCACTGGACCGAGCGGCTGATCGGGTTGACGCTGATCGTGCTGGGAGTCGGAGTGGTTGCCGGGATCATGCGCAAGGACGCGCACGGACACCGGCATAGCCGTATTGAGAGCCGGTTGGCGATTGCCATCAATGGAGTGCTGTGGCTGGCGTGGCGGATTCGGCGAATGTGGAATTCAGAGGCGCCGAAGCCGGAACGATTCCAGTGGATGTACAACGGGAAATCGGTGTTCCTGATTGGCGTGCTGCATGGCGTAGGTGCGGAAACGCCGAGCCAGCTCGCGCTGTTCTTTTTGACCGCGAATCTTGGCGGCACCTCGCGAGGGATGTTGGGGCTGGCGGCATTTGCGCTGGGGCTGGTGGCCATGAATGCGCTCATGACGGCCTCGATTGGCGGTGCCTTCAACGCTGGCGGACATCATCCGCGTTTCTATCACGTCATTGCATGGACGGGAGCGATATACAGCTGCGGAATCGGACTGATCTTCCTGCTGGGCATTTCGGACCGGCTGCCTGCTCTGAGCTAGCGACTGTTCGGGGCATGTAAAGCGCTTGATTTGAAGCGACTGTCTTCACGCGATTTCCACGTAACCAAATCACCAATCACCCGCGTGACCGTGGTCACGGTCCGTCCTATCTCCACGGGCGTAAAACAGGGCCAGACAGAGAGCGGAGCGTTAGGTAAGTACTTCGCCGTCAGCTGTCTGGAGGAATTGTGGCCGCATTCACACCACCGCCGCTGCCGAGCGACGACAAACGCTGGAAGATCGTGGCCGGCACGATGCGCAAGAACGGATTTGCCCGCCACGCACTGATCGAGACACTGCACACGGTTCAATCTTCATTCGGCTATCTGGATGACGATGCGATTCGGTTTGTTGCGCGATCTCTACGGGTTCCATTGAGCCAGGCATACGGCGTGGTGACGTTCTATCACTACTTCAGCCTGAAGCCGCCCGGAAAGCACACTATGACGCTTTGTGCTGGAACCGCGTGCTACATCAAGGGCACGGACAAGTTGATTGCGTCAGCGGAGAAACATCTCGCGGTGAAGAGCGGCCAGACAACCAGGAACGGACAGATCAGCCTGATGACTGCCCGATGTGTGGGTGCCTGCAGCCGCGCTCCGGTAATGATCTGCGACGGGGAAGTGGCCGGCGAAGTCACGGATGAGCAGATGATCGCTCAGTTGGAAAGGTGGGCGGTCGCATGACCATTGAAGAACTGGAACAGATTGCGAAGAGCGTTCAACAGGAAAACGCCAAGTACGACTATGAAGTGAATGTCTGCATGGATCTGGCGTGCGCAAGCCAGGGCGCAGGGCTGCTGCGGGATGCACTGTTGAAGCTGGCCGAGGCATCCGGCAAGAAAGTGCTGATTCGGAAGACCGGCTGCATGGGGCCCTGCTCTTCAGGGCCACTGGTGCGGGTCGAACCAGACGAGACGCTGTACGCAAAAGTTAAGGAAGCGAACGCAGTAGCGATCATCAACAGCCTCGGCGAGAAGCCTGTCGCGGAGTTGCAGTGCGATCTGAACGAGCACTTTGACAAGCAGGTTCGCGTGGTGCTGGAGAATGCGGGCCACATCGATCCTGAGAAGATTGACGACTACATTTCGCGCGATGGTTACAAAGCGCTGCTTACCGCATTGACCGAGATGACTCCGAATGGAGTGGTTCACCGCATCACCGAGAGCGGACTGCGCGGGCGTGGAGGCGGCGGGTATCCCACTGGACTGAAGTGGGGTACGGTTGCGAAAGCGTCTGGCGATTTGAAGTACGTGGTGTGTAACGGTGATGAAGGCGACCCTGGCGCATTCATGGATCGCAGTGTGATGGAAGGCGATCCGCACCGAGTGATTGAAGGAATGGCCATTGCCGCATACGCGGTGGGAGCAAGCAAGGGATTCATCTATGTGCGGGCCGAGTACCCGGTGGCCGTGTCGCGGCTGACCACTGCACTGCGAGAGGCGCGCAGGCGCGGGCTGCTCGGCAGCGGAATCTGCAATACAACTTTCAACTTCGATATCGAAATCAGGCTGGGAGCTGGAGCGTTTGTGTGCGGCGAGGAGACAGCGCTGCTGGCATCGATTGAAGGACGGCGCGGCACTCCGAAACCGCGGCCGCCGTATCCGGCGGTGAGCGGACTGTGGGGCAAGCCGACGCTGATCAACAACGTTGAAACCTATGCCAATATTGCTCCGATTGTGCGCAACGGAGGCAAGTGGTTCTTCAACATGGGCTCGGAGCGGTCGAAGGGGACAAAGGTTTTCGCCCTGACAGGGCGCATCAAAAACACCGGTCTGATCGAAGTTCCGCTGGGCATCAAGCTCTGGGAAATCATCGATGTGATTGGCGGCGGTGTTCCGGGCGGACACAAGCTGAAGGCGATCCAGACGGGCGGACCATCGGGTGGGTGCATCCCGGCAGACATGATGGGGCTGGGCGTAAGTTATGACGCGCTGATGGCTGCGGGATCGATTATGGGATCCGGCGGCATGATCGTGATGGACGATACCTCGTGCATGGTGAACGTGGCGCGGTTCTTCGTCGAGTTCTGCATGACGGAATCCTGCGGCAAGTGCATTCCCTGCCGTGCAGGTACAGCACAGATGTACACACTGCTGACCCGGATATGTGAAGGCACGGGAACGATGGACGATCTGGAGTTGCTGATCGAACTGTGCGGCACGGTGAAGGAGACGAGCCTGTGCGGGCTGGGTCAAACGGCTCCGAACCCGGTGTTGAGTACGCTGAAGTACTTCAAGAACGAGTACCTCGAACACATCATGCACAAGCGCTGCCCGGCGGGCGTCTGCAACATGGCCGGAGAGAGTGCGGCTGAACCGGCGCCCGTGGAGGTGTTGGCATGACCGAGGCACCGTTCGAAGTCAAAACCCTGGAGATCGATGGGCAGGAAGTGAGCGCCCGGCGCGGTCAGACCATACTGGAAGTAGCGCGCGAAAACGACATCAATATTCCCACGCTTTGCCACATGGAAGGGCTGAGCAACGTTGGCGCATGCCGCCTCTGCCTGGTTGAGATCAAGGGCAGTAACAAACTGCTGCCGGCCTGCGTAGCGACAGTCTCAGAAGGCATGGTCGTGAGCACCAATACCGAGCGGCTGCAGCGTCATCGCCATAACATTCTGGAACTGCTGTTCGCAGAGCGCAATCACGTCTGCTCGGTCTGCGTGTCAAATGGGCACTGCGAGTTGCAGGCGATGGCGCAGGACCAGGGGCTTACGCATGTGCGCATGCCTTACCGGAATCCTGACTTGCCTGTCGACGCATCGCATGAACGCTTCACGGCCGACCACAATCGCTGCATTCTCTGCACGCGCTGCGTTCGGGTATGCGGCGAAATTGAAGGCGCGCATGTATGGGATGTGATGGGCCGCGGAATCGATTCGATGGTGATTACGGACCTGCACGAGGACTGGGGAAAATCGAGTTGCACCCGGTGCGGTAAGTGCGTTCAGGTGTGCCCGACCGGAGCCCTCTTCGATAAGAGCAAGATTGGATCCGACCATCCCAAGTATCCCGATTTTCTGCCGTACCTGAACCTGATGAGGGAGGCGCGATGAGCAGCAAACTAAAGCTGGCAACGGCATGGCTGGACGGATGCTCCGGGTGCCATATGTCTTTCCTCGACATGGATGAACGGCTTCTCGAACTCGCTGAGCTGGTCGATGTGGTCTACAGCCCGGTTGTCGATACGAAGGAGTTTCCGGACAACGTGGATATCGCGCTGGTTGAAGGAGCGGTGGCGTCGGTCGACGACGAGAAGAAGATCAAGAAGATCCGGGCGCACTCGAAGATGCTCATCGCGATGGGTGACTGCGCAATCACGGGCAATGTGCCTTCGATGCGGAATCCCATCGGGCCAGAGGCCATTCTGGAACGGGCATATTTTGAGAACGCGACAATCCAGCCGCAGATTCCGTGCGTGGTTGTGCCGAAGCTGCTGAAGACGGTGAAACCGATTCATGAGTTCGTGAAGGTGGACGTCTTTCTGCCTGGTTGCCCGCCCTCTGCCGAGACATTTCACACAGCGCTGACTGCGCTCATTACCGGCGAGCCGCTGGATATCCCGGCACTCACTCGCTTTGGAGCCTGATCATGAGCCAGACAATCACGATCGATCCCGTAACCCGGCTCGAAGGACACGGCAAGATCACGATTCAGCTAAATGCGCAGGGCGAAGTTGAAGATGCGCACTTCCATGTAACCCAGGTGCGCGGATTCGAGAAGTTCTCGGAAGGCCGGCCCTTCTATGAAATGCCGGCGCTGACTGCGCGTATCTGCGGAATCTGCCCCGTATCGCATCTGCTGGCATCGGCGAAGGCGTGCGAGGCGATCATGTCGGTGCGCATTCCGCACACGGCCGCGCAGTTGCGCCGCATTCTGAATCTTGCGCAGATGGTGCAATCGCATGCGCTGAGCTTCTTCCACTTGTCATCGCCTGATCTGCTACTCGGAATGGAGTCCGATCCAGCACAGCGGCATATCTTCGGCGTGGCGGCGGCCAGGCCGGAATTGGGACGGGCTGGGATTGCTCTGCGGAGATTCGGGCAGCACATCATCGAACTGCTTGGCACGAAGCGAATCCACACCGGCTGGGTGATCCCGGGCGGAGTAGCCGAGCCCTTGAGCGCGGCCAAGCGCGACGAGATGCTCGCGATGATGCCGGAAGCGTACGCCAACATCGGGCTTGCGCTCGCTGCGTACAAGCAGATCGCGGACAAGTTCCAGCAGGAGATTTCCGTATTCGCGAACTTCCCTTCGAATTACATGGGGCTGGTCAACGGGGACCAGTCGATCGAGTTCACCGATGGTGCACTGCGGCTGATCGATACGAAGGGCGGCATCATTGACGACGGCATTACAGCGCAGCGATTCACCGAGGTGATCGGCGAAGCGGTTGAGTCCTACAGCTATACCAAGTTCGTCTACTACAAACCTCTTGGATATCCAGACGGAAGCTACCGTGTTGGCCCATTGGCCCGGTTGAACATCGTCAAGAAGATGGGAACTCCCAAGGCGGACCAGGAACTGGCAGAGTTCAAGCAGATCGCGGCTGGGCCGCTGGAGAGCTCCTTCTTCTATCACCATGCGCGGCTGGTTGAGGTGATGCACGGAATCGAAAAGATCGAACAAATCCTCGCCGATCCGCTGATTCTCGACAAGCACGTACGCGCTACAGCAGGCGTGAACAGGCTGGATGGGGCAGGACAGATCGAAGCGCCACGCGGAACGCTGAATCATCACTACAAGGTGGACGACAACGGGAAGATCACGTGGGCCAACCTGGTAGTGGCCACAGGGCACAATAACAATGCGATGAATCGCGGCGTGCTGCAGGCGGCAAGATGCTACGTGAAAGACGGTAAGTTCACGGAAGGGGCGCTGAACCGGGTGGAAGCGGTGATCCGGACTTTCGATCCCTGCCTGAGTTGCTCAACGCACGCCTTCGGCCAGATGCCGCTCGCTATGACGTTGCTATCGGCCGACGGCGAGGTTGTCGATCGGGTCATACGATAGGCCTGGGGTATAGTCTGAAATCGAATCCCACGTCTCAGAATCGAGATGTGGGGCACCCAACCTTGTGACGAATCGAAATGAGTTCGGGGCCGCATGCCTTATTCTTGCCTGCGGTAACACGCTGCGCAGGGATGATGGTATCGGGCCGTGTCTTGCTCAATGGGCGGAAGAACGCTGGCGCGATGATTTACGAGTGAAGGTGATCTGCGATCACCAGTGGACGCCGGAAATGGCGGAAGAAGTGGCGGCAGCCGAAACGGTGGTCTTCGTTGACTGCTCGCTGGATCAGCCTCCCGGGCAGATCATTTTGCGTGAACTGAGCGCGGCTTCGTTGAAACCGGGCCTGGTGACGCATCATCTGGGTGCCGCGGAACTGCTCGGCGTCGCGCAGGAACTCTATGGAAGGCAGCCTCGCAGAGCTTGTCTGCTGACGATCGGGGCCGGAAGCATAGAGCTGGGTGAGGGGCTCAGCCCAGCTCTTCAGAATGCATTGCCCGATGCGAAGGACCTACTCGAGCTCACGGTAGGTCAGCTATGTCCTGATTCGAACTAGCGTGCATAGCCCGCGAGTTTGAACGAATAGGCGTAATCGCCTTTCAGCGCTCCAGGGATCGAGATGCGAGTTCCCCCACTCTGACTATCTGCTTTGAGTTCTCTGCTGTCTCCGAGCTGGGTGATCTTCGCGTCTGGCTTCCCTTGAAGATCGGAGATGGTGATAGTCTGCGCTTTCGGTTTGCCCAGCACCGTCACATACAGATCGTCGCCCTTGCGCGTAAACCTCAGGTCATCGCCTTCCGCTGATTTCGCAGCAGCCTCTTTCCACGGCACCGTGTCGTAGATGGCTTCGCCGTTCTGCTTGAGCCATGCGCCGAGAGCCTTGAGCCGATCCATCTGGATGGGCGGAATGGTGCCGTCGGCTTCGGGGCCTACATCGAGGAGGAGGTTGCCGTTCTTGCTCACGATGTCGACGAGCAGCGAGATCAACTCTTCCGGAGCGATGGTTTCCTTTTCGCCTTCAGCGCGGTTGTAACCGAAGGAACGGCCCAGACCGCGGCACTCTTCCCACTTTTTCTCGCTGATCTGGTCTTTCTTCTCGTATTCGGGCGAGGTGAAATCGGAGTGCTTGATGCCGAAACGATCATCAATTACGCCGTCGGGGATCGCGTTGTAGTAGTCGGCTTCCACCTCGAGGGTCCGGCCGGTCTTAGGCCAGTCAATGTCGTTCCAGAGAACGGCCGGCTTGTAGCGATCGATCAGTTCGTGAATCTGCGCGAAGGCGTAATCGCCGTAAGCCTTGTTCTCGGGCTTGACGGACTGGTAGTCCTTTTCTGTCTCGATGGGGCCGGTGTTGAAGGTCCAGTCGTATCCGCCGGAGTAGTAGAGGCCCATCTTCATGCCCTGCTTCCGGACTGCGGTGGTCAAGTCGCCGACGATGTCGCGCTCAGCGTGAAGCTGGTTTGGCTTGAGGCTGGGCGTGGGATTGGGCGTGGTGCTGGGCCAAAGGGTGAAGCCTTCGTGGTGTTTGCTGGTCAAGACCACGTAGCGGGCTCCCGCCTCCTTGAAGACAGCTGCCATCTTGTCGGGATTCCACTTCTTCGACTCGCGATTGAACGCAGGAGCGAAGTCGTAGTATCCGGCGTCGCCGAAATGCTCCTTGTGGTATTGCGCGGTCGGAGATCCGGGGATGCGAAGTACGTTGAGGTACCACTCGGCGTAAGGGTTGAATTTGATGTAGTCGCTCGAAGAGAAGTCGTGATCGGGATGATTGACGGGCGCCCAGCCGGGGACTGAGTACAGGCCCCAGTGGATGAAGATGCCGAGTTTAGCGCCTGCGTACCACTGCGGGAGCGGATGCTGGTCGAGGGACTCGAGCGTGGGCTCGTAGTGCGTGGGGGCCTGGGCGGACGATACGGCGCATAGCGCCAGGGTAGCGGCGAAGACTGCGGCAAGGGATTTTGAGATCATTCGTAGCCTCGATTAAAGAGTCATACGAATCATACGGCAGGTGCCAGACCTTCGACCTTCGTTCGCTGCCACAAGGACACCTGTACCTCAGTCTGGTGACTGGGAGCGGCTACGCAGCATCTAAACCCCTTGGTTCAGACCGTGCAAACGAATGCAGGGCCAGAGAGCCAGGAGTCACATAGAGATTGCATCCAGAACTTCTCGATCAGCCCCTCTCGCACCAGTTCAGCACACTGCTGCTGCTCGGTCTCGCTATTTCGTGCGTCTCCTGGACGATTACGCATGAGGAGATTTTTCGGGAGCCGCGAGAGTTCTGCAAGGACCGGAGCCAGAACTGCAAGCAGCTTTATCAGCGAAAATTCTTCTACCTATTCACGTGTGAGTATTGCTTCAGCCACTATGTGACGGCGCTGTTTCTGCTCCTGACCCACTTCCAGATGCTCTATACAGGCTGGCGCGGTTTCGTGATTTCGGAGTTCGCCCTGGTGTGGATCGCGAATATCTACATGAGCGCGTACAACAGGCTACGACTTGAAATCAAAGCCGAAAATCTCTCGATTGCCGAGCAGACCAAAGCCACAGATCAGTGAGCGGCCTTCCCGGCTGCAGGGCTGAGGAACGCGCGGTTATCACGTTCTCGCAAATGCTCCAGGCTGCGAGCGGAAGGGGCGACGACTTTGCGGCGGCGCTTCAACATGTTCAAATGACAGTGCCCACTATGAGAGTGATCTCCATCCAATGCGGACTGCCGCGGGAAGTTGATTGGCACGATCGAAGGGTCACGACGTCCATCTACAAGGACACGGTCGACGGCCGTGTTGCTCTTCAAAGACTCAATCTCGATGGGGACAAGCAGTCGGACCTGATGGCGCACGGCGGCGAATACAAGGCCGTTTACTGCTATCCGATTGGGCATTACGAATTTTGGCGTGCGGAACTCCCCGGCAAAGCGCTGCCGCAGGGAGTCTTTGGGGAGAACTTCACAGTCGAAGGACTGGACGAGTCTGTTCATATCGGAGACGTATTCGCGATTGGATCGGCGGAGGTTGTGGTGACCCAGCCGCGGCTTCCCTGCTACAAGCTGGGCATCCGACTTGGAATGGATGACATGGTCAAGCGATTTCTTGCGAGCGGACGGACGGGTTTCTATCTGGCAGTCCGGCGCGAGGGCGACGTCGGCGCGAATGACGAGATCACCCTGCTCGACCGTGCGGCGGATTCTATTCCGGTTTCCGAAATAACACGTCTGTATATCGCTAAGACTTACGACGCCGGCGATCTGCAACAGATAGGGCGCGCGATCAGGTTGGAAGCGTTGCCCGAGAGTTGGAAGAGTTGGCTGGCCGAGAGAGCGCATCGGGCGAGGGCTTGATGCCCTCAAGCCTTCGATGACCGGCAATCTGCCTGGCGGGATCCGCCGATAGAATTGGGCGATTGGAATCGAGCGGGTCTTTAGCGCACCGAGTATGCTTGATTACGCCAGCAGAGGAGTGATGCGCAATGGGCGGCGCGACGCGATGGTTGATTTGCACGTTGGTTCTGGGATACCTCGCAGTTCCGGCTTGGGCAGCCAAGCGGATCACGGTTGCCCAACTCGAGCAGCTACTGACCGCTGACCATGCTCAGCATAAGTCAGACCTGGAAACTGCGAGGCAGATCAGCGGTGTCGAACTCGCGGAGCGGTTGACGGAAGGTACACTGAGCCGGCTGCGCCAAAACTTCGCAAGGGATTCGCGCGCCACAATTGCGCTGATTCTCTTGGCGGACCGTTCGGCCTTTCTCGAGCCACCAGCGAGTGAATTACCCGCAAATCCCGCACCAGAAGCAGATGGTCAGCAGCGCTTGTTGCAGTTGGCCCAGAAGTTTGCGATGGAGACACTACCGCGCTTGCCGAATCTGCTGGCGACGCGAACGACTTTCAGCTTCGACGATAGTCCGCAGGAAATCACGAAGGGTGCCTATGCCCAACACCTGGGAATGCACCTGATCGGTTCGGTCAAAGCGGAAGTGTCGGTCAACAGGGAGAGATCGGGCCAGGCGAGCAGCGTACATGGGGACGCCGTTGCGAGTCGAGGCCTTACGACGTGGGGAGAGTTTGGGTCTGCCCTGCTGATCATTCTGAGCGACTCGGCCCAGGGAAAGACAACCTGGAGTCACTGGGAGGACACGCCCGCGGGAATGATGGCGGTTTTTCATTACGCAGTGCCAAAGAACGCGTCGCACTACGAGATCGATACTTCTGTCGAAGAGATGCAGGCGCAGGAGGGGGCGCGGTGGGCGGGAGCCAGGGCCAGAGACGCGGCGCCTGTGTCGACCTCGATTCGCATGATTCGCACCAAGCCGGCCTATCAGGGCTCGCTTTGGATCGATCCTGCAACCGGGACGATCACGCGGGTGACGCTGGTGGCGGATCTCGAAGGCAATCCGAGGTTTGAACGCGGCGCGATTCTGGTCGAATACGGCCCGGTGAAGATCGCGGACAAGGCACTGGTATGTCCCCTGCGAAGCCTGGCGCTCTCAGAAGCGCCGAAATCGGTCAACTCCCTGGTGAGCAACTCGGCGACGGAGTGGCTGAACGAAAACCTGTTCACCGACTATCATCTGTTCTCTTCGTCATCGCGAATTTTGACGGAAGAAGCTGGGGTGCAAGCGCCGTCGGTAGAAGAGGCCGCACCTGCGGCAGGTGCGCCGTCCGCAGGCACCGCGGTTGTAGCGAAAGACTCTGCAGCGAGTACTGGCCCGCCTGACACGGGCTCGATATCCGCAGTGCCGCAGGCGAATCCCGATTCGAGGAGTCTGCCAACGCAGAATTCGCAGGAAACTACTGATCTCACAGATAAGCTCGACGATGCCAAAGCGGAGGCTACCCCGCCTGACATAACGCCGTCTGTCGCACCGGTGCCTGCTGAACGAACTGCACCTCAGCCTGGGGCCGCGGTTCCCTCGCCGCCTCCGGATGTTGCACCGGCGACGTCTGCTGCGGAAGACTTGCCCAAATTGAAGATCGAAACGCAGGAAGTGCTGATACCGGTTGTGGTCCGCGACAAAACCGGACACGCGCTGGGCAATCTGGCGAAGGATGATTTCACGGTACTCGATCAAGGAAAAGACAAAGCGATTGTCGGATTCAACGTGATCGAGACGGCGAAGGCTAGCGGACCAGGGAAGACTGCGAGGAACGCTCCGACAGCCTCAGGGCCCGATGGAACTGGAAACGGTCCTGCGCCACCGAACAGGTTCCTTGTCTTTCTATTCGATGATCGGCACGTTTCCAACTCAGATCTGGCGATTGCTCGTAAGGCGGCAATCCAGATGATGAGCGAGCCTCTAGCGGCAACCGACTATGCCGCCGTGGTCTCGTTATCTGGTGCGAACTCTGGAATCACGCGAGATCCCCGGATGCTTCAATCTGCCGTCACGAAGCTCAGCGCCCACCAGGCTTCCCAACATGGGGCGGAAGATTGCCCAGACATCGACTATTATTCCGCAGACAAGATCATTCGTCAGCATGATCCTGTCGAGTTTCAGCTGGCTGTTATGAAGGCGAAGAAGTGCAGCCATCTGAACATCTTTCAACCTTCATCGTCGCCAAATGTTTCCGGGGACGTCACCGATCCAGGCGATCCGTTTCAGCGAATGGCCATGGCCGCAGCTACGCGCGAGCTTCAGGAGGGAGAAGAAGACGCACATCAGACGCTTGTACAAATAGAAGCTGTGGTTCGCGCGATGTCGAAGTTGCAGGGCCAGCGAGTCCTCATTTTGCTTTCGCCAGGTTTCCTGTCGCTTGCCCCGGATGCCATTGCATTCAAGTCGGAGATTCTCAATGAGGCAGCGGGTGCGAACGTCATCATTAACGCTCTGGACGTGCGCGGACTGTACGTGGGCAATGGTGATGCGAGCCAGGGGCAAAGCGCATCACTGAGCCAGACGATCGGCCAGACCTCGTCGGATCATCTGGCCGGCATGCAGGCCGGCGAAAATGCGATGGCGGAACTCTCGAACGGCACTGGTGGGACGTTCTTCCATGACAATAATGATCTTGCAGATGGCCTGAAGAGTCTGGCTGCTGCCCCAGAGTATGTTTATCTGCTCGGGATCTCGCTCAGAGATGTGAAGTCAAACGGCACTTTCCACCAGCTCAAGGTGAAGGTGAACAAGCCCGGTGTGGATGTGCAGGCCCGCCGCGGCTACTTCGCTCCGAAGCATGCCGGTAACAGCAAATGATTGTCTGAAATCTAAGCGTGAGAGGTCAAGCACCGTCGGCATGCAGCAAAGCCAACGGCGACTACTGAACTGAAGCAGTCGCCGTGTGGCCCCAGGAAACACTTTTTCGCAGCGGCTAGAAAGCTGCCACTGTCTGGCGAAGGCTGTAGGAGCTCAGTGTCTTGATGTAGTTGCCGCGATCGAAGGGCGATACGTCGGGAACTGAACTGCGGCTTAGACAGCCTCGGGTTTGCGAGAGCGATGGATATTCGCGTTTTTCGAGCCAGTACTGCAAGTCGGCAAGGACGCGGCCAATGTGATCGATGCCATGAATGTGCAGCGCCGAACACATCATTGCGACATTGCCGCCAGCCATGATGCTCTTGATGACATCCTCGGCTGAATGGACACCGCCAGTTACAGCGATGTCGATATTGAGGTGGCCGAAGAGAATCGCGGCCCAGTGAAGGCGCGGGAGCAATTCTGACGGAGTGGAGAAGTGCAGGGTGGGCCGGACCTCCAACCCTTCGATATCGAAGTCGGGCTGGTAGAAGCGGTTAAAGAGAACGACACCAGCCGCTCCCGCATCTTCTATTTTTGCAGCGATATGCGGTAAACTTGTGAAGCTTTGGGAGAGCTTCACGGCGACCGGAATTTTGACTGCCTGGCTGACGGTCGTCACGAGTTCGAGTAGCTGAGATTCAAGTTCCGCAGAGGTCTGGCTGCGATCGGTGGCGAGCGCAAAGGTATTAAGTTCGATGGCATCGGCGCCTGCCTGTTCCGACTCTTCTGCGAAACGTACCCAACCACCGGTCGTCACGCCGTTGAGACTGGCCATGATCGGAATGTTCACGGCCTCTTTGCAGCGGCGGACGTGATCGAGGTAGATCTCGTGGGACATGCGGTAGTCGTTCAGGTCTGGAAGATAGCCTAGCGATTCCGCGAAGGACTCGGTGCCGCGTGAGAGATCTTCATCGAGCGCGCGTGATTCCAGAGCAAGCTGTTCCTCGAAGAGCGAGGTCAGCACGATCGCCGATGCGCCGGCATCTTCCATCCGGCGCACACTGTCGATCGACTCTGAGAGCGGAGTCGAGGAAACGACGATGGGTCCGTTGAGTTTGAGACCCAGGTACTTCGTGGATACATCGATCATTTTGGTCCTCCGGCAGGCGGGGCTGCCAGTTTCTCATCAGGCTTTTCTTCGGGCGCAATGTGAGGGGTCTCGCTGCGACCGGGCATACCGGCGCGGGCAGAGTAGACACGCCACTGGCGCTCAACATCGTCCTGTGCTTCTTTCAAAAGTTCTGCGGCCAGTTCGGGATTGCTGCGCGCAAGCATGGTGTAACGGGCTTCGCGATATGCATAATCCTTGAGCCGGATCGAGGGTGCGCGCGAATCCAGCTGGAAGGGGTTCTTACCCTGTTCGCGCAGACTCGGGTTGTAGCGCATCAGCGGCCAGTAGCCGGACTGAACGGCGAGTTTCTGCTGCTCGAGTCCGTGGACGAGATCGTAGCCGTGGGCGATGCAGCTTGAATAAGCGATGATGATCGACGGGCCTTCGTGCGCCTCGGCCTCCTGGAAGGCCTTGATGACGTGGCTGTCGTTACCGCCGAGGGCGACCTGCGCGACATAGACGTAGCCATAGCTGACGGCTTCCATCGCGAGGTCTTTGCGGCTAACCATCTTGCCGCTTGCAGCAAACTTGGCAACCGCACCGCGCGGAGTTGCCTTGGAGGATTGTCCGCCGGTGTTGGAGTAGACCTCGGTGTCGAGAACGAGGACGTTGACGTTCTTGCCGGAGCCGAGCACGTGATCGAGTCCGCCGAAGCCGATGTCGAACGCCCAGCCGTCTCCGCCGAGAATCCAGACGCTCTTGCGAACGAGAGTGTCGGCAATGGCGAGAAGATTGCGGGCATCGGATGAATCGAGGCCAGCAAGCTTTGCTTTGAGAATCTTTACTCGTTCGCGTTGCGCGTCGATTTCGGGTTCCGTCTTCTGAGAGGCGTGTACGATTTCCGCGGCCAGTTCGGGGCCGATCGACGACGCCAGGCGCGTGACGAGCGTCTCGGCGAAGACTTTCTGCTGATCGAGCGCCGTACGCATGCCAAAGCCAAATTCCGCGTTGTCCTCGAAGAGCGAGTTGGCCCATGTTGGTCCGCGGCCGGCACGGTTCTGGCTGTAAGGAGTTGTAGGCAGATTGCCGCCGTAGATGGAGGAGCATCCGGTTGCGTTGGCGACATAAAGGCGATCGCCGAAGAGCTGCGTGAGCAGCTTGATGTATGGCGTTTCGCCGCAACCTGCGCACGCGCCAGAAAACTCGAACAAGGGCTGAAGAAGCTGGAGATCCTTCACCTGCGAGTGCGATAGCTTGCTGCGGTCGACCTCGGGCAGGTTCAAGAAGTAGTCCCAGTTATCGCGCTCTGCTTCGCGAAGCGCGGGCTGCGGCTCCATGTTGATCGCCTTATGGCTGGCGTCGCTCTTGCTCTTGACTGGGCAAACGTCGACGCAGACGGCGCAGCCGGTGCAGTCTTCGGGAGCAACCTGGAGGGTGTAGCGATCTGCTTCCATTCCCTTCCACTTCGGCTTGGCCCACTTGAAGGTCGCCGGGGCCTTGTCACCGAGCTCCGGTGAGTAGACCTTAGCGCGGATCACTGCGTGCGGGCAGACCATGACGCACTTGCCGCACTGGATGCAGAGATCCTTGTCCCACACAGGAATGAACTGAGCGATGTTGCGCTTCTCCCATTGGGCGGTTCCGGTTGGGAATGTGCCCCCGGCCGGAATGGCGCTGACGGGAAGCTGGTCGCCGCGGCCGGCTGCGATCTCGCCAAGAACGTTACGAACGAACTCAGGAGCCGCGGGCGAGATGGACGGGATCAGGTCAAAGTCTGAAGAAGGCGCAGCGGGCAGGTCGACTTTGTGCAGGTGAGCAAGTGCCGCATCGACGGCGGCGAAGTTCTTGTTAACGACGGCTTCGCCGCGTTTGCCGTATGTCTTTTTGATGGCCTTCTTGATTTGCTCAATGGCCTCTTCACGCGGAAGGACTCCGCTGATCGCGAAGAAGCAGGTCTGCATGATGGTGTTGATGCGCGTGCCCATTCCAGCCTCGCGAGCTACCTGGTAGCCATCGATGACGTAGAACTCTATGTTCTTGCGGATCATCTCCTGCTGCGTGGATTTCGGCAGCTTCGCCCAGACCTCGTCCGCGGGGTAAGGCGAGTTGAGCAGGAAGACCGCGCCGGGCATGGCGGCTTCGAGTACGTTGATCTTCTCGAGGAAACTGAAATTGTGGCAGGCAATAAAGCTGGCGCGGGTGATGAGGTAGGTGGAGCGAATCGGGTTGGGACCAAAGCGAAGGTGAGAGGTCGTCATCGAGCCTGATTTTTTGGAGTCGTAGACGAAGTAACCCTGCGCGAAGTTGTCGGTTTGATCACCGATGATCTTGATGGAGTTTTTGTTGGCGCCCACGGTGCCGTCAGAGCCGAGCCCGTAGAAGAGTGCGCGGACCGTACGCGGATCTTCGGTGGAGAAGTTCGGATCGTACGTAAGGCTCGAGTGCGAGATGTCGTCTTCGATGCCAATGGTGAAGTGATTCTTCGGCGCGGGTTTTGAGAGCTCGTCGAAGATGCCCTTGACCATGGCGGGAGTGAATTCCTTGGAAGAGAGGCCATAGCGGCCGCCAATGATGGAAGGCATCGCGGCGAAGGGTAGCTTGTCGGCTCGTTCGGCAAGAACGGTAACGACGTCCTGATAGAGCGGCTCGCCGGCTGCGCCCGGTTCCTTGCAGCGATCGAGAATCGCAATGGATTTGACGGTTGCAGGAAGAGCGGCAATGAAGGCCGACGCGTCGAAGGGCCGATAGAGACGAACCTTGAGGAGGCCGATCTTCTCGCCTTGTTTGGTGAGCAGGTCAACTGCTTCTTCGGCCGCTTCTGCGCCGGAACCCATCATGATGATGACGCGCTCGGCATCGGCGGCACCGTAGTAATCGAAGAGATGATAGGCGCGGCCGGTCTCGGCGGCGAAGCGGTTCATGACGGACTGGACGATTCCGGGTACGGCTTCGTGGAACGGCGTGCAGGCTTCGCGCGCCTGGAAGAATACGTCGGGGTTTTGCGCAGAGCCACGCAGGACGGGACGGTCAGGGCTGAGCGCGTTCTGGCGGAACTGGATGATGTACTTGTCGTCAAGCAAAGCGCGGATGGTCTCGTCGCCGATCGGGTAGATTTTGTCGACTTCGTGTGAGGTGCGGAATCCGTCGAAGAAGTGAATGAAGGGAATGCGTGACTCGAGGGTAGCGATCTGCGCAACAAGGGCGAGATCATGGGCTTCCTGAACGGAATTCGATGAGAGCATTGCCCAGCCGGTGGAGCGGCACGCCATCACATCCGAGTGATCGCCGAAAATAGACAGCGCGTGCATCGCAAGAGTGCGGGCGGTCACGTGCATGGTAGCCGGGGTGAGCTCACCGGCGATTTTGTACATATTGGGGATCATGAGCAGCAGCCCCTGCGAAGCCGTGAATGTAGTGCCGAATGCACCGGCTTGCAATGCGCCGTGCAGCGCGCCGGCGGCCCCGCCTTCGCTCTGCAGCTCTTCAACGATGGGCAGAGCGCCCCAAATGTTTTTCTTCCCTTCCGAGCGCCACTGATCGGCCCACTCGGCCATGGGCGACGAGGGGGTGATCGGGTAGATTGCGACGACTTCGGAGAGACGATAGGCGACGGAGGCCGCGGCCTCGTTCCCATCTAAGATGACCATTTTCTTATCACTCATTCGCTATGCCTCTTGCGGCGGAACTGGTAGTTCCAGTTGCGCGCGATTGTGAACGACTCGCCAATCCGCAGCCGCCCTGAGAGAGCACGAACTAATTCATGGCTAACCACTTGAGTGGTTTCGCAAGGGAGCGATCTGCGGAAGAATAACCGCTACGAGGAGTCTCTGCTTTGAGGCGTTTAGCGGCTGTGATGAGAGACACAGGGAGGGCCTGAAATACCACGATGTGAAAACATTTTTCGATGAGCGCGACGCTCTGTCGATGGGGTAGTTCTCGGCGGTCACGCGAAATCGACTGCGTCAAATTCCCGAGAGCTTTGGCACGAAAGTGCAGCTCAGGAGGCGCTGGGCTTAGCGACGCGGCTGGGCCGGCGTCCTGGCTTGTCAGGGTTCTTCTTTTCGATCTTCGCCTCATCGAGCAGGCGGCCGATGGCGTCGAACGCTGGAGTTGGGCCGTTCCAGCGAAGCTCGTCGATTTTTTTGAATAGCGGGATGTCGGTTTTGAGGGTCGCAAGAGTACGGAAGAGAAGGGCCTGCTTGCGCTGCTGGACGAGGGTGTCGGCGAGGGTTGCGGCATTGGCGACGTTCACGTGCCAGTCACGGACCGAGGCGGGGATCGACTCGATGTGGCCGAATTTGGCGAGGACCGTGGCCGACGACTTCGCTCCCCAGCCGGGCAATCCGGGGTAGCCGTCTGCCGAATCGCCGACGAGGGCGAGGTAGTCGGGGATGGATGCTGGCGGCACGCCGAACTTGGTGATAACCGCGGCTTCGTCGAGGATGGCCCCGGTTCGGCGGACCAACTGAACTACACGGGTGCCGCTTACGGACTGCCCGAGGTCCTTGTCGGGGGTGCAGATGACAACCTGCTCAACGTTTTTGTCTTTGGCGGCGAGAGCCGCGCCGGAAGCCAAGGCATCATCAGCCTCATACTCGACCATTGGCCAAACGACGAGACCGGCAGCAGCCAGCACCTCTTCAAGGATCGGGAACTGCGAGAGAAGATCGGGGTCGACGCCTTCACCAGTCTTGTAGCCCGGATAAAGGTCGTTCCGGAACGACTCAATGACGTGATCGGTAGCGACGGCGATGTGCGTTACGCCCTCGCGCATCATGGCCAACATGGATGCGAGGACGCCGCGGACCGCGCCGACTTCCCTGCCCTTCGCGTCACGAGCTTTGGGCATGGCGAAGTAGTGGCGGAATAGTTCGTAGGTGCCGTCAACCAGATAGACTTTCAAGCACAGGTCTCCGCATTGACCTTATCGGAGCGGCGGCAGAGGGATCAACCCGTTTGCAGGGGTCAAGCGAAAGGCATCGATCGAGCGGCATGTTGGCATCTGTCAAGCTGAATACACGTCCGGAATCCTCGTTATGGAGCAGCCACACAGGGTTAGCGAAACCACCGAAGCCAAAAGAACCGATCTGGAGCGGCACATCGTCGCTGCTGCTGCCCACGTGCGTCGGCCGATTGAAGGCATCTTCGGCAGCGACTCGGTAAGCTGGAGGATCAATCGTGAGTCGGCTCTGTTTCTGGGAGCCGGCCGGGCAGCGGTGTTGCAACTCGCGCATCCGTGGGTGGCGGCGGCGCTGGATCAGCATTCTTCGCTGATGGCGAAACCGATCGCGCGATTTCACAATACTTTTCGAGTGGTGTTCACCATGATCTTCGGCACGGCAGAGCAGGCGTTTTCCGTCGCGAGATCGTTGTACCAGCTGCATACGAGAATCACAGGCGAGGTGCCGGAAACTGTCGCCGGATATGAAAAGGGCTCTCGCTACGAGGCGCTACATATACCCGCGTTGAAGTGGGTTTACGCAACCCTGATTCAGAGTGCCGTCATCGCATACGAGTGTGTGTTGCCACCGCTAACGGACGATGAGCGTGCGCGATACTATGCGGAGTCAAAGGTGCTTGCCGGTCTTTTTGGATTGCCGGCGAGCGCGCTCCCCGAGACCTGGGGCGGATTTGAGACCTATATCGATGAGATGTTCGTGTCCGATGCGCTTGGCGTGAGCGAGCGATCGCGATATATGGCGCAAAGGATCATGACAGGGGCCGGCTCATGGGTTCACGTGCCGCATTGGTACAGAACCATCACTGCGGAGTGGCTGCCGCAGCGATTTCGCGATGAGTTTGGGTTCAGCTTCGGCGCCCGTGAACAGTCATCGGCACGGCGCGCGCGAGCCTGGCTTCCGCGTGTGTATTCCAGGCTACCGGACGTGATGAGGTTCGTCGGACCTTATCAAGAGGCACGGGGTCGGTTGAGCGGCCGCTTGCCCGGCTTTCTGGCGCGACGCAGCAACGTGTTCTGGATCGGTCAGGCACGAATGCCTTTCGCAGACTAGCCGATTTTTGGGTTCAACGGTGCGTGACTTTAAGCAGCAGGTTGTGCCCGAGGTTCAGCCGCCTCGGGTATCCGAATTCGTGCAGGGTTCCGAGACTTCTCACGTGCATACCGTGTTTGCGTGCCACGTTATTAATCGACTCCGGCGTGTGTGCAGGAGGCCTGGGGTCGCGCAGGAAGCTTGTGTCGCTTGCCGGACCGAGGATATCGCCGGCCAGTGTGCCGCCGGAGCGCAAGCGGCGAGCTGCCATTGCGAACAGGTTATCCAGTGCTGATTCGTCGAAGTAATAGAGGATTTGGGAGAGCCAGATGAAATCAAACTGTTTGTCACCGAGGCGTTCGTCCCCGAACGAACGGGAGCAAAGGAGATGGGGTCTTTTGCGCCAAAGCTGCTGACGGCTGAGTTCGTCACAGCCGGCCCACAAGGCCGCCGACTCAAGATCGACTCCGTAATAACAGGATGGAGCGAGATATCGAATGAAGGCCACTCCGCCCTGCAGCGGCCCGCAACCGATGTCGAGCAGCGTATCATCCGGCTGCATGCCTAGTTCCGTGAGCACCCGGATCTGATAGCGCTGCAGCTCCTTCCAGCAGCCGAGCGGACCGACGAGCAACTCCAGGCGATGTCGATGGCGCAATCCGGGGACATAGGATCGCAGGCCATACATGCGGCGACGAAGCATTTTGAGTTTACGCGTGACTTTCATCTCGGATTCTCATGGGCGAAGCTGACTGGCGGCATGTGGAGATATCGAGCGTTGGCGCGTTTGCGGTCGATCATGGAATACGCGCGCTGAACCTGCTCCACGGTCAGGTCAACGATGGGAGCGGTCTCGGCTGGGGGCATCGCGTGATCCCGCGCGTATAGACACAGATCCATTTTGTGAAGCGGCATGGAGAAGTAGAACTCCTCCTGCGATTGTTCCAATGGGTATGTGTCAGTGGTAGGCGGTCGCTGCTGAATCTCCATTGGTATCTCAAGGTATTCGGCAAGCTGGTAGACCTGGCTCTTGTAAAGATGTGCGATGGGTTTGAAATCGGCTGCACCGTCTCCACCCTTCACGAAGAATCCAAGCTCGTATTCGAGCCGGTTCGGCGTACCTGCAACCGCGTAGTTGAGCAGGTCAGCGTAGTAGTACTCGACCATCTTGCGGGAGCGCTGTTTGAAATTGCTTGCTGCGACGATGCCCAGATACGCGTCGAGATTAAGTCTGATTCTCTTCGTTTCACCCGAGGGCAATTGCACGACGACGGAGAAGACTGCGAACTGATCTCTAGCGAGCAAATCAGGCAGCGCGATCTTGCATTTGCATCCGGCGCTGTACTCGGGAAAAACCATTCGGATGGCCTGGTCGCGATGCTGGTAACAGCCGGAGGCTTCGAGAATCGCAGTGATATCGATGAGTTCTGAGCGAATGCCCAGAGACGACGCGAGCTGGCGACCGAGCACGACGCTGTCGGAAGACGACTCTGCCTCTGGCATCAGCAGTGCGACAACGTGATCGGGACCCAGTGCGCGCGCGCACAATGCTGCAACCACGCTGCTGTCGATGCCACCGGACACGCCGAGCACGGCGCCCTTGCGCTTGAATTGATAGAACACCAGTTCGCGAATCGCGATGACGAGCCGATGGGTCTCTTTTTCAGCATCGATGCGAAGAAGTGTGTGACAGGACGTCGTGCTCGTTTCCATGTACCTCACCGGTGTTGGCGGAGTTGCGACGGGTGTGTGGTGCTCTCACTCCGGATTTTTGCAGGCCTCAGCAAGGGCCCGCTTGTTGACTTTCCCTGAGTCAGTTCTGGGCAGAGATGGGCGGAATTCGATGATTTTCGGCACCATGAAGTCTTCGAGTTTGGTAGAGCAATGGCGGAGAACGTCCTGTGCCGTAATGAATGAGCCTTGCTTTGGAACAACGAGCGCCTTGATTGCGCTTCCGAGGATGGGATCGGGAATACCGATGACGGCAGCCTCGGCTACAGTCTCGAGTGAGTAGATGGCGTCTTCCACTTCTCTTGGGCTTACCTTTTCTCCGCGAGTCTTGATGATGTCGTCGCGACGGCCGACGAAGTAGAGGTAGCCCTCTGGGTCGGCGTAGAAGAGGTCGCCGCTGTAGAGCACCCTCTCACCGGGCAACGGGCCGGGACGAAGGCATCGATCGGTTTCTTCGGGCAGCTCCCAATAACCCTTCATCACGTTGGAGCCGCGGATGACGAGTTCTCCCACGGCGCCAGGCACGACTCTGTTGCCCTCGGGATCGACGATATAGACCTCCTCGTTGGGCATTCCGCGGCCAACTGAGCCGGGACGGACATCAATCTGATCCGCCGGCAAATACGAGACCCGCTTGCACTCGGTGAGCCCATACATGGAATAGATCCTCACGTGCGGAAAGAGTGCGCGCAGCTTGCGAATGTGATCCACAGGCAGGGCGGCGGCTGTGTTTGTGATGTAGCGGAGAGCCGGAAAAGAATATCGCGCGAGATTCATCTGCAGAAGGGTCGCAGAGATGGTGGGAACGATGGGGAAACCAGTAACGCCTTCATTGGCAATTTTTTGAAGCACCAGGTGCGGAAAGGCGAATGAGTTGAGAAGGACGAGTGTCCCCCCGACCTTGAACATCATGAGAAGTTGGTACAGGCCGTAATCGAATGAGAGGGGAAGAACGTTGAGGACGATGTCGTCGGCGCTGTTTTCCAGATAGGTGGTGATCGAGGTCGCAGCAGAGACGATGTTCAGGTGCGTCATCATGACGCCTTTGGGTCTGCCCGTGGAGCCGGAGGTATAGATGAGGGCGGCGAGGTCAATGTCGATGCATCTGCGTGGGGGAGGAGCGGTGCAGGAGAACTCGTTCCAGACATCTTCGAGGGAATAAGCATGTTTCCCAGATTTGCCGACTGTGCCGAATTGCCGATGCGCTCCGTTCACGAGAAAGACGGAACGAAGATACGGCGTTTCCGTCAGCCAGGCATGGTCCGCATCGAGCTTGGCGCCATCGACAATGATTGCGGTTGCACGACAGTTATTCAGAACATAAGCAAGCTTCCCGCCCTTGGTGGTGGCATGAAGGACGACGAATACGGCGTCGGCTTTTAGCGCGGCGAAGATAGCGACGACTGCCTGGAGAGAATTTGGCAATACAATGACGACACGGTCGCCCCGCGCAACTCCGGCGGCTATCAAGGCATGAGCCAGGCAGTTTGCCTGCATTTCGATTTCGCGGTAGGTGAAGCGCTCACTCTCCGTGATCAGGGCAATCTTGTCCGGGATTCGGCGAGCGCTCTCTTCCAGAAACTCCTCGACCAGCATTGTTTCTTCCTTTACCTGAGATTGCTGGTTTTCCTGCCGACGTAATCGACCAGATTGTGAATTGAGTCGAGATTCGCCGGGATGATCTCGTCATCTTCAATGTGTATATCGAAGCGTTCCTGGAGGTAGCTGACGAGTTCGAGGACACCGGTTGAATCGATTACACCGTTATCCAGAAGCGATTCGTCGTCACTGAGGTCATCGCCTTTTCCGAACAAGAAGTTGGTTACCACGAATTCGCGAATTTCGGTTCCGATTGCCACTGTTTGCATAGGTCGAAGGATCTCCATGAACTGCGAGTGAACTGGTGAAGGAGCAGTTGTGTTGAGAGCACGCCGATGAGCGCCATATTGTCTTTGGTACTGACGGGACGGCCGGACTTGAATTTATCGGCAAGGATGCCGACCGCGCGTGGATCAAAGATCCCGTTGCGCTGGATGGAGTGAGGTGAGAGAAGCTTATCGACATATTCGGGGGCGCCTCTGCTGAAGAAGCACTTCCCTTCCGGCGCGCGGTAGGGCTGTTTTGTCCGTTTCAAGATCGCCCGCGGAACGTCTCGCGAACAAGCGCACTTGAGCAGGTACTTCTCCGCGAGAGCCTTCATCTTCAGATTTGGAGAAAGCCTGCTGGCGAAGTCAACGACGCGGTGGTCGAGGAATGGAAACCGCCCTTCTACAGAGTGGGCCATTGCCATGCGATCGCCCTGCGAGGAGAGGATGTACCCGGGCAGCAGTCCAGTGGTCTCGAGAAACTCGGCCTGATTGAAAGAACACCACGAAGAAAAGTCGGCGGGCAGCGTTTGCGCGAGGTCATCGAATGCGCTGTAATTGCCGAGTTGATGACGTACGTTGTCAGAAAAAAGAAGCTTGAGCCGGGCTGTGAGCTCCCACCGCGGAAGATGCGAGAAGTAGGGGCTGGCGAGGTCGGTTTCGCTGACGCGAAAGAAATGGCGCAGGTAAGCGAGAGACTGGCGCTGTACGCCGTCCATATAGGGATACAGGCGCTTCAGAAGAAGCGGCCGCAGATGGGACGAAAGATTTTTAGCCCAGAAGCGGCGGATTTTCGCTTCCTTGAAGATGTCGTAGCCGCCGAGGACCTCGTCCGCGCCTTCACCGGTCAGGACGACTTTGAACCCGCTGTCTCGAACCAACCGGGAGAGCAGAAACATCGGTGCTGGTGCAGTCCGGAGAATGGGCTGTTCGCAGTGCCAGATGATCTGAGGAATGGCTTCTGCGATCTCGGCGGGGGTGCAGACGAAGCTACTGTGATCCGTGTGAAGGAATGTACTGGCCTCCTGCTGGAAGCGGGTCTCGTCGTATTCGGAGTCGTCGAAGGAAATCGAAAAGCTTCTGAGCCGGTCGCCTACGATGCTTGCTGCGAGGGCGGTGGTCACGGTGGAGTCGATGCCGCCGCTAAGGTAGGCTCCGACCGGGACGTCAGAGCGAAGGCGGATCTTTGTTGCGTCGAGGAGGAGGTCTCGCAAGTTGTTCGCCAGCTCCTCTTCGTGGCCTGCGAACTGTCCGCCCTCTGGAGGAAACGCAAGGGACCAATACCTCTTGACGCGAAGACCATTCTGATCGACAACAAGCGAGCAACCGGGAGGGAGCTGCGCGACGTTCTTGAACGCGGTTCGAGGCGGGATGGTGGTCCAGAAGGTAAAGATCTGATCGAGAGCATGGAGATCGAGTTCTGCTGAGACCTGAGAATCGGCGAGCAGGGCCTTTATCTCTGAGGCAAATAGAAATCCTCGCGGCGTCTGTGTATAAAAGAGTGGCCGGATGCCGATGCGATCGCGGGACAAGAAGAGCTTTTGTCTGTTGCGGTCCCAAATGGCAAAGGCCCACTGGCCATTGAAGCGATGTACGCACTGCTCGCCTTCCTCCTGATAGAGGTGGAGGATCACTTCGGTGTCGGAGGCGGTGGCAAAGCGATGGCCACGCTGCTGGAGTTCCTGCCTGAGCTCGATGTAATTGAAGATCTCGCCGTTGAAGGTGATAACAAGGTTGCCGTTGGTGCTCTGCATGGGCTGGTGACCGCCGCTGAGATCGATGATGCTGAGGCGCGCGTGGCCCAGGCCCAGATTGGCATCTGTGTAGATTCCGTATTCGTCGGGACCCCGGTGGCGGATTGTAGAGACCATCTCGGTGAGCAACCCTGCATCGGCTGGGCTTGAATCGAAATTCAAAACGCCGCAAATACCGCACATCTCGAGGTCCGCTCCTTTCGCGTCTAGTACGGCCGGCCAATGCTCAAGACTCCCGGAGGGGCGTGGCGCGTTGAATGCTTCATCTCAATGATGGTCATGGGTGAGATCACGCGCGTGATGATGAGTTTCGTTCAGCAGTCTCATACCTTGTACGAAATCTTCATAAGAGTGTTCAGCGGTCAGCGGGACCGTCGCGGTGCCAATCACCTCCGGGGCTGGAGGCCCCCACAAAGCATGTGGAGGAACGTTCCTGCTCACCACCGTGCCGGCTTTGATGACAGCTCCTTCCCCTATTCGGACATTGGGCAGGATGACGCAGTGAGGACCGATGAAGACATCCTTCTCGATCACGACTGTCCCTTTATGCTGAACGCGACGCGGTCCCCAATAGAGGTGGGTGAAGATGGTTGTGCGAAGGCCGATGGTGCAGTTATCACCGATGAAAATGCGATCGGGATGACAGTCGTCCATGTAAACAAAATGAGAGAGCCAGACACGTTGGCCGATTTGCACTCCCCGCAGACGATGCAGCCACGGTCGCAGACTGGATCCGCCCGGGCCAATAAACGCGAGAATATGGAGAAGCCGACCTAGCAAGTTTCGGATCATCTGCTCGAATTTCCTTGCTGAATCTGAGAGGTGCAGGCGATGGAATTATCTAAGCGCAATACGATTAGAACGTGCGTGACAGCTGTCACCGACGGCTTCCAGAGCAGTGCTACTTCGGTAATTCAGGAAGAGTACCTAAGGTTGTAGAGTTTCCTGATGCGCATATTTTCGCAGCGGCTGCATCGCAGTGCGGAAACGGAAGGCCTGGGTCCGGGAGAATATACTCGGGTGGCGGAGATTCAGGCCGAGGACTCAACTCGAACGCTGGATGACAGAAGACGGTGAACAGAGCCTCTCAGATTTCGTTTGTGCTCTTCGCAATCGTGATGGCCATGATTGCGTGGTTGAATCTCAGCACACTGTTATTGACCGCCTTGTTTGGCTACCTCGCGCTTCAGGTCTTCAACTTCCGGCGCAGCAAAGCATTGAGTGTCGTCCTTTATCTGATGACCGTGGTCGTTGTGGGTGCGGGGTTGCTCTACTTTGCGGCGCTGGCTTACAGGACGATCCCTAAGATCGCCGATGCGGCGATTCCAGCGATGGCCGAGTTTGCCGAACAGCATGGAGTCGATCTTCCGTTCACCGATTACGCGAGCTTAAAGAGTTCTGCTCTTGAAGAAGCGAAGGAAGGCGTGGCAACGATTGGGCGTTACGCGCGAATCGCATCGCTCCAGACGGTTCTGCTGATCGCCGGCATCGTGGTTGCCCTGAGCGTATTTCTCAACCCGTCCTGGACAGTGGACAAGAATCGCCCAGGCGGCGGAAGCTTGTACTCCGAACTCAGCCATGAACTGGGGACACGGTTTTCGACTCTTTATAAGAGCTTCGCAGCGGTAATGGGCGCGCAGCTCGCCATTGCTGCGATCAATACCCTGCTTACCTCTTTGTTTCTGCTTGTGAGTGGGTATCCGTATGCAGTCTTGCTGCTGTGCCTCGTATTTCTTTGCGGTCTGCTTCCGATTGTCGGGAACCTGGCCAGCAACACAGTCATTGTCGGTGTTGGCTTCACGATGTCACCAAAGATGGGTTTGATCGCATTGATCTTCCTGATCACGGTTCATAAGCTTGAGTACTTCTTAAACAGCAAGATCATTGGGACCCGAATCGACAGTCCAATGTGGCTGACGCTCATCGGCCTCGTCATCGGAGAGAGGCTGATGGGGATTCCTGGGATGATTCTTGCACCCGTTATTCTGCACTACATCAAGCTTGAGGCTTCCAGGTATCAGTCGGTTGAGAAATTGGATCCGGTCGCCTGAGCGACGGGATCAAGCTGAATCGTCCGCGGTACCAGTCCTCGCTAATGAGGAGCTTGTCGGCTTGGGACGTTTGGACCTGCGACCTTCCTCGTGAGTAATCCGGTGAATCAGGTAGGCAACCACCGCGATATTGACAAGCAGAATCAGGATTCTGATCACCGTGGGCCGATTGAAAGTCTCGTAGAACTCAAATGGAACAAGCGAACCCGTGATGATGACGGTGCACCATTCTCCCCAACGCTTTCCGAGCCAGAGGCCTGTGCCTTCGAGCAGGAAAAGCCCTGCGTAGATGAAGCCCACGGCTCCAAGCTCCCATATTTGGTCCTGGGGAATTTCGCAGGCACGCTGAATGGCATGGTTGAGGAGGCTACTGCCGGGGTCGAGACCGAGCTTAAGGACAAGACGCTCCAGCACGGTGCCAATATCGGCGTGCACCAGCTTCAACGCAGCGATGCCTCCCGCCACGAGAGCTGACGCTTTCAAGAGCTTGAAAACTGCGATCAGACGAAGCAAGCCGGTATCTGAATGGTTCATCTCAACAGACAGCAATATGCAGCCAAATTACTGAGATGCGCTCCGGAGCAATAAAGTGAACAGCCCCGCAGCCGAGCCTGGGCAAGCAACTCAGCTACCTTCGGCATCCATTCAATGATGGGATCTTTTGCGGACATTCGCACACAAGGGCGTCGCAATCGATGAAGGCTGAGGGTCGCTCTCGAATCCTGGTGCGTGAGAGTCCCTGCAACAGTCGGTACAAGAGGCCACTGAATTGGCAGTCTCGCAGCGGAAACTCCTTGCGGTCCGTCACTCTCCTCTTGACAATCTAGATGACGCTTCTATTCTCTAGTTTATCTAGAGGAGCGGGCTTGCGCCGCTTCGTGAGGTTCATTGCATGGGTTTGCTGGCGAACTTGTTTACCGGTCTCAGATCGCTCCTTCAGAAAGAACAAGCAGAACGAGAAATGGACGAGGAGTTGAACAGCTATCTTGAAGCTTCTGCCGCGGAGAAGCTGAAGGCTGGCATGCCTGCTGTTGCCGCCCGCCGTGCCGCTCTCCTGGACCTGGGAGGAACACGAAATTCAGTGAAACACCATGTATGGAGTTCGCGGTGGGAATCAACTCTCGATGGTGTACTGCAGGATCTTCGAATGGGCGTCCGCTCGTTAGTGAAGAGTCCGGGCTTCACGGGCATTGCCCTGCTCTCGCTTGCGCTGGGCATTGGCGGCAATACGGCGATCTTCACACTGATCAACCAGGTGCTGCTGCGAAACCTGCCGGTGCGCGATCCTCAACAGCTCGTCGCGTTCGGCGATTCCGTTTTTGGAGGCATTGCGGGCGGAATTGAGCTTGGCGGGTTTGGCGGGTATTTTCCGTGGGACTTTTCCAAGCAACTGGAAGCCAATCCTGGGCCGTTTCAGGGAATTGCTTCTTACGGCAGCTTCTCCAACAAGGTGAGCGTTCGGCTGGCTGATTCCGGCACCTCCGGGACATCTGCCCTTCTCGCACCTGCAACCCTGGTTTCCGGCAATTACTTCAACGTCCTCGGTGCCCAACCGATCGCGGGACGGACGATCCTGCCTTCCGACGACGCCATTCCAGGGTCGGGAGCAGTCGTCGTCGTGAGTTATCGTTTCTGGCGACAATCGTTATCGAGCGATCCGGCCATCGTGGGCAGGGTGATCAGGATCAATGGGACGCCGTTCGAAATCGTTGGAATCATGCCGGAGGAGTTCCACGGTTTCAAGCAGGAGTTGGAGCCGTCGGATCTGTGGATGCCGCTCAGCATGCAGCCCGTTGTGCTTCAACAGCCTTCGATGCTTTTGCCCCATTCAGGTCTGTACTTCCTGCATTTGCTGGGCCGCCTGAGCCCTGAAGCAACGTCCAATAAGGCCGCGTTCGCAGCAGTTCAGAACTGGGTCAACCAGCAGATTCGCACCGCGACTCTCGCTAACGAGGGCAGCAAGGCTACGGCCGAGCGGCGCGCAGAAATCAATCGGCTCACGGTTCCGCTTGTTCCTGCCGCGAATGGCGTTTCTCTTGTCCGCTCGCAATACGGAGACTCGTTGACCATCCTGATGGCGGTAGTGGGACTGGTACTGCTGATAGCATGCGCGAATCTCGCCAACTTTCTGCTGGCGCGTGCAACCGCACGGCAGCGAGAAATCGCGACGCGGCTTGCATTGGGATCGAGCCGAACACGGATCGTGCGACAGAGTTTGATGGAAACCCTGCTGCTGTCGTTGACGGGCGGAGCTCTTGGCATGGGAGTGGCGTATCTTGCCACGCGCGCATTGATCGCGTTTGTCACCCAGCGAAACGGCAACATTACGATGAGCGCTACGCCGAATCTTAGGATTGTGCTTTTCACGCTTGGAGTTTCGCTTTCCACTGCGACTCTGTTTGGTTTGGCTCCTGCCCTGATCGCGTCACGCGTGGGTAAGCGGGGTGCTCTTAACACCAGCTCACGAACATCGAACTCCGCCGGCGGAAAGACCTCCCGGTTCTGGCCGAAGGTTCTGGTGACGGCACAGGTGACGCTCTCGCTTGTCCTCCTGGTAGGGGCCGGGTTACTGCTGCGCACGCTGCGCAATCTTCAAAATCAGGACTATGGTTTCGAGCGCACGCACCTTCTACTGGCAGATTTCGGCGAGAAGCTCGCGGGTTATCAGCCACACCAGGTGCCCTCGTTGCATCAGCAATTAATCGAACGGCTCTCGGCAATTCCCGGCGTCCGGTCCGTTGCACTTTCAGCGACGCCGCCCGTCAGCAACGGTGCATGGAGTTCCAATATCGAGCTGGAAGGCTACACGCCGGCGCCGAAAGAGGACATGGTCTCCATTCTCAATCGCGTTTCGGGCCAGTACTTCGAAACAGCCGGAATCTCGATCGTCGCGGGGCGCCCCATCACTCCCGCAGATACAGCGAGCAGTCTGAAAGTGACTGTGATCAACGAGACTGTCGCGAAGAAATACTTTCCCCACGGAGATGCGATCGGGCGCAAGCTGACGATCGGAATTGATTCGGTGGCGGGTCCGTGGGTGATCGTCGGCATTGCTCGGGACACAAGATCACAAAATCCAAGGGACACAGATCCGATACGCATGACGTACATTCCCCTGGCGCAGATCGAGCCGTACTTGCCCGCTCAGAGCGGCCCGGCTGCGTCTTCAAAGGCGTCTGTCCGTCAAGAAAACCAGGATCGCTACGCAAACATCATCCTTCTGCGAACCACGGGCGATCCGGTGAAGGTGTCGGCAGATTTGCGAGCGGCCGTTGCCTCTATCGATCCCAATCTGCCTCTGCTGAAGATCACGACCATCCGTGAGCAGGTCTCGAACCTGATTGCGAACGATGAGCTCATTTCGACCCTCACGAGTATCTTCTCCGGGCTGGCGCTTCTACTGGCGGCAATCGGGCTGTATGGGGTGATGAGTTACAACGTGGTGCAACGTACGCCGGAGATTGGAGTACGGCTAGCCCTGGGAGCACGAGCCGAAGGTGTTCGCTGGATGATCATGCGCGAGTCGCTGGTGCTGCTGGCAATCGGCATAGCGGTGGGTCTGCCGCTGACGATCGCCGGAACACGTGGCATTCAGAATCAGCTGTTCGGAATGAGCCCCAGCGATCCACTCACATTCTTGATTTCAATAGCGGTCATCTCCGGGATGACCTTGGTGGCCACATGGATGCCGGCAACCAGAGCCTCGAGGGTGGATCCATTGGTCGCGCTTCGGTATGAGTGAAGCCGGAAACCCTTCTTGAATTGCCGCGCAGACGCGATTGGCTGAACCGATGCGAAGCTGGCGCACGGCCTGCCATTTGCGAAACGAAGGCTGCCGATATCCGGGTCACCTGCTGCCGCAAGCGGTGTTGTTTCAGCAGCCTAGAAGATCACTTCTGTTTCAGAGCCAATTCCGTTGACCCGCATTCTGTGCCGGGATATTTCATCGTCTTGAGCGCGAGTACCTCGCGCAGGAGGTGAGCGATGAAATTCACGTTAGGCCTGAAGAACATATTTGGGATCCTGGCGATACTCTCATGTATTCAGATTGGAACAGCTGCCAGTGCGCAATTGCTTCAGAACGGACAGGATCAACCGGTTCAGAATCGGGGGATGCTCGGGCAGCAGCCGAGTTCTCCACTGTTGAACGCGGCGGGTGGCGGATGCACGATCAATCAGCTTCAGCTGATGTTCCGGACCGGGCATGACGATCTTCGAGGCGGGTCCAACAATCTCAACGTCGAAATCCATTATGCGAACGGCACGATACAAACGGCGAAGAATGTGAACCAGGGAGCAAATTGGCCCAACAACAGCCTGCGCGAAGTACCTATCGCTCTGAACCATCCAGTTGCAGCGAATCAGATCAAGAGCATCAACCTGATCCATCTCGCGCAGGGAGGATACGATGGGACCGCGCTCGCACTCGGATCATCGGGCACGGGGATCATCCTGCCAACTCCCGATATGGCAGCCACAGGCATCAAGACAGAAGACAACTGGGATATGGCAGAGATGAATGCATTCTCAGTGGTCGGCGCGGGTACGAAGGTGGTGATCGCGTCGTCCGGCGATCATGTCTTCACGGGAACCAAGCCGGCCTTCAGTGTCAATGCGGTGCCGAATATCGCCTGTCCAAGTGCCGGGCAGGTGACCGAACTTCACCTCGTGTTTCAAACTGGCAATGACGATCTGCGCGGCGGAAACGACAACCTCAACGTCGCGATTGTCGGAGATGGATTCAATCAGCAGGAGATGAACGTCAACCGCAGCCAGCGCTGGGCGGATGGAACGGGTCAGGAGGTTACGGTTCTGCTGAACAAACCGATGATGATCTCGCAGCTCCACAAACTGGTGCTGGAGGCGACATACGGCGCTCCATCCGGCGGCTCCGGCTTGAGCGGAGTGGGCACTGTGTCCAATGACAAGTGGAATATGGATTCATTGAAGGTCTATGCAATGGTGAATGGAAAAAACCAGTTGATCGGCTCTCAAGGGTTCTATCGGTTTACAGCACCTCCCGGGAACCGGCTGACTGTGAATTTGCAATGATCGCCGAGCGCCTTCCTGAACGGTGGGCGCTCACTGATTCCCCCGACGGCGAGAAATCCTTCAGAGCAGGCCCGAGGCGAGCGCATTCCATTCATCCTCAAGCGCTGGACGATGGAAGTTTCGCCCTGCTCTCGCGTACCAGTAATCGGCGTTTGAGAGAGAGCCCTCTTTACGGTGCAGGTAGGCATGCACCGCCATGCCAGCTTTGGATTCGAGCTCATCGACAAGGCCGTGCGCCCTGGCCCAGTCGCCCTTCGCGTCCCACCAAAGAGCCTCGATCGGAGCGGGCAGATTGGCAGGCGGAGAGTCCTGCTCTACCGATTCACGGAACTCATTCACATCCATGTCGTTTTCTCCCCTTGAGGGCCGATGAGCGCTCGTTCAGACGCCCGCCTCTGCGTGACCCAAATCACATCCGCAGGTTCCGACCACGGATAAGAATAGACACAAATCCAGCAGTAATAAAAGAAGTTCCGAAGGGGTCGATAGGCCTGACAGGCGGCTCATTAGGGGAGGTCGGAACCATGATGTTCGGTGGATCAGGGCCAATTAGACGAGCAAGTTGCGATTGCGACCAAAACGGTCGTATACTGAACTCAGACCATTCTGGTCGTAGTTTTCAAGTGCTGCCGTTTCGGCGGCGCCAAGGAGTTCGGCGGGTGAGTGTCCTGACGGATCTACGCATTGGCGAGACGGCAACCCTGATCGCGCTCGATTTGCCGGAGGCGGTGCAGAACTACCTGATGCACATGGGCTTCGTTCCCGATGCCCAAGTGACCGCTCTGCGTAAGGCTCCGGCCGGGGATCCCACTGTTTATGCCATCGATGGGATGGAGATCGCGCTTCGGCGAGAGACAGCGGAGTCGATCCGGGTGCGCAGCAATGTCGAGACATCGGCGCGCGAAATCGAGGTTGAGCTCAAGAAGATCGCTGCAAATTCCGGCGACTCTGTTCAGGCTGAAGTTCAAGAATACGCAGGGGCCACCAGATGAATGCCTGCTGTGAGACTCCGGCGTTTGAGGCTCCTCAGGCACCGGGATCCGGGGGTTTAAGCACGGTTGTCCTGATCGGGCCGCCCAACTCCGGGAAATCCACCTTGTTCAACCGGCTCACGGGGCTTCGGCAAAAGGTCGCCAACTATCCCGGTGTGACCGTGGAACAGCGTATGGGTTTGATGTCGGGAGTGGGGCGCGACGACCTGACGCTGATCGACCTTCCCGGTGTGTATTCACTCACTCCTTACTCAGAAGATGCTCGCGTTTCGGTGGATGTTCTGAAGGGCAAGATGCCCGGAACGCCGAGGCCCGACGCGGTTCTGCTCGTACTCGATTCCCTCCACCTCACGCGACAGTTGATGCTGGCAGCGCCGGTACTGGCGCTTGGCTTGCCCACGCTGGTCCTGCTGAACATGAGCGACGTGATGGAGTCACGCGGCGGACAGATCGACACGCTGAAACTTGCAAGAGAACTCGGGGCTCCCGTCGCTCAAATCAGCGCGGTACGGGGCACGGGAATGGATGCGATTCCGCTGTTTCTGAACCAGTGTGCGCTGCCGCCATCCGTGAAGAAGGCTGAACAGCTTTTGACCTTGCCGGTGTTGGGCAATGCCGCCAGCACTCATCGGTGGGCTGCTCAGGTGAGCCGGCGAACGGGGTACCAGGCGCCTCTATCAGCGGAGAACAGCCGCAAGCTCGATAGCGTCCTGCTGCACCGTGTGTGGGGACCTCTGCTATTCCTCGCTGTCGTGATCGGGGTATTCGAAGTTGTGTTTTCGATTGGGCAGCCGTTGAGCGACGGGTTTGGCGATGTGCTGGCCAAAGTAGGCACGCTGGCCCGGCCTCTGCTCCCGGTCGGCTGGCTGCAGTCGCTTGTGATTGACGGGGCGTGGAAGGGCATCTCTTCGGTGCTGGTCTTCCTGCCGCAGATTCTGCTGTTGTTTCTGTTTATCGGAGTGCTGGAAGACTCGGGCTACCTGGCCCGTGCGGCATTGATCGCGGATCGTGTGATGCGGACGACGGGGCTGAATGGAAAAGCTTTCATTCCCCTTCTATCTGCGTACGCGTGCGCGGTGCCTGCCATCATGGCGACCCGCACAATCGAGAACAAGCGCGACCGTTTTGCGACGATTCTGGTAACGCCGTTCATGACGTGTTCTGCACGGTTGCCGGTATACATGCTGCTGATTGCAGCGTTCATTCCGAACAAGACCTTTCTCCACGGATTTCTGGGTCTGCAGACGATTGTGATGCTCGGGCTTTATCTCGCCGGCTTTGTTGCCGCGATGACGACGGCGTGGCTGCTGAAAAGTTCGATTCTCAAGTCCAACGACGCCCCATTCATTCTCGAGCTTCCGCAATATCGGATGCCGACGGTGCGTTCGCTGGCTATGCGGCTCGTCGATCGCGCCAAGGTGTTTCTGCGGCAAGCGGGCACGGTTATTCTCGCCGTAACGCTGGGACTTTGGCTGCTGGCGCACATTCCTCCGGTACCCGTGCAGGGCGGTCACTACACTGCGCCGGAGTTAGCCGACAGCATGATCGGCAAAATGGGACACGTAATCGAGCCGGTGATTGCCCCTCTGGGTTTCAACTGGAAGGTTGGCATCGGGCTGATCTCGAGCGTGCTGGCACGCGAGGTGATGGTTTCAACCATGGGCACGCTGTATGGTGCCGATCCTGAAACGCAGACGATGCACCTGCAAAATGCCCTGCACACGGACATGACCCTCGGCGGTGCGGTGGCGCTGATGATCTTCTTTGCTTTCGCCATGCAATGCACGTCGACCATGGCTGTTGTCCGGCGTGAGACGAACAGCTGGAAGTGGCCCGCCATGCAGTTTGCCTACATGCTGACGCTGGCGTGGCTGGGCGCGTTTGCGGTGAATCACATCATCAATGCGCTGTTTGGCTGAACAAGAGATCTTCCCTGCCCTCCCTGTGACAGCTTCCGCGACGCCGAGTATCGTAGGAGTATGCGGTTTTGTCGGGTGAATACTGGGTCGGCGGCTCGTCTCGGCGCTGGATTCCTGATTGCCCTGGCCTTTTCCGCTGCGCTTTCCCAAGACCCCGTCTTGAAGACCCGTTCCAAAGAGGAGCGGGAGGAACAATTCAACGTGACGCATCGCATCACGATGAATGTTCAGGTGACAGATGCGGCTGGAAAGCCGGTCTCCGATCTTAAAGCGGAGAATTTCAGCCTCTTCGACAACCATCAGCCGCGCAGGATTGTGGCGTTTCATCCCATCGACGGCGCAGCGATGAGCGATGCTACGCAGGTGGTGATCGTGCTGGACGCGGTGAATACACCTCCGCAGGCGCTGGATGAAGAGAAGAACGCTATTTTCAAATACCTCGCGGAAAGTCGAAAGCCATTTGCACTGCCCACGGCATTTGCTCTCTGGTTCAATGGCCACTTGAGCGCCACGCCCGCGACTACAGATCGGAATGCAATTGGCCGGGCATTTGTAAAGGTGACGAAGAACGTTCATTCAAATGCATGTGAGATCACACCGGGCTCCGCGCAGCGAAAGGTCTCGGCGAACAACGAGAGCGAGAACGTGAGTCCAGCAAAATGCCGCGCCGTGCACTTCCAAGATTCTGTGGGAGCATTGGATGGAATCGCGCAACAGCAGCTGACGACGGGCGGGCGGACGCTGTTGATCTGGGTTGGATCGGGGTGGCCCGTAGTACCCGATGCTGAGCTTGAACGGCTCGGGCAAAAGGAACGGGATGCTTACAGACACGAATTCATTCAAGTGCTTCACGATCTCCGCGCTGGACAAGTAACTGTCTATTCACTTGCATCCCATCACGGCGACCCGAGCAGCAGCGAAAATCCGAGAGCCCTGAATGTGAAGACGAGCGCAACGTTTCCGCGGATCGCAGTAGATGAATTTGCGCGGAGAACGGGTGGACGGGTGGTGACCTCAAGCGAAGATCTAACCGCCGACCTGCACAACTGCATTCAAGATGCCGAGTGGTACTACTCGATCTCGTTTAACGCACCACCGGCGCAGAACGGCGCCGGAGAAATGCATTCGCTCGACGTCAGGGTTGATCGGCCCGGAGTTCAGGTGCGGACGATGGACTCGTACTACACCGAGCAACGATGAGCTCTTCGTGTCTTCTCAGACGCGCGGTGAATCATCATGGATGGCCAGCGACTTGGGACTGCTCATTACCTTCGGCACCTGTTCTCCGCCTGCATCGAATGGGGAGAATGAAGCCATGTCCGCTTACCCGTCGCGGGCAGATGTTCCCTGCAATTGGAGGTCAGCTCAGATGCGATCGCATATCTCCCTCTTTATTCTGCTTGGGCTAGTCACATCGACCCAGGCTAAAGAGCCGCACCACTATCGTTCCGGCAAATTGTTGCAGATGGCTTCCGTTCCATGCGGCATGGCTGAGAAGGACGCAAAAACGCTAGCGGGCGAATTGCTCGGTACCGACAGCTCACACAAGAAGACCGAAGAGGTCCTGTGCCAGGAGTACGTTCTTGAAAGCCAGACCGTGACCTACCGCATCCGGCCAAAGGACGATAAGCATCCCGTTCTGCTCCCAGTCGGTCAACCGGCGCAGTTCTTCCTTTCGAAGGACAAGATGGTGCTGCGGGTGGAGGATCTAGACAACAAGGATCGCGAGTACGTGGTTGTATCGATGATGCCGCGTGATGACAGCACGGCAAGTGCTGAGGCGCCGCGACCGAAGCTGCAGTAGGCTATAAGTCGGCCAGAAATAGAAAGGCGTGGCATCGAGCCACGCCTTTTTGAATTCCTCTTGCTGCGATGCTAGTCGGTCTCTGGATGCAGCGCAATGTTCTTCTCGCCGGCAGCTTTGCGCTCGTTGTACGCCTTGACCCAGTCTTCCCAGTGTTTGCCGGCGGCGCGATCCTTGCCGGTGAATTCCAGACGAGCGATATCGGCGTAGCTGAGCTTCTGCTTCCCGTTTACGTTTGGCTCGAAGTATTGCACGTAGCTGTCGGCCAACGTCGCGCCCGTGCGGCGATTGAAGATGAAGGCTTCGATCCGTTTGCCGGCTTTGGTCGTGATGGTCACGTCGCCCCGATAATCGAATGCCTTCTCCAGCGCGTTCCGCACGTCATCGTCGCTGGCTAGTTCCGGGATCCATCCTTCGAGTTGCTCATGCTCCGTGCCGGGAGCGAGCTCGAGAGCTTCGATCTGTTCAAGCGTGTATTTGGAGACCTCAGCGGTCATACATTTGTCTCCTCGAGGCTGCGCGATCTGGCTTCGATTTGTACGAGAGTCGTCGCTCCGTGCGGGGCCGGCTCGCTCAACAGCTTGAGAGCGTGCTCGTCTTCATAGGTGCTGAACCAACCCTTCGCCATGGAATAGATGCCCTTAATCGAAAGGAAACCATCCATGACAGCCGTGGGCTCGTAGCCGCAGCTCACCATGCAGTTGGCGCACTTCGGATTGCCGCTTGCCGCGCCGTACTCTTCCCACTGCGTGGTCTCCATCAGTTCCTTGAATGTCTCGGTGTAGCCATCCTGCAGGAGGTAGCAGGGCTTCTGCCATCCGAAGATGTTGTACGCCGGATTTCCCCAAGGAGTGCACTCGTAACTGCGATCGCCCATCAGAAATTCGAGGAAGAGGGGCGACATATTGAACTTCCACGACTTCTTGCGATTCGACAGAATTGCCCGGAACAGTCGCCGCACGCGCGCACGACCGAGGAAGCGATGCTGATCGGGAGCCTTGTCGTAACTGTATCCGGGCGAGAGAACGATGCCTTCAACGCCCAGCGCCATCACTTCATCGAAGTAGCGACGCACGCTGTTGGGATCAGTGCCGTCGAAAAATGTGGAGTTCGGCGTCACGCGGAAACCGCGCTTGACTGCTTCCTTGATACCTTCCACAGCGAGGTCCCATCCGCCTTCGCGGCAGACGGAATAATCATGGTGCTCGCGCTCGCCATCAAGGTGCACCGAAAACGTCAGGTACTTCGACGGAGTGAACTCGTGAATGCGGCGCTTCAACTCCAGCGCGTTCGTGCAGAGGTAGATGTACTTCTTCCGCGCGATGAGACCGTTGACGATCTCTACGATCTGCGGATGCAGCAGCGGCTCGCCTCCCGGTATGGACACCATGGGCGCGCCGCACTCCTCCACCGCGGCGAAGCACTCCTCAGGCGTCAACATCCGCTTCAACACGTGGGGCGGATACTGCACCTTTCCACATCCGGCACACGCCAGGTTGCAGCGGAAGAGGGGCTCGAGCATCAGCACGAGCGGATATCGTTTGTTGCCCTTGAGACGCTGTCCCCACACATACGAGAAGACCGTCCACACCTGGGAAATAGGAATTGCCATTTTTCTTCGTTACCCTCGGGCCTCAGCCCCAAAATCAGTTTTCAGCTTCCAATAGCCAGCTTTCAGCGGCACAATTGACTCGGATCGAACTATGATGCGCGCTCCATGGCGCGCTGGTACGCAGTCAGAGCCATCAGCGGGAAATACTGCCGGTAAAGCGTGTACGCCAGATAGAACACCTTGGGGAACCCGGTCCCTGTAATGATGCCTTCCCGCCTGGCACCTTCACCCATTGACTCGTCCCAACTGCCATCCTGAAGCTGCTGTTCGAGCAGCCAGCGAACACCCTTAGCGACTGAATCGGACCGGTCATCTCCTGCAGCGAGCAAACCGAGCAAAGCCCAGGCAGTCTGGGAAGGCGTACTGACGCCCACGCCGCGCGTATCGGGTTCGTCGTATGTGCCGCAGGACTCGCCCCAGCCGCCATCGGAATTCTGCACCATGCGAATCCATTCGGCTGCCTGCTGCACCTGCGGTTCGTTATGGTCGAAGCCGATAGCCTCAAGGCCACGCAGCACCAGGAATGTGCCGTAGATGTAGTTGACACCCCAGCGGCCGAACCAGCTTCCATCGGGCTCCTGCTCGCTGAGGATGAACTGTATGGCTTTTTCAATTCGCTTGTCTGCCCGCGTGTAGCCGTACGCGGCGAGCATCTCCAGCATGCGTCCGGTGATGTCGACGGTCGGCGGATCGAGCATTGCATTGTGGTCGGCAAACGGAATGTACTGGAAGATCATCTTCGTGTTGTCTTTGTCGAAGCTGCCCCAGCCACCGTTGCGGCACTGCATTGCAAATTCCCAATCAATCGCACGCTGCGCGACCTGATGTTGATAACGCTCGCGCGGATTGTCGACCTTGCTGAGGCCGAGAAGCACCTGTGCGGTGTCGTCCGTGTCCGGATAAAACTCGTTATTGAATTCGAAGTACCAGCCGCCCGGCTCGGTCTTGGGAACCTTGACTGCCCAGTCTCCCTTGTGACGAACCTCCTTCGAGAGTAACCAGTCAGCTGCTTTAAGCATGCGTGGATCGCTGCGGGATACGCCGGCTTCACCAAGCGCATAAATCGCTTGTCCGGTGTCCCATACCGGAGACATGCAGGGCTGCATGCGGAAGGTTGCGTGGGGGAACTCCGGCGTAGGCCCCTGTTCGATACCGAGCTTTTCAAACTCATCGCGCGCGCGAATCACCTGCGGATCGTCTTCGGAGTAGCCGAGGCAGCGCAGCGCGATAATCGCGTTCATCATCGCCGGATAGATGGCGCCGAGGCCGTCTGACATCTCGAGACGCTCTAGCATCCAGTTCTCTGCCTTCTTAAGGGCGATTCTGCGGACGGGGCGCAGGTGAACTGCTTCCGCCCAGTGCATCAGGCGATCGATCGCGATAAAGAAATTTCGCCAGGAGATCTTGTTCTTGCGATCCCATTGCAGCCTCAAGTTTGCATTCGCGCGGCCGCCTACATACAGCTCGTCAATCGCATGTTCCAGCGGAATCTTCTTGTACGGCTTCTTGGCGTAGATGATAGCCAGCGGAACAAGGATCGAGCGCGACCACGCAGAGATCTCGTAGATGTTGAAGTAAAACCAGTTTGGAAAAAGAACGATCTCCGGAGGAATTGCGGGCACCGCGTCGTAGTCGTACTGGCCCAGCGCGCAGAGATACATCTTGGTGAACGTATTGCAGGCGACCACTCCGCCATTCGCCAGTATCCATTCGCGAGCCATGGTCAGCCGAGGGTCGGTAGCCTGCACGTTCATGAGCTTGGCCGAGAAATAGCATTTCACCGTGAGCGAGATGTTGCCTGGACCACCGGGGTAGAGGCTCCAGCTTCCATCGTCTTTCTGGTAGCGCATCATCTCAGTGAATGCGCGCTTCAGGCGTTCCGGATCGCCGGATTCAAGCAGGGTGTGGAGGAAGATGTAATCGGCCTCGAGCATCGAATCCGCTTCGAGTTCCCCGCACCAGTAGCCTTCAGGATGCTGACGACCCAGCAGGTAATTACAAGAGCGCTGGATAGCCGATCGAACATCGGCGAGAGCGGCATCCAGACGGCCAAACTTCGGCACTGTCGACTTGGCTTGCACCTGCTGGATACTCATTGCGATATTCGGTCCTCGATTGATTCAAAATACCCGGAATCGAGTTAGTTTCTTCCGCGATTCCGTCGCCTGCAGCCTGCTATACACGAGCGGTTCTTCTTGCTCAGCCCCGAAACTGGTTCGATTCCCGTTTCCGCTGGCGCGCTGGTTTCAGGCCTATCGGACTGACACCTGTTCCGCACCACCCGAGCTTCCGATCGCCTGGACTATTTCGGGAGGCAAGCCAAACCGCACATTCTCGGGCATTACCTCCACTTCTTCGACGCTGGAGAAACCGTTTTGACGCAAATAATTGACCACATCTTCCACCAGCACCTCGGGAGCTGAGGCACCGGCGGTGACGGCAACGGTCGATACTCCCTGAAGCCATTTGGAGTCGATTGCCTGGGAGTTATCAATGAGGTACCCGATGGTGCCAAGGTTTCGAGACACCTCAACCAGCCGGTTCGAGTTTGAGCTGTTGGTCGATCCAACCACCAATACAAGGTCGGCGTTGTGGGCCACGTTGCGCACCGCCACCTGGCGGTTCTCCGTGGCGTAGCAGATGTCCTGCGAGTGAGGACCTGCGATGTTCGGGAACTTCTGCTTGAGTGCGTGAATGATGTCTCGCGCCTCGTCAAGCGACAGCGTAGTTTGCGTCAGATAAGCCACACGGTTGGGATCCGGAACCTCGAGCGTGTCGACTTCGGCAGCACTGGAGACCACCTGCGTTACATCAGGAGCTTCTCCCAGAGTGCCTTCGATTTCATCGTGGTCACGGTGGCCGATCAGCACCAGAGAATAGCCCTGCTTGGCGAACTTGACAGCCTCGATGTGGACCTTGGTGACGAGCGGGCAGGTGGCGTCGATTACCTTGAGGCCACGCCCTTTGCTGCGTTCGCGAACGGCCGGTGAAACGCCGTGCGCAGAGTAGATCACTCTCTGTCCATCCGGCACATCATCGATCTCGTGCACGAAAATAGCGCCTTTTTCCGCCAACTCATTCACTACGTAGCGGTTATGGACAATTTCCCGGCGCACGTAGATGGGAGCCCCGAAGGTTTCGAGGGCGATTTTGACAATGTCAATCGCACGCACGACCCCGGCGCAAAAACCCCGTGGTTTCAGCAGAAGCACCCGCTTCTGGCTGGAAGAATTGTCGCTTTTCGCACGGTTGGGGATGGAATCGAGCGCGGTTGTAGTCACCCTCCCATTATAGCAATTTGAAGAATTTGATCGGGTTTTGGCGCGCGGATCGAGAAGGCTTCCCGGAGTGTACTGGTGGACGATTCTGGTTCGGAAACATGCGCCAAGGCGAGGAGTTTCGACCTGTCGAATCCGACGGTTATGTCTCTTACCGGTAACAGAACCGCATTACTACAAAAGAGAACCAGAATTACCAAATGGGCTTGGCAAGTTCTTGATGAAAGACCTACTTTCAAGTTCTGCTTCACCTTTGAAGCAGCAGGGGGGAACGATGGAAGCAGCGACTTCGACCAACGGTCATAACGGCAATTCCGGGCTCGCGAAAGAGCGATTTATTTATCCCAATCTCAAGCTCCGCGTATATACGACAGGCATGCGTCAGAACCGCCTAGCGAAGATGGTCGGAATCGATGAGGCTTATTTGAGCCGAATCATCAATGGCGTTCGCGTACCTGGGAAGCAGATGCAGCAGCAGATTGCGGAAGCACTCGGGTGCGATGCGGAATGGTTGTTCCAGCAATCAACCGTGCAGGCGCCTGGAGGTTCGAACAGGGACGGCGCAAAACTCGCGTAGACGGAATCAAAGGTCAAAATCGCTTCCTTCGATCGCCAATTTCCCTGCTTCCTATCTGGTCTTATTGCGAGGACGTCTTCGCATGGTTCGCACGATGCGAGACATTTCGCAGAATCTGTCATGATCCGTTTCGGGTTTCGGTACTTTGGTGCCGAATGAGGCCTTGTTGCTACGCTCCGGCGTTGGCAACTTCTTGCCTTTTTGTTTAAATAGCCTCAGCTTTGACGAACTGATTGTTATTTTTCTAATCTGCTTTGCATAAGAACGGCTATATGCAGTGCTTTTATATGCAGTACTGTTTTTTTCTGCCTTCCTAACCCAACCTAACCAGTTCTTGTTGCTGCGGTGAATTTGCCACCGCGCTACCCGTGTGCCTTGTAAGTCCAGGCTCACCACAACAGCAACATGGCGCTTCATTCTGTGCCCGAGTTGAGCTCGGAACGCACACAGGAGATCTGCGCGCTCTTACGAAGGGACTAGAAGTGATTGATTCCAAGCGTATCTTCTCAAATCGCAAATTTCTTATCGCATCATCCGTAAAAATCCTGATCTTAACCCTGACAACCGCATCGGCAGCGTTCGCACAGAGCCTCGATCGCATCTCATGCGTCGCGAAAACGTACGCCTCGGCAGGCACGGATACCTGCCGCGCCTTCCTGACCACAACCAACAGCACTCATCTATACATCGCCTTGTCGAGCAACAATCCCGCTGTCACAGTTCCCAGCGGGGTGACAGTGAGCTACTACGCAGGCAGTAAAGGCTTCGCTGCGAACATCGCCAGCGTGACAACAGCGCAGACGGCAACCATCACTGCAACTCTCAATGGAATATCGAAGAAGTTCTATATCGCTTTGTCTCCGTCGACGGGGAGTGCAGCCAAGATGAGCGTCAATGCGGCTTCGATTGGTTTTGGCAGCGTCATTCTGAACTCGCCACAGGAGCAGGCCGTCAAGATCTCTTCCACCGGAACGGCTCCGCTTACCGTAAACTCTGCCGCGGTGAGCGGAACTGGATTCTCTCTCTCGGGTGCATCATTTCCAGCAACCCTCAGTCCAGGACAGTCGCTCACGCTTCAGGTGCAGTTTGATCCGACCAAAGCGGGCACCTTCGCCGGACAGCTATCCATTGCCAGCAACGCGTCGAGCGCATCCATCCCTCTCAGCGGAACCGGCGCTTCACACCAGGTGGAGTTGAATTGGAATCCTCCGAGTTCATCGGGAGATCCGATTGTTGGATTTAACGTCTATCGAGCCTCCTCCGGCAGCTCCTCGTTTGCACGCTTGAACTCCAGTGTCGATGCGACTGCAGCGTACACAGACAGCACTGTGCAGAGCGGTGCCGCTTACGACTACAAAGTTACAAGTCTCAACTCCTCGGGTCTCGAGAGTTCTCCCTCGAACAAAATCAGCGTCAACGTTCCCTGACGAGAAAGCCATGTGGGGTCGCCGATGCGCTCCACATGGCTCTATCCAACCAGTAACCTATTTCGCTGGTTACGTAACCAAAATCGAAAGCGTTGAAGGCGTAATCAGACCCTGCATCCGGCTAACACCTTCGTGGAATCTTGAAGGTTCAACCATTTGTAGTGCAATACGTTGCAACTCCAGTACGAAGGTAATTGGTACATACCACATTCGTGACCATCGTCACCTGTACCCATTCGTCACCCAGGGGCGATTCTGCTCATAGCCAATCGGTGCAGCTCATACATGTTCTCCCCGCAGCTAGCTGAGCGGGGCTTTCTACATCGGCTGGCTGAGCACCACCACAATGTTTTGGCTTAGGTGACGCTTAATGATTAGAAGCAGCAATTGTTCCTTCATAGACGCTAGAGAGAAATGGGCAGTTTGCCCGCAAGTTCGGAAATCGATCAGTCGTTCGCGCGGCTACAAAACCTTTGCAATGGGAGCAGCGGCCTGCTCCATTCTGTTCAGCCTGGGGCTGACGGGTTGCGGCTCGGACTCCCGCGCATTTTCATCGAGCAACTCAAACTCGGATCCGGTAGTCGCTACACCATCGTCAGTGGATTTCGGAGACGTGAAGATTGGCACAGGAGCGTCCCAGAAGATTTCCATTAAGAACTCCGGGACAGCATCGCTGCAGATCACGGAACTGAGCAGTTCAAGCGCGGCATTTACCGTAAGTTCGACGCCGCTGCCAACGACTCTCTCGGCGGGTCAGTCGATGGACGTGAAGATTCAATATGACGCGAAGTCAACGGCGGACTCGACGGGAACGCTAGACGTGAAAACTACGAGTCTCTCAACGAACATCACCAAGTCGTCCAGTCCGATCAAGCTGCATGGAAAGGGATCGAATTCGGGAACCGCGGCTTTATCTGGATTGAGCTGTTCCAGTTCCTCGATGATCGGCTCTGGAATCGACAACTGCACGGTGACGTTGACAGGAGCGGCTCCCAGTACCGGACTAGCTGTCGCTCTTGCCAGCAGTGGCCCTGCCATTACCGTTCCCGCTTCATTGACGGTTCCCTCCGGTGCGAAGAGCGCGACCTTCTCTGCGACTGTTGCTGCTGTGAGTGCCTCACAGACCGTCACGTTGACCGCGACCCAGGGATCTACGTCGAAGAGCGTCTCTATCAAGTTGAGTGGATCGGGTTCAACAACCGCGCCGTCCCTCAGCTCTCTGACATGCGCAAACAACACATTTACGGGATCGGGCAGCACGACCTGCACCGTGGCACTCAGCATCGCCGCTCTCACTGGTGGTCAAAGCGTCTCGCTTGCAAGCAATACCAGCGCAGTTGCGGTCCCAACCAGCGTGACAGTCGCCGCGGGCACGTCATCCGTGTCCTTTACGGCTAAGGTTTCCGCCGTTAGCGCGACCCAGACGGCCAACCTTACCGCTATAGCGAATGCATCATCGAAGAGCTTCGCAATCAGCTTGAATGCCGCGACCGCGTCTCTAAGCCTGAGCACGTCTTCACTGGCATTCGGAAACGTATCTGTCGGGACCGCAGTGACCAAATCTTTGACGCTGACCTCGAATGGAAGTCTCGCCGTCACGCTTAATTCTGACTCGATAACGGGCACAGGCTTCACGGTGTCAGGCGGAACCTTCCCTGCCACATTGAACCCCGGACAGGCATTGGTGCTCTCCGTTCAGTTCACCCCTAAAACGGCAGGCTCGGTTACGGGACAGCTTGCCATCGCCAGCAGTGCGGCCAGTTCCACGGTCACGTTGAGTGGCACGGGATCGACAACTGTTCCTACTGTGAGTGGGTTGGCATGCGGCAGCACATCCATCACAGGACTATTGTCAGACTCGTGCACCGTCACGCTCTCTGGCTCCGCCCCAACTGGCGGAGTAAGCGTTGCGCTTGCAAGCAGCAGCGGTTCTGTAACCGTGCCGGCCTCGGTCAGCGTTCCCGCGACCGCGACTTCTGCTACATTCACTGCGAATATAGCTGCAGTGACCACCGCGGCGTCAGCGACACTCACGGCTTCGAGCGGAGGCACTTCGAAGTCGGTGCTACTGCAACTGAACGCGGCCACGCCTGCGTTGACGGTGAATGCGGGCAGCATCTCCTTCGGCTCAATCGTGGTGAATCATTCAACAACGCAGACAGTGACACTGACCTCCAGCGGTACAGCTGCAGTGACCGTCAATTCGGTTTCAGTTTCAGGCAGTGGATTCTCAGCATCCTCAGTCAGCCTGCCGGCGAAACTCAATCCCGGCCAGAGCCTGAGTGTGACTCTCACATACAGTCCTACCACCGTTGGCAATTCTTCGGGACAACTCGCGATTGCAAGCGATTCGTCGTCGAATCCGACAGTGACGATCGGCCTGAGCGGAACTGCCAATCCTCACCAGGTCGAACTGGCTTGGAACCCGCCGAGTTCTTCGGGCATGACGATCACCGGATACAAGGTCTATCGCGGCATCAGCGGCTCAGGAGGGTATTCGGCACTGAACTCAGCGACCTCGCAAACGTCGTATACCGACTCTGGTGTGCAGAGTGGAACCGCATATAACTATTACGTGACGAGCATCGACTCGTCTGGCGTAGAAAGCTCGCCATCCAACACGACTACAGTCACAATACCTTAGACAATAACGAACCCTAACGAAAGCGCCGCTCAGAGATGCGGCGCTTTCTACTTGCCCGAAACAAGGTCCAGCACCCGGCCTGCAGCGTCGGCCACATCGCCTCGCGTTCCCGCATAGCAAGCCGCATCAGAAACAGCGCGCGTGAAGAACTCGATCATCTCCGGAGACTTACTCATCTCATGAGGCGTGTTCCGCAGAAGAAGCATGACTGCTTCGCCCAACGATATTTTACGAATGTCCCAGGCCGCTTCCGGGTCATAGTCCACTGCCAGAATCCACCCAACAGGCACAGACTCTTTCATGAAGCTTGCATTGAGATCGGCGGGCAATACGAGAGTCTGTTTTGGACTGCCATTACGCAGCAGGAGCGGCCGAGGATATGCGTGCACGTGGCCGAACTCATCAATCAAAGCGTATTCATCGGACAGATGTGCAGCGCCACGGCGGAGAAGCTCGGCAACGAGGGAGGATTTTCCAGCGTGGGTTGATCCCGGAATGAGCAGCGCCCTTCCATTCAACACCACCGCGCCAGCATGAACTGCGCGAAGGGACGAGAGCTTGCGAACCAGTGCATCATCCAGCGCCTTTACAGCAGCCAGCGCCGCGTCGGAGATGGTCTCGGCAGAAGAGACTCTCGCTTGATCGACAAGGATGTCGAAGCCGGCAGGCTTGTCGGCGACGTAAATCTTGATCTGGGCCGCGTCAGCTGGAAAAGCGCAGCGCGGAAACGGCGGAAGCATGAATCGATCGAGAATGTCCCGCATTTCTTCGTTATCGCACTCAAGTCGAATGTTGAGGTCGAACGCGCAAATACCGAAGACGTAGCGGCTGCTTGAGCTCATAATGACAAGACTAAATCTCCACAAAAGAAAATGGCGGCCTCGGCTGGCCGCCATTTTCGCCATCGCTTGCCTAAGCCCGCTCCATAACCCAGGAATGGAACGATATTGGGCTGATCCAGGGAAAGGACATCAAAAAGACATCAATGAAAATTACCTGCACCCCTACAACCAGGAATACACATTGAAGACTGATCCGTGTTCTTAGAACGGACGCTTGTGAGTCTTGGGAACGTTGGCACGAGGCCGGCTGAAGTCCTTGTGATCAAATGAGCCCGCCTGCTGCGCATGAGCTTTTTGTTCACCGACCGTAAGGGAGACGACGAGCGGGAGCGCAACCGCGCCCAGCCCGGCGAGAATCTGACGGCGGGTGGCCTTGAAAGCCGATCCGGAGATTGTGACAAGCTTCTTGTCTTGAAGTTCGAGGACAGACTCCTCGGCCAGTTCGTTGGTCACGTTGGCATCGAATGAATGCCGCATCGTCTCTGCAACGTCTGAGATCGTAGTTGCTGAAGCGCATGCGTCCCAGGCGGCAGCTGCGGTCGGGTTCAGCGCCAGCACGGTATTGTCGTCGGAGTTCCGAATAATGCGAGAACCATCAGGCAGTGAGTTAATGGCGAGATTGCCGCAATTCACACGCTCTACAGTCATGGGGGACTTCTCCTCTTTCGAGCAACTGTTGTGTATCTGCTGCCACTTCGCAAAGAATAGCCCACCTGTACAAAAGAACAACATCACCAGCTTGCAGTTGTAACGCGTCGCAAGTAACGGTAATCGGGTGGTGGTAACCTGCAAGAAAAGGTACTTTTCGGGGATCGCACAACCACTTTCGATTGTGGACAATGCGCACTCTTTCGCTGGCGCGCCGCCCATTGCGAAACAATAGAGATGTTGATGGATTTGACGAAAAACAATTCGAAAAAAGGGCTGAATGCGACCTCTCGAACACAATGCCGCTGAGCTCCTGCGAGCCGCTGTAAAGCCGCGAACAGCCGCCACTGCCGCGAACATCTCACAACTGGTTCGAGCAACCAGTCGCTGGGAGGAAGTGGTGGAGGGAGCACGCAAGCACGGCATCCTGCCCTTGCTCTATCCCAGGTTGATCGAAAATCACGAATCAATTCCACCCGACGCGCTCCTCCAGGCCAAACGCGAATTCGAACGCAATGCGTTTCACTGCATGACGAATGCGGAGGAACTGCTGCAGGTGCTGGGCGCCTTTCAGAACGCAGACATTGCGGCCATGCCTTTCAAAGGTGTTGTCCTGGGCGCCTCTGCTTACGGCGATATGACGGTGCGAACCGCCGGCGATATTGATCTTCTGATCCGCGAGCGCGATCTTCACCGAGCAACGGAACTTTTAAAGCATCGTGGATACGATTTGAAAACGAAGACGCTCGAAGATGGAACGCCGGAAGCGGAAGACTACTTCGAATTCCATTTCGAGCGAGCTTCTGACGGTATGGTTCTGGAGCTTCGCTGGAAGCTTGAGCTTACACAGCCGCGATACCGCCATGACCTCGGTTTGGATTGGGTGTGGGAGCGACGAAGGAGACTCAGGCTGGCGGGCGCGGAGGTGCCGAACCTCGACCCGGTGAGTTCCCTTCTGGTGCTGTGCATGCATGGCAGCAAGCACGCGTGGTCGCGCTGGATATGGATCAGCGATGTGGCAAAGCTGATTGAAAGCGAGTCGGCGCTGGATTGGGAAGCCGCCCTACGAGAGGCTAAGCGCGTGGGGCTGGAGCGCTGCCTGGCACTGGGCGCTCTGCTGGCGTGGCGGGGCGCCGATGCAAATGTACCTCAGGATGTACTCCGGCGGCTTGAAGCCGATCGAGACATGAACAAGCTATCCGATTTCCTCGCCGGGAACGTGCTTGAAAATCCGGGCGCCATGCCCGAGGGCAGAATGCCTTATCACATCCGGATTCTGGGTTCGCGCGATCGGCGTCGAAGCATTCTCTCGCTTTCATTCTTGCGACCGAATGAGAGAGATCGGGCAGCGATTAGACTGCCGAGATTTTTGTCGCCGCTTTACTACGTGATCCGGCCCTTTCGCATGCTACTCGACCGGACCGCCCGATAGATCGATAAGCTTTTTACTTTGTAGATAATACCGAGGTGGGAAACATTTACATAGCTTCGCCCTGTGGCCCGCCTCGGGCAATGTGGAAAAGTCGTTCAAAACTGGGGAAAGTACAACGATTTACTGCACTACGTCGAAAGTAACCTTCTGATCAACTTTGGTCATTCTGTTGCATGCACTAAAGTAGACTTTCAACTCTAAGGGCTCGCAACCGATCGCTTGTGGTAGGTGGATTTATCCCTGCCTCTCGGTGCATCAGTTCGATCTTACAGAGGGGCTGTTTCCACACGATCGCCTGCTGGAATTGTCCCGCGATCCAAACGAACACCAAGTCAGACAATTCGATTCTTTCTTGCCGACCTGCGGCACGCGTGAATGCGGCTGTGAGGGATCGGGAGAGCTTTGTCTGCCTGGCAAGAATGCCGGCAGAAGGAAGGAGAAGTGGAGAACTCTCTGAACGTCTGAAGACCGCTTTGCTTCAGGTGATCCATTTACGAAGTTTCCGGCCGCCACCGTACGCTGAGTTTCAGCCATACTCTTATTTCCTCAGCAAAGGTGATTTGTGCGGGCCGGGGCCCAACGAGAAGGCGCGGGAGCGCCTGCTGAGGAGAAGTCGATGTACGAGTCTCAGGTTCGGCCAGGAGCGTCAGGCCGCAAACTTGTTGCGCACCAATCGAAACAGCATCATCCAAGTTCAGGTTTTTACACTAGAGCGACTGATACTGTAGTTCCCTTCCTGCAATCTTCATACTCATTCCTTTTGCAGGGCCGGCTCGCCGGACTATTCCTTTTGACATGCTGCATCGGGGTCATCACCGGATGCGGTGGACTAAGCTACAACAGTTCTCGTGTCGCGCTTAGCGAGATCTCCTGTGGTACTCAATCCCTGACAGGTGCACAGTCCAAATCGTGCTCGCTATCTCTAACCGCAGCTGCTCTTGCTCCGATCACGATTCAGCTGTCGAGCAGCAATCCTGCACTGAAGGTTCCATCAGGCGTTCAGATCGCCGCCGGCCAGAGCTCAGCCACATTCAATGCCGTGACCACGAAAGTGAGCAAGGCAACCACGGTGACGATCACGGCCCATGCCAACGGAGTTACGAGGACAAACGCTGTCACGCTTTATCCAGCTCCGGCGGCGACTCTGACAAGCGTCTCGTGTACAGCGCAAAGCCTGACGGGACCGTCAACCACGGCATGCTCCGTTCAACTGAGCAGCGCAGACGCGAGTCCGATTGCGATCAAGTTGAGCACTTCCAGCAGTGCTCTTCAGGTTCCGGCAGCAGTGACTGTGAACGCGGGAGCGACTTCGGCGACGTTCAATGCCTCGGCTTCCGCGGTCTCAAGCACACAGAACGTTACGCTGACGGCGGCGGCAGGATCCGTATCGCAATCGTTGGTGATCAACGTGCTCGGATCTGGCACGCAGACTTCAGGACAGCACAGAGTACAGCTAAGCTGGAACGCGCCCGACACTTCCGTGGCTGCGATTCTCGGGTACAACGTGTATCGAGCTACGGCGGGTCTTTCCAACTATGCTCTGCTTAACACGTCGCTCGATCAACAAACCACGTTCGCCGACACGGGCGTCGTGAGCGGGTCGACATACGAATACGTGGTAAAGAGCGTGGACAGCAACGGCATGGAGAGCAGTCCGTCGAACTCAACTCAGGTCACAATACCGTAACAACGCCACGGCTTGCCGAACTCAGGCAGTAGCAGGCGCTCGAAGCATGAGACAAGATGCTCAAGATTCGAGCGCTTCGCTCACCTGATCGACAACAGAATCCGCAATAGCCAGAGCAGCTGTCGCCGCGGGGCTTGGTGCGTTCAACACATGCAAGGCTTGACGCTGCCGGACGAAGTAGAAATCCTGCAGCAACTCTCCCGAGGGCGAAAGAGCCTGAGCGCGGACGCCCGCGCCACCTTGCGTGAGGTCGTTGATCTGAAGTTCCGGAACTAGCCGCTGCAGCGAACGGCAGAAGAGTTCCTTGCTGAACGAACGTCGAAACTCGTCCCAGCACATCAAAGGATAGCGCAGCAGAAAACGCCAGAAGCCGGAATAGGTGAAGGTGCCGGCGAGATCTCGCAGACGTATGTCGGTATGTTTGTAGCCCTCGCGCGCGAACGCCAACACTGCGTTTGGACCCGCTTCGATGCCGCCGTGAATGAGCCTGGTGAAATGCACTCCGAGAAATGGAAATTTGGGATCGGGAACAGGGTAAATGAGATTGCGAACGAGGTGCTGGCTTTCGGATTTGAGCTTGTAGTACTCGCCTCGGAACGGAACGATGCGCGTGCTGTCACGATCGCCAGCCATTTTGCCGATGCGATCGCACTGGAGCCCGCCACAGTTGATGATGAAGTCTGACTCGATGTCGCCGCTGCTGGTCGATATGCGCCAACCAGCGGAGTTCTGCAAGCGCCGCACTTCCGCTGAGTACCGGACCTCCCCGCCATGCGCAGTGATCTCATCGGCCATGGCCTGACTGGCGGCCTTGAAATCGACGATGCCCTCTTGCGGCACGCGGATTGCCGCGAGTCCCGCGGCGTGCGGTTCGTACTCGCGAATCTGTTCGGGACCGAGGAGTTGTAGCCCTTCCAGGCCATTTGCGGTGCCCCGCTCCAGCAATGAATGCAGGCGCGGAATCTCTTCGGGCTCCGTGGCCACCACAAGCTTGCCGCAGATCTCGTGGGCGATCGAGTGCCGCTGGCAGAACTCGACCATGCGGCGAATTCCCTGCACTGCAAGTCTTGCCTTCTGCGACCCCGGCTTATAGTAGAGACCGCAATGCAGCACTCCGCTGTTGTTTCCGGTTTGATGGCGAGCGGGGCCGGATTCCTTTTCAAGAACAACAACCTTGACGCGCGGATAACGGCAAACCAACTGATGTGCCGTGGCGAGACCGACAATCCCGGCCCCGATTACAACAACTTTCATGGCGTACCTTGAGGCTGTGAAACACCGGAATTCCGCTGCATTTGATTCCGCCCAAATGACTCACGGATCCCGCCGGCCAGCCACCAGACCTTGACCTTACAGTTGAACCTTTGTGAACGGCGAAATGAGAGAAGCCCGCGTAGACTCCAGATGATGATCCGCCGCAGAAGAATAAGTGGAACTCCGAATAAGCTTAACCGTTTCTCGCCTTCGAACATTCCCTCACGTATATCCGCACGCCCTTTGCCGTACCACCACTTGAGGAAGTAGGCCTGTTTGAGGCGCTGCTGCGAGACGGCGTGATAGACCACCGCAGCGGGTTCGTACCAGAGACGCTCGCCGCCGAGAAGCAGCCGCATGCCAAATTCGGTGTCTTCACTGCGAATTTCAGAACCGGGCTGAGGTCCGAGATCCCGACGGAACTCCCCGTATCGGCTGAAGGCTTCGCGCCGGAACGCCATATTCGTGCCAAACGGCGGCTCTTTCAACTCGCCTGCTTCGGGGCCAAGATCGAACATCGCCAGAGGAGCGAGCGCATAACGAACAGATGAATCAAGCCATGGCTGTGGGACGAAACCCTTTTCGGGGAAGATCCGTCCACCCGAGCCAATGTAAGTGAAATTCTCGAAAATCCTCGTCAGCTTCTGAAGCCAATCTGGCTCGACCTGCACATCATCGTCCATGAACGCGAGAATAGGCGCCTGACTGTTCTGAATTGCCGAATTCAGTGCGTTCGATTTCCCCGGTCGTGGCTCGAATACGTAACGAAACCGTCCCGGAAATCGGGATACGAATTGTTCGATGACTTCGCGAGTTTTATCTTTCGAGTTGTTGTCGACCACCAGCACTTCCCAGGACACACCATCGGGCATCTGAGAGATGGCGACACTTTCGAGCGCCACGGCCAGACTGTCGCAACGGTTATACGTACACAGGATTACGGAGATGTCCATGGGCTTCGGTTCGAGCTTGACTAAGGCTTCGAAGTGGCTTCCTTCATTGTAGGTTCGCGTCGGGTGAAAAATGTCCAGGTCTGCGCAATCTCTCCAAGTGTTTGCCAGAGCTCACACTCGTTATAGAAACGGCGCTGAACGCTGGTTGCAGTGAGCCATTTCGCTAGCCGGATCGGCAAGATGCGCACCAGAAGACTTGCGAGGTTCAGCAGGCGACGCGAGACGCCAAGAACGGCGGGACCGAGGCGACGTTCAATGATCCGTGTACGCCCGAAATCAAACCACCATGTCCGGAAATATTTCTTGCTCAGACGATCTTCGGGTACGGGGTGGTGCACGATGGCTGATGGCTCGTAGTGCAGACGCTCGCCTGCTGATAGCAGACGGTTGCCGAAATCAATATCCTCGCCACTGAGCAGTTTGCCCCCGCAATGGCCGAGATCCACTCGGAAAGTTCCGTACTTCTCAAACATGCCCCGCCGAAACACCATGTTCGCCCCGTACGGCGGTCTCTTCATCTCGCCTGGTTCATCCCCAAGGTCGAAGATCGGAAGAAGAGCTCCGACGAGGTCCGTGTTGCCGCCCACGGTGATCCACTCCGGCAACCGCAGATCCTTTGGCGGAACTACGCGGCCTCCTCCACCGGACCAACTACTGTTGAGCATTGGCGTGACGAGATTGCTCAACCACGTGGGTTCAGCAATCACGTCGTCGTCGGTGAAGACAACAAATTCGCCTTTCGCGGCGCCGATACCGGCATTGCGGGCGCGGGACAGCCCTTGCTGCTGCTCGAATACATAACGAAAGATGCGTGGGTGCCGTTGGCAGTAGGACTCCGCAAGTTCTCGAGTACCATCTGTCGAGTTGTTATCCACAACGATCGCTTCCCACGCGACCGAATCCGGCATGATCTGTGCCGCAATACTGTCCAGCGTGGCGGAAAGACTCTTGGACCGGTTGTAGGTACATATAACGACGGTGGTATCCATTTGGGGTCAGTAATCGATTCAGATCTCAGGAACCTACAGTGATTCTAAGGGCCTCGTCGCGTGATGCGAATATTGCCTGTTTAGAGAAGGTGGCATCGTATGCCCTTCGACTTATCGCCGAGGCTCGCGGCTCGTCCATGAGTGCACTGACGATGGCACCCGCGAAGTCTTGCGCCGTATCGTATGCTCGAAGGCCAGCCTGCTCGATGCGGTCCATCGGCATCCCCCTGTACGCCTTTGAAGTACCGACGAAGGGCTTACCGAGAGCCAGAGCCTCCACCGTCTTAATGGAAATGCCTGTGCCGGAGATCATCGGCGCGAACACGCACCGTGCAGATCGGTAATAGGGAGCAAGTTCAGCAACCGGGCCAACAAAATGGGAGCCGAACCTTTCGAAAAGTTGGGGCATGTCCCTTCGTATAAGCAGGTCGATCTGACCAACAATCTTCAGCCGGTAACCGCGATCCGCTATGAGAGGCCACACTTCTTCCAGGAACCACTTGATGGCCGCGCTGTTAGGATCGGTGCTCTGGCCCACAAACAGCAGATCAATGGGATCGTCGAGCGGGCGGGCGTTTTGAACCGAAGTGACGAAGTTCTTATCGATGCTCGGCAACGCGAGAACTTGGGGCTTCTTCGGCAACCGACGTTTGAAGAAATCCAAATCGTCGACAGAGCAATGAACGAGGACGCGCGCCCGCTCGACGAGGGCCAGTTCTCGACGGAGCAGTCGCTCGAGGCTATCCACTCCATGCGTCCACCCGTTGATCTCGCGACGTTCGTGCAACAGATGCGCCTGCACGTCGTGTGTCTCAAGGACAACCGGCACGTGGCGACCAGGGGCGGACATCTGACGAAGAATCCAATCCGCAAACCCCAGAGTAAAGACGTGGTTCACATCGAGGAGCTTGATGTCCAAGCTGCGAATTAGCCTCAGTTCGTCTTCCGATATCCGGGCGGAAGCGCCTGTAAAAACAATCCAATCGAGAGCCGTGCCACAGAACAGGTTCGCCGCCCATGTTGTGTACTTGGAGGCTGTAAATTTCCGGCTATCGATGATGGCGAAAAGAGTGTGGTCCGCGCCCAACTCGCGCATTCCGGCCTTGATGTTGTCCCACTCGGAATAGTCCCTGGTAAAGGAAGAATGGATAGGAACGCATATAAAGACAGTGATGAATCCGCGCTGGCGATAGTATTCAACCTGATTTTGAATCACACGTGCGGTACCGCTGCGCGGCCACGGCGGGCCGAGAATCAGGACAGCCGGAGTTCTGTCGCTTTGCGCGTCCAGACCGTGGTCTACTTTCGCTGTCTCGGTCGATACCTCGCTCATGCTTGCTTCGGACCCGATCCCGCGAGAGCGCCTTCCGTTTTCTGGAGCGCTGTCTGCATGGCTTCGTCACGCTGCGCAAAGCAAGCTTCCGTTGAAAAAAGAGCGTCATAGGCGGCTCGGCTCACACGCTCAGCTGCTTCACGATTCTGCAAGGCGTTCACGATCGCGTCCGCGAATTCGTTTGGATGGTTGTGAGCTTGAATCCCCAGTTCCTTCAGGCGATCCAAGGGCATTCCCCTGAAGGCTTTTGAGGTACCAACGAAGGCCTTGCCGGCACCGAGAGCTTCTACGGTTTTGATCGAAATACCGGAACCGGATACCATGGGCGCGATTACGCACTGCGTTGCCCTGTAATAAGAAGTGAGGTCGGCAACTTCTCCGATGAAATACTTGCGAAAATCAGCGTAAATTGTCGGCAATTCACTCTCGACGCCGAGTGCAATGCGACCAACGATCTTCAGATCGTAATTACGGTTCGCAATCTGGGGCCACACTTCGCCGAAGAACCACCGTAACGCGGCCAGATTGGGCGCATGCCAATCCGCAACAAAGAGCAAATCTATGGGCTCGGCGGGATCAGACGACTCTCTGACCGATCTTACGAATTCTTCATTGATCGTCGGAAGAATCAGAAAGTGCTTCCCAGCCGGTATCCGTTGTTTGAAGAAATCGAAATCTGCCATCGATAGATGAACGAGCACGTCGGGCTTCCTAAGATGCTCGATCTCAGACCGCAGGAGGCGTTCTGCGGAGTCGAGACGCCGGGTCCATGGATTGATTTCGCGTCTCTCCTGCACTACGTAAGACTGAATGTCGTGTGTGTCCAGGAGCATCGGTACATCGGATGACTTACCGGACAACTGCCGCTTCAATCGAAGTGCAAAACTAAGTGTGAACACATGATTCACGTGGATCAGCTTCACATTGCTCGTCACGACGAGACGCCTCTGCTCCGGCGTTAATTGAGCTGATGCAGCCATCGCAATGAGCCAATCGAGAGCTGTGCCGCGCAGTCCGTGGCGCAATGTCGCTGCGTATTTTGCCTTCCTGAATTCCTTG